>OBLT010000168.1_pt1 | contig 49328 bp, 39 predicted proteins | sample 1518721 | NCBI WGS metagenome assembly OBLT01 (sample SAMEA3539307, study PRJEB22396) | soil metagenome | biome: tundra; feature: field; material: soil | place: USA | collected 2010-05 | depth 0.15 m | reverse complement strand
GGCCTTCTCGGTCATTGGCAGCCACGTGCCGGTTGGCGTGCACGTTGAAACCGGCTACCTCCGCGCAGCGCTTGCCTATGATCGCGGCCTCGGCATCCTCGCCGGTACCTCCCAGACGTAGTACGCGGCAACCTCGGCGTGGACCCGTCGCGACCAGCCCGTGCATGGAAGCATTGGCCAGCTGGTCGAGGGTCAGCAGCTGGTCCTTGTCTTCCCCGGTGAGCCGCCCCAGATAGCGGGTGACCTTCCTGCAGACGGCACGCGCCAGGTGCGCAATGTCTTCGTCGCTGGGTGCGGGCAGCGGGTGGAACAGCATGCTTCCGTCAGGCTGCTCCGCGTACACTCCGTCCATTGCGATGACGTGGAAGTGAACATTCAGGTTCAGCGACGATAAAGCAAAGTCGTTTCGGGACAATGGCGCGCGTACGCGCTTGCACTCGCACCGACCGGCGCGTGGGTGTGACAGCTCGCTGCTGGTTGCGTGGAGAGCACCAGCAGAAGGTCTCGGCAACGAGACGATATTTGTTGCTAGCGAAGCGCAGCTTTCGGCATTCGAGGCAGTATCGGGCACAGAGGGGCGTATGTCCTGTCGGTGGGCCTCCATTGCTTCGCGATGAGCCAATGCAAGACATCATGATCGGTCCGCTTTCGTCGAACGGTGTCCGACGAATTCGCTTCTCTGGCATCTAAAAGGCGAGGAACCCCAGATGAGAGCGGACGACGACAAGAACGATAAAGGGGGCCGAGTCAAGCAGCTCTCGCCCATGCAGTACCACGTGACCCAGGAATGCGGTACCGAAGCCCCCTTCCGCAACGAATACTGGGACAATCATCGAACCGGAATCTACGTCGACATCGTATCGGGCGAGCCTTTGTTCCTATCGGCGGACAAGTTCGACTCCGGCACGGGATGGCCCAGCTTCACCCGGCCCATCGAGCCCGAGACCGTGGTGAGCAAAGTTGACGATCCTCTCCACGATTCCCGTGTTGAGGTGCGTTCCAATCGCGCCGACTCGCACCTCGGCCACGTCTTCGACGATGGGCCGGGTCCAACCCGGCAACGCTACTGCATCAACTCGGCCGCGTTGCGCTTCGTTCCCGTCGAGAAAATGGCAGCGGAAGGCTATGGCCAGTACTTGCCTCGGTTGGGTGGAGCAGCTGCCGCGGACAAGGAAGCGCGGACGAAGGAAATCGCCACGTTGTCTGGCGGTTGCTTCTGGGGCGTTCAGGAACTGATTCGCCAACTACCCGGCGTGCTGGAAAGCATCGTGGGCTACAGCGGCGGAACCACAGACAAGCCGGACTACGAGCAAGTTCACACCGGGCGGACGGGCCACGCAGAGGCCGTGCAGATTGTCTTCGATCCCAAGGCGATCTCGTACGAGGAGATCCTGCGCTACTTCTTCCGCCTGCACGATCCGACGACGCCCAATCGCCAAGGCAACGACGTTGGGACCCAATACCGATCAGCCATCTTCTGCCAGAACGACGATCAACGGAAGGTCGCCGAACGCGTGAAGGCCGAGGTGGACCAATCGGGCAAATGGCCGGCCAAGGTCGTGACCCAAATCGTGCCAGCGTTGACTTTTTACCCGGCCGAGGGCTACCACCAGGACTACCTGCAAAACAATCCGGACGGCTACACCTGCCACTACCTGCGGAAATAGCGCTGTCGAGTCCTACCCTGTGAACTGCGATTTCAGTTCGGGGTACTTGGCCAGCGCCTCGGCCTGGTGCTGCGCCACAAAGGCGCGCGTGGCAGTGTCGAAGCATTGGTGCATCGCACTGCTACCTTGGGGGGCTTGTGCCCCGACCGACGGCACCGCCACGGGTGTGGCGTGGATGTTGGCCACGGCGGCATTGGCGCCCGACGTGGAAAGTACGGCGGAGACGCTGCCGATCCCCTGTTGCTGGCGCCCGCTGACCTCCGCCGAATACGGCTCTCCCGGGCTGCCGAAACGCTCGGCCAGTAGTTGCAGGATCGAGGTGTTGTCGAGCACGGTCTTGTTCACTCCGGCCGGAGCAAACGGTCCGGCCAAGATGGTGGGCACGCGCGGCCCCGTGGTCTCGAAGGCGATGCCGTTCGGATTGCGGTAGCGCACTGGACGCGGCGGAACGTGATCGAAGAAGCCACCGTGCTCGTCGTAGGTGACGATGAGGACGGTGCGCGCCCACTGCGCTGGATCCTTGGTCAGCCACCCGTATACCTGGCCGAGAAACGCCTCGCCCGGTGCCATCGCCAGCGGCGGATGGTTGTCGCAAGGCGGGTGGAAATGGACGGGAGAGTCGTAGTAGTCGGGCTCGATGAAGATCACTTGTGGTCGCAGGTCTGGCGGATCGGTAGCCAGATTCTCGGGCAACTCGCCGAGGCGGCGGAAGTGCGAGGTGAGCATCAGCGGAGAAAGCCTGGGCATCAGCAGCAAGAACGGCAGGCCCGCGGCATAGACCCGCCAGCGCACGTTGTGGGCGAGCAGCCAGTCGTAGACCGTGGGTTGGTCCGGAACCAGGGAGCCCGTTTCGTCGATACCGGTCAGGCCACACATCGACATGAGCCGGTTCGGCGCCGTCGAGGTCGGCACGCAGGCGAACCAGTGATCACACACCGCATACCGATCGGCCAGCGCACCGGTGGCGGGAAGATCCGCGCGCGTGAGCAGGCCCATCACGGGCGGGCGGTCCAGCGTCATGTGGAACTCGTCTTCGAACGCTTTGACGAACCCATTCATGAGATGCGACTTGCTGACCTGCGCGTACGCCAACTGCGTCGCCACCGCGCCCTTGTCATGCGGCAGATCGCTCAGAAAGGGACCGTCCTTGGTCCAGTATGGGGCAAGGCCCACCCCGTCGCCGTTCGGGTTCAGGTAGCTGGCGTCGGCGGGATCGGCGATGCCCTCGACATCGGCACGGTTGCCATGCTGCGGGCTGCGCAGGTATCCGAGCACGTTGTCGAAAGATCGGTTCTCCATCATGACAACGACGATGGTGTCGACGTTCTGCTTGAGCTCGCTTGGATTCATGGTTGTCCCTCCGGGCTGCACTGTGCGTAGACATCCACCACCAGATTGCGCGGCAGGGTGGGCGTCCCGCACGCCTCGCCAGGCAGCAGTGGCGACGACAGTACCCAGTCACCTACGACGGGCTGACCGGCAAAGTCAGCCGACGTCGTACCCGGCGCCAGGGTGACGTGAGCCCCGTCGTGTTGGACATCGTAGGTGCGGCTGTCGCCAACGTGCGTGGCGACCACCGAGACTTTGACCGAGGTTGCGAACCGCTGCGCATGCACGGTGGCCCACACGCGTCCTTCCGCGCAACCCGCGCTGGAATCGGCGAGACTGACCGTGAGCGGCTCTGCTTTCGCTTGCTCTGGGATCACGTGGATGGTCTGAACGCTGGAGGCGGGCTTTCCCAGCCAGCGTGTGGCGTGCAGCTCAATCTCGGTCGACTCGGTGGGGGCAACGGTCATTTGCCCCTGGCTGGCCAGCTGGCCGCCCGCGAGTGATGCCAGCGGGGGCCTCGAGGTCATGGTTCCAACTCCGGTCACCGTCCAGCTGAGCTGCACAGGCTGTCCGGCGCAGATGTAATGGGGAGAGGCCTGCAGCTCCACGTGGGCGCTGCAGGCCACAAGCGACGGCGAAAGCGCAAGCGCCAGGGCGACTGTCCCAACCGAGGACTTCCAAAGGCTGACCATGATCCTCCTCCCGATGGTTGCGCCGTTGGATGACTCAATCCCGGAATGGTTACGCACACGCGAGACTCACCTGGCCTGGCATCGCGATCGTCTCAGCGCAGATCGCGACGTTGCTCGACCGGGAAAAGGACATCCATGAGGTGTCCCGTTTCCGATCGAGTCCCCATGTGGGGCGCAAGCTCCAGCTCGAAAGCCGTTGCGGTCGGGTAGCGCTGGGCGGGATCGATGGCGAGCGCCCGTCGAAGGATCTGCGCAGCCGGAAGCGGGAGTTGATCGACCAACCCGAACTGCGCAGTCCCCGGCCCGATGGCGGCCCCCAGCAAATTGCTCATCGGGGTTTCGCCTCGGTAAAGCTGCTGCGCGGTCAAGCAATGGTAAAGAACCACCCCGGCGGAGAACAGGTCCGAGCGTTGATCGACGACCCCGCCGCGCGCCTGTTCAGGCGACATGAAGGAGGAGTTTCCCTTGATCATCCCGACTTCCGTACGGCTCACTCGCCTTTCCGCTTTCGCGATTCCAAAGTCGGTGAGCTTGACCTCGCCCTGGTAGGAAACCAGGACATTCCCCGGCGAGACGTCGCGATGAACGACCTCCATCGGCGTGCCATCCTTTTCGGTTTGCGCGTGGGCAAAGGCAAGGGCCACCATGACCTCGTGCAAAATGTAGAAAGCCGTCGGAACGTCGAGTGGGCGGCCCAAATGCTCGACGTGCCTCTGTACGACCTGATGCACGTCTCTCCCGTGGATGTACTCGAGGGCGAGGAAGTACTCATCCCCGACCTTGCCGAAATCAAATACGGGAACGATATTAGAGTGCACGAGAAGAGCCTGTAACTTTGCCTCGTCGATGAATTGATCCACCGCAATTCGGTTCTGTGCGATGTCGTGATGCATGCGCTTGACGACGAAATGGCGGACGAAGCCCTCAGCGCCATGGGCGACGGCGAAGAATATCTCGGCCATGCCGCCCTCACCGATGCGTTCGATGAGGTGATAACGCCCCATCTGATTGGGGGAGACCAGCGGATCCGGGGCAAGCGCCACGGCCGTGCGCGCTTGCGGCCCGGGTGCGGTCTGTGCTACGTGCACGGGCAAAGCAGCGGAGGCTTGCTCCGCCATCATGTTTTGAGAATCATCGCGCTGTCGGGAAGGGCGCCCTTGCCGCGTCCCACGCCGTGAAAGGCCGGGACCAAGACCCACCAGCGCCATGACGGCTCCAGCCCCAATCAAGCCGACGGGGCCATAGCCCGGCGCGGGCGCAAGGGTTGGCGGCTGTCGGAACGCTGCCAGGATGCGGAGCCCGGCGCCGATGGGAAAGGTCGTTCCGACACGCCCATCCTCGAGGACCAGCGGAGCCTCGTCCTTGCGCCCGGCCAGTGCTGCCAGAACGCGCCCCGGCTCTCCGGAACCCGCACTTTCGAGAAGCTTGGACTCGTCAGCGAGCCCCACGCAATCTCCCGTGGACTCGGAGACCCGGGCCAAGGCAGCGTGATCGAGCAGGGTTCCCAAAATCGCGACCGGGCCATCATCTTCGCGTTTGGCGAGGGTCACCCGCGCCATCGCGACCAGGAAAGCGCGCCCCCGTTCCGGCAGCACGGCCGAATGGAGCGCGCGACTGCCCATGCCGTGCAGCCAGCTTCTGGCCTCGGTGTCGACAGGCCCTGGCGAAAGCAGCCCGAGTGGTCCCCCCGCGCTCACCACACCGCTGAGCGGAAAGCCTTTTCGGAAGGGTCCCCACCAGTCCTCGGTTTCGAGCAGGTCTTGAAAGGTGGCTCGATCGGCACCCATGTTCAGCGCCGCGACCAACTCGGGGACGCGTGCCGCCGCGACAACCTTGGTTTCGAGCTCTCTAGCCTGCGAGGCGAGAGCTCGTTCGATGCGTTCGTGCGCTTGCCGAGCTGGTTGTGTCAGATCGACCGGCGGGGCATGCGCAGACCATCGCGCCGCGAAGCCCACGCCCAGCAGACCGAGACCGGTAGCCGCCGCCACCCAGCCGAGCAGGGCTCCCTTTGCGCCGTCAGTCCTCATACGAACCGTATTCCCCGCCGTGCTTGTTGAGATGCGGGGCCGGTGTCGACGCCTCGGTTGCGAAGGTCGCCGTAACCCCTGCGGCGATGACTTCCAGCCGCTGCGAGACCTGCTTGAGCCTGGGTCCCCACAAAACGACGTGCCGAGAGCCGAGTGGAACGCCGGTTAGTTGAAAATTGCCGTCGTCGCGTACCCGGGCCCAATGTCCGTTGGGTACGACCAGAATATCGGCCCGCATTTTCGAATGGATGTTGCAGAAGACCTCGACGTGGCCGGGACTCGTGAACACCACGGGATTCGGCTTGTCACCGGACTTGAGCGTGCCGAGATCGAAGGCATTTCCAGGCGTCCGCGAAAAGGTGTTGTGGAAGACCTTGTCCTCGTTGGGGAAGGTCACCCGTGTGCCCACCTGAACCACCGCAAGCGCGGGCATGAACTGCTTGTGGTCTTGCTTGATCTCGATGGTCTTGGGATGAGATGGAATAGTCTTCGGCCCGTCCACATAGACGAAGGCTTCCCCGAGGGCGCCGCCCTTGATGCGGACCGAGCCGGAAATGGAGCCCGTGGCGGCGGTCCGCGCGGTGGATGAGTCTTCCCGGTCTTCCACCGGACTTTCGCCGTGGTGCTCGGCCGAGGAGGTGCCGGCGGATCTTTCCCGGCCGGCGCCGGCAGGAAAGCCTGGTGCCGGCATGCTCGGCAGGCTGCCCGCACCGGCACCGCCCGACTGCAGGTAGCGTAGGAGGGCGCTGTGCATTTCCATGAGTTGAAAAATGAGCTGTCGTTGTTCCCGCAAATCCTGTTGCATGCGCGCGATATCGGCTGCAAGGCGGCTGTAGTCAGCGGCGGCGGGGCCGCTGTCCCCGGTGGAGGCCGCCGTCGCGGGCGCCGGAATGCGTGCGACAAGCACAAGCCCCAGAACCAAGATGAATGATCGACGCACCATCGTTACTCCATTTCAGTAGCTAAGAACCAAGCTGCTCGTGAACACGTCGTTGCGAATGTTCGGGATGGGGCCGTACTCGCCGTTGCGCAGGTACTCGGCTTTAACAACAGCCCAGTGGCCAAGTACACAGCGCACGCCGCCGGTCGCGCGCCACGACTGCGTGACATACGCCCGGTCGCTCCCCAGTGCGATGAATGCGTTTCGGTATTCCGCGCGCCCAAGAATGCCCCACGAGGCTGTCAGCATGGCATCGATTTCCACGTACCCTCCGCCCTTGAGGTCGAGCTGGTAGACGTCTTGCGATGGATCGCCAGGAGCCTTTCCCTTCAACCACTGGGCCTTGATGTCGATGGGGCCAATGCTAGCCAGCAGATCGGGTCCAAAGAACCACATCGCGTGCGCGTTGCTGGTCGAGCGATCTTGCGGGCCGTAACTCCCCGACATGCCCAGTTCGAGACCAAACGGCAAGGGTGGCCTGATGGCGAGCCGCGCGCTTCCGGTCTTTCCCGAGTTGCTGTCGGTCTCGTTGTAGAAGAAGAATTGCTCGGTCGTGTTCGAACCGTTGGTCAGCGCTGCGGCGACGATGAGCCAGTCATCCCGTCCGAACTTGCTGCGCACCTTGAGTCCCAATGCCGTTCCCGTCGTGTAGCGGGCGATAAGCGATGGCGTGACGCCGAAACGTCGATCCGACTTGCGATCCCGGTACTCGATGCCAAGCACCGATTCGATCTTGCCGACGAAAATGGACGTACGTCGAGATTCGGTGGGCAGCCATTCGAGTTGTGCGATATCCATATCGAAGGAATCGCCCAGCGAGAAATCGCTCCCCGTTCGCGGCGTGAAGTTCACGCTGGTGGTGATGATGGCGTTCGAAACCGGGGTGGCGCGCATGCGCAAGTTGACCTCATTCAGCACAAAGCCCGCGGCGCCGCGCGAGTGGATGCTGTCGAAGCGCGTGACGCCCGGGGCATTGCCCAGGTCGGCGACATCGCCGCGGCTGTTGACTGTTGGGGCAAGGATGTCGCCCAGGAAAACCCACGAATAGTTGGTGTAGGGTGCGTGGTTGAGAATCGCGTGGCCGTAGTCCTGCACGTACCCCGCACCGTTTCCCTGCGGCACGAAGAAGCCGAAGTCGACGTAACCCTCCCACAGGAGGCTCTGCCGACTGTTGGCCGCGACCTGTTCATTCTGTCGAATTTGCGCTTCCAGTAAGGCTGCGACGGAAGAAGACTCGCCCTTGTCCTCTGCCGATGGGGCGTCGCCCGTCGTTGTGCTAGCCACGAGGGAAGACTCCTTGGGCAATGGCGGGGCGAATTCCGGCAGCGGTGGCAACTTCTCGGGCGAGGCCGATTCCTCGGCCTCGGCGGCTCGCAAGGCCGGGGTGAAAAGAGCCAACGGCAGGATGAAGGCGGCGCTTCTCACGGTCCGTCCACTCCCCCTCCGTCATACGGCGCGGAGGCAAGTCCCCCGTCGAGACCTCCTGCCGCCCCGGGCGGCGGCCCGATGATTTCCTTCGGTTCCGGCTCGCCCGTCAGGCTCTCCAAAAAGGCCACGAGGTCATCGCGATCCCCGGCGCTGAGTGTGAGCGGAGACAGTTCCGAAGTTCCGAGAGTCCCGGAGCTGTCTGCTTGGTTGTAGTGCCAGACCACATCGGAAAGCGTGGCCAAGCTGCCGTCGTGCATGTACGGCGCGGTCATGGCCACATCGCGCAGACTGGGCGTGCGCCATGCTCCGAGCAGTCTCGCTGGCGGGGCCGTCGTGTCGGGTACGCTCGACAGCGGCGCGCTGTCGTCGTAGGCACTGCCGCGGAAGAAGTCGGTCTTCGCCGCTGGCGGGTCGACCAGCTTCTGGTGGCCGGCATAGGCGCCGGCAGGCAAGCAGGTTGGGCCCGAATCGCCGTTGCTGCAATCGCATGGCGCTGCCTTGCAAGCCTCCACGGTTGGCACGTGATCGCCGATCTGCGGAATTCCGATGTTGTGCAATTTGCCGTCGGAGAAGAGCGGCGTGTTGTGGCAGTCGACACATGACGCCCTGCCGATGAACAGGCGAAGGCCGCGTACCGCGGCTGGCGACAGGGCAGACGAGTTGGCTCCTTCGCTCGCATACCTGTCGAACGGCGAGCCATCGCTTGAAAGAAGCCATTCGTAGGCCGCGATCGCCTTGGCCGCATTGACGTGAACGCGGGTAACGATCTCCTGGGGCGAGGCATGCAATGGTGTCGTCGGATCGGGAACCAGGTTTGGAAGATTGTTGTATTGCTTTTTAAGCTCGGCGATGTCCGTGCTCTCGAGATCCGGCGGGGGCCCAAGCTGCTCTGCGAGGGAATCGATATCGGCCTGCAGGGGCTCATCGAACGGGGCGGATTGGTAGCTCGCTCGGTAGCGCGTGACGATGACCCAGAAAGTCTTCATGCGGTTACCGTTCATCGAGACCGCGCTTTCCATGACTTGTGCGGCTTGAGCCCACAGCGTGTCGGTCCGACCGTTCCAGTAGAGAACCGGAAAGCGAGATGCGTTCAGGGTTTGCTGGGCGTTGACGTCGTACCAGCCGGCGCCGATCGATACGTGGCGTGGCACTGACGAGTGGTCCGAGCCTGCGCTCTGCGGGTCGTGGCAGCTGGCACAGCTCAAATGGATCTGGCCAAAGCCACCAACGGGCCGCGTGGTGGGTGCGGTGGCGCCGAGGGTGTCTTTGTTGTACACGCTCCCGGAGAGCAGCGGCTCGTAGTAGAGCTGCCAGCCAAGCTGGACGACCGGATCGTGGATGGCGTCCGGTTTTAACGTCCCTCGCTTATCCGCGATGGGCAGGTACCCGTTGGACGGGTCGGGAAGCGCCGGTTTGGCTCCCACGTTGGCCAGACTCTGGACCCGTGCCCACTCGTCTTGGGTAAAGCCGCACCCCTGTTCGCCGCAGGCGAGTTTGTCCGCCCAATTTCCGCAACCCACGCTGCCCGCTGTGCTCGCCACGACCACGAGCCACCCAGCACGGGCACGTGCCGGTATCCGCGATCGCCAACTCAGCCGACTCACCTCCGTAAGCCTGCACATGGGCTACCAAGTCTAGGCATATTTTGTCTCTAAATCGGACGTATTCTGTCCGGTATTGCGCCGGCGTCAAGCTGCCTTCATTGCGCCAAGAGCTCTTGCCAAAACCCGGACAGCTTCCACATCTCGGCCAGCGCGACGCCACGGTTTGCCTCGGCGTGGGTGATGAGGCGGCTAGCGAAGGCGCGGACCCTCGTCGCGTGCTTTAGGCTGCGCGCCAGCGACAGCATCTCGGAGGCCGGCACCACCGAATCGTCGGCGCCGTGAAGCAGAAACACGGGTGCCGTGGCAGGCGGCGAGAGCTCGGGCGAAAGTCCGGCCGGCAAGTCGAGGCCAGCCAACAGAGGCGCGAGAGACTGGCCGAGGTTGCCGACGTCGCGGTCGTTCACGTAGCCCATCAAGGTGCGCGCCGGATCGGGCAACGCCTGGCCAACCTGGCGGGCGCGTGCGAACACGGACTGGGCCTTGGTAGGGTCGACACGATCGATGCTGGATGCCTGCAAAAACAGAATGATCGCCTCTTCGAGCCCGGCGACTTGGGCCGCCGGCACCACGCGACCGGCGAGGTTGAGCAGCGCCACGACCGCACCGTAGTCGTGCGGCTTGGGAATGTGGATGTATTCGCCGCCCGTGGCCAAGTCGCGCGCCGACGCATCCACAGGATCGGTGACGCCTTGGCAAAGGTAGCGGAGCACGCGCGAAAGATCGCCGTGTCCGCCGAAGGAAAGCACGAAGGCGACGCGATCGCGCACCGCCGGCCGGCCGGCCGCCACCAGCGCCAGGCCTCCGGAAAAGCTGAAGCCAACGATTCCGACTCGCCCGTCGGGGGCCAGTTCGGCTTGGGAGGATGCCCACGCGATGGTGTCTTCCAGCTCGTCGGTGCTGTTGGTCGATAGCCTGTAGCGCGTGAGATCGGGCGGCGCCACCGTGAGCACCCGCAGACCGGAGGCGGCCAATTCCCGCGCCAGACCGACCAAGCGCTCTTCGTTGATGCCATCCATGTGGATGCCGGGCACCAGGATGGCCGTTCGGCGTGCGGGCCGGTTGGGCCGGTACAGTCGTGTCTCGACTGGACCGTGACGGGTAGGAATGGCGACGATGGGGCCTTCCTGAATCGCTCCGGCTCCAAACCGCGCCAGACGTGCCAACGTTCCTTCGTGTTTGGCCACGCGGATAATGAACGCCAATGACGCCAGCCTGGGCAGGAAGTGCAAGACACCAAGTGTAAGGCAGGCCGCGAGTGCGAAGGGAAGAGCGATGCGCGTGCCTTTGCTCATGCTGGGCTCGATGCGTAGCGATGCTTCGCCTGCTGTCCATTTGATCTTGCCTCGCCGAGGGCTAGGCGCACGGTCAATTCCTGCTGCTCGGTCATCTTACGCCCACTATGGACCCGGCTGCGTCATCGCCTTTTCTTGGTGGGATTGAATAGAATCCGCTCGCATGCGTCCAAGGTGCATCGGAACAGGAGGTTTCAAGTGCAAACTCGTACCATTCTGCTGTCTCTTGCCTTGGCGCTCGCGATCTTCGCGGGCTTTGCTGGTCTAGCGCTCGCTCACTCGAACGGACACGAATCGCGAACCGCGGCGCAGTGTGAACGTCTGCCCGGCACTGCAAACGAGGGCGAGCGGGCCCAGTGTCTGAAGTGTGTTAGCCGCCCCAAGCCTCACCACTACCATCCGGATATGCCCGCTGGCGAACGTTGCCGGCCCGACAACGGCAAACCCTAGCGAGCCGCGAATCAGGCCCGGGCTAGATCTTCACTCCGACAGCCAGACCTTCTCCCGTGGGAAATACGGTCGCGCGGAAGCGCCCGCCGTGCGCAAGCATGTCGTGTGCCTTCTGCATGGCCGCGATCTCGTCGGCGGCCTTACCGATTGGCTTCTTGGCCAAGTTGCCGAAGAGAAACGCGTTGTCGAGGACAACCAGTCCCGCTGGCCGCAGGTTCTGCCCGGCCCAATCCAGGTAGCTCGGGTAGCCTTCCTTGTCGGCGTCGATGAAACAGAGGTCGAAGGGCGCATGGCTGGCCAAACGGGGAAGCACCTTGGCGGCTGATCCCACGTGGACGCGCGCCCGGGTGCCGAAGCTGGACTTGCGGAAGCTTTCGCGCGCGATCTTGGCGTGTTCGGGATCTATTTCGACGGTGTCGAGGACGCCGTCAGGCCCCATGCCGCGCAGGATCGACACGCCCGAATAGCCGCCAAGGGTTCCAATCTCGACCGCACGGCGGGCCTGACAGGTGCGCGCCAAGATCTCGAGGTGTCGCGCATCGAGCGCCGCCAGTTGGATATCCGGCAGACCCGCGCGTGTCGAGCGCTCGCGGATCTCACGCAGGACTTCGTCCTCGGGCTCGTAGACGGATGTCACGTAGGCCGACAACGCTAGGTCGTCATTGCCGAACTGTTTGTTCATGTCAGGGCAATCCTGGTGTCGTCATGGGCACCTCGTAGATGGCGTGCAGGGTGGTGACGTAGAGCGTGCGTCGGTCGGCGCCGCCGAAGGTGCAATTCGAGGGCGGCGCGGGGAAGGAGATGCGTTCCACGAAACGGCCCACGCTGTCGAGCACCACGATGGCGCTCACCTCGGCGCTGTTGTTGGCCACGTAGACCCGACCGAGGTCATCGACGCACAGACCGTCGGGCACGTGCAGGCGACCACGCGGCTCGTTCGTGGCGTCACCGAACGGCTCGGGGCTGCCCACGCTGCCATCGGCGGCGACCGGCAGTCGCCACAGGCGGTCCTGGGCGTCGCTGCCCACGTACAGGGTGTTACCATCGGGAGAAAGCAGGACCCCGTTCGGCATGCCGACCCGGAACGCCACTGACAGGGTGCCGACTGGCGACACGCGATAGACGGCGGTGGGGGCGTGGTCGCCCGGGCGTGCTCCCCAGGTCGTGTCGCTGAAATAGATGTTCCCGTCCCGGCGGACCGTGAGGTCGTTGGGCGCGTTCAGGGGCTGTCCGTCGGGCGTGCGTTCGGCCAGCGCTTGGCGTTCGCCATGCGACACGCGCGCCAAGGTGCCGTTCCAGCGCTCGCACGTGAGCATGCTTCCATCGGCATCTACCGCCAGTCCATTGGTGCTAGTCGGCGAGCCAGGATAGGGCACCACGGAGAATACGCGGGCACGTGGATCGTAGCGATAGATCTTGGCCGCAGGTCCATTCTTCTCGACCACGTCGGAGAAGATCAGGTAGCCGCCGCTTGCCACCCAAAAAGGGCCTTCGAGCGACTCGAACGGAAGGTCGCTGGGAATGGCGATCGGAGGCCCCGCGGCGATGGCTCCCTCGCGGGCCGCTTGAGAGGTACCGGCAGGGGCTGTGGTGGTGGTTGCGCAAGCCCCGAGGCCCAGTGCGACGGCGGCCAAGACCGACGCGTGGGTGTGCGGATAGATCGACTGCACGGTCACCCCTGGCATGTAGCACGGGTTGGGCCCCGATGGCAGGGTGATGGCGCAGTCGATAAGGAAACTAGGCGGCGAGGGTGAACGGCCCGGAGATGTCCGTGACGAAACCCTCGAAGGCGGAGTTCGTGCTATCGAGCTGCAACGCGAATCCCGCGTCGTCGACGCGCACGACGCGACCGCGGGCTGCACACACCAGGCGATCGGCCGTGACGAACCCGAAGGCTACCCATTGTCCGCGTCGTGGCTTGGGACCCGAGGTGTGGAAGTAGCTGCCTTCGAACGAAACATTGGAGAGCTCGAGGGTCAGAGACCTGGGCACTCCAGCAAAGTGTACGCGCACGGGTACGCCCAGGAAGATTCGAGGATGACACCGCCGTTCTGCCGGCCGAGAGGTTTCGCCCATTTCCGTTCTGCGCCTTTCCATGTTTTCACTGCAAGCAACCCGTTTCCATCGGCGACTTGCGCTGGAAGTTGAGCCCGAATGCAGCATGGGCTGCGTCATGGCCTGGCCTGTGCGATAGTCAGGCGCAATGACCGGTCTTCTGCTGTGCAATCTAGGAACCCCCGACCAGCCCACGCCGGCGTCGGTGCGCCGCTACCTGCGGCAGTTTCTCTCCGACCCGCGGGTCCTGGATATCCATGCCGTGGGGCGGTGGTTGCTTCTCAATCTGATCATTCTGCCCTTGCGCCCGCGCAAGAGCGCGGCTGCCTATCAGAAGATCTGGGGCGAGCGGGGCTCGCCCTTGCTCTGGCACAGCGAGGATCTGGTAGCGGCGGTGCGCGAACGTCTGGGGCCAGATTGGGCGGTCGAGCTGGGGATGCGCTACCAGCAACCATCGATCGCATCGGCCCTTGAAAAGCTGCGCAAGGCCGGGGTCGATCGCGTGGTGGTGTTTCCGCTCTATCCGCAGTACGCGGTTTCGTCGACGGGTTCGACGGTCGCCGAGCTTTTTCGCCTCGCCGCCCAGGCTTGGGCGCCGCCCTTGCTGACGTTTGTTGATGCCTTCTACGACGATCCCGGCTTCATCGACGCCTTTGCCGCCGTGGGCGGCCCCATCTTGAAGACGGAACAACCCGACCACGTGCTGATGAGCTTTCACGGACTGCCCGAGCGCCACATGCGGAAAACCGACCCAACCGGTCGGCATTGCCTGGCCCAGGCCGATTGCTGCGACCGAATCGTTCCCGCCAATCGCGCCTGCTACCGTGCCCAGTGTTTCGCCACCGCGCGCGCCTTGGCCAGCCGGCTTGCCCTGGCCGGAGGCTCTTGGAGCGTGAGCTTCCAGTCTCGCCTGGGACGCACGCCATGGATTCACCCCTACACGGATGTCGTCATTCCCAAGCTGGCGGCCGAGGGCAAGAAGCGCCTGGTGGTGTTTTCACCGGCCTTCGTCGCCGACTGCCTGGAGACCGTCGAGGAAATCGGGATGCGCGCCAAGGACCAATTCATCGCGGCCGGGGGCCAGCAGCTGACCCTGGTGCCATCGCTCAACGCTACTCCGGCCTGGGCGGACGCGGTGGTGGCGCTGGCCCGCCGTCAGATCGCGGGCGATATCGCGGCTAGTAGTGCGGGTAGCTACGGGCCGAGCTGATCGGAGCGTGCCTTGGCTGGCAAGGTGCCGGCCATGGGGGTGAGGTCGGGGCCGGCCCATGGCCACGCGCTTCCCGCGGGCCACCACGCAGGCTGTGTCGCCAAGTAGAGAGAAGCGGGCAGGGTGCGCGTCGTGATCGACGAGCTCCACACCACGCTCTTGTTGACCGTGTCGTAGTTGCCGTGCAGCCACAGGCTGGTGTAGGAGACGTCGGATTTGCCATTGGCACCGAAGTCGAAGATGGCGCCAGAGCTGGACCCATCAGCAAGGTAGTTCTTGCTCACCGGCGCAGTGCCGAGATCGGTCGCCGCCGAGCTGCCGAGGACGTTGCCGATCACGGTCATGTCGATGTCGCCGGTGTCGAACTGGACGGCGGTGATGTTACCCGTCTGCTTGTCGGTGGCATTGGCCACCGCGGGTGACGCGAACTGGCTCGACGAATAGTTGCGGAAGAAGGTCAGGTAGCCGGCATTGCCGTGGGTGATGGTCGCGCCCACGTGAGGGGCGTAGTTTCCCTCCATCAGCTCCATGTGCGGGAAGGAGCAGTGGGTGTCGATGTTGACCTCTTGCCAGGCTGCGGGCGTGGCCCAGGAATTGTCAGCATAATTGTAGCCGATGACGTTGCCTCCGCCCGAGACGTTGAACAGGATTGGCTTGTTCATGTAGCGGACGATGTTGTTCTCGATGAGATTGTCGGCCGCCCCGCAGCGCAGGACGATGCCGTAGCAGTCGTGGCCGAAGCCGTAATCGGCCGAGTGGTGGAAGTTGGAATCGCGCACGACGGTGCGGAAGGTGCCGGTCAACGACACGTGCATGCCGCCGACGGTGCCGTCGGTCTGCACGTCCTTAATCCAGCAATAGGCCGCGTTCGACACGTCGATGCCGCCGGCCATTTGACCGTTGTAGCCAGGATTGGTGCCGCCCTGGATGGCCAGGTTCTCGATGCCCGCCCAGCGCACGACCGGGTCGCTGGTCTTCGCGATTTGCGCGAGATACGGAGACGCGGATTTGAAGGTCCAGTGCAAGGGCGAGCTCAAGGTGATGGTGCCGCTGGCGCTGTCCACGCTGGCCACTTCGCCGCGTTCGCTGACCGAGCGTTTGTCCACGCGCTTGAAGAAGGTGCAATCGCCTTCCTGCACAGTGGAGTCGTCTACCTGATCGACGAGCACCAGATCGCCGGCGGCGAACTTGCCGGCGTTCGCGCCTAGGGTGATGGTCGCGGTTTCCTTGACCGCGTCGGCGGTGAGCGCGTAGGCCGTGCCGTAGTCGCTGCTGTAACAAGCCTGGTCGTAGGCCGCACCGATGGCCAGCGCGGTTTGGCCACCGGACTTGACGATGGTGGTGCCGCCCTTGGCCGCGCCTTGCGAGCCGGCGCCGCGCAGGACCACGCCCTTGTTCAAGGTCACCACCTTGGAGATCGTGTACGTCCCTGCGGCCAGGTTGATGACCTGTCCCTCGGGACAGGCCTTGATGGCGGCGTTGAGATCGTCGCCCGGCTTGGGACTGGCGCACACCGTGGTTCGTACGGGCAAGCCATCGACACCGAGGGGGAGGTGAAGTTGGTTGTCGGTCAGAATGCCCGGATTCCACGTGGTGGTGCGAGTCGGGTCGAGAAGACCGGAAGGAACGCTGTTGCAGGCACCGCCGTCGCAGCTTTGCGTGCCGCCAGCTTCCGGCGGCATCACACCGCCCGCGCCGCCGTGCCCAGCGCCTCCGGAGCCGGTGCGGCCGCCGCTGCCCACCACGCCGCCCGAGGCCGCACCGCCCGCGCCGATGCCACCCGCGGCCCATTCGCCTCCCGTGCCCGGCGCACCCCCCAAGCCACCGGCGTCTTCGCCGGAGCTGCTCGATTTCGAGCACGCTCCTGCCATACCGGACGCCAATCCCAATCCCAACATCAACACTGCCTTGGCCCTTCCCATGTCGACGATGGTACCCCCAAAACTTGCCGCGATCATCGACGGGCGCAGTAGATTCGGTGCTCCATGGCAGGCAGACCGCGCACACGGGAATACATGGCGCCGTCGAGGACATGCCCGCGTTGTCGGGGTTGCTCTCCCAGCCATGCCATCGTCCTAGCCTTGCTCGGGACTGCTCTCGCTCTCACGGCGCTGCCCGCGGCGGCGAGGGCGCGCACCCTGCGACCCTTGTTCGAGCCCACCGATTTGGAGATGGAACCCACGGGTGTCCTCGACATCGATGTCCAAATCGGGGCCATTCGCAGTCGCGGGCCCTGGCGCGCGGTGGTGCCGGACTTCGAGCTGGATTTCGGTTTGCTACCCTACCTGGAGCTGGATCTCGACGGTGCCTACGCCATCGAAGGATCGACGACAGGACCATTTTCGCTCGACCATTCCGCGCCCGACAGCCTGTGGCCGTCGCTGAAACTGGGACTCTACGACGACCACGACGGCGTTGCACAGCGGGCCTGGGCGTTCGGCATTCAGGTCGGCCCCAAGGTTCCCGTGGCGCCAGGGGCGCACGGCATCGGCGTCGAGGGACTGGTTCTGATCGGCAATGTCCTCGGTCCTCTGCACACCGTTCTGAACCTGGGCGCGTTCGCCGATCCCGCGCCGGACGCGACTTCGGGCCGCCCGCTCGGCATCGAGACCGGATTGGATTTCGAATTGGACCTCGACGACATCAATCGCTTCTCGCTCACCGGCGAAGTCTCCGGGGTACGCTTCATCTCGGACGATCCACACCAGCTTCTGGCGACGGCCGGCTTCAAATGGGCGGTATCGCGGTCGCTGGATTTGTCGGTCGTCGGCTTGTGGGGATTTCTGGCCGGCAGCGACCGCTACGGCGTGCTCTTCGGCGTCTCGCCCAAGCTGTGGTTGTTCGGACGGTAGGCGAGCTCAAGCTCTCAGTGGAGGACGCTGTCGTGGACGGCCTTGAGCAGCGGATTGCGCTGTCCGGCCGCGGCCGATGAGATATAGCCTTCGTTCAGCTCCCACTGGATGACGCCACCCAAGCCCTTGGCTTTGAGGTAGGCGCCTTTCTCGGAGATGGACTGCTCGTCGTCGTAGGAAATGTACGTGCAGCCGTCGGGCGCGTGCGCCGTGGTGAAAGACAGGTACGGCACGCGGGCCAGCCCATCCCACTGGCGGGCGCCGGCGCTGTAGTACTCGGTCATGATGTTGGCGTAGGAGATCGTCCCGTCGCTGGCTACCAGCGTGGAACCGTTCAAGGCCTGGTCGGGTCCGGTCACGGGCGACGAGTAGCACAATCCGTAGAACCCGATTCCGATGCCGAGCTTGGCTGCGGGAACGGATGCCGCGAGGTACAGTTTCACCGTCGAGTCGATCGACGTGGGCGTGGCCGAATCGGTGTGGTAGAGCGCGCTCGAGTGCCAGCTCTTCCAGCCCTGCCACGCGCCGGCCTGGCCGTAGGACATGATGTTGAGCTGGTCGTAGGCAGCGGCGATGGCGGCGAATCCGGACAAATCGGCGCCCAGGTTGACGTTGATCTCGCCGATGGGAATGGTCAATAGCGCGCTTGCTTTGGCCTTGCGGATGCGATTGGCGATGTCGATGACCGCCGGCTCGTCGGCCTTGTCCATGGGTTCCCAGTCGATGTCGATGCCGTCGTAGCCCGTGGTCGTCAGCAGCGCAACCAGGTTGGCGGCGAACGTGGCGACGGTTCCACTCGCCGTCGCCTGCTTGAAGGCAGTTTGCGAATCTGAGCCGCCGATGGAGGCGATGGCCTTCACACCGTTGGCGTGGGCCGCCGCGATGAGATCGGTGGCCAGCTTGGCATTGCCGCCGGCCAGAGTCATCGAACCGTCCTGGCTCGGCAGGTAGAACGCCATCGCGATGTGGGTCAGACCCGACCATTCGATCTCTGAGATTGGATATTGCTCGGGCGCCCAGCTCGCGTAGTAGCCCATGGACCAGGCGCCCGTCGCCGCGCCGCCGTCGACGCTGCTGCCGTCCGTGCTGGCATCGACTCTGCCGCCAGTGCCTCCGGAAGAGCCCGTCGCGCCGCCGTTCGTTCCGGTCGTTCCCCCCGATACCGGCTTGCCGCCGGTGCTCGTGACCCCACCCGTGCCAGCATCGGAGGCAGCTTTCGAGCCGCCGGAGGCCAGGGCTCCGCCAGCCCCAGTCGTGCCGCCAAGAGCGGCATCGACTCCGCCTGCGGATCCCCCCGACGCGATCGCGCCGCCGCCGCCCATCGCTCCGCCACTTGCGTGCGTTCCCCCCTGAGCCGTGGCACCGCCCGTGGCAGCGGCGCCACCCGAGCCCATCGCTCCTCCTCCACCCGTCGCGCCGCCGTTGGTGGAGGCCCCCCCCGTGGCGGGCGCGCCTCCCGCGCCGGTCTTGCCGCCATCGCTGTTGCCGCATCCGACACTCATGCCGATGAGGGCAACGAGCAGCAGCAGACCGAGGCGCCTGGTCTTCTCCATGTTTTTCTCCTACCTGTTCGATCGGCTCCCTCGATAGGTGGCCCGCCTTTGGCTAGTTGTAGGTCGCCGAGAAGAGCAGCGATGCACCGATACTGGTCCAGCGATAGTCGGCGCCGCTTTCCTTCATCGACGCGAACATAAGCTGGCCTGAGACACCCAATCCCCAATCGGTGCTCACCCACCACTCCTTGCCGAAGGTCAGACCTGCGCCGAATCCCAGGTTGGTGCTACCAAGTTGTTCATTGGTGTTGGAATCGGTAAACGAGATTCTGGTGAAAAGCACGGTTCCCGACAGATACATATTTCCGTCGAGGTAGTATGCTACGCCGGGTCCAAAACCTGCGAGCGTGGTCGTAAGGCCGCTCTCGGTTCCACTGGTTGTTCCATTGTCGACTGTTGGATCTGCGACAGACGTGCCAAGCAGCTCGCCATAGACCACCAAGTTGGGTGATACCACTCCACCGATGGCAAACCCGAAGGTACCGCCTACGCCTGAAACGGAAACGGACGTCCCATTGTAGCTAAAGGAGTTGTGCAGGTATCCCACGCCGAGGAGGCATCGCAGGTAGAAGCCGTCGGTGCTCGTGGTAACCGGGCGCGGGTGGCGGCGCCGCGTAGGCCTGAGGCGGATAGGCCTGCGGTGGATAGGGCTGCGGCGGATAGGGCTGCGGCGGATACGGCTGCGGCTGCGGGGCATAGTAGCCGGGCGGTGGCGCCTCTTGCGCCATCGAAGTGGCCGACCCAAGGGACAAGAGAACCGCGGCTGTGACGATGGTCGAGCTCAGAATCTTGTAGGGCATAAGGGACCTCCGACCGCATCATACGCCTCGGCCATTTTCCTTCAAGCAAAGCGCAGATGGACCTGCGAATCGAATTGGTCACCAAGTTGTTCCGTCGAACAACTTGCGAACAACTTGCGAATCGAAGCAGCCTTCTTCATCATCCTAGAGACAGCGAAAGGAGCCCCCTCGCGATGGCAGTTGCCCGGAAGCAGAAGATGTTCGTGCTCGACACCAACGTCATCCTTCACGACAGCAAATGCATGTATCAGTTCGAGGAGCACGACATCGTGATTCCCATCACGGTGCTAGAGGAGCTGGACGGGTTCAAGAAGGGCAACGAGTCGGTCAATTTTCACGCGCGCGAGTTCGTGCGCGCCGTCGACGGGCTGGCGCAGCAGCCGCTGTTCAGCAAGGGCGTGCAGATCGGCAAGGGACTGGGCAACCTCATCGTCAAGGTCGGGGGCGAGTATCACGATGACCTGCGCGCGGCCTTCGAGACGCGCACGCCGGATCACGAGATCCTCAACGTCGCCTACCGGCTTTCGCGCCAGTTCCCTCGTCGGGAAATCATCCTGGTCAGCAAGGACGTCAACCTGCGCATGAAGGCCAAAGCGCTGGGGCTCATGGCGCAGGACTATCGTAACGATCACGTCAAGGACATCGCCTCGATGTACACGGGGATCCGCCTGAAAGAACACGTCGACGGACTGCTGGTCGATCGCATGTACACGCAGCCGTTCACCATCAACCCGAGCGAGCTCAGCTTCGAGCAGCCGCTGCTGCCCAACGAGTACCTCATCATTCGCAACGGCAAAAAGTCGGCCCTGGCCATCTACGACAGCGACCGCGCGGTGGTCCGGCGGGTCGACAAACTAACCGCCTACGGCATCACCTCGCGCAACGCGGAGCAGGCCTTTGCCCTGAACGCGCTCACCAACCCCGAGGTAAAGCTGGTCAGCATCTCGGGCAAGGCGGGCACGGGCAAGACCCTTCTGGCCCTGGCCGCGGCCCTGGAGCACAAAAAGGAATATCGCCAAATCTTCATGGCCCGTCCCGTGGTGCCCTTGTCGAACAAGGACATCGGGTATCTGCCCGGTGACATCCAGTCCAAGCTCGATCCCTACATGCAGCCGCTCTACGACAACCTGGGTGTCATTCAGAACCAGTGGGGAGTGACCGACGCGCGCCACAAGCGCATCCGCGAGATGCTCGACGACGAGAAGCTGGTCATCGCGCCGCTGGCCTACATTCGCGGCCGCAGCCTGGTCAACATCTACTTCATCGTGGACGAGGCGCAGAATCTTACACCGCATGAGGTTAAGACCATCATCACCCGCGCGGGCGACGGCACCAAGCTGGTCTTCACCGGCGACATCTTCCAAATCGACCACCCCTACCTGAACAGCCACTCCAATGGGCTTAGCTATCTCATCGACAAGATGCAGGGGCAGAGCATCTACGCCCACGTCAATCTGACCAAGGGCGAACGATCGCAGTTGGCCGAGCTGGCGAGCAACCTCCTCTAGACGGTCCTCTGGAATAGAGCGAAGCACAACAAGCACAACTTCCAGGCTTGTGCGACGGTCGTCGGCGTGACTAGACTGCGCCGCATCCTGGGTGGCCTGTCTCGTGATGCCTCTGCGCGGCAAGACACCAGGATCTCCCAAGAGAGGAAAGATCACGATGTCCGAAAAAGGTTCGACCAACTTTGCATTCATTGTCCTCATCACGCTGGTGGCCACCATCGGGGGCTTTCTGTTTGGCTACGACAGCGGCGTGATCAACGGAACCGTCGAGGGCCTGCAAAAGGCCTTCCACTCGGACTCGGCTGGCACCGGCTTCAATGTCGCGAGCATCCTGCTCGGCTGCGCCGCGGGCGCCTTCATGGCGGGCTGGCTGGCCGACAAGTTCGGCCGCAAGACCATTCTCCTCATCTCGTCGGTGTGCTTCACCATCAGCGCGCTCGGGGCCGGCCTGGCCCAGGATTCGTTCCAGTTCATCCTGGTGCGCGTGCTCGGCGGCTTGGCCGTCGGCGCCGCCAGCGTGCTCGCCCCTGCCTACATCAGCGAGGTGACCCCGGCGAAGTACCGCGGCACCCTGTCTTCGATCCAGCAGATCGCCATCATCAGCGGACTCTTCGCATCCTTCCTCAGTAACTATGTTCTGGCTCGCGTCGCGGGCAGTTCGACCGCTGTGCTGGCCTTGGGCTTCGAAGCCTGGCGCTGGATGTTCTGGGTGATGACCGTTCCGTCGGTAACCTTCTTCTTCTCCTTGCTCTTCATCCCGGAGAGCCCGCGCTTTCTGGTGGCCAGCGGAAAGAAAGAGAAGGCGCTGGCCGTGCTGACCCGCCTCATGGGCGCAGCGGACGCGCAGGCCAAGGTGGACGAGATCGCCGCGTCCATGGTCGCCGATCACCACCGCCCCAAGCTGACCGACATCCTCGATTCCAAGCGCCTCTTCCGCCCCATCGTATGGGTTGGCATTGGCCTCGCCAGCTTCCAGCAGCTCGTGGGTATCAACGTCGTCTTCTACTACGGCGCGGTGTTGTGGCGTTCCGCCGGGTTCAAGGAGAGCGACGCGCTTCTCATCAACGTCATCAGCGGCGGGGTCAGCATCCTGGCCTGTTTCTTCGCCACCGCGCTCATCGATCGGGTGGGTCGCAAGCCGCTTCTGCTCATTGGCTCGATCGGCATGGGCATCACCTTGGGCGTGCTCGCCGTGGTGTTCGGCACTGCACACACCGTCAACGGTACCCTCAAGCTCACTGGTAGCGCGGGGCCCATCGCCCTTGTGGCGGCGAACCTGTACGTGATGCTCTTCAACTTCTCGTGGGGCCCGGTCATGTGGGTCATGCTGGGCGAGATGTTCCCCAACCAGATCCGCGGCTCAGGGCTGGCCATCAGCGGCCTGGCCCAGTGGCTCTCCAACTTCGGCATCACCATGACCTTCCCCATGCTGCTCGCTGGCGTCGGCCTCGGCGGTGCGTACGGGCTCTACACGGTGTGCGCCATCATCTCGATCTTCTTCATCCTCAAGTTCGTGCACGAGACCAAGGGCAAAGAGCTCGAGGAAATGAAGGGCTGATCGCAATGCCACAATACCTGGGACTGGATTCGAGCACGCAGAGCCTGTCCGCGCTGCTTATCGACACGGACACGGGCAAGGTGGTGGCCGACCGAAGCGTAAACTTCGGCGAGCGCCTACCACAGTACAAGTCACCCAAGGGTTTTCTCGCCAACGACGACACGGCCATCAAGCATTCGGATCCACTCATGTGGGTCGAGGCGCTCGAGTTGGTTTTGCAAGACCTGCGTGGCGCAGGGATCGATCTTGGCAATATTCGCGGCATCAGCGGGGCCGGTCAGCAGCACGGTTCGGTTTACCTCTCGAAATCCCTCGACGATGTCGGCGCCTGGTCCTTGTCGGCGCCTCTTTGCGAGCAGGTCAAGCCACTTCTCTCCCGCGCGACCTCGCCCATCTGGATGGACAGCTCGACCAGCGCCGAATGCGCCGAGATCGCGCGCGCCGTGGGCGGCGACGAGTGCGTAGCCACCATTACGGGCTCGCGCGCCACCCTGCGCTTCACTGGTCCGCAGATCCGTCGCTTCTACAAGACCTGTCCGGCCGAGTGGCAGCGCACCGCCGAGATCCACTTGGTCAGCTCTTTCATTCCATCGTTGCTGGTCGGCAAGAGCGTCAGCATCGATCTGGGCGATGGCGCGGGTATGAACCTCCTCGATCTCGCCAAATCGGACTGGAATGATGCCCTTCTCGACGCCACCGCTCCGGGCCTGCGGCAAAAACTGAAGCGGCCTGTGGCCAGCACGACCGTGGTCGGCGAGATCGCGGGCTACTTCGTGAAGAAGTACGGCTTCGCGCCCGGCACCAAGGTCATCGCCTTCACCGGCGACAACCCGAGCAGCCTCATCGGCATGGGCGCGAGCAAGCCCGGCACCGCCGTCATCAGCCTAGGTACGAGCGACACCGTGTTCACGGCCATGGCCAGCAAGCGCACCGATCCGCGTGGCTACGGCAGCGTGTTTGGCAATCCGGCCGGCGGCTTCATGTCCCTGGCCTGCTTTTCCAACGGCTCGCTCGCGCGTGAGGAGATCACGCGTCGCTTCGGACTGTCCTGGGACGACTTCGCGTCCTCCATTGTCGACAAGACCAAGCCGGGCAACGATGGCAACATGCTGCTGCCGTACTTCGTTCCCGAGATCACTCCGCGGGTTCTCAAGGCGTCGCCGCGCTGGTTCGGCAGTGAGGCATTCGTTGCGGGCAAGGACAGTGCGGCAGCGGCGCGCGCCGTGGTGGAGGCGCAAGCGCTGAGCATGCGTCTGCACTCGGACTGGATCGGCGAGGCCATGACCACGGTGCTGGTGACCGGTGGCGCGTCCAAGAACCGCGGCCTTCTGCGCGTGCTTGCCGACGTGTTCCAGGCGACCATCATGCCGCTGTCCGTCTCCAACTCGTCCGCACTGGGGGGCGCCTTGCGTGCCGCGCAGGGCGTGGGCGGCAGCGCGTGGCAGAATCTGTACGCGCAATTCTCCCCGCCCGACCGCGACCTAGCCGTCGAGCCCAACCCGAACGCGCGCCCCATCTACCAGCAGCTTGGAGCCACATTCGAGAAACACATCCAGGAAGTTTTGTCAGAAGCGTCCATCTAGATCTAGAAAGGGATCCCATGTCACAGCCCATTTTTGCCGGAATTGAACCCATCCAATACCAAGGCCCGGATTCCCAGAATCCGCTTGGTTTTCGTTTCTACGACAAGAACCGCGTCGTGCGCGGCAAGCGCATGGACGAGCAGTTGCGCGTCGCGGTCTGCTACTGGCACACCTTCTGCGGCACCGGCGGCGATCCGTTTGGCGATGCAACCTTCGGTCGCCCCTGGCACGGCGATGGCGACAAGCTGGAGTTGGCCAAGCAGAAGGCGGCCGCGGCTTTTGAATTCTTCCAGAAGCTGGGCAACCCCTACTACTGTTTCCATGACCGGGACGTAGTGGCCGAGGGCAAGTCGCTGGCCGAGAGCAACGACCTGCTCGACCGCATGGTCGACGTGCTCGCCGCTCACCAGCAGCGCACGGGCGTGAAGCTCCTGTGGGGCACGGCCAATATGTTCTCCAATCCGCGCTTCATGTCGGGCGCGTCCACCAACCCGGATCCCGAGGTGTTCGCCTACGCCGCCGCGCAGGTCAAGAAGGCCCTCGACGTCACCCAGAAGCTGGGCGGCGAGAACTACGTGCTGTGGGGCGGCCGCGAGGGCTACGAGTCCCTCATCAACACCGACATGAAGCGCGAGCTCGACCAGATGGGCCGCTTCATGAACTTGGTGTGCGAGTACAAGCACAAGATCGGCTTCAAGGGACCGCTGCTCATCGAGCCCAAGCCGCGCGAGCCGTCCAAGCATCAGTACGACTACGATTCCGCAGCCGTGTACGCGTTCTTCCAGAACTACGGGCTCAGCAAGGACGACTTCAGGCTCAACATTGAGAACAACCACGCCACCCTGGCTGGCCACACCTTCGAGCACGAAGTCTCCTACGCCGTGGCCAACGGGCTGTTCGGCAGCATCGACATGAATCGCGGCGATTTGCTGCTCGGCTGGGATACCGACCAGTTCCCGAACGACGCGGGCGAGATGGCCCTGGTCCTGCGCCACATCGTGGCGGCCGGCGGCTTCAAGACCGGCGGGTTCAACTTCGACGCCAAGGTGCGCCGGCAGAGCATCGACCTGGCCGACCTCTTCCACGCCCACATCGGCGGCATGGACGTTCTCGCCCGCGCTCTTCTGATCGCGGACAAGATGATCGAGGACGGCAAGGTTCAAGGCGCCATCGACGCCCGCTACAAGGGCTGGAACGCTGGTCTCGGCAAGGAGATCATGGATCGCAAGCTCGACCTCGCTCAGATCTCCGAGCGCGTGCTCAAGCAGAACATCGATCCCAAGCCGCGCTCGGGGCAGCAAGAGATGCTCGAGAACCAGGTGAACCGGTACGTCTAGCGGCGCGGAATAAGCTAACGCTCTGATTTCTGGAGGTCAGAGCCCGATAGTCTCTCGCTGCGACAAGCGATAGCTTGTCGCAGCTGGCTGGATACGTATATCCCCAAGTAGAGTCATGGCTGGCGGGCATCGAAGCGCCGATCCTGTCGAAGGCGACTCGTATGGCCCAAGACATGTGGAGGAATGCAATGTCCAAGAAGCGTTCGTGTTTGAAGAAGCTCTGGGGCTTTCTTTCAAATCCTCAAGTCGCAGTAGCAATCATTACGTTGGCGACCGCGATTGTCTCGCTGGCTGGGAAGAGGAGCGCGGTAGAACGTCTCGAAGATCAGATGAAGGCGTTGTCCTCATCCTGCCAAAGCTCTAGCTCAGCATCTACATTGCAACTAGGCAACTGACCCGCATCTCAATCAATTCCAACGGGTAGCCCATCTATCCGTGCTGGCCAGTCAGATTCAGCGCGAAGGCAACCCACCGAAGGGTTCCATAATCACGTAGGCGGAGGCGGGTTTTGCCCGCCGTAGCCAGAGCGCGGGAGGGTTTGGGAACCCTCCCAGGGTTCCCATTTAGAAGTAGAACGAGAAGCGGAGCCGGAGGCTGTACACCTCGTCGTCGTAGTGGTACGGCTCGTCCGTATCCCAGTGGCCTCGCGCATAGCCGGCCACCAGCTTGATGTAAAGCTGTTGGAGTGCCACGTACTGGACCGCGACGAAATTCTGTACTTGCCAATACTCGTCGACAGCCGGGCTGTGCAGATTGTTTTGGTCCACGTTGCGCGTGTAAACCGAGCCCACGCCGAAGATGACAGGGTGCTTGGCACTCCCATTCGAGACGTTGGCGAATCCGCCGAAGCTGGTTCGTGTCTTGCTGCCCTTGACGTCTAGCTCGTTCTTGTTGTCGATGCTCCAGATGGTCCCTTGAGCGGCGTTGATCCCGAACTCGATGTGAGGCAGGAAGACGAACTGGATGGCACCGCCGATGCCCTTCCTGGTCTGTTTGGTCTGGTCGTTGTCGGGGTTCTGCGAGCTCAGACGCTGATACTCCGTACCGCCCTTGAGCTTGAGCCAACCCAGGTCGAAGATGGCCACCGGACGTACTGCGAGCACGGGGTAACCGCTTTCGCTGCCCACCGTGCTCAGGAGCTCGAAGCGCAGATAGGGGAAAGGATAATAGTGGAAGGCCGCGTTGCCGACCGAGCCTTGTGGGCGGTACTGGTTGTCGGTGACTCCATAGAACTGGGGGTTGTAAACGTCACCTGGGCCGAAGGCGCCGCCGCGCTCGAAGGTGTTGAGGTCGAGCCCCATTCCAAGGTGAAAGACCTCCCAGCCCTCGAAGCGGCCGATCGTGAAGTCCCACTTGTTCCACTGGCCGATGCGCAGCCACAGATCATCGGTATCGGCGCCACCGGTCTGCTGCCGCGCGATGGTCTGGTCCTCGGTGCCGACGAGCTCGGCTTGCCCCTGGACGAACCAATCGCCACCCAATGAGTAGGTGGGCGTGACACGCAATACGAAACGGGCCTGCTGGATCCAGTAGGCAATCTTGTCCGAACCGATGTTGGGGTTGTTCCCCCATGGGGAGAACTTCTCGTAGGAGGTATCTACCCAGCCCCAGCCCGACACACCGAGCACGAAGCGCGAACCGTTGCGCCCTGCCGGCATGTAGGGCCATTGCAGGCCGTGGAAGGTCAGCCACATCGACCCATAAGGTAGCCCTCGGGTCATGGGCTCGGGGTAGGTCGACGGCGGCAGGCGTTGAATCCCGACTTCTGTGATGGAGGCTGGATCGGGCGCCACTTCCGCCTCGTCCGTCGATGTAGGCGCGGCAGAAGTCACCGACTCGCCGCTGTCCGCGACGGGCTGCGAGGTCGATTTGTGCGGCTCGATCGAGGCGGCCGTGTTCTTCCCGTCCGCCTCGGTCTTGGTGTCAGCCGAAGGCGCAGCGGAGCCTGGTTTGGGCTCTGCGGCGAGTGCCGCCGTGGACAGAAGGAGCGAGAGGGCCAAAACGGCAGGCGATGACTTGGCGAATGAAGATCGTGTTCTCATGGGATTGATCCAATAGACGTTCATGTCGAGCCCACCTAGTAGTTGCTTGAGGCCTTCTGGTACCCGCGGACGGTGACGGTGCCCGTCTTTGGGAGGTGGGTGGAGCTGCCACCAACCTTGATGGTGATGTCACCGTCTTCCACGACCCACGCCTGCTTGTCTTGGTCGTAGTAGTCGAGGTCTTTCAGGCGGACGGGAATCGAGACCTGCTTGGTCTCGCCTGGCGCAAGGCTCACGCGTGCAAAGCCCTTGAGCTCCTTGATCGTGGTCCGGCGGGCGGCTTTGCTGTTCGGGAAGGAGACGAAAAGCATCACGACTTCATCTCCGGGCACGTCGCCGGCGTTGGTGACGTCGACATAGACGGGAAGGACGGCGCCCTCGCTCATGTCCGCACAGCCGATTTGCAGGTTGTCGTAGGTGAAGGTCGTGTAGCTCAGCCCATATCCGAATTCGAAGACGGGCGTTTCATTGTTCGTGTCGAAATAGCGATAGCCCAGGTAGTAGTCGGCATTCGTGGTGCCGTTGGAACCTTGGAATGCCGGATACTGGTTCAGCTGCCCCCAGGTGAAGGGCAACTTGCCGCTGAAATTGTACGTAGTCCCCTGGTACTCGCCCCAGAGCAGCATGCCCATTGCCTCGCCGCCGACCATGCCCGGATACCAGGCCATAACCACTGCGGGAACTTGATCCAGCCAAGGTAGGTCGATGATGCTGCCGCCTTCCAGCACAACCACCATGGGCTTGCCGAGCTTGACCGCCGAGGCGATGAGGGTGTTCTGAATGTTCGCGTACCTGGCATCCTGCTGCTTGGCATCCAGTGCGAAGCTCTTGCGATCGCTTGCAAGGGTGTAGTCCTCGCCCTCATCCTCGGCGGTAAGACCGGCGATGACGATGACGAAATCGGCGGAGCTGACCGCGCTGTCGCTTCCGATGTTCTGAGCCGCTGAGACGCTGTCAATCGCAGCGCCACTGGTTACGACGCTGACGCCGGCCGGTGCTGTGTTCCTGATACCGTCGAATGGGCCGATCACCGTGGACGGATCGGCGAAGGCGCGGCTCGAACCCATGTCCCCGGTGCGAATCTCCTGGGCGAAGTCGACGAGGGTGCTCGTAATCTTGCCGTTGTTTTTGCTCTTGTAGGGCACGGTGACGCCCAATACCGCCACTTTGCTAAGCGAGTGGCTGATGGGCAACGTCTTGTTATTGTTCTTGAGCAGAACCATGCTTTCCACTGCGGCCTTCCTCGACAAATCGACGTGGCCGTCACAACCGCTGTAGACGATTCTGTTGTTGGCGTAGGTTGTCTTCGGTACACCGAGCCCATAGGTTCCCTTCGAAAGATCGTAGGCATTGAAACGGAGCTTCTGCATCAGCATGCGCGTGGCAGCCGTGTCGATGTCAGCCTGGGTCAGGCCGCCTCCGGTCTGGACAATGCTTTCGAGCGTGAAATAGTTGAGCGACCAGGGCAGCTCGACATCCGTTCCGGCCTTGACGCCCTGGACTGCGTTGGCGGAGTAGTAGGTGACAGGTCTGCCGGTATCCGTTTGCGGATCAAAAGCCCACCAATCGCTCAGAACGAAGCCCTGGAATCCGAAGTCGGTGCGTAGGACGTCGGTGAGAGTGTGGTGATTCACGGTGGATTTCTCGCCGTTCACCCGGTTGTAGGAGGCCATGACGGAGGCCACGCCACCGTCCTGGACCACCATACGGAAGTGACGGCCATAGATCTCTCGCATCGTCTGTTCGTCGAGGGTCATATTGTTGTAATCGCGCGAGGCCTCGATGTCGTAGGCCATGAAGTGCTTGGCGTTGGCTGCAATGTGCTGCTGCACGCCCTCGGTCATGGCCGAGGCCAGGCGGCCGATATGAAACGAGTCCTCGCCGTAGGTCTCTTGTGCGCGCCCCCAGAGCGGGTGGCGAAGGATGTTCATGCAGGGCGCGAGCAACAGCGTCTCGTTGGCCGCCATCATCTCGTCGCCGATGGCCTCGCCAATGGCATACTCGAGATCGAGGTCAAAGGCCGCGCCGCGGGACATACTGACCGGGAACACGGTCGAGTACCCGACCGGGGTGGTACCTCCCGGCTGGACCCCGGCGCTCGGTAGGATGCCGTTCATGTCTTCGGCAAGGTTCATCCCGCGCGAGGCATCGCGGTAGTGGAACCCGCGAATCGTTGCCGTATCCTGGCTGCGCTGGGTGTCGCTCATCTGGGTCACGCCGCCCTTGCCGTAGTTCGTCCCGCGCATCTGCTGGGCCTTGTCGAAGAGGCTCAGCGTGGATATCAACTTGTTCACGCTGGCCTGATCGTTCGGGTTGGGCGTGTAGCCGTCCGTGTATGGGAGACGAAGTGTGGCGTTCTGGGCAGTGCAACTGACGGGAGTCACGACAACGTAGGCCGCGCCGTCCACGCTGCCGCTGGATCCGCCCGAGCTTGTGCAAGTAGCTCCGCCGCCGCCAGCGTCAGCGTTCGCAGTGTAGGCCGGAGGTGGGAGGGAGCAGGCTGATGCGGCCAGGAGGCCGATTGCCAACAGGTAGAGAGGTTTAGGTGACGTCGAATTCGGCATGGAGACTCCTCTATCGGGGCTGCGTGGTCTGTTCAGGGACGCCGCTCGCAAGGCAAAGGGTGACAAGGTTGAAGATCCTCGATCCATAGCGATACGCAGGTTGCACGAAGGACGAAAGCAGAGGCGTTGACTCGGTCTTTCCGCAGGCTAGAACCTTACGCCGCCGCCCAATGCGACGCGGATGTACTTGGTGCTCGTTGTGTAGGTGTTGGCGCCCTCCGACCACTTCTGGTAGCCAATCTGATAACCGCCACCCACATTAACGAAGATCCGGTCCGTCATCTGCATGGTGGCACCCAGACCAAACGCAATCACGAATCCCTTGGGACCCGAGTCGGTGGTGATGAGCGAGTATCCGGGCAGCACCTCGGCATAGGCCGTCGTGCCCTCCACGACTTCGAGCTCGCCCGCCACACGCGCCATGAGGTCGTATTCCCTGACAGCATCGACGGGCGGGGTGGTCGCCTTTTCTTTCACGTTGAAGATGGCCTGCGGTGCCAAGCCGACGACCAGATGAGGTATGACTTGATAGCCGACCGACAGACCAAGGCCATAGGCAAAGGCGGCGTCTGTGGTGACGGTCGTGAGCGGGTTGGGCGAATTGGTCCACTTGCCGAGGCCCATCGGCAGGAACGAGAGGCCAACCTGGAGCTTGTGCCGTGACGCTGCGGGCTCAGACTCCAGCGCGACGGCCACGCCCTCAGCAGGCGGAGCGGTGGTGGCAGACGCGGGCGCTGGGGCAGAGGCCGCGTCGCCGGCAGGCGGGGCAGCCGTATCTGCCTCGGCAGAGGTTTCTTCAGCGCGGGCCGAAGAGGCCAGCGCGAACAGGGTCAGACCAACGAGGGTGCTTACTTTGCGCATCTCTCTTCTCTTTCGTTCGTATGGGTAGGTTCCGTCAAGCGCGAGAATCGTATCCAATGCGTTTTATCGCAAGGGCAAAAATACGACGCTTGCCGGTAGCCTCGTGGCGTACGCTCTGGGGCGAATCCGCCCTTCAGGGCGGCCGAGACAATAGACCAGAAACAGCCAGGAGAATAGACCAGAACCGAGACCGGGAGCACTGGGCTTTCAGCTTCCTCCCGCGACCGGCGGCGAGCAGTCCGCGGCGATGGCCCCGGCGGCGTAGAGGATGCCGCCGAGAAGGTGCCGGCGCACTAGCGCATCGCCGAACGCTTCAGCCGTGTGGCCGAGCCCCGTGTAGAACGAGCGACCACCCCCAACCGTCTTGCACCATGCGATCGGGTGATCGCCCATGGGGTCCGGATTGTTCGGATAGGTGGTCTCGTAAAGACAGCGCAGGATGCCCGATGATCGCTCCGATGCCCGATGATCGCTCCATCGATCGCTTCATCGGGCGTAGATCTCAAGCTCGCCAGCTGCGAAGATGCGATGATAGCGCTCGGGGATCATGGGCCGTGCTTCGGGGGGAATGGCCCAGGTAAGCAAGTGGCTGAAGCGGGGCTCCGCTTGCCGCCAGAAGGCGGTCCACAGTTCCCGCCAGGCCGTCGTGCAAACCTCGTCGACGGGGAGAAGGCCGAGGATTTTGCACACCTGCGCTGGGGTTCCGTCCAGCTCGGCGAATCGGTCTAGGGCCGGCGGGATGAGCGCCCGTGGCGGAAAGTCCAGGTAGGTGATGGGGTAAGAGCGTTCGACCGCGAAGACCAGCGGCGCCGACGTGTCTCTTAGCACCGTGTAGTAGGCCCAGGCGTGGGTCAGGCTTGCCGTGAAATCGCTGGTCTTCCTGTGCTTGAACAACAACGGAAGCAGCGTGGCTCGCGCCGGCACGGCGTCCATTCCGGCCGTGAATTCAGCTCGGTCGTGGTCCAGCCGCACATAGTCGATGCCCGTGACGGCCGAAAACGACAGCGCACAAGCCACGAGCCCTACCGCGGCCGGCCGAGGCAGTTTGGTTGGAAGCCGCAAGGCAAGCCCCGCCCACAGGAACGGAACCAGCCGGCAGTTGAGATACCACCAATTGCTCAGCATCAGGGGCAAGGCGACGTAGGTGGCAGCGAGAAGCGCCATGGCCGTCGTCGAGAAGAACGAGCGCACCGGGCGAAGCCCGGCTCGGTCCGCACGTTGTTTCCAAGCGAAGTACGGCAACAGGATCGCAGGAACGATGGTCATGCTTCCCCACCGTGTGAGGGCGCCGGAGGCATCGAGCCAGAAGTGGCCAACGATCTCCAACGGATTGAGGTAGGCGAATCCGGCCGAGGACACGGCCGAGGTGCGCTCGGCCTTGACCAAGTGCTGTTGTGCAACCACGAGAAACAGGATTCCAGCCGGCGCCAGCGGTGACAGCAGTGCGAGGCCGGTCCTGACTCTTGCCTGCCAGGTGGACCGGCTGGCGACGTGTAGGGCGACAAGCCCACCCACGACGGCAAGTGGAAACGGGTGCGCATACCAGAGCACCCCCGAGAGGACAGCGATGCCGAAGCCGCGCATCAGGGTTGGGCGTTCCCGCTGCCCATCGAGCACGGTCAACAGGATCAGCGAGAGCGCAAATGCGAACGCGAAGTTCAACATGCCCATGGAAATCCAGAAGCCATGCACCAGGGGCCAGACGAAGAGCATCGCGACCAGCAGACTGCGCCGGCCTGCAAAGTGGAGCACGAAGATCGGGAGGGCGAGCGCGCTTGCGGCCAAGACGATGGCGGTAAAGACTCGCGCTGCACCGAATAGGCCGTGGCTGCCGGCCACGTAGAACCAGAGCGTGAGGAGGGAATTCGATTTGAGAAAACCGTTGAACACGTACTGGGGATAGAGGTTGGGATGGCCGACGATGTGTGCGGTGGCCACGTGATTGGGTAGGTCCTGGAATGGCGGCAGATCCACGAGCAAGAGCGGCCAAGCGGCCAAGACGAAGAGCAGCAGCGCCACGAGCAGGGCCAGCCCCGTGTCCGAAAGACCCGCAAGCCACTCCGCAAGTCGATGGATGCGGAAACCCTGGGAGGGTTCGCTGCGCACGGAAGATGGGCTGGGTCGAGGCTCGATCACCACGGCAGTGTACATCAGTCGTATGCCACAGTTCATCGTCCGGACGTTGCGAATGTCGCCGGCCTTGCCGTCTGTGGCCGATACCCGTGCACGGGGGAGCTGTGATATAGCCATCGTCCACCAGGCATTCCAAGATGCAGCGCGACGATGACAATCGGCCGATGGAGCCGCGCACCCGCCACGCGAATTCCCTCTATTTCGTGATACTCGCTATCGCTGGCTTCTTTCTTGCGCGCATACCCGTGCTGTTGCATCGGCTTTTCGATGCCGATGAATTTCAACATTCGCACGCGGCCTGGTGTGTGTTCAGGGGAATGGTCCCTTACAAAGACTTCTTTGAACATCACACGCCCTGGTACTATTACGCACTGCGCCCCTTCTTCCATTGGTTCGACGTGGACGGCTCCTTTGAGAGCGCGAGACACTTCCTGATCTTCGGCCGAGGCCTGTCACTGGCTCTGGCCATACTGTCGGTTCTCATGATCATCTTGATCGGACGCCACTCGGAGGATCGCAGAGTTGGGCTTTTGGCAGGCCTATTTCTTGTGAGTCAGCCGGTCTTCCTCCAGAAGACCCTCGAAATACGTCCCGATGCGCTCGCTTCTCCGTTCTTCCTAGGCGGTCTTTGGTTTCTGCTTCGCGGGCTTGCCCCAAGTTCGGATAGGACGGACGGGGAAAGGAGAAGTGCTTGGTTTTTCCTCGGAGGGGGGCTGAGCCTCGGGGCTGCCATCATGTGCACGCAGAAGATGCTCTTCGTCCTCCCAGGCATGCTCGCAGGCCTTTGCATCTGGGCGCTGTTTGCTGGTTCCCCTAACAGAACCCAATCCGGTCTTCGCGCTCGCATCCTTTCGATCGCAGTTTTTCTGCTGGGTATTGGCGTTCCAGCTGCATTGACCTGGGCCGTGCTTGCCTTTCATCACGCCGGCCATGAGTTCATTGCCAACAACTTCCTTATCAATTCCAAGTGGACGCACGCCGTACACGAGCAGCTCCTCAAAGTGCTTGAAGGTAGTTGGCCTGTCCTGCTGCTGTCTCTATTGGGAGCATCCGTATCTCTCTACCACTTCTTCCGCTCCAAACAGGGTCAGTACGGGGAATTCGTGTTGTTGTGCACCTTGTTTGGACTCATCGCCGGAATCCTCGTCGTCCCCGTGGCGCACAGACAGTACTACCTGATACCGTTGCCAATAGCCTGCTTGTTTGCCGCCAAGGGGCTGTCCTTCCTTATCGAACGAGCCCAGGAACGTGCGCGCGGATGGCTTCTCGTCCTCGCAACCATTCCCTTGGCGGTGCTACCAGTGCTCGACCTGCGAGAAGCCTTGACGTTGCGAAACGATGAGCAACTCGCACGACTGCGCTATGTCTTCGAAAGCACGAAGCCAACGGATCTGGTGATGGACGGCTGGGAAGGGACAGGGGTATTTCGTCCACACGCGTTCTACTACTATTTCCTTCATGACGAATCCGTGGAAATGCTTCCGCGAGAGCAGTTGGATGCCTACCTGGATGCCTTGGAGAGCGGCAGGATTCGGCCGAGACTGATTGCCATGGACGATCACCTCACGCTCCTGGGGTCGAGGTTTTTGAGGTTCGTCAGCGCCAACTACGTCAGTAAGGACGGCTTCTTCTACTTCTCAAGAAGCCAATAGAGGTTCAGCGATGCGGCGTTGCGGTGGGCAAGCGAACGCGCTGGTTACACGAAGCGCAGAACTGGGTCGACTTGAGGTCGATGTCCTCGACGTAGGTCGAGCTTCGCATCACACACACGGATTGGTTGCAGTGAACCAGCCCGCAGGTGTGGCCAAGCTCATGAATGGCCTCCTTGGCCAGTCGATCGAGTAGCAGCCGGTGGTTGGCAGGCAGGCCGTAAAGGGCGCTATCCAGTCGGTAAGTCGAAACCACCGCCGCGCGGCCGGCGAGCTGCGCTTCGCCGAAGACATAAGTAAGGATGGGAATGAACAGGTCGACGCCCGCGATGCCAAGGATGCGGTCCTCGCTTCCCGCGGATTCCGCGAGCAGACTCGCGAGCAATTCGGTCGAGTTGTATTGGCCGCGCGAACTGTCGAAGGATAGCTCGGGATCGAAGCGAAGTGGACGCACGGTCACGGTTGCCGAGAAGGCGCGGCCGATCTGTGCGCTGACATGATCGAGCAACGGCGGTTGGCTCGGCAGGCAGATGGGGACAAGCTGAACCACCGACACGGCCGTGGGCTCACGTCGGTTTGGAACCGCTTCCGTCTGTCTCGCTGCCTTCGGTGCGTTGCAGGCCGTAGCGCTTGATCTTGTTGTACAGGGTGGCCCGGTCGATCTGCAGCAGGTCGGCGGCCTGGGTGATGTTCCAGCGCGTTTTTTTCAGGACGACGGCGATGTGGGCTTTTTCCATGTCGGCCAGAGAATCGCTGGCGGGCGTGGAAGCGGGCGGCGCCTCGGGCACGGCGAAGGGAAGATCCTCGGGCCGGATGACGCCCGTGCGGCTCACCACCATGGCGCGTTCGATGGCGTTAGCCAGCTCGCGCACGTTGCCGGGCCAGTCATAGGCCATGAGCTTCTGGTTGGCCTCGGGACTGATGTCGGACACGCGCTTGTCCATCTCCATGGCCAGCTTGCCCATGAAGTGGCGGGCCAGCGCGGGTATGTCCTCGCGCCGCTCGCGCAAGGCCGGCAGGGCGATGCTGAACACGTTGATTCGGTAGTAGAGATCCTGACGGAAGCGGCCCTCGGCCACCAGCTTTTCCAAGTCCTCGTTGGTTGCGCAGATGATGCGGAAATCCACCTGCACCGGGCGCGAGCCGCCCAGGCGCATGACCTCGTTGGTTTCGATGGCGCGCAGAAGATCGACCTGCATCTTGGGTGTGATGGTGCCGATCTCGTCGAGGAACAGGGTTCCGCCGTCGGCCATTTCCAGTCGCCCCTTGCGCCGGAAGTTGGCGCCCGTGAAGGCGCCCTTTTCGTGTCCGAAGAGCTCGCTTTCGAGCAGGCTGTCGGGCAGTGCCCCGCAATTGATGGGCACGATGGGGAAATATTTGCGCGCGCTGTTGGCGTGGATGGTGCGCGCGACCAGCTCCTTGCCGGTGCCGCTCTCGCCCCGGATCATCACGGTGGCGTTGGTCTGCGCCACTTGCCGGATCATCTCCATGACCTTGTGCATGGCCGGGCTCTCGCCGATGACGAAGTCCGCCGACGACAACTCGGCGATGGTTTCCTTGAGCTGCGAGTTTTCGTCTTCCAGCCGCCGCTCCTTGAGGGCGCGCGCGACCAGGTGACTGAGCTCGTCGGGATCGATGGGCTTGGTGACGTAGTCGAAGGCGCCTTGCTTGAGCGCGCGCACGGCCGTGTCGACCGAGGCAAAGGCCGTCATCATGATGACGACGATCTTCGGGTTCAGGGCATGGATGCGCGATTGCAGCTCCATGCCGTCCATGCCGGGCATCTTGATGTCGAGCAGGATGATGTCGTAGGGGCCGAGCTCGAGCGCTTGCAAGGCGAGGGTAGCGCTTGCCGCCGTGGCCACGTTGAAACCGTCCTTGCGAAACCAGTGCAGCAAGGAATCGCGGACGCTGAGCTCGTCGTCGACGATCAGGATGCTGGCTTGTTGTTGGGGCATGCTAGGCGGATTCCTTGTTAGGGCTCTCGGGCGGCTTGGGGCTGCGGGGCAGGTGGACCGTGAAGGTGGTTCCCTTGCCCGGCTGCGATGTCACGTCGATGGTGCCATGGTGGCCTTGTACAATGCCATAGACCACGGCGAGGCCCAATCCCACACCGCTTTCCTTGTCCTTGGTGGAAAAGAACGGCTCGAAGATGTGGCCGATGGCGTCTTCCGGAATGCCCACGCCGGTGTCGGCCACCACCAGTTCGATGGTGCTCGCGGTCGGCGTAACGGCCAGGCCCAGCGTGCCGCCGTCCTCCATGGCCTCGATGGCATTCATCAGCAGGGCTACGAGCACTTGTTGGATCTGGTCGGGGTCGCAGGTGAGAAGGTCGTCCTGTTCGGTCGGCCGGTATTCGCAGGTAATCGACGCCATGGTCATGCGGTGGTGGACGAGCAGTAGGCTGCGCTCGATGATCTGGGACAGGTGCACGGGCGCGAAGCTGGCCTGCGACGGCCGTGCGAAGAGCAGCAGGTTGCGGACGATGTCGCCCGAGCGGCGCGATTCTTGTTGGATGGCGGCCAGGTAGCGCTGCACCTCGCGCTTGCCCGCCTCGTCGAGGGTTTCGTCGCGCACCACACGCTCGACCAGCTTGGCGTAGTTCAAGATTCCGCCGAGCGGGTTGTTGAGCTCGTGGGCCACGGTGGCGGCCAATTTGCCGAGAGAGGCCATCTTCTCCATGAGCAGGACCTGGCGCTGGATGCGCCCGAGCTCGGCGGTCTTCTCGACGACTTTCTGTTCGAGCTGCTGCGACCACTGGTTGGCTTCCTCGCGCGCCTTGTGCAGATCCTGGGTCATGCCGTTGAAGGCCGAGGCCAGCACGCCAAGCTCGTCGCGCGAGGTCACGTCGATGCGCGTGTCGAGATCGCCCTGGGCGATCCGCTGCGTGCCTTCCACAAGCTTCATGACCGGGCGGCGCACGATGCGATACACGAAGGCGATGGTGCCCGCGCTGACCATGAGCATGACCGCGATGGTCAGCCACAGCGAGCGCCTGCGCGCGTCCGCCAGCGCCAGGTCGAGCGGTTCGAGCGACATCTGCACATCCATGATGCCGAGGATGGATTGCTCGGTGACCGGCGCGTGGCAGCCACTGCGCGCGCAGCGCGGTTCGTTCTCGATGGGCTCGATAACGCCGAACACACGGCGGCCGGCGCTGTTGCGGTAGACGCGCGTGCGCTTCTCGGTGTTGACCGCCTTGAGCGGCGCGGTCTTGTCGTGGCAGACCACGCAAGCTTCGGCTTGCAAATCGACCTGCTGCCCGACCTTGCTGGGGTCGTGGGAGAACGCGACGACACCCTGTTTGTTGTAGATGTTCAGGGCCTCGACGCCCGGGCTGCTGGCCACCAACTGGACGACATACTGGACGTCGTCGTTGCGGTTGACCAGCATGCCGTGGTTGGTGGCGCGTTTGACCAACTCGCCGAACTTGCGCGCGTACGAGTAGACCGACTCGTTCCACTCCTGCGAAATGGCGCGAAAGCTGAGGAAGGCATAGATCGAGAAGACGACAACGATGGTGAGCAGCAGCGGCGCCAGCAGCCGCGCGCTCGCCGAATGGAAAAAGCCGACGAGGACGTTGCCCGTCAAGACGGGGGGCGTGTGCGCCTCGGGTGGTGCATCGCCCTGCCGCCCGGCGGATTCACCGCTCGCGGATGCGTCCAGCGGCTTTTCGGGCGGGGTCAGGTCAAGAGCTCCTGCACAAGTTTGAGATAGCGGGCCGGGCCGAGCATGGTGCGCGGGTCGGTCAGGGCCTTGCCACCGTCGGCCATGGTCGCGCCCACGCGGGCCGGGCGTGCCGAAAGCAGATCGTCGGTACGGCGGTGGAAGCTGTGCAAATGGGACCGGCTCAGCTTCTCCATATCGGGACCGCACAGAAGCTGCGCGAGCTGCTTGTTCTTGCGGCTGGGCGCCACCGTCATGTCCACGAGCCAGCCGGCTCCATAGGGTGCCGACACCACAAGCTCGGGACAGCCCTGGGCGGCTTCATTGTGGCCGGAAACCTCACCCGAGATGGGTGCTGGAATGGTCAGCTTGCCCCCCTTGGTGAATAGGGTGGCGGCGACATCGCCACGTTCTAGCCAGGTGCCCACGGCCGGAAACTCCATCCCCGTGGCCTCGGACAAAAGCCAGGCCACCAGCGCGTCGACCCCCACGCGCACGGATTCCGAGCCCAACGGAAGCGCCCACGTGTGCGAAGTGCTGAAATGGCGATCTTGGGGAAAAAGCCGGTATCCACTTGGACCCCATTCTCCGGGCGTCCAGGCCGGCGCCGATTCCGAATCGCCGCCATGTAGGGCCTTGTCGAGCAGGCAGTGCTCGCAGTCGAATTCCCGATCGCAGAGTCGGTAGGAAAGGACTCCCGCGCTCATCCAGATGCACTCTTTGCTTTCGGCCGGAACCGTGCCGAGTGGCGACCGCGCGCATGCGCGACGAGACGTGACTGCTGAGCTCTTGCTGCTTGGACCCATCGAATGCCTCACCTTGCTTGGGAAGTGGTCACCATCAGTGGCAAGAATGGAGCCAATGCATTCAGCGCTTCTCTGGCTGCCCGGCTGCAAATGCCTTGTCGTCGATTTCCACAGGGCTCGTGGTCCCCGATCTCGTGATTCCTCCATTGGGGTGATGAAAATCATTTTAATTCAAATGGTTATGGTCTGTGTGGAAAAATTCAACGGCAGTCTGGCTGGAACGTCGAGAAAGACGGCATTGGCTAGGGAAGTCAAACCACAGCCGCCATGGGACTATCGCGGCTAGGCGGATCGGGCAGGCTTGGATCGGCGTGGATATTCTCGGGCAAATCCAGCGGAAATCGCTGCAACCCGGACTATCGCTGAAGGTGGAACAAGATTTCAGGGCAGGTGGTACGGCGTTTGCGAGGATTCATTGCGAGGCGCCTCGAATGGCGGCCGGGAGGTAGCGATGACCCGTTCCCAAAGCGTGAAGAGACTGGCCAAGAATTCCCTGCTTTACTTGGGGTTGGCGATCGCGGTTGTCGCCGCCATTCCGCTCCTGGCTGGGCTCGCCTACGGCGTGCGTCTGCTGATTCCCCTCTTGATCGTCGGGGCGCTTGTCGCCATCGCGGTCAGCCCCGGGTTGCGGCGTTGGTTCATGGCCGAGGCCGACAACTCGACGCAGTACCACGGCCTGACCATCCCGCCGACCAGCTTCTACGTTCATCCCGCGCATGGCTGGGCCAAGGCCGAGACCCAGGGATCGGCGACGGTTGGGGTGGATGCTCTTGCCGTCGCGGCTATGGGGTCGGTCGTTTCGCTTGAGCCGCTAGCGATAGGCTCACGGGTTACGCAGGGCCAGGCGCTTTTTACCCTGTGCTGCGAGAAGCGGCGACTGGAAGTGAAGTCGCCGGTCAGCGGCGTCGTCGCGGACATCAACCGCGAGGCCACGGCAAAGCCCGCGTTGCTCAAGGACAGTCCCTACGGCGCCGGCTGGGTGGTTTGGCTGGAGGGGGTCAATTTCAGCGCCGAGCGGAGCCGCCTCACGAACGGCTCAGCTATCCGGGCCTGGTTCCGCTCCGAGGTGGACAGGTTCACCGAGGCACTGGGCACGCCCCAGGCAGCGCCGACCATGGCGGACGGTGGCGTCCTATCGAACGATCTCTCTGTCCATATCGACGATGCGAAATGGGACGAGATCGCGAGCAAGTTCTTCGCAAATACGCCCGGCTAACACTACTAATTGAAATTCGGACCGAAGATGTGTCCAGGAATTGGAATTCAGGGTTGGGGTTCAAAAGGGTGACAACCGCTGGCCGCGAGACGATGGCCAGTGCCACGGAGGCGCAAAGGCGCGGTAATCACAGGCACAATCCGCCCCTCTCCCTCCGGGAGAGGGGCCACGGGGTGAGGCTGATACTCCCCCTCCGTGGCAGTGGCCATCGGGTTCTCGCGGATGGTTGGGCCCCATCCTCCTCGCCTCGTCCGCTTCGATTTCTGGACATCTCATGAGGCCGCGGGCGAGGGCCGCAGCAGCGACGGCGACGGGAGAATTTCAATCAGTAGTGCTAATTGGCTCAGGCGGCAGACGGCTCGTCGATCGCCACGTCCTCAACGATGCCGAGGTCGCGATTATCAGCTGGCAGGGCCGACAGAAGCCTTTGGGCCAGGCTGTGGAAGGCGGCCGATTCCTTGGTCTTGTTGTCAAGCACCAGTGGCCGTCGGGAGTTTACCGATTCATGAACGGCGGCCGAAGCCCGCAGCCAACCGAGTACAGGGACATTCAGACCGAGGTAATTGCGAATGGTTTGGGCCACTGCCGCGAAAACGCCGGTGTCCGCATCTTTGAACACCTGGTTGCCAACCATGCACGCACCGAAGCGCGCAAGCTCGGTGAACACCTTGTCGGCCAATTCTGGGCGCGTCTCGCGTAGGTGGGCCAATTTGTCCATCACCTTTTGGGCACCCGTGCTCAGCGTAGCCGGTTCGAGCAAGGCCGCATCGATGTTCTCTTCTGCGATATGAGACAGCAAGCGCATCGCCGCGCTTTTGAGGAATGCGTAGGCGTCGTGAAGGGCCGTGACCTGGGGCGTGGTGACAATCAGCTTGAGTACGCCGAGATCGAAGAAATCAAGCATATCGTATCCCACCCCCGCACCAACGTCGACGACGATGATGTCCGCCTCCAGCGCGCGCAGCTTGCGCAGAAGCAGGATCTTTTGAGCGCCGCTGATATTCGCGGCACCCAGCGTGCCGCTTGTACCAGCCAGGAGGCGGAGGTTGGGGACCTGGGTCTCGGTCAGACAGCTCTTGGCCTCATTCACCGATTTGTCGAGCAGGGCCTGAAGTCCCTCCGCCGGATTACGCAAGCCGAGGAGGATATGTTGATTCGCAGCGCCGAGATCCATATCGGCGATCACCACGCGATACCCATCTTGGGCAAACGCGGCTGCGAGGTTGAGTGCGACGATGCTCTTGCCCACCCCGCCCTTGCCGCCACCGACGGTGATGATGCGCGATTGGGCTGCTTGTTGCGTCGCGATGGTCATTGCGGCTTTCTCGCCTACTTATCGGTCGCCGACACGATTTGCTTGAGGAGCATGGCCGAGCATCTGGTCGGCGTTGGCTTCCTCGCCCAGCGCGACGGCGTTGTCGGGCATGCATCCCGCCGTGCAGACTCTTGGCCGACCCGGTGCGGCTTTTGAATTATGCGCTAAGGAATCGTCGTGGGCGGTGGCGGGGGGTTGGTGACGCCCGGGCAGCCAAACAGGATTTGCACGTTCGAGGCGGCTCCCGAGGTGATCTTGGCGCACGTGCTCCCGTTGAGCACGATGGTCTGGTTGTTAGAGCCAAAGCTCCAGCCGTTGGCGTTGTCTTTCTGGACCAAGTTCTTGTCGAGGTAGACCGCGACGTTGTTCGGATCGGGTGGGGCGGTCGGCGAGGTGAAGGTGCAGGTCGTAACGGCCTTGCTGATCGACGCGAGCGCCGAAGCGAGAGCGGCCGACGAGGTGGCGGGATAGTACTTCCCGGTGCCGCCAGCGGAGGCGAAGCTGTCCAGGTTACCAACGCTCGGGCCGATCCCGATGACGTACACCAGGAAGCCCGCGCTCTTGGCCGCGGTGATGGCATTGACAGCTCCCTGCACGTCGGTGGTGTTGGCCGAGCCATTCGCGCAGTTGGGTTCGCCGTCCGTGGCGAGGAGGATGACCTTGTTGTTCGGATCCGTCACGGTCTTGAGATAGGTCGTGGCCGCAGTGATGGCGGCCGCCGTCGGCGTGGCGTTGCTCGGTGAAACCCCGGCGATCTGCGACTGGACGGCGCTCGCGGAATTGGCCCCGATGGCGACTTCTACGCCCTTGTTCACCCCGCACTCGTTGCCACCCGGCGAGGAAAACAGCTTGAGCCCCCAATGAATGGCCGTGGTGGAGGTCAGCGTGGCGTCCACCGCGGTGGTCAAGGCCGGCCAGCGCGTGGTGCAGTTGGAGGTATTCGAGCAAACCTGGCCGCTACCACCGCCCGCCTGTCGGGTGCAATAGCAGTCCTCCGCGATGCTGTAATTCATCGATCCTGATCGGTCGAGTACCAAGAGGACGTCAGCCGGTTCATGGCTGGTGCTCGATACGGTGCTGCCGCAGTTAGCATCGCCAGTCGGCGTCGCCCCGGAGGTTCCTGACCCGCTGGAGCCACCTTGGCCGGAAGGGCTCGGGTTGGGATTGATGACGACCGGGCCCCCCACGCTGCTACCACCACCGTTACCTTCCCCGACCTTGTCGGGTGAACCGCAACCGACGAACCAGATCGCGGCGCAAGAGAAAATAGTCAGGCCCACGAGCATCATCGAACCAACAAAGTTTTTCATGGCGCTTTCCTGCTTTGGGTGAAGCTCCTCACGGGGGCAGCCTATTTCTTGGTGCCCGCCGGGAGAAATCCCTTCGGTGATTCAGCGAATCCAGGCCCTCATCCGGTCGTGCGCCAGGCGTGTATCCCGCCGCGCAGACTCTTGGCCACGCGCAGGCCGTGGCTTTTGCGCAGGATACCCGCGGCGGCGAGGCTGCGTACGCCTGCCGCGCAGTAGACCACGGTCGGCAGGTCGGCTCGCAGACCGGCAAGCAGCGGACTCGACGAAGCGTCTTCAAGCTGTCCGAGGGGAATATGAAGGGACGGATGGATCGCGTCCTCTGCTCGCTCCCAGTCCTCGCGCACATCGATGACCTGGACCGAGCCCGCGCCCAGCAATCTCCGCAACTCTGCGACGTCGATTTCCCAACTGTCGCTTTCCCAACCGTCGCGCGCGCAGGCCGCGGGCTCCGCGTCCGCCGGGAGTTCCCGGATGGGCCGGCTGTTGGGATCCGCGGCCAATCGCACGGTTTGAACGTTCATGGTCAGCGCGTTCCACAAGAGTAACTTGCCCGACAGGGGCTCGCCCACGCCGGAGAGAATCCTGATGGCCTCGCCCGCCTGCCAAGTTCCGACCACGCCTGGCAAGACCCCAAGCACGCCGGCTTCCGCGCAGTTCGGCGCGAGCTCGGCCGCCGGTGGCGACGGGAACAGGCAGCGGTAGGTCGGGCCGCCGCGCCAGTTGAAAACGCTCAACTGGCCGTCGAAGCCTTGGATCGCGCCGTAGACGAACGGACGATCCGCCATCACACAGGCATCGTTGACCAGGTAGCGGGTGGCGAAATTGTCCGATCCATCGATGACCACGTCGCAGGCGCCAACCAGATCCAGCGCGTTTTCCCGTCGCAAGCGCTCGGCCACGGCGACGATATCGACCAGCGAATTCAGCGCGCGCAATCGCCTGGCCGCGACTTCTGCCTTGGGCTGGCCGACATCCTGCTCGGTGTAAAGCACTTGGCGCTGCAAGTTGCTGGCTTCGACCGTGTCAGAGTCCACCACCACGATGCGTCCCACACCGGCCGCGGCCAGGTAGAGCAGGGCAGGACAGCCGAGGCCGCCCGCGCCGACCACCAGGACCTTGCCAGCCTTGAGCCGCTCTTGCGGGGCCCGGCCGAACCCGGGCAGGGAGAGATGACGCTGGTAGCGGCGCAATTCTTCGGCCGTCAGCATGGTCGCACCTCGCGCGCGGCTCGCTCGATAACCTGCCCGTCATAGGTTCCGTCCCAATCCTTCCACACCGGCTCGTATCCTTGCGCGCGCAGAAAGGCGGCGACTTCGGCGGGGCTGCGCGAATCGTCGACGGAGAACTGTTCAAGAGATGCCTGGCTGTGCGCGTACCCGCCCGGGTTGGTGCGCGAACCCGCGCTCATGGCGGTGATGCCAAGGCGGAAGGCGTGGTTGCGGAAGCGGGAACTCTCGCGGGTGGACAGCGACAGCTCCACCTCTTGGCTGAACAAGCGGAAGGCACAGATGGCTTGCACCAGATCCCGCTCGCCGAACGTCGAAAGCGCCATGGCACCGTCGCCTTTGTGCGGGCGCAAGCGCGGGAACGAGATACTGGTGCGCGAGCGCCAATAGCGCTCTTCGAGGTAGCGCAGATGAAGCCCGACGAACCACGCCTCGGCCCGCCAGTCCGACAGGCCATAGAGCGCGCCGATGCCGATCTTCTTGACCCCGGCCTGGCCCAGGCGATCCGGCGTTTCCAATCGGTAGCCCATGTTTGCCTTGGGGCCGCGCAGGTGGTGGCGCGCGTAGGCGACGGGGTCGTAGGTTTCTTGGTACACCATGACCGCGCTTGTGCCCTCTCGGCTGAAGCGAACATAGTCGTCCACGTCGAGCGGTTGCACCTCGAAGGACAGACTGGCGAAACGGGGACGCAGCAAGCGCAGGGCATGCACGAGATAGTCGGGCCCCACGCGTGGGCTTTCGCCAGTGAGCAGAAGGACGTGTTGCATGCCCATCTTCGCCAGCACGGCTGCCTCGGCCAGGATCGCCTCGTCGTCGAGGATCAGGCGCTCGACGCGATTTTGCGCGCTGAATCCGCAGTAGGTGCAGATGTTGCCGCACACATTCGACAGGTAGAGCGGCGCATAGAGTTGCATGGTTCGGCCGAATCGCTCGACGGTGCGCTGGTGGCTGGCTTGCGCCATCTCTTCCAAAAACGGTGCCGCGACCGGCGACAGCAGGGCAGCAAGATCGTCAAGAGAGAGGCTGCCGCGTCCGCGACCGAGCGCGCGGCGCACGTCCGCCGTGTTCTTGCCCGCGATGCGATCCGCGACGGTGCGAAAGTCGTGCTTGCGCCACATGGTCTCGAAGCCCATCGCCGTTATGCCTCTTGCCCTTGTGCGAGAAAGGCGGTGAGCGGCGACGAGGCGCGAGCCATTTGTGCCGTCGACGGAAGTCCAGCCTCGTAACCTTTGCGTCCGGCCTCGACCGCCAGGGCAAAGGCGCGCGCCATGGCCACAGGATCCGCTGCCGTGGCGATGGCGGTATTGACCAACACCGCGTCGGCGCCCATCTCCATGGCTGCGGCTGCGTGCGATGGTGCGCCTAGCCCGGCGTCGATCACCACCGGGACCTGGCGCTGGGCCAAGATGATCTCCAGAAATGCACGCGAGGCGAGCCCTTGATTGCTGCCGATGGGCGCGCCCAAGGGCATGACCGCGGCGGCGCCGGCCTCGGCGAGCTGGCGGCACAGGACTGGGTCGGCGTGGACGTAGGGCAACACCACGAACCCACGACGGGCCAGCTCTTCCGTGGCGGCCAGGGTCTCGATGGGATCGGGCATCAGGTACTTGGGGTCGGGATGGATCTCTAGCTTGAGCCAGTTGGTTTGCAAAGCCTCGCGCGCCAGCTCGGCCGCCAGGATGGCCTCGCGACGGTCGCGCACGCCCGAGGTGTTGGGCAGCAGGCGGTAGCGTTCTGGGTCGAGGTGGGCGATCAGGTCGTCGGCCGCGCCGTCGGTGCGAACCCGACGCAACGCCACCGTCACAAGCTGTGTGCCCGAGGCCGCGAGGCTTTTGCGCATGAGCGGGCCGGAACCGAATTTTCCGGTTCCGAGAAACAGGCGCGAGTGCAACTCGACGCCGGCGATGGTTAGTGGTGCGTTCATGGAGGAGATCTCCTGTCGTCTGATGTTGCTTCCGCTAGAGCACCAATCGGTTTGACGGACCGAGGGAAATCGCCCAGTCGCGAGCGGGCCGAGACGCGACGAGGGAAGATACTCGACGTATCTGACCGAGAAGCAACGAAGGCCCGCGACGCAAATCCGCGATTTCCCGACCGGAGTCAAACCGATTTGTGCTCTAGGCGCTGGCTGGCGCTTTGAAATTGGAGAAAGGCCGCTATGGGATCGGCGGCATTCCAGACCGCGCCCAGGATTGCCACCCCGTCGAAACCCAGCGTGCGGCACACGGGCAGACCCTGTGCGGTCACGCCCCCTAGCGCGAAAACTTTGGTGCGCTTCTCCGCCGAGCCGCGAGCGGCAAGGACCGCGCGCAACTCGTCGAGAACGTGCCCGGGCGCGGGCCCATACCCAGGCTTGCTGAGCGTGGCGAAAACCGGGCTGAAAAAGATCGAATCGTAGCGTCCGAGCGCCGCCTTCACCGCGGCTAGGTCGTGACAGGAGCGGCTGGTCAGGCAGCCTGGTGTCACGCCAAGCGCCGGATCCTCCGGCGCCTCCCCGTCGTCGCGAAAGTGAATACCGCCTACCCGAAAGCATGGCGCCAAGTGGGCGTGCGCATGGAGAACGATTCGGTCCCGCCAGCGCGCCGGCAGCGACTCGAGCCACAGGGCAACCTGCGCGCTTTTCCAGCCGGGCTTGCGCAGGTGATAGCGTTCGAGTCCGGCCGCGAACAGCGACTCGACCGTGGCGACCTCGTTGGGCCGCTCGCCAGGGGTCGAAATCAGAACGACCTTCATCCGCCCTGGCTCGCCTGGATGATGAGAACCCGATCACCTTCGCGCAACCGCTGATCGGCCCAGCGTCCGCGCGGCACCACCTCGGCGTTTACGGCCACCGCCAGTCCGGGGCGCTCGCTCAGTGCCATCTCCTCAAGCAAGGACAGTATTCCCGTGCCGCTCCTCACGGCGCGATCCGCGTCGTTCACATACACGTGCAAGATATCTGGCGCGGCGGTCATGGTCGCGCCACCTTGGACGCAGCACCATGGTCGCGCTCGGGCGAACCGCTGAAAATTTGAACGACGAGAACCATGCGAGGGAGCCCTTTCCGCGCCCGAACCATCCCTTGGGCTCAAGCTCCCTCCGCTTTCGCGGCGAAAACCTGTTTCCCCTACGGCGGCGCGACACGCATCAGGTTCGAAGGCTTCCGGGATGGTTCCTGTCCCAATCTCAGCCCGGAGCCCCGGGCACGCCTAAACGAGGCAAGCTCAAATAGGACTTACCGGGGGGCGGTTTTCAAGCGAAAAGCAGTGTGCAGGCCCAAGAATCGCCCGCATCTCCCTTGGGGCACTTCTGGCTTTCGGACTAGCCTGATCTTCTTTCGTTAGAACGCCGAGAGAATGTCCTTCTTCTTGGCCTCGTATTCGGCCTGGGTGATGAGCTGCTGGTCGAGCAGGGACTTGAGCTTCATGAGCTTGGCCGTGACGTCGTCGGGCTGCGCCGCCGCCTGGGCCGCGGCGGGAGGCACGACCGCCCCGGCCATGCCCATGCCCACGGCCATGGCCATGCCGGCTCCGCCCGAGCCCTGGTTCTTCGCCGCTTCCCGTAGCGCCTCGAGTTGCTGGAGTTGCGCATAGCTGACGCCCGCGGCGCTGGCGGCCAGAGCCTCGGCACTGACGTCGGCGATACGGCTGATCCGGCGCATGGTATCGTCGTCGAAGCTCGTGCCCTGGACGCGGAAATCATCGAGTTGGAATCCCAACTGCGTGAACTCTTGCTTCAATTTGGCCGACAGGGCCTTCGCGATCTCTTCGCGGTTGGGATCGATCTGGGTGTACGTGTAGCCGGCCTCGGCGAAGAAATCCGTCAACGGCTGTACCAGGCGCGCATTGAGTGGCTCGCGGATTTGCTCCACGAGAAAGGCGTGGCTGCCGCCGACGACTTGCTGGAAGAAGGAGCGCGGGTCGACGATGCGCATGGAATAGTTGCCAAACGCGCGCAGGCCGACCGGAAACTTGTATTGGGGGTCTTGGTACTTGATGGGCGATTCGGTTCCCCATTTGAGGTTCAGGATCTTGGCCGTGCGGAAGAAGTAGAGGCCGACCTTGTGCTCGCTCTTGAATCCCTGCATGAACCTCAACAGGGTCGTGAAGAATGGCTTGTTGGCTGTGCGAAGCTCGAAGAGGCCTTCCTCGGTGTAGACCGCCTCCACGCGGCCTTCATAGACGAACACGCAACCTTGACCTGGTCCCACGATGAGCTTTGAGGCGTTCTTGATTTCGTCGCCGCTGTCGGTCCAGCGTTGAAACAGAAGGTTCGGGTCGGGATTTTCCCACTGAATAACGGAGCGCAACTGCGTCGCAAGAAAACTCATCGCTCGCCTCCCGTGTTCGTAAGCATTGAAATCGATCAGTCGATCTTACTCCAAACCGTGCTCGTCGTCTGCCCATCCTGTCTGTTGCCCTCGGCGGTTCACGTGGACTACCATGCTGGTGCAGCGCCTCACCCATCGAGGAGGAAAAATGGCGAATGAAAAGGAAGCCTTCGTGGCGGAAAAATCCCTTGCCGTCGTCGGCGTCTCGCGCACGCGCGGGTTTGGCAACACGCTCTTCAAGCACCTCAAGCACCAGGGCTATCGGGTTTTTCCGGTCAATGCCCAGGCCGAGTCGGTCGAGGGCGAACGCTGTTTTCACCGGCTCGATGATCTGCCCGAGGCGGTC
>OBLT010000164.1_pt1 | contig 49835 bp, 37 predicted proteins | sample 1518721 | NCBI WGS metagenome assembly OBLT01 (sample SAMEA3539307, study PRJEB22396) | soil metagenome | biome: tundra; feature: field; material: soil | place: USA | collected 2010-05 | depth 0.15 m | reverse complement strand
TCACCGGCAGGCACTGAGACGGATGCACGCCGGCGCAGGCCGTGTACAACATGAGTTTACCAATCGGTATGCCCATGCCGTCGCTCCCCAGATCGCCGAGGCCGAGGATCCGCTCGCCATCTGTCACCACGATCACACGCACATCTCGCGCCGGCCAGTTGCGCAATACCTCCGCCACGCGGCCCCGATCTTCCGCTGAAATGTAGAGCCCGGCCGGGCGGCGGAAAATTCGATCATATTCCTGACACGCCTCGCCGACCGTGGGCGTGTAGATGATTGGCATCATCTGCTCGATATGATCGACCAGGATGCGGTAAAATAGCGTTTGGTTTCGTCCGGCCAGCGCGATGAGCGAGATGTAGCGTTCCAACTCCGTCGGTTTGCGCGCCAGATTGCCGAGCACTCGCTCGACCTGCTCGGCTTGCGTTTGGGTGTGAGGCGGCAACAGACCGCGCAGGCCAAGCGCATCGCGTTCGGCGGCGGTGAATGCACTCCCTTTATTCAGAACCGGATCGTGGAGCAGTTGCACTCCTCGCGGGATGATCTTCTCGGGCATCTTTGTAATCGGGCAGTGAAGGGCTTCCCTAAAAATATACGGAGTCTCAGTTTCATTCACCAGAACTCAAGAGGAAGGTCGTCCAGGAAAACAATTATGGAAGTGGGATGCGTGATTGCGTGGACCGTGTAGGCTCCGCACCCCGGAATGGCCGCACTCATCCCGCTGGGAACCATCTGATTCAAAGTCAGCGGCCTGTTAGTCCTGTCCCCTTATATATATGCGACGGAAAACCGTGCCGGGATCTACCTCGTGCTACGCATTTAGCTACAGAACATGTTTTGTGCTCAACGGCACCCCCGCCTGAATCCCTACGGACAGGGATGCAAGCGAGGGCGCCATTCGGCATAAGGCCGGGGAGCCGTTGGCTGCAGCGCTGGGTTAGGCTGCAGGTGAAACACGCTGGGGTGAAACGATAATGAATCTGTCTGCCGGAGGGATACTCGCTGCCCACAACCGCTCAACCCCAAGCAGTGCAGTTGACGGTGTACACTTACTTCTTAGTAGCTGCAACTTTCCTTCTTGCCGCCCAACGAGCTTTCATGAGCTGCGAAAGTCTCCTTCTCCCGGCTGGTGTAATTGCGCCTTTCTTTCCTTTGGTCGCTTTGCCGGTCATCTTCTTGCCGCTTCTCTTCTGAGCCCAACGCGCTTTGGCAGCCGCGGACAATTTAGCGCGAGTTGCCGCCGATATCCTTTGCTTACCTCCTGCGGATGTTGAAACGGAAGACGAACTACGGAAAAGGGAAGCAAGTCGCCTTTCGAGCACATCGATCTGGCGTCGTATTCCGACTGCTTCTTCCAAAGATTTGAGTGTTGGGTTCATCCGGCTGTGGATAGCACGATAAGCTTTCAGCAACCACGTTTTTTTTGATTCCTCTTACGCGGAATCCCAGTTTAGCTTGTGCTCGTTTATGTAACTGGCAATCGATGGACAACCCGAACCACTGGCCTATTTGCCGGAAGGTTTCGCCCTTTCGCGGGCGTATTCCAGGTTACGATTGATTGCTCGGGAGCGAACTGAAGGTCGTCGCGTCGCAGAAGAAGATCGGGATGTTCCGCAGGTCCCGAATAGAGGCGTTGTTTTCAACTGTGTGCGCGTCGTCAAAGTGGAAGCTGTTTTGAAAATGGTTCGCATAGACTGCGAGAATGGCGATCAGCAACAGCGCGCCGCCCAGACCCGCTAGGGCTTTTCCCCGAATCACATTTGCCTTGGCTTCAGACATCGAACTAGTCTGCCGCAACAGACCACGCGGACGCAACCACACGCACCCCAAGCTGTCGCACATGCCTGGAGCATAACAAAAAGCCGCCACGCGGGCGAAGCGTAACGGCTGATTGCGAAATACGGCTGTTTGTAGCTGCGCTGCTTTACTGATTGTTGACGGCCACTTGCGGCGCAGGTTTGCTCAGTTCGATCTGAGCGCTCACCTTTTGCAGGCCTGCAGTAAGCGTTTCAATTTGCTTTTGCTGGTGCGTGGCAATCGCTTGGTAGTCCTTCTGCTGTTGCGCGGAAGTTGACCGGAAGTCCTTCTGCTGCTGCGCCACGGTCGCTTCCAATTCCTCCACCTTGCGGTGCTGTTTGAGGAACTCGTTAAGCAACATCGCGTTCACGGCTTCGTAGCGGACGCTGTAAACTTTCCCGTTAGCCTCGCGCACGACTAGGTCGGGATTCACTTTTTCCACTTCCTCGGCCACAAGGCCGAACTGCGGGATGGCCTTGGGATCAAGCTCATGCTTGTAGCGGAAGGTCACTGGCTTGAGCAAAAGGATTGCTTCGCTCGCTTTGTCCATAGGCTTGATCTCGTCCTTGAAACGCTGCGAGGAGACTACCGTGCCGAGCTGGCCGGTGGTGGCATCTATCATTACTGCGGCCCCTGTAACGATTGCCCCATTGATGCCGGCGATAAAAGTGGCCGCATGGGCTTGCACAGGGAAGTGATCCTCATTGGTCACAGCCTCCGGGAAGCCGATGCGGATGGTGTTAGACTCGGCAGCAACACCGAAGTTGCCGATGTAGATGTTGTTGTCGCCTGTGGTGAGATTTTGACCGGCGTATTGGCCCAATGCGATGTTGGTGTTGCCTGTTGTACTGTTAACGAGCGCACTATCACCAACGGCCGTGTTGTAGTAGCCGGCTGTGAGGCCGATCAGCGTCCCACCACCAACGGCCGTGTTGTGGTTGCCGGTTGTGAGGTTTTGCAGCGTGTCAGCACCCAGGGATGTGTTCCAGTTGCCGGTTGTGTTGCTTGAAAGCGCAGTAGAACCATTGGCTGTGTTCGCCGACGACTATGTTATGCAAATATGTTATGCAATGCGCTGCATAGCCTAGCCTGATCTCATTTCCTCATAGGTAAAATGAGCAGTTGCGACCCTAACGGGATTCGAAACCTAACTAGCGACTTCGCGTTCCTGCGCGATTCTGCCGCAAATACGTGGTGAACTGCGCATTATATATAGAACGCGAAATTGGCCCTTTGGCAGATCCCCGCAGGATTACGCAGTTTCCGTGTCCGAATTTGTCCGAAAGTCTTTCACGCGTGCCACCAATTCCCTCACAGCGCGCGACATAGACGGGGAACCCATTGGGGCAAAAGGTACCGGAGGCTGTGCGTCTGTACCCGATTCAGTGGATATCAGTGCGCGTGGTGACCTTGTCGCGAGTTTGAATGCCCCTGCAAGACATGTTTAGTGGCTCAAACGAACAATAATTTAGAATTGCGGCAACAAAACAAACTGAAAAGCAGATTATATAAACCCATCGAGCGACTATGGATGCGCATATACATAAATAATGCTGGGAATAGTATTTGCGTTGCCCAATTCGATTGTCAGTACCTCATCTAGTCCAGCGAAGCTTTCAGTTACTGTCCATGTCGTCGCGGCAGGATCACCCGGTCTTCGTTCGTTTTGGTTACCATCTCCAGGCGTGGTGCTAGGGCCCCAAGAACTGGTAACTAAGGTAGCTCCGCCGAAATCAAACGAAATCGCGTCTATGGCTGATTGGATTGGTCCGCTGGCCGTGCCTGTCACCACAGCACTATAGCTAACGATGCTGCCGTTGTAATAACTTGGCGTCCAGGTTTGAGATGTAATCGCTAGCGAGAGCGAGGAACTGTCTGCCTGATTAAAAGTAGCAATTACTGATTTGGTCGCAGTCATGGTCAAAGTGGCGGTTCCTGTTCCTGATGCATCCCCGCTCCAACCAACAAACGTCGAACCGCTATCAGGAACGGCCGTTAAGGTAACCACCGCTCCGATGGTGTATTTCGGACCAAGTTCGTTTGGCGTAGCCGCACTAGTGGTCGCAGTAACCGTTCCAGTGCCTGTTCCTGTGTTTGTGATGTTTAATGTGAAAACTGCCTCAGACAGTACTAATTGATGACTGGCGTTTTTTGCTACCGCCTGCTTTGCAGCTTGTAATGCCACTTTAGCGCTAGCACAGGTTTGGTTCATTATTTGCTGAATCACCGCCATGGCTCCGGGCGCTGCGAATGACGTCCCAAATTGCCCATTGGGGTTGTTCATAACTGCAACATCGGGATCAGTAAACGAGAAGTTTGAAAAAGCATTGAGGTCGGTCCCCACCACCAATACATTATTTTGCAAAATAGCGGCGTAAGCCGGATTTATTCTCAATGCGCTCATCAGATTCGTGATCGGCATATGGTTATTACCAGCGCAAAGCGTAACCACTAGGTCGTCACGGTATCCAGGCGGGAGAGCGGCTATCGCATCAAGTACGACGCTCATAAAGTTGTACCACTCATCCATCAACTGTTTTTGCTGAGCCGTTGTCAGACCGTCCCACAGAACCCCGTTTAAGCTTGCACCGTACGAGGAAAGATTGATAAGAGTGCCGCTTTTCAAATATCCCCCTATGTTACCTTCAGCGACGATCTTGTTGTAGACCATATCTGCGGAGATGTTATTGTTATCGTCATTTATAAAGCTGCAGCCACGAACCGAACCGCCGTCAGCTTGTATAGTCGCTTCGACTTCTGAATCGTGAGTATCTCCACAGCCTTCCAGTATGTTAGCTCCAGGATTAGTGCAGCCTCGTATGCCAACTGGATCTGGTAACGCCCTGTTTACTCGGCTATCAGTTTTGATGGCGTTAATGAACGAGGCTTCTGACCCCACAGGTACGTGCACGAGATAATAGCCGACCACGGGAATTTCCCCCAACACTGTTCCACCGTCCGAACTAATCAATGTCTTAGCATTACTATCGTTCACAGGTACGTTGAAGAACACAATTATCTGACCCGGATATGCGAGGACACTCTTGCTTTGGCCGTTATCGGTATACGTAACTGTGGCAGGGATTGGGTAAGGCCCGGTAAAGTTGGTTGAGCCTGCGAGGAGATCGATGGTTGGTCCCAAATCGTACACTTCCACGAGAGCAACTCCGGTGGTGTTGTTCTTACCGCCTACGATCACGGTGTAGTTGCCCGGTTGCAGGGTTGCAATGATCGCAGACTCGGTTGCATTACTCGGAGCCTTCCCGCTGTTTTGGATAGCGCTAACCTGGTCGGCGGTGATGATCCCGCCAATTTGTGTGGTCTGCCAGTTGTCGTTGGTAGCAATGACACCCGTGCTGTCGTGCAATTCCAATGTCGGATCGACGAGTGCGCCCGGAACTCCGTATTGAGTTAAAGACGGACCAATCGCACGCACAATCACCGTCTTTGCTACGGTCCCTTGAATAATGAATCCACCAATCATGACGTTGGCGCCCGTCTGAACCAAGCCGCGAGTACTGATGTTGCCAAGAATTGAAGTAGTACCGGAGCTGAGATCGTACACTTCCACGAGAGCAACTCCGGTGGTGTTGTTCTTACCGCCTACGATCACGGTGTAGTTGCCCGGTTGCAGGGTTGCAATGATCGCAGACTCGGTTGCATTACTCGGAGCCTTCCCGCTGTTTTGGATAGCGCTAACCTGGTCGGCGGTGATGATCCCGCCAATTTGTGTGGTCTGCCAGTTGTCGTTGGTAGCAATGACACCCGTGCTGTCGTGCAATTCCAATGTCGGATCGACGAGTGCGCCCGGAACTCCGTATTGAGTTAAAGACGGACCAATCGCACGCACAATCACCGTCTTTGCTACGGTCCCTTGAATAATGAATCCACCAATCATGACGTTGGCGCCCGTCTGAACCAAGCCGCGAGTACTGATGTTGCCTAGCTGCGATGCAGTCGTGGCAGTGGTAGTTGTAGCAGTGATCGCACGGGTACTGGTATCGTCCACAAGACAAACGACGGCGAGCAACGGCAGAAGAAGCTTTTTCATGTTGGGAGTATTAAGATCGCGTAAAGCGGCAATCCCAGCGAAGGTCCAGCCTCACGGGCTCACTTCAGCCCGGCCGAAGATGCGTTGAAACGTCGGGTGACGTAATCGGCTTTGCTCTTACCACATCGCGGAAGCGAATCAACGTAGATCGGCCTTCGTTGTCAGAGATGTTTGGATTATGTCTGCACGATCCGCCGTAACGGTAAATCGTGCAGCCCGTTTGATAGTATGCGTTACCGTCCGTTCGAGGATGGGAAAGTTACAATTTCGCGCGCGGCCGGCAGCCTGACTTTCCCATCTGAGTTCATGCTCGTTGCGGCGATGAATCCCTGCCCGTGCGGATATTTTGGCGAACTGAAACGCGAATGCCGTTGCGGCCCCGTTCAAGTCCAACGCTATCGGCAGCGAATCTCGGGACCGTTGCTGGACCGAATCGATCTGCATATTGAAGTGCCGGCGGTGGAATACCGCGACGTGGCCAGCGAGCGCGTGGAAGAAAGTTCGGCTGCGATTCGCCAGCGCGTCGGTCGTGCGCGAGAACATCAACGGCACCGTCTTCAACGCGACGCGAAGACAAGTTGCAACGCGCGGATGACGACGCGGCATCTCAAGCTGCATTGCAAACTCAATCACGAATCGCAGGAGCTCGTCCGCGTGGCCATGACCGAATTGAACCTGAGCGCGCGTGCCTACGACCGTATCCTGAAAGTGTCGCGCACCATTGCCGATCTGGATAATCAGAGCGACATCTCAGCCGAGCACGTCAGCGAAGCGATCCAATATCGGACCTTCGATCGCACGCTTTGGGTGTAAGAGAAAACTTTCTCGACGCGGCGGACAGTGGAATTACACTTCGCGACGCGGTCATCGTTTAGCAACCCGATTGCCCTTAACTTCAACTCTCCTGCTCTATGCGAAAATCAGCCTGTCTAATTCTTCTGGCGCTCGGTTTCGTTCATGCTTCGGTGTCGATCTTGTGCGCAGCCGACGCATCGCCCTCGGCCAGCGTACCGCCCATGACTGATAATCCATTACTTTCCGAGAGTTCGCTACCATATCACTCGCCGCCGTTTGATAAGATCAAGGACGAGCATTACCCGCCGGCCTTTGAAAAAGGCATGGCCGATCAATTGAAGGAGGTTGAGGCGATCGCGGCGAACAAAGATAAACCGACATTTGAAAATACGATCGTGGCTTTGGAGCGTTCCGGGGAGTTGCTCGGCCGGGTCGACCGGATTTTTTCGAATCTGGCCGGAGCTAATACGAATCCCGCTTTGCAAAAGATCGAAAAGGAAATGTCGCCGAAGCTGGCCGCGCATCAGGACGCGATTCACTTAAACGGCGCGCTTTTCGCGCGGGTGCAGTCGCTTTATGACAATCGCGAAACTCTCGGACTCGATCCAGAGTCGAAATATCTCGTTGAGCGTTACTACAAAGATTTCGTGCGCGCCGGCGCGAGACTTTCGGACGCGGACAAGACGAAACTGAAAGCGATGAACGCCGAGCTGGCCGAGCTGCAAACGACGTTCGCGCAAAACGTGCTCAAGGAAAAAAACGCTGACTCCATCGTGGTCGATAATCGCGCGCAACTGGATGGTCTTTCCGAAACTGAAATCGCGGCTGCGTCGGCCGCGGCCAAGGCCGAAAAGAAGGAGGGCAAGTTTGTCATCGCCTTGCAGAACACGACCGGACAACCCGTTCTCGCTTCGTTGAAAAATCGACAACTGCGCGAGAAAATTATGAAGACTTCGCTCGTGCGAAACAGTGACGATGGAGAATACGACAACCGGAAGGTGGTCCTCCGCACTGTGACGTTGCGGGCGGAACGCGCCGCGCTCCTCGGTTACGCGAATCACGCCGCCTATCAACTCGAAGATCAAACCGCGAAGAATGTCGAGACCGTCAATAAGCTGCTCGCGCAATTAGCGCCGCCCGCGGTGGCCAATGCGCAGCGGGAAGCGGCCGATATGCAAAAGGTGATCGATCAAGAAAAAGGCGGCTTTCAACTCGCTTCGTGGGATTGGGCCTTGTACTCGGAGAAAGTCCGGCAAGCTCGTTACGCGTTCGATGAATCTGAGATCAAGCCTTACTTCGAGATCAATCACGTGCTGCTCGACGGCGTTTTCTACACCGCCAACAAACTCTACGGCATCACTTTCAAGGAGCGCCACGACATTCCGGTTTATCAACCGGACGTGCGAGTGTTCGAAGTTTTCGATAAGGACAAAAAACCACTCGCGCTTTTCCTGGCCGATTATTACGCGCGGCCATCGAAGCGCGGCGGCGCCTGGATGAATTCCTATGTGCGTGAGAGCGAATTGTTAGGCACCAAACCGGTCGTGGCCAATCACCTTAACATTCCCAAACCGGAGCCGGGCAAGCCGACGCTGCTGACCTACGACGAGGCGAGGACGATGTTTCACGAATTCGGTCACGCTCTGCATGGGATGTTTTCGCAGGTGAAGTACCCGCGTTTCAGCGGGACGAGCGTTCCGCGCGACTTTGTCGAGTATCCATCGCAAGTGAATGAGATGTGGGTGTCCTGGCCCGAGGTGTTGAAGAATTACGCGAAGCATTATCAGACCGGGAAACCGATGCCGGCTGCGCTGCTCAACAAGGTGCTCGCGGCCGAAAAGTTCGATCAAGGTTTCAAAACGACCGAGTATTTGGCGGCGACGCTGCTTGATCAAGCCTGGCACCAACTGACGCCGCAGGAAATCCCGACCGACGCGCTGGCGTTCGAAGCGGAAGCGTTGAAGAAAGCGGGCGTTGATGTCCCGACCGTTCCGCCCCGTTATCGCAGCGCGTATTTTTCGCACGCTTTCGCCGGCGGTTATTCGGCCGGCTATTACTCATATATATGGAGCGAGGTCCTAGACGCAGACACGGTGGAATGGTTTAAGCAGAACGGCGGTTTGACTCGCGCCAACGGCGACCACTTCCGCGACACACTTCTTTCCCGAGGTGGCAGCGACGACGCGATGAAACTCTTTCACAACGCGACGGGTCGCGATCCCTACATCGAACCGCTCTTGAAACGACGCGGTCTCGACAAAGCCTCCGCGGAAAAGATGCACGGCGAAGCGCCGGCATTAAAGTAAAGAACAGCCTGTCACCCCGAACGGATGTGAGGGATCTCGCAATCGAAGTTTGGATTATCTGTGGATTTTAGTGTGATCTTCTGGCTTGTGCGAGGTCCCTCGCTTCGCTCGGGATGACCGAGCTTTTGCAATCGTGGAAATCCGCGTAATTCGCGGTTGATTCCGGCGCGAGTTCTTATCTGTCGACGGCCAATCTCGACCGGCAAGAGCGCGTTCCGAATGTTCTTTTCGTCGCGCGGTGATTGACACCGTGCCGGATTCGCGGTTGAGAGTAAGCGCATGAGCAGAATCTTGGTCGCGGACGATCAGCCCGACGTTCTGGAAGCGATGCGCATTTTGCTTAAGGGCGCCGGTTATCAGATCGATGCGGTCACTTCGCTTGCTGGAATTCTCAATGCGCTGGAGAAAAAGGATTACGCGCTGCTCATGATGGATTTGAATTACACGCGCGATACGACTTCGGGACAGGAAGGTTTGGAAGTGATTCCGAAACTTCAGGAGATCGACAACACGCTTCCGATCGTGGTGATGACGGCGTGGGCCACGATCGATCTCGCGGTCGAAGCGATGAAACGCGGCGCCCGCGATTTTGTGCCCAAACCTTGGGATAACGAACGCTTGCTCACCATTGTGCGCACGCAAATCGAACTGGCCGGGGCGTTGCGTAAAGGCCGCCGGCTGGAAGCGGCGAATCAGTTACTTCGCGGCGGCGCGCCAAATCTGATCGCGGATTCGCCGGCAATGCGGCCGGTGATTGAAATGATTTCACGGGTCGCGCCGTCGGACGCAAACGTTTTGATGACCGGAGAAAACGGCACTGGCAAGGGACTGGTCGCGCAAGCACTGCACGCGCTTTCACCGCGCGGATCGCACAGCATGATCACTGTGAACATGGGCGGATTGTCCGAAGGCGTTTTTGAAAGCGAATTGTTCGGTCACGTGAAAGGTGCGTTCACCGATGCGAAGACGGACCGCGCCGGACGGTTCGAGCTCGCTGATGAAAGCACGCTTTTCATGGACGAGATCGCGAATATTCCGCTCAATCAGCAAGCGAAATTGTTGCGCATGATCGAGACCGGCGAATTCGAGCGCGTCGGGTCTTCGAAAACATTGCACGCGAACGTGCGCATTATTTCGGCGACGAATTCAAACCTGACCGAGGAGGTTGCGGCCGGCCGGTTCCGGCAGGATTTGCTTTTTCGTTTGAACACGATCGAAATCCCGCTGCCGCCTTTGCGCGATCGGCGGGAGGACATCATGGCGCTGGCGAATAGTTTTCTTCGCCAGCACGCGCAACGATATCGGAAAGAACTGGCCGGTTTCGACGAGCCGGCGCGCGAACGTCTAATGCAACATCAGTTTCCTGGAAATGTCCGCGAGCTCGATCACGTAATCGAGCGAGCAGTACTCATGGCGCAAAGTTCGCAAATTAAGGCAAGCGATCTGGGTCTGACAAGCGGTCGAGATGATTCGGGGCGATTAGAAGACATGAGCCTTGAAGAAGTGGAAGCGTTTCTCATTAAGAAAGCGCTGGCGCGCGCGAATGGAAACGCGCGTCGCGCGGCAGAAGCGCTTGGTCTCAGTCGCAGCGCGTTTTACCGCCGGCTGCAACATTATGGCTTGTAGCTGTAGAGGCAGCTGTGCCGGCTGCGGTTTGCTAAGTTTTGCGGGCGACACGCCCGCCACTACACCTGCAAATGAAGCGCCTTCCTAAAGCTCGACATCGCTTCTCGCACGAGGATCGGCTGACTTGGATCACGATGGGCGCGGTCCTCCCCGGCGCGATCGTGGCGCTCATAATTATTTGGTTTGGCGGATACACTCCAAAAATCCAGTGGACGTTAACGCTCTTGATCGTCGGTTGCGCAGCGGGTTTTATTTCGAGTGCGCGAGAACACATCGTTCGCCCGCTTCAGACGATGACGAACCTGCTCGCGGCATTGCGCGAAGGCGATTACTCGATTCGCGCACGCGGCGCTCGTGAGAACGACGCGCTCGGCGAGGCGCTGCTGGAAATCAATTCGCTCGGTGAAACTTTGCGCGTCCAGCGATTGGGAGCATTCGAAGCAACTGCTCTTTTGCGAACGATCATGGCCGAGATCGATGTCGCGGTTTTTACCTTTGATCCTGAGCATCGTTTGCGCCTGGTAAATCGAGCGGGGGAAAACCTACTTGGGCAGCCGATCGACAAATTGCTCGGTCGGCGGGCGAGCGATCTTGGTCTGGCGGCTTGCTTCGAAGCGAACGAAGACGCACCGCTTACGCTCAACTTTCCCGGCGGATCCGGCCGCTGGGGCATCCGCCGCAGCACATTTCGCGAACGCGGACTTCCACACCAGTTGCTCGTGCTCACCGATTTGAGCCGGACGCTGCGCGAAGAGGAACGCAACGCGTGGCAGCGCTTGGTTCGAGTCCTCGGCCATGAGATGAATAATTCCCTGGCGCCGATCAAATCGATCGCCGGCAGCTTGGAATCTTTGCTCCGCCGCGAACCGCCGCCGGCCGATTGGCAGGATGACGCGCGCAGCGGTTTGAAATCGATCGCCACGCGCGCCGACTCACTCAGCCGTTTTATGCAGGCGTATGCGCGGCTCGCAAAACTTCCGCCGCCACAGAAGGAGCAACTCAATCTCGGCGAGCTAATTCGCCGCGTCGCCAGTCTCGAGATGCGGTTGAGCGTCGAGGTTCGGTCCGGAGCTGAGTTGTCGATCCCGGCCGACGGCGCGCAACTTGAGCAGTTGCTCATCAACATTCTGCAGAACGCGGTGGACGCTTCGCTTGAAACAAACGGCAAGGTGTCGATCGGTTGGCGCGAAGTCGGAGACTGTGTGGAAGTTTTTGTTCAGGATGAGGGACCGGGAATCATGAACTCGACAAATTTGTTTGTCCCGTTCTTCACAACGAAGCCGACCGGCTCCGGCATTGGTCTCGCGCTCAGCCGACAGATCGCGGAAGCGCATAATGGCTCGCTTATGTTAGCGAATCGTAGCGGCCGCTCCGGCGCGGAAGCGTTGCTGCGTCTGCCGCGATAAGAAATGAGTTGTAGCGGCAGCTGTGTCAGGCGTCCCGAAAGCGGGACGATGGAATCCCAATAACGAAGCTAATCATAGGTTTTGATTTTTGGATCGGCAGTCACAACACGTTGCTCATCAGCGTATTGTGACTTTGTTTTCGACGCTGGCACGGCCTTTGCAATAGGTGCAGCGTCCCTTAAAAACTTTTGAATCTGATGACGACGCCAAATGCATCTCAAAGGAAACAACAATTACCGAGAAAGAAAATATGAAACCGACATTTGAAACAACCGATCAAAACAAGGAACGCGATTCGTTCGCGCTTCGCGCTGGTCGCCGCCTGCCGTTAACGGATTGCAATTATCATTCCGTTGCGCTCGGCGGTTACAAAAGCAACTGCGCCCGTACTGGTGCGCCATCGTTTTTGAATATCAGTCGCGACTACTTTAAGAAAGAAGCAGGCCCCAGTTTCGTGGCGGAAGCTTCAGTCTTCGCCATGATCGTGCTGATAGCGGCGTTGCCGGTGATACAGGCAATTTACGCGCTCGCGCACTTCATTCGGGCGACCGGCGGAGTTTGATCAAGGAACTGGAACGCGATGCAAAAGAGCGAAGCGAAAGCTGAAAACACAATTGTGCGGCCGGCCGGCTTCACCCCTATCCTTTCTTCCATGGATGTTGCTCGCCCGAACGTCGCCGCCAAGAAACGCAAACGGCGCATCATGATCATCGGCGCGTCGGCACTTGGATTGATTCTCGTCACTGTGGCATTGTCCCGCTTGAAACCGGCGGTGCCGAGCGTCGATCGCTCGACCGTTTGGATCGACACGGTGAAGCAGGGACCAATGGTGCGTCAGGTGCGCGGGCTCGGAACGCTGGTGCCGGAAGAGATTCGATGGATTCAGGCAAACACGGAAGGTCGCGTGGAAAAAATCATTGTTTGGCCGGGCACGCATGTGGAAGCCGACACGGTTATTTTGGAATTGAACAGTCCCGAGCTCGAGCAAAGCGCGCACGACGCCGAATTGCAGGCGACCGCGGCTGAAGCAGAACTGACCACCTTGCGAGCGACCCTGCAGCGGGAGGTTCTCGATCAACAATCAACCACGGCGCGCGTCCACTCCGAGTACGAACAGGCGAAGATGGAACGGCAAACGAACGATCAACTCGCGAAGAACGGCCTTGTTGCCGAACTCGTTTACAAGACGTCAAAGGTGAAAGAGGCCGAGCTCGTCACTCGCGATGAAATCGAGCAGAAGCGTCTCGCATTTTCGCGCGACTCGATTGAGCCGCAGATCGCGTCGAAGCAGGCGGCGGTGGATCAAGCGAAACAGCTTGCGAAGCTAAAATTGGATCAAGTCGAAGCGCTGCATGTGAAGGCCGGAATGGCTGGCGTGTTGCAACAATTGCCCGTGCAGATCGGACAGCGCGTAAAAAACGGTGACAATCTCGCGCGCGTTGCAGATCCAACGAAGCTTAAAGCGCAGGTGAAAATAGCGGAGACGCAAGCGAAAGACATTCTGATCGACCAAAAGGCAGTGATCGACACGCGTAATGGCGTCGTCAACGGCCACGTCGTTCGTGTCGATCCCGCAGTGGAGCAGGGCACGGTGACTGTTGATGTTGCCGTGGATGGCGAATTGCCGAAGGGCGCGCGTCCGGATTTGAGCGTCGACGGAACGATCGAGCTCGAGCGGCTCGACAATGTGGTTTATGTCGGCCGTCCTGCTTTCGGACAGGAAAACAATACCGTCGGAATTTTCAAACTCGTCAGCGGCAGCTCTGAAGCCGTCCGCACTCCAGTCAAACTGGGCAAGAGCTCAGTCAACACCATTGAAATCCTCAACGGCCTTCAACCGGGAGATCAGGTCATTCTCTCCGACACCAGCGCATGGGACGCGCACGAACGAATTCGCCTTAACTAAGAAAAACCAACCTATGTCTTCAACCGTAACTACCGCCGAACCCAATCGAACTGTTATGAAAAACGGATCAATACCTCTCCTTCAACTCCAAGGCGTCACGAAAGTCTTTTTGACTGACGAAGTGGAAACGCACGCGCTGGCCGGAATCCATCTCGATATCCGCAACGGCGAGTACCTCTCGATCGCCGGGCCATCTGGCTGCGGCAAGTCCACACTGCTTTCCATTCTTGGCCTTCTCGATACGCCGAGCGACGGAAGCTACGCCCTAAAGGGAACCGAGGTTGCCAATCTTTCGTTCCCAGAGAGAGCGCGGATCCGTAATCGCGAGATCGGGTTTATCTTTCAAAGCTTCAATTTGATTGGCGATCTCACGGTGTTCGAGAACGTCGAGTTGCCGCTCACTTATCGCGGAATGGCTTCAGGCGAACGCAAGACGTTTGTCACGGAAGCGCTCGAACGTGTTGGAATGGGCCACCGCGCGAAACATTTGCCGAGCCAGCTCTCCGGCGGTCAGCAACAGCGTGTCGCCGTGGCCCGCGCGTTGGCCGGCAAACCTGCGATCCTTCTCGCGGACGAACCGACCGGAAATCTCGATTCGCGCAATGGCGAAGCGGTCATGGACTTGCTCAAGGAGTTGCACGCCGCCGGCGCGACCATCTGCATGGTCACGCATGACGCGCGCTTTGCCCAGCACGCCGATCGCACGATTCACTTGTTCGACGGCCGGGTAGTGGAGGATCGTATCGCCGCTTAATCGGATCGAGATCTTATATGTAAGATCGAAATCTTATGTTGAGAGATCTCCGATATGGCGCGCGTGTTCTCTTAAAAACTCCGAGCTTCACGCTGATCGCGGTCCTGGCGCTCGCGCTCGGCATCGGCGCTTCGACGACGAACTTTTCGTCGATCAACGCGCTGTTGCTCCGGCCGATGCCGCTGATCCACGATCAGGATCGTCTCGTCTATATCTCGCAGTATTTTACCAAGCTGCCCGATCAAGATACCGGCACTTCGTTGCCCGATTTCCTGGATTGGAAAAAACAGGTCACCAGTTTCGAAGGGCTTGGCGCGATGCAGGAGGCGACCTTCATCGTTTCCGGCGGCGATAAACCGGAACGCTATCTCGGTGGGCAAATCTCGGCCGAGACGTTTTCATTTCTCGGCGTGCAGCCGATTCTTGGCCGCCAGTTTCGACCCGAGGAAGATCAGCTCAATGCTCCGCCGGTCGCGCTGATTGGATACGATCTCTGGGAGAATCATTTCGGCGCCGATCGCGCAATCGTTGGGAAAACGATTCCGATCAACGGCAAGCAGGCGACCATCATCGGTGTGATGCCCAAGGGATGGCGTTTCCCTGAAATCTGCGACATCTGGATGCCGCTGCAGATGAACGAGAAAGATTATCCGCGCGGCAACTTCTTCCTCGATTGCATCGGCAAAGTAAAGAAAGGCGTCACGGTTGAGCAAGCGCGTGCCGAGATGGAAGCGATCAGCGCCCGGATTGCGCTGCAGCATCCCGACACAAACACTGGGAGCAGCGTCCATGTGAAGCCTTTCCGCGAGGAAATGGTGAAAAACTTCAAAACACTCACCCTGCTCGTTATGGGCGCGGTGCTTTTTGTGCATCTCATTGCCTGCGCTAACGTGGCGAATCTGTTGCTCGCACGCGGCGCGACACGAGAGAAGGAGATCGCGATTCGTCTCGCCCTTGGCGCGAGCCGTTCCCAGATCGTGCGGCAACTTTTGGGTGAGAGCTTGGTCCTCGGAATTGCCGGCAGCGCGCTGGGCCTAATCTTCGCGGTGTGGGGAGTGGACCTGATGCTCTCCGCGATTCCGACGGAAATTCCTTATTGGATTCGCTTCGATTTCGACTGGCGCGTTTTCCTTTTCGCGATCGGCCTCGGCGCCGCTTCCAGCGTCTTCTTTGGATTATTTCCCGCTCTGCAAGTTTCGCGCCCGCACCTGGTTGATGTTCTCAAAGAGGGAGGCCGATCTGGGGTTGGCGTAAAAGGTCAACGACTTCGCAGTTCGTTGGTCGTTGCGGAAGTAGCGCTGGCTTTGATTCTATTGATCGGCGCGGGACTGATGATGCGGAGTTTTATGAAACTCCAACAAACCGAAATCGGCGCGGATCCGTCCCAGACATTAACTTTTCGGGTCGGCTTGCCCGAATCGCAATTTCCGGACAAGGAAATGCCGGGACGGCTTTTCGAGCAACTCATTCCTAAGCTCGCGAATATTCCGGGAGTGGAATCTGCGGGAGCGACGACTTCGTTGCCGGCCTCTGGAGACATCGGCGTCGGCGCTTTGGTTTTGGAGGGCGAACCCGAACCCAAACAACTGCAGAACGCGCGGCGTATATTCAGTCTCGCCATCACTCCCGGTTTCCTCCAGACCGCGCATATTCAATTGTTGCGCGGCCGTGACTTTACTATTGCCGACAACAAAGATGCGCCGCGCGTGGTCTTGATCGATGAAAATGCGGCACGGGCATGGTTTCCAAATCAAGATCCGCTCGGTCACCAATTGCGCGCGCTGGATAAGCCGGGCGATCCGCCGAAGTGGGCCACGATCGTTGGAGTCGTAAGGCCGGTCGTTTATGATCGGTTGACGAGATTGACAGGTAAATACGCGAATCCGGTCGTTTACTTTGCGCAAAGTCAAAATCTTGAGCGGTTCCTTTCCGTCGCCATCCGCACGAAAACCGATCCGAAAAAGTTTGTGATTGTTGCGCGCAGCACGGTGCTGTCGTTGAACAAGGACCTGCCGATCTACCGAGTGCTCACGATGGATGAGGTGGTGGCTCAATCATTTTGGGAACGAAAATTTTTCGGCTCGTTATTTGCCGTGTTTGCGGCGCTCGCGCTTTTCCTCGCTTCACTTGGCTTGTACGGCGTGATGTCCTACTCCGTCCGGCAACGTACCCAGGAGATTGGCGTGCGCATCGCGTTGGGCGCGCAGAGCGTCGATGTTTTGCGCATGATTACCGGCCACGGCGTGCGATTGATCGGCCTGGGCTTGGTTATCGGATTCGTTGGCGCGTATTTCCTCATGCAATTGCTTGCCGGCAGCCTGCACGAAGTCTCAGCCCACGATCCGCTCAGCTTCACGCTGGTGCCGGTTGTGCTTTTCGCGGTTGGACTGCTCGCCTGTTACTTGCCGGCGCGCGCAGCCATGCGGTTGAATCCGGTAGAAGCGCTTCGCTATGAATAGTTTCGCGCAATATGATTAAACTTCGAAAATTGGAACGCGTTTATCCGCTGGCGCAGGGCAAATTCTTTTACGTCTTGCGCGATATCAATCTAGATTTCGCGGAAGGGGAATTCGTTTCCATCATGGGCCCTTCCGGCGCCGGGAAATCTACGCTTCTCCACATTCTCGGCATGCACGATCACGCCTGGGGTGGCGAATACTTTCTTGGCGAGGCCGCGGTGCATCAGCTTAAGCCAAAAGAGCGCGCGACCTTGCGCAACGAGCAGATTGGTTTCGTTTTTCAGAGCTATCATCTACTCGACGATCTGACCGTTTACGAAAATCTCGATATCCCGCTTTCATATCGACGCTTTAGCAAAGCGGAACGCGCCGGAATGGTGGCGGACACGCTTGATCGTTTTAATATCGTCGGGAAAAAGGATTTATATCCGCGCCAATTATCAGGCGGGCAGCAGCAATTGGTCGGCGTTGCGCGCGCCATCATCGCGAATCCAAAGCTGCTTCTGGCCGACGAGCCGACCGGAAACCTGCATTCGAGCCAGGGCGAAGAGATCATGGCTCTTTTCAAGAAGCTCAATGATGAAGGAATGACCATCATCCAAGTCACGCATTCGGAGAAAAACGCAGCTTACGGAAATCGCGTCATCCAACTGCGCGATGGCTGGGTTGTTTGAAGAGATAACGCTGACGCTCGGATTTCTCGCCAGCTATTTTCCGGTGCGACGCGCGATGAATGTCGATCCGCTGGTCGCTCTGCGCTATGAGTAGCGCATGCGCCCGAACCGAAATAGGCGTTCGCTGAGTTTTCTCATCCTTCCGGCAGTAGCCGTTTTGTTCTCCGGCTGCGGTTTTGGCGGCGGCGATCGAACATTTGAGGAGATTGTCGAGCAAACCTATAAGATTGACGCGACTGCGACCTTAAGCCTCAGCAACGCCGATGGCTCCGTCCGGATTTACGGTACCGACACGACAGAAATAAAGCTGCAAGCCATCAAGAAGACTTACAGCGTCGAGCGGCTCAGGAAAATTTCCGTGAACGTTTCCGCACAGCCCGGCTCGGTTTCGATTGAAACCAATTACCCGCCAAAGAAAACCTGGGGCTTGGGCGACCGCTCGGGCACGGTCGATTACATTCTTGTTGTCCCGCAAACCTGCAAAATTTCGAGATTGGATTTGGCGAATGGAGAAATCTTGATCGAAGGCATGCGGGGCGAGGCTGTCCGCGCCAATCTCGTGAACGGCCGTCTTTATGCCCACAATTGCTTTAGTGACATCCATCTCAGCGTGATCACGGGTGGTGTCGATGTTTCTTACAATTGCTGGGAACAGAAAAAATTCTCGATCGACGCGCAAATCGTAAACGGACACACGCACGTTTTCATTCCCGGTGACGCATCGTTCCACGTGGTCGCGGAAACTGAAGACGGGCAAATTGACAATGATTTCGCGGAACAGGCGCAACGCAGCGGCGAAGACGTAAGCAAGATCGACCTGGTGGTTGGGTCGACTCCGGAAGCGGATTTCAGACTGCGCGCCAAGAACGGAAACATCCAAATCGGCGAAGCGGACTTATAAAACTGACTTGGAAGGAATGCGTGGATAACGCAGTATTCATTCGTGCCTTCCTTCGACATCGTCTCCGAAATCGACAAGCAGGAAATCGACAACGCCATTAATCAGGCGCGTAAAGAGCTTGCCGCCCGCTTCGACTTCAAGGGCGTCACCGTCGAAATCCTGGCCGAGAAAGATAAAATCACTTTGACGGCGGAAGATGCCGCGCGCCTTCGCAGTCTTCGGGAGATCGTTATCGGGAAGCTTTCTAAACGTGGCGTCGACCTTCGCAACATCGAACAAGTCGATCCGGCAATTTCCCCACTCGGACACGCCCGGCAGGAGTTGAAGATCACGCAAGGCCTCGAGGGCAACAAGGCCAAGGAGATCATTCAAGCGATCAAGGCGCAAAACTTTAAAGTGCAAAGCCAGTTGCAAGATCGACAAATTCGCGTGACCGGAAAAAAGAGAGACGACTTGCAGGCGGTCATTCAGTTTGTGCGCAGCCGCGATTTCGGTGTCGCCACCGATTTCAAGAACTTCCGCGACTAATTCTTTTTGGAGGGACGCCCTCCGTGGCGTCCTTGGTAGAGTGGACGAGACGGAGCCCGTCCCTCCATTTCATTCGCCCTGGACAGGATTAACTGGATTAGGACCCGGCTTGTCACACCTCTTCTATGAATCCTGCAAATCGTGTTAATCCTGTCTCGTTCTTAACCACCTTGAACCGGTGGCATAATCGAAATCTCGTCGCCTTCCCTCAGCACATAATCGCGATCGACAAACTCCACGTCCGCGCCCACCAGAATGCTTCGCTCCCAGATACGAAGCGTCGGAAAGCGCGCGAACAATTCTGCGAGCAAATCACTCACCGTCGCTCCCGCTTTCATATCAAGATCGAGACGTTCACTTCTGGTCACATCGCGCAACCGTGAGAAGAATTGCACGCGGACTTTCATCGATAGAGATCGCTTTGCATCGACAATTTGATTAGGCCATTTCGTCGCGAGAGATCAACTGTGCAACGGTATGTTGCGGTGTATCGGCTGAATCCTTGGGTGCGGTTGCCAGGTAAAATCGTTGCTGAACGCCCGCGTGCTGCGTACGCTCGCCGCGAATGCGAGTGCAAAACGCGGATCTTGTCGTCAATACAAACGGCAAGGGCACCTACGAAATCACAGACGAGATTCAGAGTAAGATCGACCAGAGCGGCGTGCGCAACGGAACGGTCACGGTGTTTGTCCAGCACACCAGTTGCAGTTTGATCGCAATGGAAAATGCCTCGCCGGCCGCGCGGCGCGATCTCGAGAGATTTTTCGACAAGCTCGTCCCGGAAGATCAGGAGTTCGAGCACGACGACGAAGGCCCCGACGATATGCCATCGCACATCCGCATGGCGCTGACTCGGACGAGCGAGACCATTCCGATTGCCGATGGAAGAATGCAGCTCGGTACTTGGCAAGGGATCTTTCTCTTCGAACACCGCCACGATCCGCATCGTCGAAAAATCTCGATCACCATCATTGGCGAATAACTGTTAATTTCGGCGATCGCAGAACGCGGCTATAGCAGATCGTAAATCGCGTCCACCAGCTGCAACGATTTCTCATTTGGTAAAAGCGACTGCTCCATTTGGTTCATGACGTAAGCAAAACTGATATTGTTTTCTGGATCGGCGAACGCGTGACTGCCGCCTGCACCAGGATGTCCAAATGAAGATGTCGATCTTCCGAAAATGCGCGGTTCCGTGCCTTTGGCATCTTTCATAAAGCCTGCCGAGAATGCCGTCGGTATTTGAAAAACGCGGTCGACTCCGTCAACAAGTGTCGTCGTCATCCAACTCAAAGTTTTTGCGGAGAAAAATCTGCGGCCATTCTGCTCGCCGCCGTTTGCGAGCATGGCGTAAAATTTCGCCAGCGAATTTGCGCTACCGATTCCTCCGAATGAAACGATCGACTGCGCGCGGATCGACGGGTTATTCATTCCGTTGACTGCGTGCAATCCACGCGGCGAGGTGAAAGTCTTTCGCGCCAGCGTGCTGGGCGTTGCAAGGTCCGCGTAGAATTGTTTTGGTTCGGCCGGTTTTCCGGCTTTGGCCGCGGACATGGTCGCAACACGAAAGTTTTCCGATTCCGGCAATCCAATCCAAATATCGAGCTTGAGCGGATCGGCAAAAGTTTCTCGCCAATACTCGCTTAGAGTTTTCCCGGCAATGCGGCGAACGATTTCATCGAGGAGAAAGCCGAATGTGCGCGCGTGATAACCGTGCGCGGTTCCAGGCGGCCAAAGCGGCGCCTGCTCTTCGAGTGCGTGAATGACGCTCGGGTAATCGAGCACGTTCACTTGTCGATCCAACGCCGCGAGCCCGGCTTGATGCGAAAGCAATTGCGAGATCGTGACATTCTCTTTCCCAGATTGCGCAAATTCCGGCCAGAACTCGGCCACGCGCCGGTCGATGCCGATCTTGTTTTCTTGCAGAACGTGCAGCACGCATGCGCTGCCGAGTCCCTTGGTCGCCGACCAAATGAGAACGAGCGTGTCCGCCGTCCAAGGTTGCTCGCGTCGAGCATCGCGATATCCGCGGTAAAGATCAATAATAGGTGTGCCGTTTTGCCAAACCGAAATCGCCGCGCCAAGTTCGCCGAAGCGATCGAAGTTCTCCTTAAACACCGCTTCCAGTCGTTCGCGAAGTACGCGTGCATCCAATTGCATCGCTCTGAAGCTGTAGAGGCGGCTGTCTCAGCCGCAAGCTAATTCGAAATGGCTCCGAAAAGGAACACGCGGATGATGGAGCCGCGGATTTAAATGAATGGGTGAACTACTTTGAGATCTGGATCTTTTTTCGCCAGTTCGCGAAAGGAAGCGTCCATTTTGAAACTGGTCTGCAAATGAACCTGGGCATCGCGCACATTGCCAAGCAGCGCATCGTAACAACCCATGTTGTAATAATAGATCGGCTCGTTCAGTAGCGCCGCCGGACCTGTGAGCAGAAGCTTTTTGGCCTCGGCTGTTTTGCCGAGCTCGTGCAAACAGAAGCCGGCGTGCAAGAAGCCGGCGCTGTACTGAGGGGCAATGCGACAAAGTTTCCGGCTGATCATCAAGGCTCGCGTCCAGCTTTTCTTCCGCATCAAATGATGCAACCGGAGCTGCAGGACTTCCGGCCGGCCTTGGGACTCGGCATCGATCGTGTTCAATTCCTGAAGCGACTCGCGCGCCATGCCCAATTCGGCATAACCGCAGGCAACCTGAAAATGGCGTTCGAAATCCACGAGTCTCTCTTAAGCAAAAACCTTGCCCGATGCGCCGATTGGTAGGGACGCACCTCCGGGGCGTCCGTCGAAAAACGGGAATAAGTCGGACGGCTCGGAGATCCGTCCCTACCTATAACAGCAATTGCTCCAATTCGCCAAGGCGCCGCTCGAACAAACGGAGCGTGCTCTCGATCGGCGCCGAAGTCGTCATATCTACGCCCGCCGTTTTCAACGTCTCGAGCGGGAACTTTGAGCCGCCCGAGCGCAGAAAATCCAAATACGCTTCCACAGCGCCCGGCTGCTTGGAAAGAACGCGCTCCGAAAGTGCGACCGCGGCCGAGATTCCCGTAGCGTATTTGTAAACGTAAAACGCGCTGTAGAAATGCGGAATACGCAGGCATTCAAGGTCGATCTGTGGATCGAGCACAAAATTCTCAGCGAAGTAGGCCTCGAGCAGTTTGTGGTATTCGGATTTGAAAACATCGAGTGTCAGTCCGGCGCCGCTTTCTTCGATCGCATGAATAACTTTTTCGAACTCAGCGAACATGGTCTGCCGGAAGAGCGTGCCGCGGATGTCGTCGATCTGCCGATTGATGATGTAGGCGCGCATTCTCGGGTCGCTCGTTTGCTCGAGCAGAAAATGCGTGAGGAGTTCCTCGTTGAAGGTCGAGGCGACTTCGGCCAGGAAAATCGGGTAATCATAATCCTGAAAGAGCTGCGACTTCTGCGCAAACCAGGTATGCATCGAATGGCCGGCTTCATGCGCGAGCGTGTAAACGTCGGCGAAGACGTCATCCTTATAATTCATCAGGATGTACGGGGGTGCGCCATAGCTGCTTGATGAGAATGCGCCGCTACGCTTCCCTTTGGTTTCGTAACGATCGCACCAGCGCCCGCGCAAACCTTCCGCCAACGCATCGACGTATTCTTTTCCGAGTGGTTGCAATGCGGAGCAAACTTGGTCGATCGCTTCATCGAACGGAATCCGCGTTTCAATCTCGGCCACGAGCGGCACATAGGTGTCGTAATTATGCAGCTCGTTCAAACCGAGAACCCGCCGGCGAAAATCGAAATAGCGAAAGAGCGGCTTCAAGTTTGCGCGAACCGCTTTGATCAAACCGTCGTAAACCGCCACCGGCACGTCGTCGGGGAATAGCGCGGCCTCGAGCGTGGACGGGTGATGCCGCGCACTTGCGCGAAAAACGTCGGCCTTCACCGAATAAGCCAGCGAAGTCGCGAGCGTATACTGATGATCCTGAAATTCCTCGTAGAACTGATGAAACGCCCGTTTGCGCAGTTCGTGGTCGCGTTTGTTGAGAAACGAGCTGTAAGAACTTTGCGTGAGCGGTTTCTCGTGCCCGATTTCATCGGTCAGCACGCCGAACTTCATGTCCACGTCGGTTAGTTGCGAAAACGTGTCGTCGTAACCGTTGAGCGCGACGGCGCCTAACGCGAGAATTCGTTCCTCCGGCTCGGAAAGCACGTGTGGTTTCATCCGGCGGACCTTGTGCAGCCGCGTCTTCCATTCAGCCAGCGCAGGATCGGCCATGAACTTTGCGAACGTTTCGTCGGGGATCGCCTGGATTTCCGGAACGAGAAACGCCGTCGTTTCTCCAATCTTTGTCAGCAAATTCTGAATCTGCCCGATGCGCGCCAGGTATTCGGTGTTCGCGCTGTCTTCCGCGAGCTGAAGCGAGACGAAGTGATAGAGCCGCTCAATTTTCAGATCGAGCGTTTTTTCAAACTCAAGACACTCCGTCAGATTCTTGGTCGATTCCCTGAGCTTCCCTTTCCATTCCGCAAGCCGCGGATAAGTCCGCTGAACCCAGGCGAAATCTTCCTGCCACTTTGTAACGTCGGCAAAAAGATGTGTGAGATCCCATTTGTCGGAGTCCGGGATTTCAAGACGAGTTGGAACAGAGATCGAAGACATCCCGAAACGTCCAACGTTAACGCTCAACGTCCAACATCCAATCCCGAAAGCTCGATGAATGGTCTCCGTTCAATGGGTGTTTAACGTTGAATGTTGGGCGTTGGGCGTTTTCTGCGGCTTCATTTACATCCTTCCTCGTCTTTTCATGCATACGGCGGACGCAAAGGAACACAAATTCTTCACCGCTGTGATCTTGGTGGACTTTGTGCGAGCTGCTGTTGCAAAGTTCGTATCGCGGGATGGTACGCGATTTTGCGCATAGCTTTGCCGAGTAGTTCTTTTCCGGGAGAAAGTCTATGCCACGGCGATGCGCCGGATGGATGCGGCAACGGGATGAGATCGACAATTACGCCTGCACGTTTGATCTGGAATTTCCGGCCGATAACAGCGTCGAGCCTTTCAATAGCGATGAATTGAGCGATGGCTAATTTGCCGACTGGAATCGCGAGACGCGGACACAAGATTTCGAACTCGTCGTTCATCCACGATGAGCAATTGCGAATTTCGTCGGGCGTCGGCACACGATCGCTGCCGCCGGGCGCTTTACCGGGAAAACATCGGCAAGCAGCCGCAAAATAGATCGTCGATCTTACCGCGGCTTCGTTCATTCCGCAGAATTCTTCGAACCAGCGGAACAAAGTTTTGCCCGCGGTCCACGCGAACGGCCGGTTTAATACCGGCTCGCGGACACCGGGCGCTTGCCCGATTATGATTACGTCACTGACTATCGGTCCGCCAGAAACCGGCGGCGGAATCATGCGCGGACAGCGCCGGCATTGAATGAGCTGAGCGACGTGATCGTTCAACTGCGATTGTTTGCGCGAGCGTGCAGTCATTCCGGCGTCACCGTCGGAAGATCGATATGATCAAACTCAACAGAATGCTAATGATGATACAGGTAACGATCGGGAAATAGAATGTCGAGTTGCCGCGCTCGACCCGGATATCGCCGGGTAAACGGCCCAACCATTTCGGAGCGAAGCCGCTCCAAAAAATGAGACCGGCCAGTGCCGTGACCCCGCCGATGACCACCAGAAATTTTCCCAGGTCGCGCATCGACGAACGTTCTTCGACAATCCAGAGCCTGGCAACTGTATCTGCTTTTTGGCGATTGAAAGCAGCGCCACTACATAGGGAGTTGCGTCGAACGCAGCATGCGAAGAAGTTCGACCAATGGCAGTGCAGTTCAGGGATTACTACGAAACGCTTGGCGTGCCGAAGACGGCCACTGACGACGAGATCAAGAGCGCTTTTCGCAAACTCGCGCGAAAACATCATCCCGATGTCGCGAAGGACAAAAAAACCGCGGAGGAGAAATTCAAGCAGATCAACGAAGCCTACGAGGTGCTGAGCGATCCGGAGAAGAGACAGAAGTATGATCAGCTCGGCTCCAATTGGAACCAGCCAGGTGGATTTCAACCGCCGCCCGGCTGGGGTGCGCAGCAAGGCCAGCCCGGAGGCGGATTTTCTCGCCACGGCGGCGGAAGCGATGGCGGCGTCGAATTCGAATTTGGCGGCACCGGATTCAGCGATTTCTTTGAAGCGTTTTTCGGCGGCGGCCGCGGGCGATCGGCGTTTGGCGGCGGCGGATTCGGACGCGAGGCGGGTCCGGCGCGAGGCAGTGACGTCGAGGCGGACATCATGGTTCCGCTCGAAGAAGCTTTGCACGGGGCAAAGAGAACGATTTCGCTGCGCCGCGGCGGGTCGAACAAAACGGAAACATATCAGGTCAAGATTCCGCGCGGCGTCCACGAGGGACAACGGATTAGGCTGGCGGGACAGGGCGAAGCGGGAGCTGGTGGCGGCACGAGTGGAGACTTGTTTCTACGCGTCCGCCTGGCGCGACATCCGGATTTTACGGTTGAAGGAAACGACTTGATTCACGAGCTGAAAATTGCACCGTGGCAGGCCGTGCTCGGCAGCGAATTGAAAGTACCGACCCTGGACGGAAATGTGCGGTTGAAAATCCCAGCCGGCACGCAAGGCGGACAGAAATTCCGTATGCGCGAGCGCGGGCTTCCCGGCGTCTCTGGGAATCGCGGAGACCTCTACGTGCTCGCGCAAATCCACATCCCGAAAAAATTGACCGAGCGTGAAAAGGAAATTTGGGCGCAGTTAGCCAAATTGCACGGCGAATAAAGTGAAGATCGACATCTTCTCCTCGACAGTGGTGGTGCGGGTCGTTTAACAAGTTGTTTCAATGAAAATTTCCCTTGGCACGGATCACGCCGGCTTTCGCTACAAAGAAAAAGTGAAGGCGCTCTTAACGGAGCTCGGACACGAAGTAAAAGATTTCGGGACGTTCAACGAAGAGCCGGTCGATTACCCGGTTTTCATTCGTCCAGCCGCGGAGGCAGTTGCGCGCGGCGAATGCGATCGCGGCATTGTCTTCGGCGGATCGGGCAATGGCGAAGCGATGGCGGCAAACAAAGTGCGTGGAGCTCGTTGCGCGCTTTGCTGGAATGAGGAGCTGGCCCGGCTCTCGCGTCAGCACAACGACGCCAATGTCCTTTCCCTCGGAGAGCGAGTGATTCCGGAGGATCTCGCGCTGAAGATTGTGCGAGTTTGGCTCGATACTCCTTTCGAGGGCGGCCGTCATCAGAAGCGCGTCGAGCAGTTAAACGCGATGTGCGGCTAAACCGATCGATCGACGCAAACCGCGATCAAAAAAACCGCGCTGACAAACGCGTTGCTTTGGAAAAAAGCGCGGTTGATGCCGGCGACGTCCAGATTGCGCGCGCTTCGGTGTTCGTAGATCAGAGCGGCGGCGACGAGCGGAAACGAGCAGTAATAGATCGGGCCGAGCCTCGCCGTGAGTCCGAAAGCGACCAGGGCGACGAACATTGCTGCGTGCAGCCCTTGCGCGAGGCGAAGGCTGCGCATCACTCCAAGTCTTACGACGAGCGAGTGGACGCCTTCTCGACGATCAAATTCGTAATCCTGGATGGCGTAGATCAGATCGAAACCCGCGACCCAGCAAACGACTCCTGCTCCAAGTATGACCGGCGCAAGATCGACGTGTCCTCTCTGGGCAATCCACGCGCCGATCGGCGCGATCGCCAATGCAAGTCCAAGGAAAAAGTGCGTCATGGCGGTGTATCGTTTCGTAAGCGAATAACAGAAAATCGCGACGAGAGCGACCGGCGAGAGCGCGAACGTAAGTTGATTGATCGCGGCTGCCCCAGCGACAAAACCGGCGGAGCTGATTGCTAGCAAGGTGACGGCTGCGGGTTTGGAAATGAGCAAATGACGAGAAGCAGTGCGCGGATTCCGCTGATCAAGCGACCAGTCCACTAGGCGATTGAACAGCATCGCCGCAGTGCGCGCGCAGACCATGCAAATGAGCACCAAGAGAAGAATTCGCATGGAAGGCAGTCCATTGGCGGCGACGACTAATGCACCCAACGCGAAAGGCAGGGCGAAAATCGTGTGAGAAAACCGAATTAGTCGCAAAAAGCGGCTAACTGCACCGCTCAGAGTGCCCGGCAATTCAACTGATCGATTTTCCGGATTCAACTTAGTCGCTGAAGCTTCAAGGATCAGCCTGTAACAATTGCTGTAGCCGCTCGCTTGCTCCGGATAAGATTGGCATGCCGTGGGCGAAGAGTATTCGCTCCGCATTGAAGCGAAGGAGTTTCCGCAGGGAATTGCGCATCTGCCTTGGGTCTTGGCAATACTTCTCCGGAAGAAACGCGAAACCGTAAGGCTCGAAGTTGATTAGTGCGTCTCCAATAACAAGCGTCCTGCCATTGGCCGCATGATAGAGCGCAATCTCACCACGCGCAGCTCCGTCGATGGCAGTCACTTCGAGCTCGCCGCCAATCATCATTTCATCTGTAGTTTCGCTAAAATGAATAGGCGGAGCTGTCGACACGCTATCGCGATGCGCGAAAAGCGGGACCGAAAATCTGCGGAGGTAGTTGTCGGTAGCACGGAGATGATTGCTGTTGGTGAGAATAATGCCGGCCACGGCGTCTTTTCGAAGCAGCTGAGCAAGGGCGGCTTCTTCTAATTGGATAGGATCGACTAGGAAAATTCCATCGTTTGCGGAGGTAGCTGTGGAGAAAAGATCGGCCTTCACCGCGCTGTCGTAACCGTGCCAGACGGCAAGACCCGGCTGGATTTGGTCGAAGTCGGTGGCCGTTACCATGGCGTGGAGCTTCAGGCCGAGCGCGCTCGGAGGCAAGCCTGGCATTATACATGCTATACTGACTATAATTACTAGAATATGATAACCTTCTCCTATCAAGCTCGAGACGCGTCTGGCCGCATTGTGTCAGGCAATCAGGACGCGTTAAATGAAGATAACGCTGTAACCAGTCTCATGAGCCGTGGGCTCATGGTTTTGTCACTGCAGAAAAAGGCTGTCGTCAGCCGGACCAAGAAACGGGTTTGGACCGTTAAGGAAACAGATCTCGTTCTGTTTACCCGCCAGCTTGCGACAATGATCGAAGCCGGCATTTCGCTCGTCCAAGCCTTGACCGCGCTCTACGAGCAATCTGACCCCAAGCGCCAACGCAGCCTCCGTCATGTAATTAGTGACGTTATCGCGCGGGTGCAGGGCGGCGAAACGCTTAACGAGTCGATTGCGAAACACCCTCGCGTCTTTAACCGGCTCTTCGTAAGTATGGTCAAAGCGGGCGAGGCCGGCGGCTTGCTGGCGGAAATTCTGGATCGGTTGGCTGGTTTTCTTGAAGCGAGCGCGCGTTTGCGCAAAAAAGTGAAGTCGGCGATGACCTACCCGGTGATCGTGCTCTGCATCGCGTTCGCCATCACAACCTTTCTTATCGTTCGCGTCGTTCCGGTCTTTGGAGAAATCTTCAAGGATTTTGGAGCGAAATTGCCCGCTCCGACTCAACTCCTTCTCGATCTTAGCGATTTCATTCGCGGGAATTGGTATTTCCTTGCCTTGGGGATTGGCGGGACAATCTTTGGCGTTCGGATGTTTTTGCGTTCGAAACGGGGCAAACAGCTTACCGATAAATGGAAGCTGAAGATGCCAGTCTTTGGCCCGCTCGTTCACAAAATCTGTATGTCGCGGTTTTCGCGCACATTTGCGCAGCTTATCCGCAGTGGCGTGCCGATTCTGGAAGTGCTCGACATCGTTGGCGCCACGTCCGGCAATCACGTTATTGAAAGCAGCATCAAATCAGTGAGCGAAGATGTCGAAAGAGGCGACAACCTTTCCGTTGCGCTGTCGAAGAAGTCGATTTTTCCGCCGATGTTGCTCCGCATGGTCGCGGCCGGCGAACAGACTGGCAAGATCGATACCATGCTCGAAAAGATGGCCGATTTCTGGGATGAAGAAATCGAAGCCACGCTTGATGCGCTCACTTCCTTGATCGAGCCAATGCTGATCGTTTTTCTCGGCGTGATCGTGGGCGGAATCGTGATCGCGATGTTCCTGCCGATTTTCAAACTCAACGAGGTCGTTTCACAGAGCAAGAGCTAGGAGAAGCTGCTCGGTAGACAGGAAGGGGTGGATCGCAAGGTCCACCCCTTTTCTGCTTTAGAAAGGAACGGTTCCAACTCGCATTTTTAGGGGCCATTCGATTTTCCGCATCATGGTCGGATCGCCCCAAAGCTTGGTTAGTTCATTGGCCAGGCTGGTCGCGGGATCAAGACCATTCGCACCGATGAATTTTTTCGTAGCCGACCACGTTCGCAGATAACCGAGCAAATGATTAAGAGACCAGTTCGCTTGCATTTGAAATTTGGGCGTCTCCAGTTCGGCGAACGGGAAGGGAAGAGTCCGATAGCCGGTCTCCACGAAATGCCTCTCCGGATCCCAATATGGCCCGACGGTCTCGCGATAGAACCTTGTCACCAAGGCATCGATCGGCGGCGAAATTTCGAATAGATTGTAACACCAAATCGCCAACGCTCCGCCCGGTTTGAGCACGCGCTTTACTTCATTGTAAAACGCTTCAATCCGGAGCCAGTGCAACGCTTGCGCAACCGTGACAAGGCTCACCGAACCAGGTTCCAATCCGCTGTCCTCCGCGGTAGCCACGCGATAAGTTATTCGGTCGTTTCGTTCTGCATTGGCAATTTGCTTTTCGCTGGCGTCGGTCGCAATAACGCATTCGAACAGGTTCGCCAGCCCGCTCGCCGCCTGGCCGTTGCCCGTGGCGCAATCCCAGGCACACGTTCGGTCTGGCGCGACGGCCGCGACATATTCGAACAACTCCGCGGGATAGCGCGGACGGTACTGCGCGTATTCGGCGGCGTGGCCAGAAAAACGATCCTTAAACTGCATACAATCTTTAGTCTGCATTCTCCTCGGCCAGCTACTCCTCTGGATTTACCGGAAAGTGTTTGTTCTTGAGATGTTCGGGGACGCGCGTCGTCCGTTCCGATTCAATCTCTTCGGTCGCGGCGTTGAGTGCATCGTAAGCTTCGCGACTTTTTTTGGCGCGGCACATGTAAGCGGTGGCGTGAGCCAAAGGAATCCGCGCTTCCGGCAAACCGACAAATTCGACGGCCTGTTGGGTTGCGATTGCCAGCGGCAACGCTTCCGGATCGGCCAGACCGACGTCTTCGCTGGCGAAAATCACGATGCGCCGCGCGATGAAACGGAAGTCCTCACCGGCGTGCAACATTTTCGCGAGCCAATACATTGCGTTTTTTTCGTCGGAAGCGCGCATGCTCTTAATGAACGCGCTGATCGTGTCGTAATGCGCATCGCCCGCCTGATCGTAAACGATGGCTTTCTGCTGAATGCTTTCCTCGGCCACTGGCAAAGTGAAATGAATGACCCCGTGGGCATCGGACGGCGTCGTGAGCACGCCGATTTCCAGCGCGTTCAAGCATTTACGCGCGTCGCCGTCACTGAGTTTCGCGAGATGCTGGCGAGCCTTCTGGTCGATCTTAACTTCGTAGTTCCCCAGACCGCGTTCTTTGTCGCCTAGAGCGCGATCGATCAATTGTTCCAACTGTTCAACGCGCAGCGGCTCGAGCTGAAAAACCTGCGAGCGCGAGACGAGCGCGCTGTTTACATAAAAGAACGGATTGTAGGTCGTCGCGCCGATGAGCCGCAGATTTCCGCTCTCGACGTCGGGCAACAGGATGTCTTGCTGCGCTTTGTTGAAATGATGGATCTCATCGATGAACACGATCGTCTTTTTTCCCGACGTCCGAATGCGATTGGCGGCGGCCGCAATCACACGTCGCATTTCCGCGACATTGCTTTCCACTCCGCTAAGGCGGACAAACTTTCCCTGCGTCATTTCCGCGATGATGCGCGCGAGCGTCGTTTTTCCGGTCCCCGGCGGTCCGGAGAAAATCACCGAAGGCAAACGATCGGCTTCAATGGCGCGACGCAGCAATTTTCCCGCACCGAGAATGTGTTCCTGGCCGGCAAATTCGTCGAGCGAGCGCGGCCGCATCCGTGTGGCCAGTGGCGCTGTGCTGTCCGCCTTTTCAAGATCGACATCGTCGGCTTCGTTGAACAGATCGTCCACAGGTAAAAAATAAGGCGTGCGCGAATCTTCGCACCTGATTTCCTGTTGGGGCGTCGGCGCTGCCGTCAGTTGGAGGACGCATTCTGCTGCTCAAGTGTAAGTCTGGCGCATCTTGAGCGGCATTGACGAGAAGGTCAGACGAGCGAAATTACTTTCAACCTAAAAGCAGTCCTTTAAGCCAGGCTGTTTGCTGCTCACGACCTAAAGAGTCGGTTGACACATTTCGTAACCGAAATGTAACATGGACGCCGTATGAATGTCACAAACATACATAAGCTTTGCGCCCATGACCAACAACTCGATCCCAGCTAAGTATCTTACAAGGAAGTTTCAGCGCATTTGCGTCCGAAGCATTCTCATCATCCTTACCGGACTGAACTTCTGTCTGCGGGCGCAGGCCGCCGAAACAGATGAAGCCACCCGTCTTCAAAAGCTCGAACAAGCCGTTCTCGAGCTGCAACAGGAGAACAAATCTCTCAAGCAGGAGGTGAGCGCACTGAAGGCTCGTCCCTCCACGTCACTTTCACCGAAAGCGGCGGTCGAAACGAACGCCGTCATAAACATACCCGCCAGATCCGATTTCAAAAGCACGCCGATCGACCTGACTGAGAACGGACTCGTTACCTCGCCGCCAGGGAAATCTCCCTTAGCGCTTCAAATTGGCAGCGTCACTTTTACCCCACTCGGATTCATGGACTTCACTTCGGTAACTCGGGGAACCCTGAACGGTGGCGATATCGGTACCAGCTTTGCCTCATTCCCATACAGCAATACGGCTAGCGGGCAGCTATCCGAGACCCGTTTTAGTGCAAAGAACTCTCGGCTCGGTCTGCGCATGGACACTGATCTCGGAGATACCAAGGTGTTGGGCTATGTCGAAACCGACTTCTTGGGCAATGCGCCGACCAACCTTAACGTAGCGAGTAACTCGGACACGCTGCGAATGCGGGTTTTCTTCGTCGACGTGCAACACGGTCCGTGGGAATTCCTTGCGGGCCAGGACTGGAGTATGCTCACGCCGAACCGGAAGGGGATCTCACCGCTTCCAAACGACATCTTTTTTTCGCAGGACGTAGACGTGAACTATCAGTTGGGCCTCGTTTGGGAGAGGACGCCGCAGCTACGGTTGCTCTACCATGCTTCTGATGAGTGGACCTTCGGAATTTCGGCGGAAAACCCGGATCAATATGTCGGCCCAGCCGTGACCCTTCCTTCTAACTTTACCGCGACCCAAGTCGACAACGGCAGCAACGGTACCGCGACTCCCAACTTCATGCCCGATGTGATTGGCAAAGTTGCGTACGATACGAAAATCGGCGGGCTTCCTTTCCACGCGGATCTCGCCGGCCTTTACCGTGAATTCAAGATCAATACCTTTATCCCCGCCATGAGGACCAGCTCGGACGATTGGGCAAGCGGATATGCTGGTTCGTTCAACATGAACATTGGGGTACTCCCCCACCTGCAACTCATAGAAAATCTTTATGCGAGCAATGGCGCCGGCCGTGAAATTTCAACCGGCCTTGCGCCGGACTTCATCGTTACCGGGCCGGATGCCTCCGGAGTCGATCACATTAAGACGGTCAACTCCTACGCTGGCCTGGCCGGTCTTGAGTGGGATGTTCTACCGGTGACCAAGCTGTATGGCTACTACGGTCAGACGTATATTGACAAAGAATTTTCCCAACTCACCAATGGTAGCTTCGTGGGTTACGGCTTTCCTGGATCGTCGAACAGCAACAATAAGCGGATCGAAGAATTCACGGTAGGGCTCGCACAGGTCCTCTGGAAAAGCGAAAGGTATGGGGATCTCAAGCTCTTACTCCAATACTCCTACTTAGACCGCGATCCGTGGTTTGTCGCTGCTGGGACGCCAAGCAGTGCACACATGCACATGGCCTACCTGGATATCCGTTACGATCTACCTTGAGATAGCGCAATGCTCTGCGTCAACAACCTGCTCGTGTTCGAATTACCGACCGAGATTATTGAAGTCTTACGGTCCTATCGATTGCGGAAACCGGAGACCGGAAAAATACTTCGGCGATTTTCCTAGACGAAACAATCTGCGAACCAGTTAGAAACGGTCCGAGCCGGACTGGCATTACCAGCCGGGCTCTGGAAAGAGTAATATCTCTGGCCCGTGTCCTTCAATTCGCCTCAGTGGATAATTCCGCGCTCGGTCTTCTCGATAAATTCGACGATCTGCGCGATCTCTTCACTAGGCGGCAAATCCTTGCGGATCGCTTCGATCGCCTGGCGCGTGTTGTATTTGGAACGGTAAATCAAGCGAAAGGCTTCTTTGATCGGCTTCACGCTCTCCGATGAAAAACCTTTGCGTTCCAGTCCGACGAGATTGACGCCACGAATTTCCGCCGGGTTTCCATCGGCGATCATGAACGGCGGAACATCCTGCACGATTTTAGAGCAACCTCCGGTGATCGCGAACCGTCCGATTCGGCAGAACTGATGCACGGCGGTGAGGCCGCCCATGACCGCGTTGTCGCCCACCTGCACATGGCCGGCGAGCGTTCCGTTATTTGAAAACACCACTTCGTCGCCGACCGTGCAATCGTGGCCGACATGACTGTAGGCCAGAAAATTTCCGCGATTGCCAATGCGCGTTTTTCCTTCACTCGTTGTGCTGCGATTGACGGTCACAAATTCGCGAAAGGTATTCTCGTCGCCGATCTCGAGATAGGTCGGTTCGCCTTGGTATTTCAGATCCTGCGTTTGCTGCCCGATTGAGCAATAAGCGTAAAACTTGTTACCCGCACCGGCGCGCATTGGTCCCGCCAGCGTAACGTGATTTTGCAGCCAGCAATTTGGGCCGAGCACGACTTGCGGACCAATCACGCAATACGGACCGATCACCGTGTCCGTGCCGATCTCGGCGCCCGGATCGACAATCGCGCTCGGGTGAATCTGCACGTCGCTCATTTATTGAGAAACGCGAACATCAATTCACCTTCGGAAACCACCGCGCCGTTGACCAGGCAACGACACATCGTCTTGGCCAGCCGCTCGCCGCGCGCTTTTGTTAGCTCCGCCTGGATGATTAGCGTGTCGCCGGGAAAAACCGGTTTGCGAAATTTCACGCCATCCGCGCTCATGAAATAGCCGACACGGCTCGAAGTTTTCGTGAGTTTGAATAAGAGAATGCTCGCTACTTGCGCCATCGCTTCGATTTGCAGCACGCCTGGCATCACCGGATGCCCTGGGAAATGTCCTTGAAAAAACGGCTCGTTAATTGTGACCGCCTTCAGGCCGGTAACTTTGGTTTCGCCTTCGAATCCGATGATCCGATCGACCAGCAGGAACGGATAACGATGCGGCAGAATCTGCATCACTTCGTCGGAAGCGAGACCGCCTTCTCCGGGCGGAAATGGGTGCGGCGCCGCCATCGCGCTCCTTCGTGTTTGCTCGCGCGCCAATGCCCGCGCCAGTTCCGCGTTAGCGCCATGACCGGGTTTAACCGCAATCACATGACCCCGAATGCGGTGACCGACCAGCGCAAGGTCGCCAATGATATCGAGAATCTTGTGCCGAACGAATTCATCGGCGAAACGAAGCGGTTCCTTGCTCAGGACCGCGTCGCCGCGAATCACGATTGCGTTCTCCAAGCTCCCGCCCTTGATCAAGTTTTTGTCCATGAGCGGCTGGACGTCTTCATAAAAAACAAATGTGCGCGCGGGCGCGATCTCCCGTTCGAAAATTGCCGGTGTAATTTCCGTCGACAAGTATTGCGTAAAGCGATTGTTCGGCCCCGCCTGTGTGCAGGAGATCCGAAAGTTGTCGTCCGGAAGCAAAATAAGCAGCGAACCGGTTTTCGATTCGATGTGCATCGGTTCGCGGACGTCGAGAAATTTTCTCGGCGCTTCTTGCGCCGCTGTTCCAGCCTTCTTGATAAGATCGACATATGGCTGGGCCGATCCGTCCCCGATCGGCGGCTCATTTGCGTCCATCTCGACAATGGCGTTGTCCACGCCCATGGCGGATAGGGCCGAGAGTACGTGCTCGACCGTGTGCACGCGCACGGAGCCTTCGCCGATCGTGGTCGAACGCTCGACCGTTTTGAGATTGTCGATCTTCGCGTCAATCGTCGGCTCGTCCTGCAAATCCGCGCGCTTGAACTTGATCCCATGATCGGCCGGGGCCGGATGCAACTTGAGCGTGACTTTTTCTCCGGTGTGCAGCGAGGTCCCGCTGAAACCGGCCGTCTTGCCGAGCGTATGCTGTTGCTCCGAAGCTGAGGGCATTGCGCCGTTAAGTAGCAGAGATTTCGGCGCAAGGCCAGCAGCGTTACGCTCCGGCGCGGTGCCCATCGTCCTAAAGTCTGGATTGTGAACCGGACGAGGGACTGCTTATGATCGGCCACTATTTATCCGATGAGAATAATTCGCATCCTGCCGTTGATCGCCGTTGGTCTCTTTCTCCGATTTGAAGCTGTGGCCGCGCCGCCAGCGGACGTTGAACTTATTAACGACAGCGGCGAATTACTTCAGCCGTCGAGCACGCTCGAGTTTCGCTTTGCCCGGCCCATTGTCGATCGCGACCAGATCAGCGGCGCCGCCGCGCAATCGCCGATTGTTTTTCAACCTGATTTACCGGGACGTTTTACCTGGCTCAGCCGGAGAAGCGGCGTTTACGTTTCGGAAAACGCGCCGCCTCTTGGTGTTTCATATCAAGTTACGATTCGGCGCGGACTGAAGGCTGCCGATGGAAAGCTCATCGGCGAAAAGTTCCGCGCCACGTTGCGCACGCCGCTATTCGGGATCATCGCCACGCACAACGGCGTTTACGATAAAGACGATGTCGATCCAAAACCGAAGGTGCGCCTCGTTTTCAACAGCGAAGTGGTGGAGAAAGGAGCATCCGCGATTTTCAAATTCGTTGATGAGAAAGGCGCAAAGATTCCATCGGTCGTTCGCTATGTGACGAGCGAGGACGAATCGGATGAATCGACCACCGACGAGCGCGACTGGGAAGCAAGGTGGCACGAGGCCAAGTCCCCAACGGCCCCGGAAAATACCGAGAACAAACGCGAGAAGACGAAGCGCACGGTCTTCAATCGCATCATCGTTTCACCGGCCACTAATCTGACGGCGGGAAAAGCATGGCGTCTCGAGATGGCGGCGGGTCTGCGCTCCCGCTCGGGAAAATATCAGATTGCGAAGGCGCAGATTTTCGAGCTTGGATTTGTAAAAACGTTTACGCTCAAAGAACTTCGGACTTCGAGCTACATCAATTCGGGACGCAGTGTTACCCTGGAGTTCTCTCAGGAGATCGCGCCGGATGTAACCGATGAAACAGGCGTAAAATTTTTTCATGTCGATCCTCCGGTCGCGAACCTGCACCTAGGGGAGGATTATCACGCCGTCACATTGTCCGGTGATTTTCAGCGCGGTCAGCGGTACCGAGTCGAGATCGATCGCGCTGTAATCGCGCAGAACGGCCTGCCCTTTGAGGGCGATCGTGTGCGGACTTTCGAATTCGGGCCGGTCAAGCCACGACTTTATCTGCCGGAAATCACCGCGCATCAGATTCGCGGAGGCAACCGAAAGTTTGAAGTGCACTCCGGTAATTTGAAGGTGCTGCATGTGACTGCGCGATTGGTCGTGCCGAGCGAAGTCCCGCGCGCGATCACCGCGTTTTCGCAATACAACCGATCCTCTGACCAAGAGACGGACAGTGATGAGATTTATCAAAAACTTCCCGAAGACGCGATTACCGGCGCAGTCATTTCGGATGAGAAAATTGATCTGTCATCTGGTGAGCTCGATGCGCCGCAGAACACGGTTTTGGATTGGGACAAGATTGCCGGGACGAAAAAAGCCGGCGCGATTTTCCTGACGGTGGAAGGCGAGCCGCGCCCGGAAGCAGCCGGCAAACCACCCGGCGCTCAAGCACTGATCCAAATCACCGACCTCGGCATCCTTTGGAAAAAGGTTGGCGGGGCATTGCGCGTAACTATTTTTTCCCACTCTACTGGCAAACCGGTTTCCGGTGCGCAAGTGTCGCTTCTGGATCCGGATTTCGGGCAGCTCGGCGCCGGGCAAACTGACTCCGCAGGTTTGGCGACGCTGCCGGTGAGCTCGGAGCCGGGATGGCTTCTTGCGCAACAAGGAGACGACGCGCACGCGATGCGCGTCGGCAAGAACGGGACCGAATTGCCAGTCGGCAGTAAGGACGTCTCCGTTTACTACCGCGATTGGGGACAACACCCCGAAAAAACCACGCGATTGCGCGCGTTTTTCTTCACGGATCGCCCGCTCTATCAGCCGGACGAAGAGGTGAAGGTGAAGGGCATCCTGCGCGAGATGCGCGATGGCAAACTTTCTCCCGCAAAAAATCGAGCCGGCAAAATAACTCTGCGCGACGAACGCGGAGACCGTGTCGCCGATGTCGACGTCAGTACGAGCGAGACCGGCGGTTTGGACGCGTCGTTGAAACTCGGTTCCGGCGTAGGAAAACGCACGTTGAGTTTCAAGCCGTCGCAGGTTGGGGACGAGGAAGTGTATGAGGGCGAATCGGAAATGTTTGAAGTCGCGTCCTATCAGCCGAACGCATTCGAGCTGAAAGTTGCGACTGCGAAAAGATTTCACGCGGACGAAGCGTTTCGCGCCGCCGTCTCGGCAAAATATTTCTTCGGCGCTCCGATCACGAAATCGCAGGCGCGCTGGACCATGCGTTACATGCGCGATCCGTTTCGACCTGATGGTTTCGATGACTTCTCATTCGGGCGCGTGGAGCAAGAAGAGGAGAACGCACTCACGTTGCGGGGAGAAGGCAACATCAACGGCGCGCAAGAGTTGATCATCGATCCTAAACTTCCGACGCCGGTCGGCGTTCCGCATGCCGGCGTTCTCACCGTCGAAGTTACCGACGCAAACCAACAAACGGTTTCCGACACGCAGCATGTCGTGCAGGATGCGTCGGACTTCTATCTTGGAATGGCCGCGCTCGATCGTTCGGTGATTTTGGTTGGGGAGGAAGTTACCGCGCGCATTGTTGCGGTGCAGGCCGACGGCAAGCCGCTGGTGAAGCCGGTGAAGATCAACGTCGAGCTCGTGCGGTTTCATCACGAAACGGTCCGGATGCAGGGCGCGGGCAAGTCGATCACGTTCAAAACGGAAACGCGCGAGGAGAAGATCGCGGAAAATGCGGGCGAGACAATTGTGCCGAAAAGGATTGCCGATTCCTGGGATGCAAGCGATGGCCCGGGCGTCCGCTTCAAAATTCCGCAAGCAGGGGAGTATCGAATTCGCGCGAAGGCGAAAGACGCCGGTGGGCGCGAGGTCATGTCGGAGCTCGAAGTTTATGGAAGCGGCCGCGACAAACTCGCCTGGGATTTGCGTCACGCATCGCAGGTCGATCTTGTGCCGGACAAATCGGAATATCAGCCGGGCGATAAAGCGCGCATTCTCGTCAAGACGCCGATTTCAGGCAAAGCAATGGTGAGCATCGAGCGCGAGGACACCATCTTGCGCACCATGGAGGTGCAGCTCGAAGGCAACGCTCCTTCGTTCGAAGTTCCGGTCCTGGCTGGTGACACGCCGAACGTTTGCGTATCGATGATGTTGATCCGTGGCGCAGAAGCGAGCACGCGTAAGTTCAAGACACCCGATTATCGGTACGGCGTTTGCAATCTTCACGTCGCAAACCCGGCGTCGCGCTTGCAGGTGAACGTCGCGCCGACGCGGGCGGAAGTGAAACCGGGCGACGATGTCGAAGTGGAGATCGCCGTACGCGATGGAAAGGGAAGTGCGGTTGAAAATGCGGAGGTCACGTTTTTCGCAATCGATGACGGAGTCTTAGCGTTGACCGGATACACCCGCCCCTCGCCGGTCGAAACATTTTATCGCCCTTTGCCGCTGTTAATTCGAACGGGCCTGAGCTTGTACGAGTTGATGCCGGAGGATCCGGCAGATCTCGAATTTGAAAACAAAGGTTATTTGATCGGCGGCGGCGGCGCGGAAGGTCCAGGCACGAAATTGCGCCACGATTTTCCCGGCACGGCGTGCTGGATGCCGTCGCTGCGTACGGCGAAGAACGGAAAGGTGCGCGCGCATTTCAAGGCGCCCGATGCGCTGACGCGTTATCGCCTCGTGGCGGTCGTGCATGCCGGTGGCGATATGTTTGGTTCGGGCGAATCCGCGTTTGCAATTCGCAAACCGTTGATGGTGCTGCCGGCGCTCGGCTTGTTCGCAAACGTCGGCGACGAACTGAACGCGCGAGCGGTAATTCGTAACGACACCGGTGCGGATGGCATCGTCGATCTTTCCTTGAAGCTCGATCAAACCGCCGAATCGTCCCAACCGACTGCAGCCAAGATCGATATTAAGAATGGTGAAGCACGCACAATCGATTTCCCGGTCCGGTTTCGGGCTGTGGGTCGAGCGGAATGGAGATGGTCCGCGCGTCTCCAAACGAACGGCAAAGTCTTCGACGATGAAGTGGTTTCGTCTCTCGATGTCGGTTCGCCGATGTTGGTGCTTCGCGAAATCTATTCCACCGACGCACGCGAAGCGGCGAACGATCTTCTTGCCGGAGTAAATCCTCAGATTCTCGAAGGCAGCGGAACGGCCGCCGTCACGGTCGCCAACACGCGCTTGGCCTCGTTGCGCGGGAGCGTGAGCCATCTGCGGGAATATCCGTACGGCTGCGCGGAGCAAACCGTGTCCGCCTTAATTCCTTGGGTGGTTCTGCCTGATCTGCGTCCCGTTCTTCCTGAACTAACGCCGGGCGATGAGAAGAAAGCGATTGAAAAAGGCCTCGAGAAAATCGCGTCGATGCAAACCTCATCGGGCGGTTTGGCGTTTTGGCCGGGTGGGCACGAACCGAAATTATTCCCGAGCGCTTATGCTGCGATTGCGCTCGCGTTGCTCGAGCGGCAGGGAACGCCGGTAAAAGATCGACAGGAGAAACTTCTCAAATATCTGAGCGAGGAGCTGCGCGGCTTAAATAAGCTTCGCGATGAATCCGCGCTCAGCGACCGGGTTCTCGCCGTTCTCGCGCTCGCGTTTTCCGGCCGGGCCGAGCCCGCGTATCACGAAGAACTTTTCCGTCGTCGCGCTGAACTCTCGCATGAATCGCGTGCCCTTCTCGCGCTCGCTATCATCGAGGTTCACGGTCCGGCTGCGATGATCGATGAATTGCTCGATCCGCGGAAACCGGCGCCGGAAACATTTTCGTGGTTCAGCGGCGCGGCCCGCGAGACTGCGGCCGAACTGATGGCCTGGAGCCAGTACAAACCGACGGCCCCCGAAGTTTCACGGCTGGCGAATGAACTTTTGCGCTTTCGTAAGAACGGACGCTGGCAGACAACGCAGGAAAATGCCTGGGCACTGATGGCGCTTGCGCGTTATTTCAAAAATGCCGAAGGCGGCGGCAATCCGGCTAGCGGCTCCCTGGTTTTCGATCAACAGAAAATTGCTTTCGACGTTACCCAGGAACACCCGTCCAAAACGCAAGAGTTTCAGTTTGATGCAACGAAGCAATTGAACACGTTGCGCGTCGAAAATCCGCAGAAGGCAGTTCTTTTCGCCGACGCCGATTTCAAAGCACATCCGCCGCTTGGCGATCAGCCGCGACAGGACCGTGGCTTCGCCGTTTCGCGCAGTTATCGGAAAATTGGCGACGACGGCTCGCTGCTCGAGCCGGGCAATCTGAAAGTAGGCGATCGCATCCTTGTTACTTTGCGAATCGAATTGTCACGCCCGGCCCGCTTTGTCGCGATCGACGATCCGTTTCCGTCGATCTTCGAAGCGATCAATCCCTCGTTTGTGAGTCGCGTCGCGAGCGCTGGGGAAGAGTTCGCGACCGACAGTTTCAGCGATTACCGCGAAATGCGTTCGGATCGCGTCCTGATTTTTTGCGATAGTTTGCCGTCAGGTGCATACACGTTCCGTTATTTGGCGCGGATTCGTTCTGCCGGAACGGCGATGGCCGGATCGACGAAAGCCGAGGAGATGTATCGGCCGGAAAGATTTGGTTTGAGCGAAACGATGCGCGTGACGAGTCGCGCCGCGGACGAAAAATGAAAACCGGCCACGCGGTTCGCCGCGCAATAACGATTTCGATCTTCGCCGTTATCGCGGCGGGAATTGTGCTTCGATTTATGCCGATCCCGAAGACGCTCGAACGCGGAGCGATCCCAAGTGTGGAATTTGTCGATCGTAACGGGCGACCACTCCGCACGATGCTGGTCGATCAACGTCGTTACGCGCGGCGCGTACAACTCGCAGAAGTTTCGCCGCACATGATCGATGCGACGTTGAGCGCGGAAGATCGGCATTTTTATCGTCACGTCGGTATCGACCCGGCAGCGATCGGTCGCGCAATGGTTTTCGCCATTCAACATCGGCATGTTCAATCCGGTGCGTCGACGATTACGCAGCAATTGATCAAGTTAAGTGGACCCACGCCGCGAACAGCGTTCCGAAAAGTCTGGGAAATGTGTCTCGCCCTTCGGCTGGAAATGAGTTGGTCGAAGCAGCGGATTCTCGAAGAGTATTTGAACCGGCTTGATTACGGAAATCTGCAGATCGGCGTAGGCGCGGCCAGCCATTATTACTTTGGCAAGCCGCCGTCCGATTTGAGCCCGGCGGAGTCTGCGTTTCTTGCCGGATTGCCAAGGGCGCCGAGCCGGCTGGATCCTCATTCCGATTTAGCCGCAGCGATCGCGCGGCAGCGTTGGGTTCTGCAACGGATGCGCACGAATGGATGTATCGATTCAGAAACTTTCGATCGCGCTGTGGCGGAGCCGGTTCAGCTTCTTCCGCCGCGTCATGAATTTGAAGCGCCGCATTTTGTCGATCTTTTGTTGCAACGCCGCCACTTGCTTCCGGCAAATGGCGGCCGCGTGCGCACGACGCTCGATGTCGAGCTTACCCACGAAGCCGAGCGCTCGTTGGCCGATCAGTTGGCGCGGATCACAGACAAGAATGCAACAAGCGGCGCAGTGGTTGTGATCGATAATCGAAGCGGCGAAGTGCTGGCCCTAGCTGGTTCGGGCGATTATTTCCGGCCGGGCGCGGGACAGATCAATGGAGCGTGGAGCGCGCGTTCGCCCGGCTCCGCGATCAAACCTTTCACCTACGAACTGGCACTCGAGCGCGGCGCCAATCCGTGTTCAGTGGTTGCGGATGTTCCGAGCGATTTCGCTACGCCGACGGGCGTTTATTCGCCGAATAATTACAACCATCGCTTTTACGGCCCGGTGAGTTTGCGGTTCGCACTCGGGAACTCATTGAATGTCGCGGCGATTCGTACACTTCAATTCGCCGGCGGCCCGGAAACTTTGCATCGGCGTCTGCGCGAGCTTGGCATCACGACTCTCGATCACTCCGCCGAATACTTCGGGCTCGGTTTGACGCTCGGCAACGCGGAAGTGCGGTTACTCGAGCTTGCGAACGCTTTCGCCACGTTGGCCCGCTTGGGAATCCATCAGTCTTACCGGCTCGCGCTCGATGGAGGACATGTCGATCTCGCCCACCGCGTTTGCGATCCCCGCGCATGTTATCTCGTGGCCGACATGTTAGCGGATAACAGCGCTCGCTCGGCATCATTCGGTCTCGAATCCTATCTCGCCTTCGATTTTCCAGTCGCGTGCAAGACTGGGACGAGCTCCGATTATCGCGACAACTGGGCGATTGGATTCACGCCGGAATTCACCGTTGCGGTTTGGGTCGGTAATCCGGACGGCTCGCCGATGCGCGCAATCACCGGTGTGACAGGCGCGGCGCCGGTGATGCATGAGCTCATTCAGCATCTGCACGACCAACGCGGCACATCATGGTTCATGGAACCGGAAGGAATTCTGCATTGCTCCGTCCAGCCGCTCACCGGGAAAAGAGTTCTCGCGGCGCGCGCAGGAACTTTGCCGGAAAAATGTTTAACCGAGCCGCCGTTGGAAGAGTCGTCTGATTACGATGCGAATGGACACGTTGTCTTATCCGTTGAGTATGCGACGTGGTTGCGCAGTTCGCAAAACACGCTGGGCAATTTGGTGGTGTGTAATCAACGGAGCACCGAGTTGCAGATCATTAAGCCGGCGCCGGGTACGATCTTTTTTCTCGATCCCGATATTCCGGCGAGCGATCAACGAATTACATTGCGCGCAAAAGGGCCGGGGACCGTCGAGTGGTCGAGCGATTTATTTTCGGGAAGTTTGACCGGCGAATCGCAGCGCGTGCAGTTGCGCGAAGGCGTCCACGTCATCTCCGCGCGAGCCAGCAACGGCGAGCTCGCGCAATCCTGGGTGGACGTTCGCGAACTCTAGTCGCGTCACTTCAGTTCGAAATCTCCGCAATCGAACGCCATCATCTTGTCGATGTTCGATATGCGATATTGTTCAATAGTGGTGCCGTCATCCTCGAAGACGTCGACCGATTTCTCGCCGTTCTTCGTGATCGACGCGCGAACCAAATTCGGCGTCGAACTGATGGTGAAGAGTGGCAATCCATCCGTGGTTTTTAAGTAGCTGTTCACGTCATCGAATCCCACGGCAAGCTCGACAATTGTCTTTGCGTCCTTTGCCAAAGGATTCGGCATCAGCTTCACCGGCGCTGTTCCCGCCGCATTGGAATCGGCGGCTGGACTCGCCCCTTTGCCCAGGTCCTCGATCTTCAAGTGGCCGACAAGGAAACCGCGCGCATGGTATTTTCCGGGAGGCAGATCTTCGCCGTCGTCGTTCTTCCCGTCCCACTTTGTCACGAGCGCATCGGCGCCAACCGTGAATTCATCGAGTTTGGATTCCTGGTGCAAAACGCGTACGAGCTGTCCATTCGCATCGTAAATGCCCAGACTGATTGTTCCCTCCAGTGGCGGCGGCAGAAAACTGATGCGGACAGTGCGGGCCGGTGATGCGCTCAGAGCCGGTCGAGCACTTGGCGTCTCTTGCGCGAAGCAAGCGATGCCAAGTCCGAAAAAAGCAGCGACAATTAAGCTCCTCGTCATTATCTAAATGTAATAGCGCCAGTTCACGTCTGGGAAAAGATTATCGCGCCATTCGCAGTCGCGCAGGAAATTTTCGTCCACATTGCCGGAGGCAAATTGGCGATCTAACCGGTCGAAGCGGGTGAGGTGATCGATCGTTCGCTTCTCCGCGTACTCGCGCGCGGTTCCAGTTTTCATCAGGAACGCCCAATCGCTCGCCTGCGCCAGGAGAAGTTCCCGTGCAAGTTGTTTAAGCATGCGCTCGGCCAGCGGCGTGGTGTCGCTCTTATGAGCGCGCGCGACTTCGCTCATCTTTCGCGCCGCCAGATGGAGTGGCGGATAGATCCAGGAATTGCTTCGATCGATCCAGACGTCGAGATGACCTTTCTCCCCCCATGTCGATGTTGCCGGCTGGATGGTCTGTTGCGTCGGATGCGCGGCCAAGTAATCGCTCGGCGTAGTCAATTGGAGATCCTGCTGCTCATGCGCCTTTCGAATGAAGGAATCGAGAAAGCGCGGCCCTTCAAACCACCAGTGTCCAAACAGCTCGGCATCAAACGGCACAACGATGATCGGTTCAAAATCGCGCGCCCGGAGTTCATTGATCTGCCGGCGCCGCTGCTCGAGATAGTGAGCCGCATGTTCATCCGCGGTTTTCTCAGCTGCCTCGCGATCGTAAAATTCCTTCTCGCCGGTGCGACCAGTGATGCGGTGATATTTGATGCCGACAAATTTGCGAACGCCGCGCGCGACAAGGTCGATCTGTTCGAGCGGGAGATCGAATCCGATGTCGCGATAGAAATCCCGATAAACCGGGTTGCCCGGATAACCTTCCTGCGCGCTCCAAACCTGACAGCTTGATTCGCGATCGCGCGCGAAAACGGCCGGCCCCGCCGGTGTAAAGTATGGGGCGTAGATCGCGCGGCGCGGACGCGGTTCGCCGAACATCACGCCGTGCGCATCGAGAATGGTCCAACGAACGTTGGCCTCCTGCAGGAACGTTTCCAAGCCAGACGTATAAGCGCATTCCGGGAGCCAGAAGCCGTTTGGATCGGTATCGAAATTTTTTCGATAAACATCGCGGCCAATCAATACCTGGGCGCGGGCTGCTTCGCGCGATTGCTGCTGGATAATCGGCAGTAATCCGTGGGTTGCCGCGGAGGCGATGATTTCGAGTGCGCCCTGTTCGCGCAGCGCCCGAAACTGTGCCAGTAGATCGCAGCGCCAGACATCGACAAAGAGACGCCGGCTCTCGCGAAAATGATCGAGATAGAATTCTGCGAGCGGGCGCAGTTGTTCGTGCTTTCGGTTGCGATCGAGCTCACGGTTTGAGAGTTCGATTAAGAGATCGACATGTCGAACGTAGCGCTCTTGCAGTAGCGGATCGCGCAACATGGCGCAGAGTGTCGGGGTGATCGACATCGTGAGTTTGAACGGAATTCCATCGCGCACGAGCCCCTGCATCATCACTAGTAGTGGAATGTAGGTCTCGCTGATCGCCTCGAAGAGCCAGTCTTCCTCAAGAAAACTTTCGTGCTCTGGATGACGCACGAACGGCAGGTGCGCGTGAAGAATGAGCGCAAGGTGACCGGAAGCCATTTCAGAACTCTAGGCGCGTCATTCCGAGCGAAGCGAGGAACCTCTCGAAAAATTCTTGATTACGTTTGAAGAGGAACGCGCCCGCTTCATCGAAGATTACACACTCTCGCCGCAAGGTCCCGCAGTGCAGGAATGTGGGCTCCCTCACTTCGTTCGGGATGACAGATTACAAAGTGCGGCAAAAATCCTGGAAGCGATCGAGACCTTTTTTGATGATGTCGATGCCGGTGGTGTAACTCAGTCGCACGGTTCGATCGTCGCCAAACGCGGCGCCGGGAATGACTGCCACACTTGCTTTGCTCAAGAGACGGTCGGCAAAATTCTGCGAGCTCAAGCCGAGCTGGCTGATGTTTACCAAGATGTAAAACGCCCCCTGCGGTTTGATCGCGGTGATGTTCGGAATCTTTGAGATGCGATCGAACATGTAGTTGCGCCGCATATCGAACTCTTCGCGCATGTCGACGAGCGGCTGCTGGTCGCCCTTCAAGGCGGCGAGCCCGCCGCGTTGCGAGAATGAAGACGGATTCGCGGTGGTGTGACTCTGGATTGAATCGACCGCTTTTGCGACAGCTTCAGGCGCGGCCATGTAACCAAGACGCCAACCGGTCATTGCGTAGGATTTGCTGAATCCGTTTACCGTGATCGTGAGATCGTAGGCTTCCTTCGAAAGGGAAGCGATGCTCACGTGCTTCACGTCGTCGTAAACGAGCTTCTCGTAGATTTCGTCGGACAAAATGTAAATGTCTTCCTCGGTCGCAACATCGACAATTGCTTGCATCTCTTCGCGCGTGTAAACCGAGCCGGTCGGATTACACGGGCTGTTCAAGATCAGCATCTTCGTGCGCGGCGTCATGGCGTTCTCGAAATCTTCCGCGCTCATTTTCCAGGCGTTGCGTTCGCTCGTTGGTACGATCACCGGTTCGGCGCCGACTAGTCTGACCATGTCGGGATAGCTCACCCAATACGGCGCGGGAATGACGACTTCGTCGCCGGCCTGGCAGGTGGCGAGGATGGCGTTATAACACGCGTGCTTCGCGCCGTTGCTTACCACGATCTGGCTCGCGCGATACGTCACCTGATTGTCGGCTTGGAGTTTCTCCGAAATTGCCTGACGCAATTCAGGGATACCGGAGCTCGGAGTGTATTTCGTAAATCCCGCCTGCAACGCTTCGATGGCGGCGGCCTTTATGTGCTCGGGTGTATCGAAATCCGGTTCGCCCGCTCCGAATCCGCAAACATCGATCCCCTCCGCCTTCATCGCCTTGGCTTTGCTGTCGATGGAAAGCGTAAGAGACGGAGTCAGCTGTGCGGCGCGTTCGGAAATTTCCATGTCGATCTTAGTAAGTTGCAAAATTAGGAGCGCACAGTATTGCGGCAGAAGAAGTTTTCAATCAAAGGTTTGAAGTTATTCTCGTTCACCTGGACGATTCCCATCTCCCGTTTCGCGTTTTCCACCGAATCGGAAGCGTGCGCGGCATTAATCATGATGGTTTGGCCGAATTCTTTTCGAATCGAGCCGGGCGGCGCTTTGGCCGGGTCGGTTGGACCAAGCACTTCGCGAATCTTTCGAACCGCGTCCACGCCTTGATAAACGATGGCGATGCATTTTTCCGTCCCGGGCTCATCGCGCTTTTCGGGCGGACACTCGCTGGGCTTCGCTCCGGCCATAAACTCGACGATCTCTTCCCAAGCGCCGCGACCTTTTCCTGGTCCCAGTTTCTTTTCCAGAACCGGCAGCACTGGTCCGTAAAATTCCTCCGCTTGCGCCACGCTCATGCGGTGAACCTTGAACCCGACAATGTAGAGACCGGTGCGCGAAAAAACTTCGATCACGCCGCCCGGACGTAGGTTAGGAAATGTGAAATTATCCGGCTTAATTAGGACCAGCGTCTTCTCGATCTTCGCCTCGGCCGGGAAAGTGATGACCTGATCGAGAATTCCGCCGTCGCGATCGGAAAATTCCGCCCACAATTTCAAGTCGCTCTCCACTGCCTTGGCGTCGAAGGCTGAGAGCACGGCCGGCTCAAAGTAGGTTACCTTCCCCGAATCGTCGGTGATGTAGTCGCCGAACGTATCGCGAATCGTCTCGCCGCTGGTGCGCTCGTGCACGATGTGCCCAACCGTGCACTGAACTTTTTCGACCGCGTCCGGTCCACGAAAAACCAGGAGCAGCACACGCGCGCGCTGGCCATTTTGCTCTCCCGAGAAATTCTTCAGGACATAATCGCGAATCAATTCCTGGGTGGCGCGATGCCGGGCGTCCTTCTCCGTAACGATCGTCTCCGCGTATTTCCTCACCAATTCCGCGCTCGGCGCGAACATGCGCGCCCCGAGCAGATCGAGCCCAGTGCGAGAAATGAGGCGCGCGATAATCCCGCCGGTGCGCGATTTGCGCATCGAATACGGAGTGACGATGGCGTAGGATAATTCTTCGGCCTGCATGATTTCTCGAGCGGCTTTTGATTAAACCGCGTTGTTGCAGAGAAACCTAGGCCGCCAAGCGTCCGGGAACCTAGCTGGCCTCGGTTCCTCGCGTCAAACGCGTTTTTTGGAGGGATGACCTCGGTGTCGTCCGCGTTTGATGGACGCGGCGGAGCGCATCCCTCCAGCCAGAATTGCGATCCATTTTCCACGCCGCCGCACACGCACGATGTCGATCTTGTTCGACCGGAGCGCACGCCGTACCGCTCGCTCCTGAGAGCGTAAGATTCCGGAGAGAATCAGGTAATTAGCGCATTTTAGTTTCGGCAGAATCTCGATCAACAATTCGCTGAAGAGATTTGCCGTGACGACGTCGATCTGGCGCGGGCTTCGCCAACGTCGCACATCGTCAATTCGAAAATCGATACGATGGATCCGGTTCGTCCGCGCGTTTGCTTTCGCGGTCTTTGTCGCTTGCCCATCATTATCAATTGCAATCACGCGACCGGCGCCGAAGCGTTTCGCTGCCAGCGCGAGAATTCCGCTCCCAGTGCCAAGATCGACCAGCGACCATCCCGGTTTCAGTTTGCGCGAAACTTCTTCAAGCAATCGCAAACTCATCGCGGTCGTCAGGTGATCGCCGGTGCCGAAGGCGATACCGGCGGGAATAACAAGGTGGGAGGGGCCTTTGTGCCGCGACTCCGCCTGTCCGGCTCGGACTCGGGACACTGAGGTCCCTCCCACATTTGAGCGAACGACAACAAGGCGTTTCCCGATCTTGATTGGCGCACTCTCTTGCTCTCGCGAAAAACGCTTCAGCCAATCGCGCGGTAATTTTTCAAAGTGTCCGCCGAATTCGTCTACTAGCCGGCGAGCTTGCGGTGCCGATTTGCAACAGACTTCCAGTTGCAATCGTTTTCGTCCCGGCCGCTCGATCACGGTCAGGCCGGCAATCGTTTTCGAGTTGAGCCAGCGCGAAGCGGCAGATTTTCGCCAGAGATACATCAAAAGGAAGTGGCGGTGAGGGAAGGATTATCCAAAGCGTTGCTTTGGCTCTGGAGTTAGATCCCGCAGCGGCGGGATTTGAACCCTGGCGCGTGACGCGCCCCGCCAGTCGAACGGCGTTCGAATCTCCGTAACATGAAAACGTAGGATGCGTTGCAATCGAGCGATTTGCTGAATCGGGAAACTGGCGGTGAGGGAGGGATTCGAACCCTCGGTACCCTTTTGAGGTACGGCGCTTTAGCAAAGCGCTGCTTTCGACCACTCAGCCACCTCACCAGCGCGGTCGCGAGAATATGGCGAAGAATTGTCGCTTGCCAACACCGGCGTCCGGCGCGTGCTCGCGATTCAATCGCAGTTGCCAATTGTCGATTGCCACTTGAGTAAGTCCGTGATGATCCACGAAGAAGAGGCGCGTGCGCAAATTCTCGAGACGATTCGGCCACTGACTGCGCGCCGGGTATCGATGCTCAAAGCTCTGGATTGTTTCGCGGCTCAAGATTGTTTCGCCCGGTTTCCGTTGCCGAATTTCGACAACTCTGCGATGGATGGCTACGCGGTTGTGGCGAGTACGTG
>OBLT010000163.1_pt1 | contig 49838 bp, 42 predicted proteins | sample 1518721 | NCBI WGS metagenome assembly OBLT01 (sample SAMEA3539307, study PRJEB22396) | soil metagenome | biome: tundra; feature: field; material: soil | place: USA | collected 2010-05 | depth 0.15 m | reverse complement strand
CCATGTGTCGATTCTCTTGAAGGAACCGGGTCCTGCGGAGGCTTCCGGAAAGAAATGGGTAAAATTGAAGTATGACACTGTCCGCGCAAGATCGCGCTCGCCGCATCAAGATCATTCTTTTCGACGTTGACGGAGTTTGGACCGATGGCACCATCTGGCTGTTTCCCTTTCCGCTTTTCGCGCCCGACGGGACAACTGGAACCAAGATGATTGAGGTGAAAGGCTATAGCGCGCACGACGGGGCAGGGATGACGCTGGCGCGGCTGGGCGGCATGAAACTGGGCATCATCACCAAGCGCATCTCTGACACCGTGGTCCTGCGCGCACGTGACCTGAAGATCGAGTTTGTGTATCAGGGCGAGGCGTTCAAGATGCGGCCGGTACGCGAAATCATGGAAAAGGAAGGCGTGACGCTGGACGAGATTGCGTATGTGGGTGACGATGTGATCGATTTGGCTGTGATGCGTAAGTGCGGGTTGGCCGTGGCTGTGGCCAATGCGCGGGCGCAGGTGAAGGCTGAGGCTCACTATGTGACTCCGAACAAGGGTGGCGAAGGCGCAGCGCGCGACGCGATCGAATTCATTCTTGAGGCGAAGGGTGTGCTGCAGAAGTGCATCGAGGCATCGATTGATGAAAGCAATCCGATTCCGCCGTCGATGGATATTGGCAAGGGCGGGGACTTGCCGTCCAGGCAATGATTTCTTAAGTGTTGCCGTACGGAGAGTGGAAGAAAATCCAGAGGCGGTTAGGCCAGACGAAGTGACAGAGACGAAATCGAAAAAAGCAGTGGTGCTGTTGAGCGGAGGGCTGGACTCGGCCACGGTGCTGGCAATTGCGAAAAATCAAGGGTACGAGCTGTATGCGCTTTCGTTCTCCTACGGCCAAAGGCACATTTTTGAGTTGGAGGCGGCCAGCCGCGTCGCTACATCGATTGGCGTGGCGCAGCACAAGACCGCGGCCATCGATCTGCGTGTGTTTGGCGGCTCTGCGCTGACAGGCGACATTGAGGTTCCCAAGGGGCGATCGGCGGATGAGATGTCACACGGCATACCGATCACTTATGTTCCGGCGCGCAACACGATCTTCCTCGCGTTTGCTCTGGCGTGGGCTGAGGTGCTGGGTTCAAGCGACGTTTTTATTGGTGTGAATGCGCTGGATTATTCCGGCTACCCGGATTGCCGGCCGGCGTTTATTGAGGCGTTCGAGAGGATGGCCAATTTGGCGACCAAAGCCGGTGTCGAGGGCCGGCAGTCGCTCAAGATTCACACGCCGCTGATTGCGTGGACCAAGGCGCAGATCATTGGGAAGGGAATCGAATTGGGAGTGGACTACGGGCTTACCAGCAGCTGCTACGATCCTTCGCCGACTGGGGAACCGTGTGGGCAATGCGACTCTTGTGTGCTTCGACGGAAGGGATTCAGGGAGAATGGGATCGACGATCCCTTGAAGTATCGAGAAGGCCAGGCAACAGCATGAGCTACGCCGTGAAGGAAATCTTTTACACCCTGCAAGGCGAAGGGGCGCAGGCAGGGCGAGCGGCGGTTTTCTGCAGGTTTGCCGGCTGCAATTTATGGTCGGGGCGTGAGGCGGATCGGGCGACGGCGATTTGCAAGTTTTGCGATACGGAGTTTGTGGGTGTAGATGGGTTGGGCGGCGGAAGATTTGAATCTGCACAGGCATTGGCTGCGGCGGTCGCGGAGAAGTGGCCGAATGAGTCTGGGCTGGGAGGCCGGGGAGCAGGGAAGAGATTTGTGGTCTGTACAGGTGGCGAACCCCTTCTGCAGATGGACGCCGACCTGATCGATGAGCTGCACGCGCGCGGCTTTGAAATTGCCGTCGAGACTAACGGGACCATTGCAGCGCCTGCGGGGCTGGATTGGATTTGCGTGAGCCCGAAGGCTGGAGCGGAACTGATCCAGACCAGCGGCGACGAGTTGAAACTAGTATTTCCTCAAGTGGAGGCAGCGGCTGAGCCGCGCGAGTTCGAGACTCTCAGTTTCAGGAATTTCTTTCTCCAGCCAATGGATGGTCCCAACCGCGCAGAGAATACAGAGCTCGCTTTGCGGTTCTGCCTCGATCATCCAAAATGGCGATTGAGTTTGCAGACGCACAAGTTTCTTGGCATTCCATAAAAGACAAAGCCAGTGATCCTCGGGGAGAGCATGAGCAAGGCGCGGCGTGTCTTGACGGGGGGTGCAAGCGACTCTTAGCAGGTGCACTTTGGTGTTCCTCCTCATTTGGCGGCTGCTCATATGCGTGCAAACTTCCGATATTCTAGCGGGGGGCTGGAGTTTTATGGCCTCTCGAGTGCCTGATTTACGCCTGGCACTTTGAGCGAGATTGTGAGGATAAGGATGCCTGTTTCCCCCACGCAGGACAAATCGAATACTCTCGACGGTACGACCCAAGAATTCGACATGCGCTGGTGCTTCGCATTTTTTGTGGTTTCAGGGTTCTGCGGCCTGATCTATGAGGTGGTCTGGCTTCGTCTTGCCATGTCTAGCTTTGGAGTGACCACGGCGCTGGCTTCGATCGTGATCGCGATGTTCATGGCGGGACTGGGACTTGGCTCGTGGGGTGCGGGAGCATTGGCGAGCCGAATCCTGGCGAACAATGGACGGCGAGCGCTGCGGGTTTATTCCGTCGCTGAACTGCTGGTTGGAGTTTCATCAATTGCGGTTCCTTTCGAACTGCGATTCGGGCGCATGCTCTTGCAACACATGGGCAGCTTTGGAACATGGCAAACATCGCGCTACTACCTATTGGTGGGGATTTGGGTCGCGATCACTCTATTTCCATGGTGCACCTGCATGGGGTCTACGTTTCCCCTCCTGATGGCCGTCATTCGGCAAACCGCCCGCTCTGGTTCAGAACGATCGTTCAGCTACTTGTATGTTGCGAACGTGATAGGCGCACTTCTGGGCACACTCGCCTCGGCATTTGTATTCATTGAGCTGATGGGGTTTCAAGGTACGCTTTACGTCGCGGGAAGCCTGAATGTGGCCCTGGCTCTGCTGGCTTTCACGATCAGCTTCTCCGTTGTCTCATCCACTTCGATTGAGAAGCCGGTGATTGCGCAAGCGGTGCGGCCGCCGCTCTATGGTCTGCCGAGGTTCGCGGTGCTGATCTTTCTGTTTACGACTGGACTGGTCAGCATGGGAATGGAGGTCGTCTGGATCCGCCAGTTCACTCCCTACATTGGAAATCTTGTATATGCATTCGCGGGGATACTCGCGGTTTACCTGCTGGCCACGGTGATGGGCTCGCGGGACTATCGTGCCAGAGCAGCATCCAGCCAACCCGGCGACAGCGCTTCCTCGTGGAGCTTGCTGGCGCTATCTGCCTTGATCCCATTAATTGCGGTTGATCCATTCCTGCCATTAGGTGATGTTTTCAATGGCCTGCGGATCGGTTCGATCGTTTTCTTTTGCGCGTTAGCGGGTTTTCTGACTCCCTTGCTCATGGATTCCTGGTCATCCGGTGATCCCGATCGAGCTGGAACCGCATACGCAGTCAATGTTGCGGGCTCGATCGTCGGGCCGTTGATTGCAGGATTCTGGCTTTTGCCCAACATGGGTGAGCGTTGGGCAATCGTGGTTCTGTCTGCACCCCTGTTTGCAATCGCCGGCACTATCGCGCTGCGCAGGTCTTCAACTCAGGGCTCGCAACCTGGGACGGGCCTGAAGCCAAAGCTCCAGTTTGCACTTGCAATCATCGCTGGGGTCATAATCTTGAGTGTGACTCACGACTTCGAATCAAGATTCCCAGCAGGTGAGGTGCGACGAGATTACGCTGCCACCGTGGTTGCAAATGGACAGGGTTTTGAGCGGGAGATTCTGGTGAATGGAATCAGTATGACCTTCCTGACTCCAGACACCAAATACATGGTCCATATGCCGCTCGCTTTCATGTCCAGACCTCCCAAGAACGGGCTTGTGATTTGCTTCGGGATGGGGACCAGCTTCCGCTCCATGCTTTCCTGGGGTATTCCCACCACCGCGGTAGACATCATTCCCAGTGTTCCAACCTTATTTGGCTATTTCCATGCAGATGCGCAAACGGTGGAGAGTTCTCCGCATGCGCGAATCGTTATCGACGACGGGCGTCGGTTCCTCGACGATTCGAAACAGACATACGATGTAATCGTGGTAGACCCACCTCCGCCACCACAAGCTGCGGGCTCGAGCTTACTGTACTCCCGTGACTTCTACGAAGTCGTAAAGAAGCACTTGGGGAGAGATGGGATTCTCCAACAATGGTATCCAGAACTTGCAGGGGATGCAGCAACGACAGCATCAATCACCAAGGCCCTGATGCAGTCATTTCCATACGTGCGGGCGTTCAGGGCATACGACGGATTTGGGACTCACTACCTGGCCAGTATGGAGCCGATACCCATCACCTCAAGTTCGGTTCTTGTTTCGCGAATGCCTTCCGCTGCGGCGTCTGACTTTGTGGAATGGGGTCCGGAATCGAATTCTCAGCGACAGTTCGACACAGTGCTTTCACACGAATTGAAGCTCGAAGACCTTGTAGCCGAGGACCCGCGTGTGCCGGCGATGCGAGATGACCACCCAATCAATGAGTACTTCATGCTGCGCCGTTGGTTCCACTACTACAAGTGATCTCTTCTGGGACAGGTCCGACCATCGCGGCGAGACCGGCCGTTGAGGCCGTCCGGGACAACGTCTAGTGGGCGAGTTTCTCAAATCTGGCAATCTGAGCGAGGGTTTCCTGCCTCATGTTCTTGGCTTGGTGGCAACTACGATACCAGTCAAGCGTCCATTCTAAAGCTGCTTCGATGCTGAGGCGCGGTTGCCACCCAAGTTCTGTGCGGGCTTTGCTGACATCCAGTCGCAGAGTGCTGGCCTCATGAACGCTTGCAGCAGGGTCGGGTATCCAGGAGGCACCGTCTCCCCAGAGGTCAGCAAGTTTAGTTGCGATTTGCTCGACAGGCCAGGGGTCCTCTTCAACTGGGCCAAAGTTGAATGCAGTCGCGGCTTGTGCGTCACCCGCGAGCAGCTTCTCGGCAAGCTTAATATAGCCATGAAGGGGCTCGAGCACATGCTGCCACGGGCGAATCGCGTTTGGTCGTCGGATGAAAACAGGTTGATTAGCCTGAAAGCCTCTGATCAAGTCGGGGATCAATCGATCCTCTGACCAATCGCCTCCTCCAATCACATTGCCGGCGCGGGCGGTAGCCAGGGCCACGTGGTGCTCATGGTGTTGGTCCACAGGGAAGTAGGAACTGCGGTAAGCCGAGCTGATTATCTCAGCGCACGCCTTGCTGGACGAGTACGGATCATGGCCACCGAGAGGGTCGGTCTCACAAAATGGCCGGGCTGATTCCTGATTCTCATAGCATTTGTCTGTGGTGACACAAACTACCGCCTGCACGCTCGGGGTATTGCGAACAGCTTCCAACACGTTGGCGGTTCCCATAACGTTGGTCGCATAAGTGGCTAAAGGATCTGCATAAGACCGACGAACGAGTGGCTGCGCGGCCAGATGAAAGACCACCTCCGGGGCAAACTCCTGAATTGAACGGGCAAGCTTGGGATAATCACAAATGTCACCGCGAACGTCATCCAGAACGGACGCCACAGCAGCCACATGGAATAAGTTTGGGTCAGTAGCAGGGTCGAGCGCGAATCCCCGGATCAAAGCTCCCCGGCTAGCAAGCCAAAGCGAAAGCCAGCCACCTTTAAATCCGGTGTGCCCGGTTAAGAAAACCCGCCGTCCTTGCCACGGATTCACCAGGTCTTCCACGGAGCCCTCCGGGTGGCCCAGAGCTCTTCCAGTCTTCGCTTGTCGCTGAGCGTGTCCATCGGCTGCCAGAATCCGCTGTGAAAGAACGCATGCACCTGATTCTTTGAGGAGAGACTTTGCATTGGTTCTTGTTCGAACATCGAGTTTTCATCCGGAATCTCGCTCATCACCTTTGGAGAAAGGACAAAGAAGCCGCCGTTAATCCATCCACCCTGGCCTACGGGCTTCTCCTGGAATGCAGTGACTGCCGTTCCCTCAATGCTTAAGCCGCCGAACCGGGCCATGGGCTTGACCGCAGTGACCGTTGCCAATTTGCCGTGGCTCTTGTGGAAGGCAATGGTTGCGGAGATATCGAGGTCACTAACTCCATCTCCGTAAGTCATGCAGAAGGCCTCTTCGCCTTCGAGATACTTAGCAACCCTTTTTAGTCGCCCACCGGTTCCCGCGTGCTCGCCAGTGTCAACAAGTGTGACACGCCAGGGCTCAGCCACGCTCTGGTTCACCTGCATCCGATTCTCTTGCATGTCAAAGGTCACATCCGACATGTGCAGAAAATAGCTGGCGAAGTATTCCTTGATGAGATAGCCCTTGTAGCCGCAGCAGATGACGAAGTCATTGATGCCATGCTGCGAATAGATTTTAAGAATGTGCCAAAGGATTGGACGGCCGCCAATCTCCACCAGCGGCTTGGGGCGCAGTCCGGTCTCTTCGCTGAGGCGCGTTCCGAATCCGCCCGCCAGAATAACTGCTTTCATTTCAATCTCGTAGCGCAGCCAGATGGACATTGTCCGGTGCAAGCAAACTACCACTTAGGCGGGAGCGCTGTTTCCTGAATAATACAGTACACTGACGACTCCGGATTTTGTATGCTACCTTTGTGGACCCTCGATGACAGACAAAACAGCTCGGCTTCGGCAGCAAATACTCGACCTCACTGCCGAGTATTTTGCAGAGGCATTTCCGGCGTCGGAGTTTGAGCCAGGACAGTCGTCTGTGCCGGTTTCAGGCAAGGTGATCGATGCGGACGATTTTAGTTCTGTTGTGGATTCGGCTCTCGACGGCTGGTATACAACCGGCCGCTTCGCTGAGGAGTTTGAGCGCAAACTTGCTCGCTTTGTAGGCGTTCGTTGCGCTTCGCTGACCAATTCCGGTTCTTCGGCAAACCTGCTTGCGGTGAGCGCGCTAACATCGCCAAAACTCGGCGAGCGCCGACTTAAACCGGGCGACGAAGTCATCACCGTGGCTTCAGGTTTTCCGACGACAATCAATCCGATTATTCAAAACCGACTGGTCCCGGTGTTTGTGGATGTTACTTCGCCGACTTACGAAATTGACGTGAGCCAGTTGGAATTGGCACGTAGCGGAAGAACCAAGGCAGTGATGATTGCTCACACACTGGGCAATGTATTCGACCTTGATGCCGTGGCCGCATTCGTGAGGAAACATAACCTCTGGCTGATTGAGGATTGCTGCGACGCACTGGGCTCAACCTGGAGGGGACAAAACGTCGGGACTTTCGGTGATATCGCGACGGTGAGCTTTTACCCCGCGCACCACATCACCATGGGCGAGGGCGGGGCGGTGCTCACGGACAAACCCAATTTGCAGGTACTTATCGAGTCGTTCCGCGACTGGGGCCGCGACTGCTGGTGCCATCCTGGCAAGGAAAACACATGCGGCAAACGCTTCGAGTGGCAGCTCGGGGACCTACCTTGCGGATATGACCACAAATACTCGTATTCCCACATTGGTTACAACCTGAAAGCGACCGACATGCAGGCCGCACTGGGCGCATCACAGATAGAAAAGCTGCCTCAATTCATTGCGCGCCGGAAGGAGAACTTTCGCTACTTGTACTCTGCACTCAAGCCATTGGAGGACTCTCTTGTGCTGCCGGAGGCAACGCCGGGTTCGGATCCTGCGTGGTTTGGGTTTCCAATCGCAGTTCGCGAGGCCGCGCCGTTTACCAGGGAGGAACTCATTCGGGTTCTCGATCGAAACAAGATCGGCACCAGGCTCCTGTTTGGGGGTAACCTACTACGGCAGCCCGCGTATGAAGAATGCGAGCACCGGGTGGTTGGCGATCTGCCGAACACAGATTTTGTAATGAGCAACGTGTTTTGGATCGGCGTTTATCCGGGACTTACAAAACAGATGCTCGATTTTGTCGCAAGAACAATTACTGAATTTGTCATGCAGCCTAACGCGGGGTTAGATCATTCACGACCGACTGTTGTTCAAGTGAAGTAAGCATGTCTGGAGACATGACAATGAATCCGCCGAGTAAAGAACCAATGTTTATATATGAGATGGCTAACAATCACATGGGTGATGTTGAGCATGGCACTCGCATTGTTAAAGAGCTGAAGGCCGCTTCAAAAGGATTTCCGTTCCGTTTCTGCGTCAAGCTGCAATACCGGGATATCGACTATTGCATTCACCCCGATTTCAAAGGCCGCTTTGACCTGAAGTATGTCAAACGTTTTTCAGAGACGCGGCTTTCGTGGGCACAGTACCGGCAGATCAAGGATGCCATCATAGAAGCCGGGTTTTTATCCATGTGCACGCCGTGGGATGAAAACTCAGTCGACAAGATCGCTGAACACAGCTTCGACTTCATAAAGATTCCAAGTTGTTATTTGGTCGATTGGCCCCTGCTTGAAAAAATAGCAAAGTGCAATTTACCGATTGTGGCATCGACTGCAGGCGAGCCGCTGGAAGAGGTTGATCGCGTCGTCAGCTTTTTCAAAAACCGGAACAAGTCGCTCACTCTCATGCATTGCGTAGGCGAATATCCTGTGCCAGACGATCATCTGCATCTGGGCCAGATTGCCCTGCTCAAGAAGCGCTATCCGGAAATCCCGATTGGCTACTCGACACATGAGCGTCCGGACAACGTTGAAGCCGTGAAGATTGCAATTGCTTTGGGCGCAGTGATGTTTGAGAAGCACGTCGGAATGCCGACGGAACGGTATTCTCTCAATGGATACAGCGCAAATCCCGATCAAGTGCGCAAGTGGCTTCAGTCCGCCGCCGATGCATTCACAATGATTGGCAATCGGGAAGAGCGCTACCCTGCGCCCCCGGGGGAACAGCGTGCGTTACGGGATCTTGCTCGCGGCGCATTCGCCAAGGGCGCGGTTGCGGCGGGCGAAACGATCCAGCCCTCGAATGTCTTTTTTGCGATGCCTAATACTGACGGGCAGCTTGTAGCGCAAGATTTTTCAAAGTACAGCGAGTACATCGCAACTGAAGGAATCTCAGCAAACGGCGCAATTATGCGCGAAAGAGTAAAAGCGCGAAACACGCGCGCGATGGTACACAAAATAGTCTCGGATGTTCGGGCGCTGATCAAGAAGAGCAGGGTGCAGGTGCCAGGCCAGTGCGAACTCGAAATCTCACATCATTACGGGCTGGAGAAGTTCAAGGAGTTTGGCATTACGGCAATCACCGTCGTCAACAGGGAATACTGCAAGAGACTCATGGCCGTGCTTCCTGGACAGAGGCATCCGCAGCAATGGCACGATCTTAAAGACGAAACGTATCACATCCTCTACGGGGATGTGACTGTGGAGTTGGATGGAAATCATTCGACACACAAATCAAACGACGTGATCACCATTCCTCATGGAATCAAGCACTCATTTTGGACGGAGCACGGCGCGATCATCGAGGAGATTTCCTCAAGCTACTTTGCGAACGATTCCTTTTACACAGACGAAGCGATTATGGCGAATACAAATCGCAAAACCTTTGTCACATACTGGATTGGATGATGCTTACTGTTGTCTGGGATGTGGACGATGTCCTCAATGGCCTGATGGAGCAATGGTTCAAGGAATGTTGGCTCATTGAGCATCCGGACTGCAAGGTCTCTTATGCGGAATTAGCTGCGAACCCTCCGCATCAGTCTCTTGGTGTGACTCTGGATGAGTACTTAGCTTCATTGGATTCGTTTCGCAAAACAGAGAAAGCATCCAACATGCAGCCCAATCCGCGCGCGCTCGCATGGTTTCGAGACGAGGGGAAACGGTTTCGCCACATTGCCCTGACAGCTCGACCGCTTGAATCCGCTCCCGACGTAGCCCACTGGGTGATGCGCCATTTTGGAGCATGGATTCGCTGTTTTGGCTTGGTGCCGTCGCGCGTTGAGGAAGATATTCCGATCTATGATTGCAGCAAAGGCGAGTATCTGAAATGGCTTGGGCGTGGAGATATCCTCGTGGATGATTCGGTTGAGAATTGCCTGCAGGCGGACTCTCTTGGATTGAAGACGCTGCTCTATGCCCAACCTTGGAATCAAAGCACATTGACAGCCGATGCTCTGCTGCACGAGCTTTCCGATTTGGCGGAGGAATCTTGATTAAGCTTTCGGACTATGTGATGCGCTTTGTTCACGATGCCGGCGTAAGGCGCATCTTCATGCTCACGGGCGGGGGCTGCATGCACCTTGTCGATTCCATCGGCCGCCAGGCGGGGCTGGAATATATTTGTTGTCTTCATGAACAGGCTGCGTCGTTTGCGGCACAAGCACACGCTGAATACACGAGCAGCCCAAGTGGAGTTCTGGTGACTACAGGGCCTGGCGGGACAAATACAATTACGGGACTTGCGGCTGCATGGCTCGATTCTTCGCCTTGCATTTTTCTTTCTGGCCAAGTGAAGCGTGCGGACTTGCTGACAAGCCGCGGCGTGCGCTCGATGGGTCCGCAGGAAGTAGATATTATCTCCATCGTCAAGCCTTTAACAAAGTATGCAAAGACGATCGTTGAACCGCGCGACGCGCGCTATGAGCTTGAGAAGGCGTTACACCTGGCAACCACTGGAAGACGTGGCCCGGTGTGGTTGGATTTCCCACTCGATGTGCAGGCCCAAATGATTGACGAGCCTGGCCTGCGAGGATTTGTACCGGAATCGATCGGGATGAGCGCCGACGAACTGAGGGAAAAGGTATCTGAATCAATTGCATTGCTGAAGAAGGCGCAGCGTCCTGTGTTATTCATCGGGAATGGGGCTCGGCTGGCACATCTGGATGGACTAATTGAGCGATTGGTGAATTTGCTCAAGGTTCCGACACTCTTGACCTGGAAAGCAATGGACATGCTTGCTGAAGACCAGCCATATTTTGCAGGCAGACCGGGTTCGATCGCTGCGCGGGGGGCCAACTTCACCCAACAGAATGCAGACTGGATTCTGGTAATCGGCGCTCGGATGGATATGCCTCAGGTAGCTTTCAACCATAAGAACTTTGCGCGTGGGGCGAAGAAGACGATTGTAGATGTAGATCCGCGAGAACTTTCAAAATTCGAGATGGAGATTGACGTCCCGGTGAACGCCGACGCGAAAGTGTTTGTTACCGAGTTCCTCGCGCAACTGGAGCCAGCGAAACTCCCCGACGTAAGCTCATGGGCAGCAAAGGCGATGGAATGGAAAGAAAAATATCCGGTGATTCTCCCGGAGTATTGGAAGGAAAGCGGTGGCTTTGTTAATACGTATGTCTTGATCGACGTCCTGGCGGATCTTTGCACGGCGGATGATGTTCTTGCACCCGGCAGCTCCGGGGCCTGCAGCGACATCTTTCTGCAATGCTTCAGGCTCAAGCAAGGGCAGCGAGTGGTGAACTCGCCTTCGCTTGGCGCAATGGGGACGGGCCTACCTGGAACAATCGGAACGTGCCTGGCAAGTGGAAGGCGGCGCACGATCTGCGTCGTCGGAGATGGCGGATTTCAGCTGAATATCCAAGATCTTGAAACGGTGCGGCGGCTGAATCTGCCAATCAAGTTTTTCGTTCTATGTAACGGAACTTATGCTTCGATCATCGCATCGCAAAAAAATCACTTCGACGGCAGGCTGGTGGGGAGTGACCCGTCAAGCCATTTGACACTTCCAGACGTGAGGAAGGTGGCAGAGGCATACGGAATCCCTACGCAGGAGATCAGAGATCACTCCCATATCAAAGACGAAGTGCAGAAGGTGCTTGATCAGGATGGTCCAGTAGTCTGCGCCGTCAATATCTCCTCCGACCAAGTTACTGCGCCGCGCGCGATTTCAGAGATACGGCCTAATGGAACCATTGTCAGCCTGCCGATGGAAGATATGGCGCCACGGTTGCCGCGGGAGGTATTCCTCTCTGAGATGGTCATTTCAGCTTCGGAGAATTAGCTGTGGCCGCAGAGTAAGTTAAGAGCCTGGGGGCATGGGGATTGTAGGCTGGTGATGGAGCGCGCTGGTTCGAGGTTTGGATCATTGGAAGATTTCAGGAGGCAACGCCGTTGACCGAGAGACATCCAATTGTTGCGGAGGACATGCGGAAGATCGTTTCGGCTGGAGTTCCCTGGGAGCGGCTATTCGGAAAGACGGTCCTGATCTCAGGCGCCAACGGATTTGTCCCGGCATACATGCTGGAGGCACTTCTTTACCTTAACGAGACGGCGAGCGCGGGCATTCACGCCATCGCCCTGGTGAGGAATCACGAGAAGGCAATGCGGAGGCTGGGGCATCTTGCCGGCCGGTCCGATTTGACGACGGTCGTGCAGGATGTGCGCGAACCCTATCGTGGACCGGAAAAGGTGGATTTTCTGGTTCACGCAGCGAGCCAGGCCAGTCCAAAGTTTTTCGCAACAGATCCAGTCGGGACGTTTGAAGCAAATGTGATTGGGACGCGGAACATGCTTGAGGTTGCAAGAAACGCGAAGAGTGAGGGATTCCTGTTTTTCAGCAGCGGCGAGGTCTACGGCGAGCGAGCTAACTTATCTTTACCGGCGACCGAGAGTTCTTACGGCTACCTCGATCCGATCGACCTTCGCTCCTGCTACGCGGAGGGCAAGCGCGCGGGCGAAACCCTTTGCGCCTGTTGGCATGACCAGTTTGGCATTCCAGCAAAGATTGTGCGGATTTCTCACACGTATGGGCCGGGGATGGAATTGAACGATGGCCGGGTGTTCGCCGACTTTGTCGCCGATATTGTGGGCGGACGCAATATTGTGATGAAGAGCGATGGGAGCACGCGGCGACCATTTTGCTACCTTGCTGATGCGACGGTCGCGTATTTCACCGTTCTGCTACGGGGAAGCAGCGGCGAGGCATACAACGTGGGAAGCGATTCCGAGTGCTCGATTCTTGACCTTGCCGAGATGCTTTGCAGTATATTTCCGGAACGGAATCTCAAAGTGATTCGGCAAGAGCGCAGCCAAGACGACACTTATGTTGCCAGTGCGGTTGCCGGGGGCCACTTTGATATTTCTAAAATAAGATCGCTCGGATGGGAGCCGATAACCAGCTTAGAGGAAGGCTTCAAGAGAACGGTGCGAAGCTACGAATAGAACTGGCCTGCCGTCGGCGTGCATCGGAGCCTTAGGCTCGCTCTGACCATCCCTCTCTGAACGAGACGTTCTTGTGGCCAAGGAAGCTGAAGGCGACGGTCACAAGAGTCGTGATGGCGGCTGCGATATACGGGGCACGCTGCGGACGATCGAGATGATGGCGAAGGATGGGGACGAGGATGGGCATGGCAGCCAAGCCAATCAGCATCGTGGTTCCATAAACGCTGATACAGCGGATCCATTCAATCAGGTAGTTTCCTCGCGTGCGGAAGACGAACCACTTGTATCCGAGGAAGGCCACCGTGATCCCGATTAGGCTGGCCACGACAGTCGCATATATATAACCATAGGAGCCGCACCCCCTGAAGGCCCAGATGGAAAGCGCAAAGATTCCATAACCGAAAGCAGTATTGAAGCCACCAACTGCAAGGTAACGCGCCAATTGCCAGATCGACTTGTGGGAATTCTGGTTCATGACGAGTAACAGCACCTAACAATTGATGCGTTCTTTTTCAGTGACGAGTGGGCGATTGAGCGCTAGGGTGTGAATGGAGCCAACGTACTCGCCGATGATGCCGAGCGCGATGAGCTGAATGGACCCTAAGAAAAACAGACCGAGCACCAACGGAGCAATGCCGACCGTGAAGCTGTTCCAGAAAACGAGTTTGTACGCCAAATAGAAGATGCCAACGATAAAGCTGATGAATGCGGAGATAAAGCCGCAAAAGATTACGAGGCGCAAGGGGACCTTGGAGAGGTTGGTAATGCCGAGCATGGCCAAGTCATAGAGGGTATAGAAGTTATTTTTCGTGATTCCGCGCTCACGGCGTTTTTGATTGTAGAAGACTTTAGCGTAGGGCAAACCAAGCTCGGCAATCATGCCTCGAAAGAATGGGTGTGGATCGCGGAAATCGGTACGGATCTTTTCAATCACAAATCGATCGTATAGTCCAAAACCTGTGAAGTGCTCGAGGACCTTCACATTGGTCAAGCGGGCCACGAGGCGATAGTAGGCCGTACGCAGTCGGTACATCAGGCCATTTTCATCGCTAGAGTTCTTGATTGCCGCCACAACGGGAAATCCCTTTTCCCATTCACGAACCATTTCAACAAACAGTTCGGGGGGGTCTTGCAGATCGGCATGCAGAACCCCAATCGCATCCCCCTCGGCCTGCAAAAGTGCATGCATCCCAGAGCGTGCGCCACCAAAATTCCGTGCATTCACGATGACCTTCACACTCGGGTCAGTGGCGGCCATCACACGAAGCACATTGACCGTGGCGTCCGTTGAGGCATTATCAATGAAGAGATGGTCAACATTGTACTCGGGCAACTCCCCGGCCATTTCCTGTACTCGCCGATGAAGCTCACGCACATTGGGCTCCTCGTTGAAGCAAGGGGTCATGATGGTAATCAGCTTCGCGGTCATTCGTTCACCTCCCAAACACAGGGATGTTGTCGTGGCATCTTAGTTGCGGCGTCTGAGTCGCTCTTGAGGAACGGCATAACAAAGTAAATCCCAACCTTCAACCCCATGAGGGCGCAGGAAGAACTGGTAGTCGTGACATGTTCGGGCTAACTCGAGCGGGATCTCCCAGAGATGGCTCTGCTGATGGTAGCAGCTTACTGCAAGCACTGGCCGGCTGCGCGCAATCACTTCACGTGCGCCCGCCAAAGCGTCAAGTTCTGCTCCCTCAATGTCGAACTTTAAAATTGTAGGTGTCACGTCGCGAAGAGCCTGGTCCAAAGTCACACACTCTACTGAATCTTGGCCTTGGCCGATGCGTGCAGCGTCCGTGCCAGTCGAGTTAAATCGAACTGTGCAGGTGCTGGAGCCAAGCGCGTAGGGGAGCGATTCGATCTTCATTTTCACTGCCGACGGTAGTTGATTCAATCGAGTCTGCAGCTTTTCCCAATTCTGGGGATCCGGTTCAAAGGCGATGATAGACCTGAAGGACTCTCCCTGCAACCTTACAAAATCTGCCACAGTATCGCCATCAAACGCTCCACAATCAACCAGAACTTCATCCGGCCCAATACTAAAAAGATCCGATTGAAAGTAATAGTCCGCGCCGAGGGGAGAACCAAGTGAATCATAGTCCAACAGCAGCCGGAAACGTACTTGGCCTGCATATTCTTTGCGAGAATTGTCGTCAGAGAAAAGACTAAGAGCTGCACTTATATCATCGGCTGTGGACAGGGCCTTATGAGGAAGGTCAAGCGGGTAGTAGGGAAGAAAGGCTTCTGGATACTTCCAGCATAATAAACCAACCGGGAAAACACGTTCGCAACCCAGGTTTTTGAGCTGCTGAACTCTATTTGTCATACGGTCAGTGGCCGAGCTATTCCAGACGGTGATGGCAAACGCTGCGCTCCTTCCGAATAGCTCTGCGGCCTTTAAAGGGGAGTACACAGGAATGCCATGGATGTGTTCACCATCCAGCGCCGGGTTGTGATCGGCGAAGGCAACGGGCGCCAATCCAACCTTTCGCATGCAAGCCGAAATATGCTTCCCGAATCGGCCTGCTCCGTATAAGACAATTCTTTCGCTGAATGGCGCAGAGGCACGATCGAAGGCGCTCCGCTCTCGCTCAATTGCGGCGGTTAGCGGCTCGCTTAAGAGTGCTTGTAGTTCGTCGGCTAGTTTGTCGTGTCCCATCGCAGTCGCGCGCGCCGATCTTTTCCAAATTTGTTTGCCGAGACACCCAAGGTCACAAAAATCAGTGCCGTTCCCAATTCAATGTAGTTCGCTCATGGCGCTCAGAGAACGGCTAGCAAGGCTTCACGGCAATCATCGTAATTATGTCGTGAAGGTTCTTGTTGAACTTGAATTCGCCCATGGCCGTATTGTTCAATGCCCTATAGATGCGGTGATGGAGTGTGTTCGCGTTGCCGCGTGATAAACGCAAGAAAATTGTTTTGACTTTGAAAAGATGGCCGATGAATTTTGAATTCACTACCTGAAAGCCCGCGTTTGACAGGGTAAGTGCCAGAGTCTTCTTGTCGTAGTAAAAAAGGTGCGATGGCGGGATTACGGCATAAAACTGGGAACCCGTTAGTCTTGCGTAGAAACAGGAAATGTTATGCACCTTGATTGCAATCATCCCCCCAGGTCGTAAGAGGCGGAGGCACTTTTGAAGCATTGGCAGCGGGTCACGAATATGATCAAAGACGTCTTGCAAAGTGATTACGTCAAAGTAGTTCTCTCGAAGGGGGTAATCATCGAAAGGGCCGATGAAGATTCTGTCTCCAAATCGCTCGCGGGCAGTCGCACCATAGTTCGTCGTGATCTCGTTGCCGTGACACTCCCAATCATTCATAGTGTCCAGAAACCAGCCGCGCGAACACCCTACATCCAATAGCTTTCCCGGCTGCGGAAAACGCTCGCGGATTACGTCGCCAAGTTTTCGATAATAGTGCGTCAGGCACTCAACGTTGTCGGAATCATACGCATCATCTTCAAAACTGGCGTAGTAAGTGGAAAGTTCCTCGATTGTAAGCTTGTTTTGAACAAAGACCAAGGAGCATGAACGGCACTTGGCAATTGTATAGCCGTCAACTTCCCACTGACGCATGAGGTCAGGGTGGCTACAAACCGGACAAGAGGAATACATGGGAGCTGCTTTAGGTTGGCTCGTGATGGTCGTCTCCATACGGATATTCAGCCAGCCTTTGGAAGAGACTTTATCTGCAGCGGTCGAATGATTGCCGAATCTCGATCGCATGCGGCGTTGCATGGCATTGAACAGACCATATCTTTTGAATGCAAGCGGAAATCCTCGCTAAAGATGTTATCCATCCGAAACTGAGAAACATTCCGCCCAGCGACTATTTCTGAATACTGAGTCGAGTGAATAAAGTTCATTCCGCCATAGCAGGTATAGACCGAGCCGTCTGGGGCAAGCGTAATGTAATTCCTGCCCGCTGAGCAGTTCTTCGGTGAATAGTCGCCGTAGTCCAATTGTGTTTCGATTCTACGATCAGATGCGATGAAATGCCCCAACACCTCAAGTTGCTCGGGCGTATATTGAAAACCGGAAACATCGACGTAGAGATCAACGTGCAGAGTCACGCCAGCTGCGGTTAGTTCCTCGGAGATCATGCCTAAATAGGGAAGGTTCTCAGGTGTTGCAACTATGTTGACGTGAATCTGGAACTGCTGGCACAAGTTCTTGATCTTGGCAATAAATGCTTCTGGGCTGGTATGTTCTCGATGCAGGCTTGCGATCAGCTTTATGCGCTTCTCGATTTTGCGGTAGACATTCTCTGGGGCAGAGAGATTCGTAGTGATGGCAAGCAGGTGATGCTTCTTCGGCAGTCGATTAATGATGGTGGCAAGTTCCGAGTAAACGAACGGTTCTCCACCAACAAAGCAAATGGCGGCGGGAGGAAGCTTTTCGAGAGCGATGAGCCAATCCTCAGCGGTGCGCTCGCCGGACTTCCCCACAACTGTCGTGTAGGCGAATTTGGTAACAATTGGGCAGTAGGAGCAGGTGTAATTACATCGCCAGGTCGGGTTCATCATGACGACCAGGCGGTCTGGGAAGAATTTGCGGTAGTGGGGTTTCAGTGCCGTCAACACTGTGGCCGGGAGAAACCGCTTCAGAGCGAGTACATCCAAATTCAACATTGCCCGGTGTCTCCATTTTCTCTGAATGCTTGGATTGTACTGCATTCTGGAGTTAAATCAAGAAGATACAATCCATTTGCCTTCCTTTGCACTGGTACTTCTGTGCCATTTGAATACCTGAACAAGGGGAGCGAGACCCCATCTATGTCGATGGCTTAGTCACCGGCCGTCGGCGACAATCGAGTGCGCGAAACTCTTCGTCTGAGACGACTGGAGGCAACATCCATACCCAACCGGTCTTGTCGTTCCAGGCAGGATCGTGAACGCGGGTTACGAGGTACCCAATCCCGAACTGCTGGCAGGTATCGCGCGCCTGTTCTGCGGTGGCGCCATTGAAGAGTGAATCGATGGCGGCTGCCATGACGGGGCACCCACTGGGATCGCCGCCCAATTCTGCGCCACACCCTTGCTGGTCGCTGCTAATGGCTATTTGATGATCGACTGAAAGGAAGTCCACGTCCGTTTCAATAAGGTTTGAGGAGGTCGGGTTGTATTGCACGACGGCATAGGGGGAAATCGAAACATCCAGATGGGCATAGCCGATGTACGAGATGTAGGCATCGTGAGAGAGGTTGCCGGCTTGGGGAGTGCTGGTTGCGCTCACATGCGCTGCATCGACCAGAGGAAGAGTAAAGCGCATCATGAGCGCCTGGTAAAGCGTGCTGATGGCTCCAAGGACAAGCGCGAGGGCGGCAAATGACCGCAGCCAATGCGGAGTGTTGTGAGGCAAACCGGCCAATTCGGCGGGCATGCTGGATTTGCGGTCTGCGAGGCCCCATGAAGTGACTACCTCTGACGCCATAAGGAGAAGCGGGAACTGCAGTATGAGCGCTGCTCGCCAGCCAAAGTCGTTGGTTTCAAGCACCCCTGACCGCACCAGAGAGAGCAGAGGGATCGTGGCGGTCGCGATGACAAGCAGAGACCGCTGCGCGGGGGTAAGCTTTGTGCTGCCGCGCCATGCGGGAACAAGATAGATGAGCAGCACGGCGAAGTAGAATCCCAATTCGACGGCGTATCCAGGCGCCAAGAGAACCAGCTTGGCCAGATTCAGCGCCGCCAAGGGATGGCCAGTAGCGATGTGCTGAAAGAGAGGGGATGCGAGCAACCCACCGGGAGGAATCATCTCGCGGACAGCGAAGGCAAAGAGGGAGCCTTCATCCATTTTGGATGAAGTGTGTGTGAGTTCCCAAAGGAATGGGAGAAGCAATACGACAGTGCCCGCACCACCCGCTGCCAGCAGCACTGCCGGCCGGAAAGTCCGCTCGATGACGACCTGCCATAGAGCCCAGACCACCATCACCAAGAAAAATGCAAAGGCCACATAGATCGAAAGGCCGAAGGCGCTCGCCAGGGCGAGAGAAATCATGGCTACATTGGCGATACGCCCGTGTTCTCCTTCCTTACCTGCCATCCCCGCCAACAAAAATGCGAACATACAGCAAACCAAACTGGCGACGTGATGGGGGTCCCAAAGAAGAGAAACGAACCAACTGGTAATCTGGCCTGCCTTCCATACATTGAGGTAACCGGGAAGTGGTCCGTGAAAAAAGAAGAGATTTCCGAGGTTTACGCAGACATCGAGCCCAGTGACCAGCAGCAGCGAAACGCAAAGGAGAAACTGTTTGCGTAACCGGCTGCCGGCTGCGAGAAAGTGTTTGAGGTACAGCCCGCTGAGCGCAGCCACATTGAAGCCTGCCCATACACAACTTGCTGTTAAAACCGCACGGACGGAGATGTGGGCGATTTGCGCGATTGCTGCGCAGAGCACATACCAGAAATAGTAATACCGCATCGGCGCTGAGTGTTTGTAGAAGTAGAGGGAGTTGGCGGGCGGAACTCCGGTATGGAGGACACTCTGAGTCCAGTTGACACGCGGAGCGTGATCAAAGATGGCAAGGCTCATAAAGAGCTGGTGGTTACTTTGGAAGTCAACCAACGATAGAATTGTCACGGCGATCCAGAAAATTGCCAGGAGCAACGCGGGGCCACCTAGCGGACGCCAGCCAATCGTCCACATTCGGCCGGTGCGGCGAAGCTGAAGCCATTCCATGCAAAGGGTAACGATGCAACCTACTGCGCACACCACAAAGAACACGATCACAGCGGTCAGGGAAAGGGCTTTGCCGATCAGCACCGAAGCGATGGTCGAGACTGCCAGCGAAAGCGGCACACTCCAGAAGATGCGCTCTACCAGTGAGCGCTGCCGAAAGCTGTGCAGGTTGGTGAACCAAGCAGCCAGGTAGCCGGTACAGAAGGTAGCAGGAAGAAAGGCGGGGATCGCCAGGAGGCTGGCAGTGATCTGATCCGCGGTGATCGCAAGAACGTTAATGATCTTCGCCTCCTAGTCCTCTGGAAATGCCGAGTCCTGTGCTCGATGTCCGGCATTCCTTGTGTTGTTGCTCAACGGCTCTGAGTAGCAATGCACGCGGAAATCTGAGCCCACTGAGTGGAGGAATGTTGGCGGCATTCAAAAGCAGGTGCATGCTCATTCCCCAATCAGGCGCCTTGACCCTTCACAGCAGGAAATCCAGCTCTTCTGAGGCGTTTCTGCGTCATGCTCGACCACAGAGCCGTGTCGTTCAGGAACGATGCGCAACCTCGGAATAATACTGTTGAGTGATCTTCCTACCATTCGGGTCAAAGCGGCGAATGCGAACGATGTGCAGTCTGTGTGCAACGAAAGAGACGGTGGTGCTCAGCACCCCAAGTCCATATTCCACGCTGCGCTTGAAGTTGATGGATGAAGCCTCCTTGAAGTATTTCGTCGGGCAGGAGATTTCTCCAATGCGAAAGCCGAACATGACGGCCTGGGCGATCATCTGGTTATCGAAGACGAAGTCGTCGGAGTTCTCGAGGATGGGGAGAGTCTCAAGTAGCTCCCGCGAGAATGCGCGAAAGCCGGTGTGGTATTCAGAAAGTTTGACGCCCAGAAAGAGGTTTTGAAAACCAGTGAGGAATCGATTGGCGATGTACTTATAGAGCGGCATTCCGCCCTTGAGGGCGCCTCCGCCGAGAATGCGGGAGCCGAGGACCATGTCGTAAACGCCGCTCGCGATCATGCCTGCCATGGCTGGAACAAGAGAAGGCGTGTACTGGTAGTCGGGGTGGACCATCACTACGATGTCGGCACCCGCGGCGAGCGCTTCGCGGTAGCAGGTCTGCTGGTTACGGCCATAGCCATAGTTGGCATCGTGGATGAACGTCTGCACGCCAAGCTGGCGGGAAAGGAGCACCGTCTGATCGTTGCTGGAATCATCGACAAGAATCTTGATGTCCACAACGTCGGAGAGTTCTCGCACTGTCATTTCCAGTGTCTTTTCCGCGTTGTATGCCGGCATCACGACCGCGATGCGTTTTTGGTTGATCATCGACTCAACACTCGCATACATCCATTTTCAGGCCTGAGAGGCACAACCGAAATAGCACGATGGTGCGGGTACCTGCTCCGACACGGGGTGTGGAGGAATGGCGGCCGAAGGGGGTGCGGGTGGAGAGATTGGGGAGGTCCAAGTCTTCTAATCTGAGGCTGTTTGCCGGACGTACGTCGACATATAGAAGATCGCCATCAGCAGCAGGACCAGGGAGGCAGGCCGGGTCAGCACCACTGTCACAATTTGCCCAAAGAATCCTGCCGTGCTCATCTGAAGCTTATCAGCGATGATCACGAAGATCGCCAGTGGAATATCGCTGGTAAACAGAATGCCAGCGGTGCTTATCAGGAGAGCAGTCCTGCCAAGCGCTCCACCTTGAGCCCAAAGAATTGCGCAGGCAGGGATGGTGAGCAGAAGGAGTTTCGCATCATAGGGGCGATGATAGGTGATCAGCATGGTGAGAGGCACGATCGCCGCCAAGGCAAGCCAGGCTCTGGTCTGTGTGAAGCGGGACCTGAGAGTCCGAATCGCCCATACGAGCAGGATCGGCACGCAAACCAGATAGCTGACCAAGTTGTAAATGCGGGGATCGTCCTTGAAGACGCTCACAGCCGCCTGTAGATCGATGACCATATCGGGGGTGCTGCCGCCGACGGAAGTGGGGCCTGGTTGGTTGATGCCACCTGGAGACGAAATGGCCGAGAGGTTTGAGCGCCAGTCCTCGATCCAGTGAGGCGCGACGTGCGAAACCCACAGGAAGGCCGAAAGTCCGAGCACGCCGGTAATGAGGAGAACTTGCAGTGCGCGCTTTCGGTGGACACCGCCAGCCAGCAGGAAATAGAGCCAGACGAGGCCAACATCGTGAGGTTTGATTGCGAGGCTGACAGCCAGACACAAAATCCCGGCCGGAACAAACCGTTCATTGAGGAAGCACCAGACCGCTAGCACGCACAGGCTTACAACGATCCCAGCCGTGTTGCCGCCGCCAAAGATCACTTCGGCGTTGGCAATCAAAACACAGACAAGAAACAGGGAGACGTTTGGCCCGTGGCCCGCCCTGAGATTCCAGATGAGGAAGGCGGCAAGGAAGAAAGCTCCAGCTAGGAGGGCAAGCCAAAGCGCATGCGCAGCACTCCATGGCAGCATCGCCAGGGGGGCTACGAGGATGAAGGTGGTGGGCAGGTTGACATACAACGTGACAGCCTGGTGGGTCTGGAATGACTGCGATGGAGGTTCACCGCCTTCTGAGCGATAAACGGCTTCCAACTCACTTTGTCTGTAAGGATCGTGGTGTTGCAGCAGGCATCGTGTACCGTAATAAATTGCTTGGAAGCCAGAGGACCCACCGTTTGCGGTCCGCGCGAGAGCAATGCCCCATAACAGGGATATCGCGCTGCAAAGGAGGAATAAAGCAATTCCAGCGGGCCGGGTCCTTTTGGTGCGCAGCTTCACTTTCAAAACTCCCGGCCACTCGGAACCGTCGCCCGGCCGAGAGGGGAACGATGGCGAACCTAGAACGCGGGTCCAAAAGGGAAGGGAGATGACATTTGGGCAAGCTATCTGCCAAAGAGGAGAATTACCCGCCACTCCTAGCAAATCACGTGCTCAAGATATCTCTCCCGCGAACAAGTGCCAATTCGTATTGTAGGCCCTAACCCGGATTGGTGGGGGGCGCCTTACAGGGAAGTGGCCATCTCTGAGCAGATAGTATTAAACGCACCGTTGATGCCGTTGGCCAGGGTGCACATTCGGCAGTAGAACCGAAAGCAACAAGAACAGCAACCAAATCATATTCGACCAGATCCTGACTCGCCTCGTTGTATTTCAGGTCCTGGACGTCACAAACGGGTTGAAGAGAGATTATTCATCTGTGAAAGGCCTCGCGAAGTGGTTTTCCCAGCTCTATGCCGGGGAGCCCAAACAGACGCAAGAGGAGTTCCATTCACGACGTGCGGGTTAGTGATTGTGCCCTTTGCTGGGAGAGATTGTGTTGTTCACCCCGTTTATACGAATCTCTCCCACGGAGGCGCAAAGGTGCTGGAGCAATTTCCTGACGGTGCACTGACAGGAGGTTAGAGGCTGGTTGCCAGTTTCGAGCTGATGGTGTTGAATGCAGCGTTGATGCCGGTGGCGAGAGTGCTCATGCCAGCGGTTGCACCGAAGGCGATAAGAGCAACGACCAAGGCATACTCGACCAGGTCCTGACCTTCTTCGTTGTTCTTCAGGTCCTGGAACTTCACATACAGCTTAAGAAGCATGTTGTTCATTTGGGCTTTCTCCGTAGGTTGAATTACCCAGCCTCGGGCCGGGGCACCCATAGTCTAGCAAGTGAGGGTCCAATCTCGACAAAGAGTATCCATCTAATAAAATCATTGAGTTACGAAATGGATATGTCGAGCAAAATTGAGTTGCCGTGTAAACGTCTGTTTACAGAAAGAGCAATTCAGTCCGGCGTCGTATACATGACCGAAAAGTTTATTACCTATGAATTACCTATGATCTGAGCGTTCATTCTTGCGGAGCTCAGAGGGATCTGCGGGCGCTAGTGAGCCGCATAGCAGAAAGCGACCCAAACTTTCGCACTAACGACTGAATGCCCCCAAATGGTAACCATAGCAATGAGAGTTGCTGCTGTATTGTATCCATAGATCAGGCTCCATTCGCAACGAAACCTGAACCGGGAGATTCATGTGTCGTTATCTGTTGGGCTAACCGAGCGGTTTTTCCGCCAGAGCTTATCGATATTCCCCGGGGCATTCAAATGAGTGCATGAACATGTAGGAGGAAAATGCATGGACGTTAGGAGTGGGGCTGTTGCGCAGGAACGCCACGAAGGCGGATTCTTTCGATGGCCCACCCGGATCCTCGGTCCCATGCCCGATCTGAAAGTGATCAACGTGGCCTGTTGGAGCCTGGTTCTTGCGCTCTTCATTACACGGTTTTGCATTCCTCTGTGGATTCAGTTCAAAGCTGGAAAGGGGTCTATCCCTCTGATGCCTGCCGATTTTATCTATTTTTATGGGATTGGCCACATCGTCAAGGACTACCCAGCACTGCGGCTCTACGATTGGAACCTGCAAACCAAGGTTTTCAATGACGTCTTCTCCGATCCGAAGTTTGTTTATGGTCCGAGCCCTTATCCGCCGTTTGTGGGCCTGTTTTTTAGTATGTTTGCTCGTGTTTCGTTCCGGCTGGCTTTCTTTATCTGGATGTTTGTCTCTCTCGGGCTCTACAGTTTGGGGATTGTTGCTCTATCAAACGATATCTTTCCTGGGGAACGGGTCAAGGTCTCGTTGATCCTCTGTTTTTCGGTTGCGACTTTCCCGTTCTTCTGGGGAATTCTTGTAAGTGGTCAGTTGACCTCTTTGGCAATTTGTTCGGTTGGGCTTGCAATTCTTCAGGAGAGGCATGGAAGGCCGTTCTTGAGCGGTCTGGCGCTCTCAATCATGGCCTATAAGCCGACTTTGCTGCTGTTCGTAATACCCATGCTGTTTGTGACCAGGAGATTCAAGACGCTGGCGGGATTCATGACCGGCGGTGCGATCTTGATGCTGGTGGCGACGGCGTTCATGGGGGGGCAAATCTGGCCGACGTACATCCACTTCCTCAGCTTGTTTGACCGAGTCGTCGGCCTGAGTGGTCATAGGGTATTCGAGCTGTGGAAGTTCATCGAGATTGGGTCTTGCCTGCAAGCGGTCGCGGGAAACCACTTCGAAGCAGTGACCATCATCAAGTATGCAGTAACAATTCCGATAGCAACCGGGCTCGCAGTCATGTTATGGAAGTCTGCAACCGGCAGCCGGGCTGCGCAATCGCTTGCCTGGGCAGCTACCCTGACCTGGACTCTGCTCTTGAATGTTTACGTCCCGCTGTATGACGCAGTTCTGGTCGGAATCGCCGTGGTGCTGACTCTTGGGGCTGCAAAGGACCTTGAGTGGCGGGCAGCCAAGCTTTGGATCACAGGATTGTCCTTCTTGATGTTTGCAATCTCCTGGATCACATGCGACGTTGCGAAGAGTTATGGGATCCAACTGATTTCGGTTTCTCTGGCCGCATTTGGGCTTGCGCAGCTCTACATGCTGTATTGCGTGATTCAGAATCGACTACCAATGCAAGTACCCGCGGTTGGGTTGGGGTAAGCGGTTGGTGCGTATTCGGCTGCCGCTCTTGAGGAGCGGCAGTGATGCTGCGCTTAATCCCTGTGGGTGAATTCGCGGGCATTCACGTATTTTCTGGCGGCAGAACTGGGACGCTATTCATGGAGAGCACGACTGCCAATTCCGCGGCAAAGAAAGGCCACCTTGGCAACCTGGCAGAACTGTCGATCGCCTTGGTTAGCGGGCTGGCTCTGGCGTTGACCGCCTTGTTCCTTTGTGTTGTGCCGTTGGCGGGCAAGACTTCCGGCGCACGTGATTTCGTTGTCTACTGGGCTACAGGCCAACAACTCGTTCATCATGCCAATCCCTACGATCGAGACGCCATGATGCTGATCGAGCGTTCCGCGGGCCTGGTCCCCGGGTATGGAGCCTTGTTCATGCGGAACCCACCTTGGGCGCTCCCCCTTGCGCTTCCGCTTGGCTTCGTTGGCTTGCGAATCGGAGGGTTTGTATGGTCTCTCATCCTGCTGGCTTGCCTGCTGGGATCGGTGCGTATGCTATGGACCATGTATGGGCGCCCGGACAATCAATTGCACTGGCTGGGTTACTCATTTGCGCCAGCGTTGCTTTGCCTGTTGATGGGCCAGACATCTCTGTTCGCGCTGCTTGGATTTGTACTGTTTCTCCGGCTGCACCAAACGCGCCCGTTCCTGGCCGGAATGTCGCTGTGGCTGTGTGCGCTAAAGCCCCACCTATTTCTGCTATTCGGCATCGTGCTGCTTGTATGGATTCTGGTTTCCCGGGCCTATAAGCTCCTAGCCGGTGCGTTCGTTGCCATGGCCGCCAGTAGCGGAGCGGTGTACTTGATCGATCCGATGGCTTGGACCCAGTACACACAGATGATGCGTACGACGGGAATTGAGAAGGAGTTTATTCCCTGTCTAAGCATCGTGCTGCGGCTTTGGATTAACCCACAAGCATTGTGGCTCCAGTATCTGCCGCCGGTTCTGGGCTGCGTATGGGCTTTGGCCTACTACTGGCCGCGCCGCGTTGCCTGGGATTGGATGAAGCAGGGCGGATTGCTGATGGTGGTTTCCATTTTCCTGGCTCCTTATTGCTGGCTATTCGATCAGGCGCTCGCAGTGCCAGCGCTCGTGCAGGGAGCCCTTGTTACCCGGTCACGGAGTTTGTTGGTATTTTTGGCCCTGGCCAGCGTGGTGGTCGAGATAGAACTGATAGGCGGTGTCTCAATCCTATCTGTTTTCTATCTTTGGACGGCGCCTGCCTGGCTAGCCTGGTATCTCCTTGCATCCGGTTCTGCGGGTGAATCGAGGGATGCTCAACTATCAAGATGATTGAGCGGTTGTTGGGTTCTCATTGACTGAAGGTATTCGAATTGCACACGGCTGGATTCCATGGAAGAAGTAGAAAGGCGACAATAGGAAGCAAGATGCGCGATTGCTGGAATCAAGTAGAAGTCAGGGAACACGGCGCCCCCATGGAGTCCACGATGCTGTTTGCTTGCATTTCATCTCCTGGCAGAGGTCCGAAGACGTGGTGACCTGGATGACCAAGGCGGGAGCATCCCGAAAGCTATCAAAGAGTTTTGCCGCCCTTGCAGAGTTGTTCTTAGTTGCTGTCTGCGGCCCGGCACTCGCGTTCACAGTTATCGGATTCATCATGTCACTGGTGTCGCGCCCATTTGTAGGCTCGCGTGATTTCGTCATTTTTTGGGCCACTGGCGAGCAGGCCGTCCACTATTCCAAAGCCAATCCCTATGATGGTGAGGCTCTAATGCGGATCTTGCGCTCCGCTGGAATCCCCGGCTGGGATAGCTCATACATGTACATGCGCAACATGCCGTCGGCTCTGCCGCTTGTATATCCGCTCGGCTTCCTTGGCTATTGGCCAGCTTCGATTTTGTGGTCAATGCTGCTTCTTGCTTGTCTGGCGGGTTCAGTTCATATGCTTTGGCAGCTTCATGGCCGCCCTAGAAACCGCCGGCACTGGCTTGGATATTCCTTTGGGCCTGCACTGGTCTGCATGACCATGGGTCAAACTAGTCTGTTCGCACTTTTTGGGTTAGTCCTCTTCCTGCGCCTTCATCGGACGCGCCCCTTCTTGGCTGGCGCTTCATTGTGGCTTTGTGCGTTGAAGCCCCAGCTGTTTCTAACTTTTGGGGTTGTGCTTCTGGCGTGGGTCATCGTTTCCATGAGCTATAGGATCCTGATCGGCGCGGTGTTAGCCATTGCCGCGAGTTGCGCGATCGCATTCATCATTGACCCGGCGGCATGGACTCATTATGAACAGATGATGCGCCAATGTGGGATCGAGTGGGAATTCATCCCGTGCGTTAGCTTTCTGCTTCGCAATTGGATTAGCCCGCGGACGGTCTGGCTTCAATGCGTGCCAGCCGCGCTTGGCTGCCTTTGGGGCTTGGCGTACTTCTGGCCTCGCCGTCAAACCTGGGATTGGATAGTGCACGGTAGCCCGCTGATGCTGGTCTCGTTGGTCACGGCGCCGTATTCCTATGTTTACGATGCATGCGTGGTCATACCAGCACTGCTCCAAGGCGCTTACGCTACACGCTCTCGAATCATTCTAGGGGCTCTCGCCTTGCTGAGCGCCCTGATTGAATTCGCCCTGCTCGGCGATGCATTGAAGCCGTTTGCCATTTATCTTTGGACGCTTTGGAGCGCGCCCGCCTGGCTGGTGTGGTATCTGTTTGCAGCTCGAACTCCGGATAAGCGGAAGCATGCGGGACAAATTGACGGCGAGATCGCGGCGATTGGAGACTGACAACTCCAATGGTGATCTGCACAACGGTTAGCATTCGGGAATTCGCATGCGCTGAATCATCGTCGCAACATCATCTGTGATATGAGAATTCAGACACTCACAAGCCAACTTGAGTCTTTCGCCCATGGACCGGTTCAAACCACAGACCCTTTGGACGCGGGGCAGTTAATCGGAGGCAATCAATGAAGACAAGTCCCTGGCGCGTCTTTGCTGCTCTTTCGATAGCGGCCGCTGGGGTCGCCATTCTTGTCATGATTGCGAAGAGCAACAACGCGGGGCAGCGCGACTTTATCTCCTATTGGTCTGCCGGACAGCAGCTCGTGAACGGCGGGGACCCGTATGACGCGGCCGCTATTCAGCGGTTAGAGCGTTCCGCGGGCTACGACCAAGATTATCGACTCATCATGCGCAACCCGCCAATTGCCTTCTTCATGGCACTGCCGCTTGGTTTGGTCAGCGCGAATACAGGCATTGTTTTTTGGCAGCTTGCGCTGCTTGCCAGCCTGGTACTTTCAATTCGGATGCTTTGGAACTTGCATGGATGTCCGGACAACAGGTTGCATCTGCTCGGGTATTGCTTTGCGCCTGTCATGGAATGCCTGATGGCTGGACAACTTGGAATCTTTCTGCTACTTGGCGTGGTGCTGTTTCTCTACTATCACAAGTCGCGGCCAATGATTAGTGGCGCGGCACTGCTGCTTTGCGCGGTGAAACCGCACCTGTTCGTGCCTCTTGGGCTCATTTTGTTGATCTGGGTTGTGTGGACGAGGGCGTTCCGTATTCTTGCTGGATTCAGCGCCGCTCTGCTTGCCAGTTGCACACTGGCATTCTTTGTCGATCGCCACGCGTGGTCACAATACTCGCAGATGATGAGTTCGTCAGGAATCATGGGTGAAATCGTCCCCACTTTGAGTGAATTCTTCAGAATCTTGGTACATCGCGATGCGGTTTGGCTGCAATTCGTTCCGCAGACCGCCAGTTGCATCTGGGCAGTTTGGTTTTTCTGGACTCGGCGCAAAACGTGGAGTTGGATGAATGAAGGCTTGTTGCTGCTGCTGGTATCGGTCGTTTGTGCCCCCTACGCGCTGCTCACCGATGAAGCGATACTGTTACCGGCCGTTCTGGCTGGCATTTACCGGGCTGACGAAACCGGCCAGTCGATTCTTTCGTTTGGACTATTTGCAGGCGTAGCCATGGTCGAGGTCTTCGCAAAGATTCCAATGGCCTCAGCCTACTATTTGTGGACCTCGCCCGCGTGGCTTGCATGGTATCTCTACGCAACAAGAAAGAAGCGGGAGTTAGACACTGTGGCCGCCGACAGTTGAGCGGAGTAGCGTCCTCGTGCGCGACCGGGTACTTTAACCGGCGGCTAGCCCTTCCCATCGATTGCATAGATAGAATAATGAGAGAGGATCACGATGACCAAGGCGCGACTCGATGGGCTGTATTTGATGTTGTTGGGCAGCGTTGTGTTTATTCTGCTAGGAGCGGTTTTGGAAAGAACGGCGACTTCGCCGTTGGTTGATTTTCGCGTTGTGTATTACCCCGCTCGATGTCTCCTTCAACACTGTGACCCATACAACGAAGATGCGGTCCTACGCATTTATCGGGCAGAGGGAGGAGAACGCGCATCAGATACCGAGAAGGTCCGGCAGATTGTGACCCGGCATATTTATTTCCCAAGCACATTCACGTTTTCAACTCTCTTTGCGATGCTGCCATGGGGGCCCGCAGCAGTACTTTGGATGACATTTACGGTCGGGAGCATGATCTTTGCCTCATTTCTGATTTGGAGTCTCGGGGCAACGGACGCGCCGGTCCTGGCTGGAGTCATGATTGGCTTTTTCCTCGCCAACAGCGAAGTTATGATCATCACGGGAAACGCCGCGGGAATTGTTACAAGCCTGTGCGCAGTGGCAGCGTGGTGTTTTTACCGGGAGCGGTTTGTTTGGTCAGGGATCCTGTGCCTTGCAGTGAGCCTGGCAATCAAGCCACAGGATGCAGGCCTCGTCTGGCTCTATTTCCTATTGGCGGGCGGAGTCTACCGGAAGCGGGCACTACAAACCCTCGGGGCGACGATTGCAGTGAGTCTGCCTGGAGTTCTCTGGGTATGGCACACCGCTCCGAACTGGATGCAGGAAAGGCATGCCAATGTACTAGCGTTCTCGGTGCACGGGGGTATCAGCGACCCTGGCCCCACTTCTGCGGGCGCTCATGGCCTGGATATGATGATTTGTCTGCAAACGGCTATCAGCGTCTTCTGGGACGATCCACACATCTACAATCCGGTCACTTATCTTATATGCGGGCCACTTCTGCTGGCATTCGTTGTCTTCACGCTACGTTTTCGGCCTTCAGCAAAAAGCGTCTGGCTCGGGCTTGCGGCCATCGCGGCTCTTACCATGCTGCCCGTATATCATCGACAACTCGATGCCAAGCTGCTGCTATTAACGGTACCTGCATGCGCCATGCTTTGGGCCGAAGGCGGAAAAATCGGCAAGCTAGCACTGCTGGTGAATACTGCGGGATTTGTGCTGACCGGCGACGTTGCCTGGGCAATCATCCTTGGTCTCATCGAAAGCCTGCACTTGCCGACGACAAAGCTTTGGGTACAGATACTGACCGAAGTACAGATATTTCCTGCTCCGCTGATTTTGCTGGTTATGGCCATCTTCTATCTTTGGGCCTATGTCAGGTGTCTTACAGGTGAATCCAAAATCATGGTGCTTGGAGATTCCAAAGAGGCTCCAGCGCCGGGCCAACCTGCTTAGGGCCCGATCAGTTTACAAACAGATTTTCTATTCGCTCGCAGCAGAGTCGCCCGGTTCAGCGACAGGCGAGAACTCGAGGGTATCGCCGCGCTGTGTCTGCGAGTTGCGGATTGTACCTGCGGGAAGCTCGAGAATGGAGTGCGCGGTGAGGCAGACTGACATGCGCCACGGCGGCACCGCGCTGCGGAGTTTCCTGATTCGCTTTTCCCGGTCAAGATAGATAAGGTCAATCGGAAACTGCATGAAGAATGTGTGGACCGATTCACAGGGGACGATCCAAAGACCTTCGCCGGGAGCGAGATGGTTACGTCCCAGTAGGCCCTTATTGCGCTTGGGACCGCTATTGGCCAGCTCCATGCGTGTGGCAAGTACAGTCTGACGTGTGAGGTTTGAAACCTGCAGGAAGGTTTCCGGGATGGGCTGACGGGGCGAGGTGGTGCGATTCCCGGAATTGCCGACGATCCAGCTGAAGGGATTCATGCTGTAGCCTTTGATGCGATCGGCTTCCAGTGGCCAGAGTCTCGAGTGGCCTGCGAGCTGTATGTATCTTTGAGCGCGCAGACGACTACAGGTTCAATAAGCCGAATACTTAGGAATATGTCAGGATTTGAATGTCAAGCACAAGTTCCACCGGTCGTCTGCAGAGACGACCGGTGGGAAGTCTATTGTTGAGGCGCTGTAGATGGAGCTGTCGGGGTACCTCCACCTCCGGTCGCACCTGCACCACTAGATCCGGCACCGAAGGCTGTGCCGCCTTCAATGATCAGTGGCTGCTCCGGCTTCATGCTGTCAATCAACTTCTCGATGGGTATTGTGGGTGTTGGCGGGGCTGGAGTGTTTTCAGCCGTCTTGGCATCCGGTGTATTCATGGGTATGCCGGAGTTGGTGGGTAGGAATTTTTTGGGGAACTTCAACTCAGGCACTGGAGCGCCCACAGGAATAGGGCTTACAATCTCCGGGGTCACAATGACGATCAACTCGGTATTTGTCTTGTTCTTCTGAATGGACTGGAAAAATTTTCCGAGGATTGGAATATCCCCGAGGAATGGAATCTTCATGAACGTTTCTGTTTCAGTATTGTCGAGTAGTCCAGCGAGGACAAAGCTTTGACCGTCACCAAGCTCGACTTCGGTCTTCATCTTGCGGCTGGTAATAGCCGGCACGTTGAATCCACCGATATCCACTGCATCGGCGAAGTCCAAGGCACTGACTTCTGGTGCAATTTGCAGGCGGATGGTTCCGCGGGGCGTAAAGGTAGGAATGAAGTTCAGCCGAATTCCATATTCCTTGAACTGGATCGTAATAGCAGCTGCACCAGCGCCTGATGCCTGGGCGACTGGATATGGATACTCACCGCCAGCGAGGAAGCTGGCCTCCTTGCCATTTAAAGCGAGGACATTCGGCTCTGCCAAAACCTGGACCACCCCCCTTGACTCGAGGGCCTGGATGGTTACTCCGATCGGCAGGTTGCCTGGGGTCAGGGCGAGGATGTTTAAGTCATTTGTAATCGACGCAGAAGGAACTACTCCCGCGCCGCCTGTGATGCTTGGCGGGGAGAACTGTCCAGTTGTTATGCCTCCAACTGTATTGAGCAGGCCGGTGCTGAATATGTTAATTCCGAGGGATTTGGCCAGATTGCGATCGACGCTGGCAAAGCGAACCTTGAGGAGAACCTGCCGTTCGGCTTCAGGTACATCCACATAGAGCAGGTTAACGACTTTTCCAGCCGTGGCTGCGATTTGGACGGCACGCTGGGAGCTGTTGAAATCCTTGACCGTGCCGCGCAGGAAAATCATACCGCTCTCAGAGCTGACCTTGAGAACCTGTCCGGGAAGCTCAGTTCTGAGCTCGCGGCGAACTGCTTCCAAACTGTCATTGGATAGGGAAGAGCTGGCGCGCACGGACACGTTGAAGAACTGACGGCCGCCCGTGGTGTCCCAGACAATGAGACTGGTTTCTCCAGGGGTTTTGCCATCCACCATGATCTCGGTGGGGCTGATCGCATGGGTTTCGGCTATATCGCCGATCCCGATGGCGACACGCGAGATGGGCCGCGCAAGATCGACCAGGACGGTCTTACCAACAGCGACAGACAGCTCATTCGCGGAATCCTGATTGCCGCCGGCAGATTGAGAAGGCGACGGTGCGGATTGGGCCTGCAAGCCAGACCCAGCGCAGAATGGGAGAAACAATGCACAGAAACATGCGATGGTGATTTCGGCCTTCGCTCTCACTGTTTTGCCTCGGGAGAAGTGAATTTTTCCTGAGTCGATTTCGAACCGTTAATGACTTCGATCGAAAAGACTGGTGGTGCGGCTTTCCTTACGAGCTTTGCGGGTTGCACTTTCGCTGGGCCGGTAATCTTACCGCTGAAGATGTTGCCCATGGCGGTTCCGGGAACGTCCGCAGTTTGTGTATCGAGCGGGTTGCGCAGCACGAGCTGAATTCGAACCTGCTGGTTGCTTGCCAGGCTCAGGGTCTCGGCTTGTTCCGGGGTGACCAGCAAGTTGACAACCTGCACCTGCTTGGCCTTGCCTTCATTGTCTTTTTGAATATCTGTGCCAGCCGACAAGACTTGGAGGTCCTGAAGGAGTGTCTTTGACACTATGCCTTCGGTTGGATTCTGAACTCCGGGGGGAACGCCGGAGATCAGGACATCAACGTGCTGTCCTGGCGTGACGAAGCCTGACACGCCAACGACGTCATCCACCTTGACGGCGCATGCTCGCATGCCCGGTGGAATGGCGGCTGCCAAGCCACCGCCCATGCCTGCAGCGGCGAGGCGGTCATTCATGATGGGTTCGCCCTGGTAGAGGTCGGAGATGACGCCTCGGCCGATGACCTCCTCTGGCTTGGTGAATGAGCCTTTCGGAGGAGTTCCAGCGATATCGACTGTCGTCAGATTTGCCTTGGTGAGAACCGTTCCGAGTTTGATGTCCTGTGCAGCCGCGATGAGATGCGTTGTGGCTGCGGGCTTGCCCGCCGTGAGGCGGGAGCCTACCATGCGGTAGACCAGGAAGGAGCACGCGGCGGCAATGACGAAAGCGAGGAGGAGGATCGTAAGTAGTCTTCGGTTCATTGAGAAGCCTGCTTGAACTGGCTACCCGGCCAGCTCCACCTTTCTGTTCTTGTGGCAATTAGTGTGCCCAAGTAAGCGAGTTTCGAGCTCAAGGCAAAGCCCATGAGGGAGTTAACAGAGAGTCGAGAAACGCGTGTTCAGAATATACCCAAACGCCTTTGTGCAAGACCAAAGTAAGTGAATCGAACATACTAAGGTACCTAAAGAGCAATCATGCTAAGTGGCCAAAATTGTGTAGGAACAAATTACAATGGACTGTGAAGGGGGCGACATGGTCTCTTTCAGCATTTCACCCAGCTGAGAGTGCCCAATCCTGGGGAGGAAAGCTCAAAAAAGGACCAAGCGGCGCAAGGGAGGGGAATCATCCGGTTATGAGGTCTTCCCAAGTTATCTCGCTCTTTTCTGAGCGCCCCGAAGTGAGCCAGCGACCCTCTTCCTTCCTGGCTTCAATCCTGTTGCATGGTGCCGCCATTGGCGTAGTATTTTTCGGACTTGCTTACTTGCCGGAGGTACGTGAGCGAAGGCCGAATGAGCGTTATAGTATTCGCCATCTTGATTTGACCGTACCCGACATGAAGGGTCTGCAGAGTGCCGGCAGCGGCATTGCGTATCCGGGTCCGAAAAAGGATTTGCCCAAGGCGTCACAGGGCGGCAGTGAAGCATCTGTGCGACAGATTGCCCAGGCACCGCCAGGGCTCCAGACGCTGATCCAGCCAGACCTTCTCACTCCTCTCAAGCTCAAAGAAGAGACCCCCGTTCCCACGTTGGAGATTTGGACTCCGAAGAAAGTGGTGGTGCAGGCGCTTGTTGCTCCGCTGCCCGCAAAGCCTACAGCCGCCGAAGTACGTCCCGCACCAGATCTGCCGAACGAGGAAGTGAACCTTGCTGACCTGAGCGTCGCAGCCAACAGGATGGCAGCGCAGACGCATCCCATTCTTCCCAGCACGACCTCACCCGTGGTTGTGCATGGACCTGAGTTGGCGCAACTGCCTCCTGCAACGACATCAGAATCGAAGATGCAGCCAACTCCCACCGCAGTGGTGTCGCTCTCCGATCTCCGAATGAAGTCCGGGACCGTTACGCTGCCGCCGGTGAACGAGAGCGTGGCTAAGTCGTCGCCGGGCGCACTCGCGGCAGGGGCGCCGGGGGATCCATCGCAGGCAGGGAACGGAAGCCACGGCAGTTCGGCTTCGGGATCAAATTCAGGACAGGGTGGTAACGCTCCTGGAGATCCCAAAGGAGGCGCCGGCAAGTCGGACGGAGCGAAATCCGGATCGGGCCAGGGTGCGAAACCCGGCGTAGGCTCTGGGAACGCAGGCCAGAGCGGTTCCACTACAGGAACAGGCGACCAGGGTTCAACCACGCATATCACGAAGCCGATGGATGGCCACTATGATGCCATAGTGGTGGGCGCATCACTTGAGGAGAAGTATCCGGAGACAGCGACGGTATGGAGCGGCAGAATGGTGTACACCGTCTACCTGCACGTTGGGACGGCGAAGGCCTGGATCCTTCAGTACTCGGTGAAACGAGACGTGGAAGCAGCCTTAGGCGGAAACATCATTCACCTAGAGGCGCCATGGCCGTACAACATCGTGCGTCCGAATCTTTCTGCTGACGCAATCAACGCCGATGCCCTGATGGTTCACGGGTTTGTGAATCAGGCTGGCCTGTTTGAATCGCTGGCTGTGTCTTTTCCGCCGGAGTTTGCGGAGAAGCAATTTGTACTGGACGCGCTGAAGCAATGGCAGTTCAGGCCGGCGGCACAGGATGGGCACGCTACGAGTGTGGAAGTGTTGCTGATTATTCCGGAACAGCCGGAGTAGGTTTGACGTTTTGTTCAGGGTCAGGTGCGATCGCTCTTTCGCAGAAAGGGGGCTAAGATAGCCCCCCTTTCTGCGTGCACTTACTTTGATTATAGTTACAGCAGCCACTTATGCAGTGTTATGCAGTGCCGTTGGGCAGCAACCGCGGAGACGACAGGCCGTTTGTGATAGCTCCGAAGATCTGATTAAGTTGCGTGACGCTTCCGTTGTCGGGTGAAACACAGCCATTGCCGTCATCGGAATAGAAGAACTGCAATCCAGTAGCCATCGCGGCTAGAGCCTGGCAGGGACTGTCACCGGGTTTCCATGTGCCGGTTGCGCCCCAGCCTTGGGCTGTATATGTGTAGGAGGAGACCGTCGCACTATAGGTTGCATCCGTGGTGCATCCCGAGGTCTCAGATCCGTAGCCGATGGTTTCTACCTTGGTTCCCGCTGCCCCGGCGGCCTGAGAAGCTATTACAGCCTGCCCGCACTCACCGAGGGCGGACGGATAGGTATAGGAGGTGGGGCTGCAATTATTTGTGGGGGTGCAGCCAGAGGCGGCTGTGGTGCCATTGATATATCCACTTTGCGACACAAGTTCGGCTTTGCTGTTGCAGGCGCCGGCCGCGGTGTTGCCGTTTGCGGAACAGGCAGTCGCGTCGCCGTCGCTGAGGATGATCAGAACATTCGAAGAACCCGGATTTGCTGTCTGCTCAGCGACGAGCGCTGCCTGGGCCTGATAGATGGCCTGTGCGTAGTAGGTGCCATAGCCTCCCGGTGAGGAGACGCCCTTGCATCCGCCTACACCCGAATCGCCGACCGCGATCACGATGTCAGAGCTGGGATTCAACGTTGTAGCCCCAATAGTGGTGCGGTAATCCGTTGCCCAATTCGTGATCTGGTATGCGTATGTTGAAGGCGGGTTGAGATTCGGAGCGGCTGCGGTTGTGCTTTGGAACGTGTACGGTTCGATCGTGGGGTTCGCAGTTGGGCAGATATAGTCCTTTGAAGCAGTCGTGCCCAGCACTGAGGGGAAGACAAACAGGCTGACGGTATTCACTGGCTTGCTGCCGGTGGTGCAGGTGAGGCCCGAGGAGCAGGGATTCAACTCTGTCAAGAGTGTCTGGGCGCCCAGCAGCGCGCAGGCGATTTGTGACTTGTTACTGCAGGCGGTCTGCGTGCCGGGGTCATTGGACGACATCGACGCTGTTGTATCGACGAGGATTGCAATGTTGTCCGGCGTGTATTGCCCGCCGGCCATGGCCGCGGTGGCCTTGGTGGAAATATTAAAGTTGGGCACACCGAACATGCCAGCGAGCCAGGTGGGCACCTTCGCCGTTTGCGTAACGACCATTGCGTTGGCGCCGGTCGAGATAAAGTTGCCATTGTTGTCCTGGCAGGGAGTCCCCCAGTTTGAAACGGTGGTCGAGCAGTAGAAGGACGTGGTTATCCCAGTCGGCAGCACAGTCATGATCCCATCGGCGTTCTTATCTGTTGCGATTGAGCTGTAATTGGTCGCCCATGTGGCCGCAGTGGTCTGGTTCGGCAAGGCTGCTGCGCCAGCCAAAGCCGCTGAATTTGTGGATGCCTGGAGCATTTGAGCGGCATAATAGCCATGACCGACCTCAATTGAAATCCCAGCAAATCCTAAAAATGCGGTAAGGCCGAATATGATGACAGGCAGCGCCTGGCCACGTTCTTCCATCAGAAATTTGCGGATAGAAGACCCTCTGGACAGTTTCATTGGATAACCCCCTCCATTCAATCTCAATTGATGAGCGCCGTCTGTTGTGTTACCAAACTACCTGAAAGGTTGAGGAGCCACATAGGAATCCAAGTATAGGAATAGTTCACATTGACCGTTGCAGGTTGATTCTGTCCCATTTGGGAAGTAGCCGCCCCACCGGTTCCCGCCGCTGTACATCCAGAACCGTTCGCTACGGCGCCAGTAAATGGACCGTAAACGGTCGCCGTTCCAGCGGAGTTAGAAATGGTCATCGTGATCGATAATTTCGAGGCGGTATATCCCTGCAGCGAGGTCATCAGCGTTTGTGTGGCTTGATAACAAGGATCGGTATATAGCCCACGGCTGAAGCCGAGCTGCTCTGCAGCGGCAAATGTCGCGTATCCAAGCTGCTGGTAGGTGTACAAGGCCATGGTGAGCGAAAACATGCCGAGCATGATCGACAGCAAAATCGGGAGCACGAGGGCGGTCTCGACAAGCGAGCCTCCCTCTTCGTTCTTACGAATGCGGGCGCGCAACCGCTTGGCGATCGATCCGGATTCGAGGAGCGCTTTTTCAGATGCTCGAGTCCGAATCGAATCGCGCGTGAAGACGGAGGCTTGGGGGGCCAAGCCGATTAGCATCTTTTTCATTTTTCCTCCCGGCATGGTCCAACTTACACCAGAAACCTCTGGCCGATTATGCCATCTTAGAGTTACTTTAGTGCTGCGAGCGCACGGCGCTCAGATCGCGTCACCCATCCGAATTCGTTTCAAGAATCGCTCCAGTTCCTTCTTATCCACGCCGTCCACCGCGGAGGTCACCCCGGAGTGTGCAAGGTTTGGGTTCGCCATGACAAACTGGAGGCCAACGCCGTCGTTACCCCAACGGACGGCTCTGGAGTGCACGGAGATCGACCTTTCAGCGTTTTCCTCCCCGCATTCTGTCCTTTGTAATGTCATCATGACAAGAGTACCGGGGTACCATCTTTCCTCAGTTACGATGTACAGCCCGGATGCACTAATGTCTTTAACGCTGTGCGCCTGGGGCGCGGCACCGTTCCAGTAGTAAGCTGCGAGGCCGTGCGCCGGATCACGAGGTGCCACCCTCGGGTCAGGAGACCACCAGCGCTGCAACCAGTTCTTTGGAGGCCAATTGCTCCTGGTTCCAGGTTCGATCAGGGGGATCTCATGCACCGGCGCCGATATTGAAAGGTTGTCGTTGGAACAGTCCTCCAGTTGAAGCAACCCCGGGCCGCCGCTCCAGAGTGGATTTTCCCTCAGGACCGCGACAGCGTTGACGGCCAAGCCGGCGCCGTTTGCAGCGGAAAAGCGCTCCAGATTTGTTTCCATCTCCTCCGCGGCACAGATGACTAATTGATCGCCGGTTTGAGTCTGAGACGAGTAGATAGAGTGTGTAGGCAGCGCCAGGACACAAGCTGCCTGCTGGTTGGGAGTGGCGAAGTGAGACACGGGAAACGACTCGACTGCTTCGATAACCCGGTATTCCTGATCCAGATAAATCAAGTCAATTGGGGAGCGCAAGCCCGTCTCCGGGACTCCACTGAAGGGCACCATCAAGAGGCCCTCACCGGAATTGAGGGTGAGCGCTCCAACCAGCTCCTGAAAGTTAGCGTTTGACAGGTCGGCGATGGCGACCTCCAAACCGAGAAAGCACTCGCGTGTCTGGTTGTACGCACAGACCTTTCGGGAATCCATGTTGCGGCCTCCTGCCCCCAGCAAGTCGTCGGCGTCCGCGTGTTTTTGAGCCCAAGTGGTCACATTAACCTCTAAGTCCGTTTTGAACACCAATGCAAATCCTTTCCCTGCGAAAGCCGGGCTGGAAACAAGTTCTTCTCAGCACGGCAAGAGGGAGTTCAAATCACCTGCCGGATATACGCTTGGCTGGAGAGTACGGCAGGTTGGCACCTCGGGTACCCCCGCTGTGAGACAAGCTTACCTCTCCATCACCAATGCGGTAATGTCCCCGCGAACGGGGCTTTCAACTTGGCCTGCGGGCCCTGCACACCTTCAGGCCCACCAGGCGGACTGTGGTCCCGCTTCTACTTAACCTTTGTGCGGCGGCGTTGAATCAGAACTACCAACACGATGACAAAGAGAACGCCTGCGGCAATCCGGATAATCGTCGGTGTATCCATCACTATTCCCCTTCTTTCAAAAACAAAGTGTCTTGCGCTTCCGAGCCGTTTTGAAACTCGAGGTACCTGCCAAGCCGAAGCTGTGGGTTTCCCGGTTCGTGGACCTCCGGAGCCGGCCAGAACAGCCCGTTCAATATGAAAGAGCTGGTGGAACTTCCTTACCAGGCGAGTTACTTGACCTTTGTGCGACGACGCTGGATGAGAAAGACCAGCACGACCACAAACAGAACGCCGGCAGCAATCCGGATAATCGTAGGTGTGTCCAAAACAATTCCTCCTTTCCTTAAGTGCCGAAAAAGCTTTTGAAGTTCTGTGCCATGGAGATTCCCGGGGGTCCCAGGATTACCAGGAAGAGAGCGGGAAAGATGAAGAATACCAGCGGGAAGAGCAGCTTGATTGTAAGCTTTGCAGCGGCTTCTTCAACAGCCTGAACACGCTGTAATCTGAGTGTGTCGGAATGTGTGCGCAAAGTTTTGCCGACGCTGGTGCCCAATTGCTCCGACTGAACCAGCATGGAAACAAGGTTGCGGATGCAGTCGATGTCAGTACGTTCCGCCATATGCTTCCAGGCTTCTGAACGGGGGCGTCCCGCGCGTTGCTCAAGGACGACGATGCCCAACTCATCACAGAGCTCCGGCTGCGCGTTCTTCAACTCCTGAGCGGTACGTGCCGTTGCCTGGTCGAGGCTGAGTCCGGCTTCAATGCAGATGACGAGAAGATCGAGCACGTCAGGCAGTCCGAGGCGGATTTTTTGCTGGCGCTTCTTGATCTTCCTTCCCAGCCAGAAATCCGGTCCGAGGAACCCGAGACCGAGGCACGTGGCATACACGAAAAACGGGGCCAGGTTAGCAACTCCGCTGACCAGCGCCAAAGCGCAGAGCAGGAGCGGGACTATGAATTTGGAGCCATAGAAGACCTTGATTGCAGACTCATTACGATAACCGGCGCGGTTGAGCCGCTGGAGAACAACGGATACTTCCGCCTGGCTCTTAGGCAGGACGCGGTCGAAGTGCTCCATCACTCCGCCAATTGAAATGCCCGATTCTTGAATAGTGCCCAACAAGGTTTTCTTTTTGGCTTGCGGATTGATGACCTCGGAGATTCGCTGAGCCATGGCTTCGCGATAGAACAGGAGCAGGCCACCGCTCGCGATCAGGAGAAAGACAGCACCAAACGAAATAATTGCAAATCCCATGCGCTAACCTCAAACGTCCATATTGACAATCTGTCGAATGATGAATCCGCCAACCACAATCATTCCCGAGGCGATCCACATGAGCTTGACGCCAATCGGGGTTTTCCAAAGAAGGCTCATCATTGTTGGGTTGACCCAGTACAAAGCGAAGCCCAGCACGACCGGCATAAAGGTGAGAATCCACCCGGTCAGGCGGCCCTGAGCCGTATGGGTCGCAATCTGACGCTTGAGACGGAACCGCTCCCGAATTACATGTGCGGTCTTGTCGAGTACCTCAGCCAGGTTGCCGCCGCTCTCCTTCTGGATCAAGATAGCCGTTGCAACAATTCTAAGATCCTGGAGTGGTACGCGGTCGATCATATTGTCGAGCGCGGTCTTCAGTTCAAGTCCATAGTTCTGCTCTTCGAAACAGGTTCTGAATTCAGTCCCGATGGGGTCAAGGCACTCACGAGAGACCAAGCCAATCGCGGCAATGAGACTATGGCCGGCGCGAACGGCGCTGACAATCAAGTCAAGAGCAGCGGGCAGGCCTTCTTGAAATTTGCCAAATCGTTTTGCGCGTTTGTAGAAGACAAAGGCAAAAGGAGAGGCGCCAAGCAGCAAGCCAACCGCCAGGGCCGGGAGCAGGTATCCAAAACGGAGGTCAACCAAAAACGAGGGGACAACAAACAGGACCCCACACATGGTCATCAACTGTCCCGCGGTCCATTTGAGGTCGGCCTGTCTAAGCAGTTTCTGCAAAACCGGCGCGAGCTTGAAACCTACAAGTTTGCGATTGAGCCATGGGATGCCGCTGAGCAGATCGACCTTGCGCAGGTCCATCAACTGCTCGCGTTGCTCCTGACTTTCAGATGCCAGGGCGGAGTCGAGCGTGGCAATGACCTGCTTGGCCTGCTGAGCGGCTCCACTGCCGCTGGCGACCATCATCAGGGCCACGACAGCGAACACGCCGAGGAAAACCAACACAATGATCATACCCATAAGTTGACTTCCTTTCTGGTCAGTTGACCAGCGTTTCGTGCTCAAAGAGGCTTGGCGGCAAGATGACTCCCGCGATGCGGAGCCGCTCGAGGAACTTGGGTCGGATACGAGTGGGCTGGAAAGCGCCAATTACTTTGCCATCAGGCCCAATCCCTTTCTTATTGAAAGTGAAGATTTCCTGCATGCTGATGATGTTTTCTTCCATGCCGGTGATCTCGGAGATACTGGTGATCTTGCGGGTGCCATCGCTCATACGCGAGGCCTGAACAACGATGGTGATAGCGGCAGCAATCTGTTGCCGAACGGATTTTTCGGGCAGATTCATATTCCCCATGGCCACCATGGACTCGAGTCTGGCGATAGCATCTCGAGGAGTGTTCGAGTGAATGGTCGTCATTGAACCCTCATGGCCAGTGTTCATGGCCTGCAACATGTCGAACGCTTCCTCGCCGCGTATCTCGCCCATGATGATGCGGTCTGGGCGCATTCGGAGGCAGTTGATCAACAGTTGCCGCTGGCGGATAGCGCCCTGTCCTTCAATGTTGGGTGGACGGGTTTCCAAGCGCACAATGTTTTCCTGCGCGAGTCGGAGTTCGGCGGCGTCCTCAATGGTGACGAGGCGCTCATTGTTGGGAATGAACTGGGACAGGATGTTCAGGAACGTCGTCTTACCGGAGCCGGTGCCGCCTGAGATGACAATGCTGATCCTGGCTTTGACCGCGGAGGAGAGGAGTTCCATCATCTCCGCGGAGATGCTTTTGAGCTGAACAAGCTGGTTGGCTGCCAAGGGTCCCGTACCAAATCGACGAATAGACAGCGAGGGTCCGTCGAGAGCCAGTGGAGGAATGATGGCATTGACGCGTGAGCCGTCAGGGAGGCGTGCGTCAACCATCGGCGACGACTCATCGACTCTGCGGCCGACGCGTGACACGATGCGATCAATGATCTGCAGGAGGTGGCGATCATCGCGAAATGAAGTATTGACCCGGGAAAGAAGGCCGCCCTTTTCAACAAACACGTGATCCTTGTCATTGACCAGAATGTCAGAGATTTTCGGATCGCGAAGAAGGGGTTCGAGCGGGCCGAGTCCAAAGACTTCATCGAGCAGATCGGCCTGGATCTTTTCCTGCTCGTCGAAATTCAACGGCACGCGCTGCTCTGAAATGATCTCCTTAACAATGCCGGATACCGCCTGGCGTGCTTGCGATGAATTGACGCGGGACAGCTTTTCAAGATCCAGCTTGGAGATCAGGGTCCGGTGAATTTCCGCTTTGTACTTTTCCAAATTCAGCAGTTCCACGTTTTACCTTCCGTCAGTAGAGATCCAGTATGAACAGTTATGACTTGAAAAGGCTGAAGCCTTTCCTTTTGGCCGCGATCGCGGCCAAGCCGCACGCGGATCTGGCCATCTCCCGGATGAGGCGTGAAATGGGTGAATCCGAAAGCGCAAGTGGGGTAGCGGTGTTCTGCATCTGCCGCACCGCGCCATAATCGTTGGGAATCTTCCAATCGGCCGGTCTGGTGAGAGCCTTGGTAATATACTCGTCGGCAACGCCAAGAGAGCGGGGCTCGTAGCGATTGACCACGATCTGGAGTTTGGGACCACCTTCGGCAAAGAACTGTGAGATCAAACGATTTGAGTTGCGCAGTTCGGGGATGCCTGCCTGAGTGACGAGGTAAATGGTTGAGGCATCCTTGAAGAGCGCAGTACCGGTCAAATCAAGTCTCGACCCCACATCCACAACCACGTTCTCGAATTTTTGCGCCGCGGTGGACAGCAACTTATCGATAGCCTCATTTGAGGCTTGAAACTGAGGAAACTTGCCGGGAGCCGCAAGCACAAATACACCGGAACTGTGCTTCACGAGGAGCTTGGCAAGAAAACTGGCATCCATTCGTGAGACATCCTGGAGAGCGTTGATCGTCGAGTATTCCGCCTGGATGCCGAGGTTCAGCGCGGCGTCTCCGAGGGGAAGATCGAGATCAATCAATAGGGTGCTCTGACCAGACTCCTGGCCAAGCGCTACAGCAAAATTGCAGGCCACGGTGGTGACACCGGAACCGCCTTTGGCACCAAGGAACACGAACAACCGGCTTGTGGTTCTCTCTTTTGGTTGATTAGCCGGCCGGCGGGCAGCAGCCCGAACAAGTGCCTCTGCCATGGTGCTGGAGGAGAAGGGAGGAGTGAGAAACTCTCGAGCGCCAGCTCGCATGCAACGGACCAACAAATCCGGATCGGCCTTTGCCGACAGGACCATGACGGTCACCGAGTTTGTGGCACAGATGCACTCTACCAATTCCAAGGCGTATTCAGGGTTGTTGTCGAGGTCAATGATAATGACGCTATATTGATCCTCGAGCAGGCTCGGGACATCATCCAGACCGGCAGGATAGGAAGAGAACTCACGGACGATCCCCCCTTGGCATTCAGCAAGAGCTCCGGCTGCAGCTTTGCGCAGGCCCTCATCCGGACCGATGAGCGCAATCGACAAGGGGTCGGCGCCAATGGAATGGGGATACTGGGGGTCGAGATATGGTGAAGAGAATGAACTCACGGACTCGCTCCTCCCTGGTGATGGCAAAACCTCGTCAGGGTTAATCGAAAACTGATACGCGGTGTCTGACTTTCTCAAAGTGTAAACTCCTAAACTCCTAAACTCAGCGGGAAAAGAAAGACATCAGTGTTCCGATGGCGATCGCCGGTGCGTACGGCATCTTACGCTTCATCGGATTGGTGAGAGCCAGTTCGGGGTCGCGGGGAGTCCCGCGCTCCTTCCAGCCAAAGACCAGATCACCCGCGCCCGTAAAAAGCTCTTTGAGAAACCCGCCAAAGGCGGCCCAACACAAAACCATGATTCCACCGACCATGCCGGTAATGACAAGTGCAAGAAACAATTGGCTCGGGCCAATCCAGGCCCCAATTGCGGCGCAGAGCTTTACGTCACCCGCTCCCATGCCGCCCATCCAGAAAAGAGTTCCGTAGATCAGGAGTCCAAGGCCGAGTCCGGCGAAGCTTTGACCGACCCCATGCCATCCTTGGAGCCACGCGGAAACGACGATACCGGCCAACAGAAATGGGAGAACCAGCCAGTTCGGAATGCGGCGGCTGCGCAGATCCGTGAAGGTCGCCACAGCAAGAACAATGAGTGTTGGCCACCAGGCGAACGAGTGCAAGCCTCAGCCTCCTTTCTCCCGTAATTCAGGGAATACATGATCCTAGAGCAATTGTCCAACCAAATCGGCGTCGGCAAAACCCGCATAGATTGAACAGGTAACAAGCCGAGATTCAAAATGTGTACACGTACGTTTACTGGGTGAAGTGGTGGTGAAGCGGTGGGTATACACCCGGGTAGGTTTGGCTTCCTGGACCTTCATAGGAACACAGTTGAAGAGTCCCACGAGCGTTGTGGAGAGTGTCGCGGTTGGGTCGACGCGGCCAATTTGAACACTTTATGGTCAACCCTCTTTGGTGCATTCATCGGCGCGGAAATTCCGAAGCCGAGCAACACGCGGATTGATTTGCGAGTTGGTGTGGCCATTGCAGCTTCAGGACCAAGCGAATCCAATCCCGATGCTCGAAGCTTAGGGGCAATCAGTAGAATCAGACGGTCATATCTTGAGGAAAGATGACAAGCGTGGGAAAGCGTTGCTGAGAAGAATGCAGAGACCGAAAGCCTTGTGAATGTTGCCTTTAGAAAAACTGGTGTGGAGATCGAGCACCCGGGCGCGCCTCCGTTTATTCGGGGAACAGTACTAATATTCACTCCCTGATGCGATACTCCGCACGTCTCCAAGCTGGGGAAGGGGCGGCCGTACTGCTTGAGCAAGCCCGCCAATTGCACCATAGAACCGCCGCCCGCAGGACGGCTTCCAGCCGATGAAAAGGAGCATAGGGGATGTGGTCACCGGCCAGGATTCCGCGGTTTTGTGCGCTTCAAAAGAAGAAAAGTACTTTCCATTCAGGTTACTGAAGACTTTATACTTAATTACCAAGAAAGCTTTGACACGCACCATCCAAGCCGATAAACTCTGGAGACCTTCCATGGCGATCACAGGGATGCAAACTGGGCTCACAGGCTCTCCCTGACGGGGTTGGTCGCTGTGCGATAGGCGTTGCCAGATGATTTGCGTAGTTCGCGGGGCGAGCTTGCGTTCAGCTGCAGAACGGTACTTTCGTACCAATAACCTAGCACTAAACGGGCATGGCTTCTCGGTTATTGAACCGAGATCATGATGTTCAGTCTCCAGCTTCTCGATTGAAACGGCCTGGCAGCAAGCCGGGAAAGAGTTCACTCACCCATGATCAAGATCGGACTGTATTCGGAAGACCGCACGCTTTACCCTCTTCTATCTTCTGCCCTTGGTAAAGAATTCCAACTCCTTTTGGAGGCGGAACAGGAAGGGATGAGCAGCCTGGTTTCGAGCCGTGCCTGCGACGTAATGATCCTTGATTTAGATTCGAAGCATGATTTGCTGCAGGAACGCATTGGGTTTGCGCGGCAATTGATTGCATCTCCCGTTCCCGCGGTGGTGATGGCTGACGATGGTCTTCGGTCGACGGCGTTTGAACTGGTCCGTTCAGGTGCATTCGGCTACTGTCGCAGACCGCCATCGATTCGCGATTTGAAGACGATGCTCAGCAGGGCGTACGAGAACTCATCACTGAAGCGGCAACTTCAGACCGTGCAGGAAAGGCTAGAAGATCCCGGCAAGTGCGATCTGCTGATTGGATCGAGCCCTCAGATGCAGAATGTTTATCAACTGGTCCGGAGGGTGACCAATCTGAATGCCGCCGTGCTAATCACCGGCGAAAGCGGAACTGGCAAGGAACTTATCTCCCGGGCAATCCACAATCTAGGTTCCCGCGCCGACCGGCCGTTTGTGGCTGTTTCCTGCGGTGCTATTCCCGAAACGCTGATTGAAGCCGAGTTATTTGGCCACGAAAAGGGCGCCTTCACGGGGACCGTGGGAACGCGAGAAGGCTACTTTGAGCAGGCGGAAGACGGCACGCTGTTTCTTGATGAAATCGGGGATCTGAGCTTGTTCACGCAAGTAAAGCTTCTGCGCGTTTTGCAGCAGATGGAATTCAGCCGACTGGGCAGCAACAAGCTCATTCCTCTTCGGGCGCGGTTGATTTTCGCCACTCACAGAGACCTGGGCAAATTGGTGGCCGAAGGAAAGTTCCGTCAAGATCTCTTCTACCGCATTAATGTGATTCGGATCGACTCACCACCACTGCAGGAGCACCCCGAAGACATTCCCCGGATTGCGAAGCATTTCCTGCAGCATTATGCGCAGGTGTTTCAAAAGCCGATGGAGAGCATTGAAGCGAGCGCATTGGAGCAACTTCAGGGTTATTCATGGCCTGGCAATGTGCGCGAGTTGGAAAACGTGATTCAGCGGGCCATCATCCTGGCTACTGGCAAGACGGTGCGCCTGGAAGATCTGTCACTGAACATGCACGAAGACGATCGCTCAGAGATCGATGGCGTTGTCGACATAGGCGATTACCATCCCGCGGGTTCTTTTGAGCGCCAGCTTCGCGATTACAAAGTTAAACTGGCAATCTCGGCCGTTCGTGAGAATAATGGGAACAAGACACTGGCGGCCCGCAGCCTGTGTATTTCACGTGCATATTTGCATCGCTTGATCAGGCTTGCTGAACCCGACCCACTTTTCGAACAGGATCTTGGGGAGTCAGAAACTGCCTGAGGATCGCGTCCATGATTACCGGGAACTAGTCCAATCAGTGTTCATTCGAATTCTACGAAGGGTCTTCTCGTTCCCTGCAATGCTGGCTAGCCTTCTGGTGCTGCTCGCGATGCTGACGGTGCGTTCGCGATTCGACGATCCGGACCTCTGGTGGCATCTCAAGACGGGCCAAATCATCTGGACGACTCATGCGATCCCACTGACGGACCTGTTTTCCTACACGACCAACCATCAATCCTTGATCCCGCAGGAGTGGCTTGCGCAGGTAGCCATTTACGCCGCCTATTCATTTGGCGGCTATTCCGGCCTCATGCTCTGGCTTTGCGTGTTCTCCTCATTGCTTGTTGTTGCCGGCTATTGTCTGTGCTGGCTCTACTCTGGTAATGCGAAGGTCGCGTTTGCGGGCGCATTAGCGATCTGGCTCTTTGCCACCATCGGTTTTGCCATTCGGCCGCAGATGATTGCCTATGTCCTGCTGATTGCTGAACTCATTGTGATCCACCTGGCCCGCACCCGCAACGCCCGTTGGTTCTTCTGGTTGCCGGTTCTATTTGCAATCTGGATCAACTGCCATGGGTCGTTCATCCTGGGGATCATCGTGGCTGCAGTCCTGCTTGCGAGCTCAATCTTAAACTTTCAGATGGGATCTCTGCTCACGCGACGTTGGGACCCGAATTCCCGGAAGATGCTGGCGTGGGCGCTCGCTCTCTCCGTGGCTGCATTGTTTCTGAATCCGATCGGCATCAAGCAGATCTTTTACCCATTCGACACGATGCTGAATATGCATGTCCTGCTCGGCAACGTCGAGGAATGGGCGCCGCTCGAACTCACGGATGCGCGCGGAATAGGGCTGATGTGCGTTGTACTCGTCAGTTTTCTCTTGGTCATCGTACGTCGTTCTGAACTTTTCTTTGACGAGCTACTGCTTATGGCGATCGGCACATGGCTGGCAGTGAGCCATGAGCGTATGCTGGTTGTTTTTGGCATTCTTGTTGCGCCTGTTCTGTCCCGTCAGCTCTCAACCTTGTGGGAAGGCTACGACAGCGAGAAGGATCGCATTTGGCCAAACGCATTGCTTATTGGGATGTCGCTCATGGTCGTCGTTCTCGCTTTCCCGAATGGCCAGAACCTTGAAGAACAAGTAGCAACTGAAAGTCCCGTAAGAGCAGTGGATTTCATCAAGGCCAATCATCTTTCAGGCCCCATGCTGAATGACTACCAATCTGGTGGCTACCTTATCTGGGCCGCGCCAGAGTACCCGGTCATGATGGATGGCAGAACCGACCTCTATGAATGGTCGGGTTTCCTTAGCGAATTTGGTAACTGGGCCACACTGCAGAGCGACCCAACGGTACTTCTTCGGAAGTACAAGGTCAGTTTTTGCCTGTTGACCCCAAATTCGCCCATGGCGCACGTCTTGCCGCTCATGCAGGAGTGGAAGACAGCCTATAAGGATGATAATGCTGTAATATTCGTGCGGACTCAGCCTGAAACTGCGCAAAGCAGGTAGGGATGAGGGGTCGCATCTGCCCAGACAACCGGGCGCCCGATATTCGGTCGATCATCCAACTTTCTAGGTGTGGTTGTTATAGGCGGGCGGGCCGGCAATGACCAAACCACTCTTTTGGCGACCGTGGATGTACCAGCAGCACCAGTTCGTTTCATGAATCTGGGTCTCTGGCGGCGCCACCAGGTCAATATAGACGACCTTGCCATAAATGAAGACCTTCTCTTCCCAGCGTTCAATTCGGCGAAATACTTCGTCGTTTTCGCAGACGCCCCTGAGTTCATCCCGGCGGAAGGGCATGATGGGCGTGGATTCACCTGGAAGCAAAATGATGGGAACGAGCGGCGATGCTTTCTTTAGATTCAGATACTGAGGATCGCTGGGCAACTGCGTTTCATCAACTGCAATCTTGAATTGCTCAGAAGTTGCAGTGATCTTGCCGGGAGTGCGGCCGCGGTTGGTGGCCATGATGTTAAAGCTGTTTTCAATATTGACGGATGGCTCGACTGTTATCAGGAGCCACGGCCTTTGTGAATCAATGATGGATTGTCCAATCAGCAGTGCAGCCGATGCCGAGGATTCTGCGGACTTGGTAAGGCGGCCGATCTTTCTGAGGGAAGATACAGCCATTGCTATTCCTACATAGCCCACAATGGCAAGAATCAGGTAGGCAGCCCACAAGACTTGATCGTGCCAGGGCCACACTGGAGGAGCCGGGGCGGGAAGGGTGACGATGACGCGCGGCTGCTGTTCGTCGCAAGGGCCGCCATCGCAATCGGGCTTTGCGGTCTGGCTGGCTGAGGTTTGAGTCGCGGTGTTGGAAGGGGTAGTGCGCGGCGCCGGCCGACTCTCAGCGGAAGGGCTGGTCGCTTGCCCGGACGCTGGCACGTACGCAAGGGTCATGATCAGCAGCAAC
>OBLT010000156.1_pt1 | contig 52334 bp, 49 predicted proteins | sample 1518721 | NCBI WGS metagenome assembly OBLT01 (sample SAMEA3539307, study PRJEB22396) | soil metagenome | biome: tundra; feature: field; material: soil | place: USA | collected 2010-05 | depth 0.15 m | reverse complement strand
CGTCTGAACTCCAGTCACCTTGTAATCTCGTATGCCGTCTTCTGCTTGAAAAAAAACAGACCAATCAGTATTATTGCATTCTCATTTTTAGTATATACATTTTTTTTAATGATACGGCGACCACCGAGATCTACACTCTTTCCCTACACGACGCTCTTCCGATCTCAATCACCGGCGCATGATCCGAAGGCCGCTCCAATTTACGCGGGGCTTTGTCGATCACGCAGCTTTTGCACAGTGCGACGAGTGATTCGCTGATGAGAATATGGTCGATGCGCAAGCCGTGGTTGCGGCGGAACGCCATCATGCGGTAGTCCCACCAGGAATAGGATTTTTCGGCCTGCTCGAATAAGCGGAAGCTGTCATGCAAGCCGAGCCGGACCATATTTTTGAACTGCTGCCGCTCCGGCTCACTGACCAGCACATTGCCTTGCCATGCGATGGGGTCATACACATCGCGGTCTTCCGGTGCGATGTTGTAGTCGCCCAGCAATACCAATTTCGGATAGCGCGTCAGCTCTTGTTTCAACCAGTCGCGCAGTGCGGTGAGCCAGGCAAGTTTGTATTGGTATTTATCTGAATCCACGCTCTGCCCGTTGGGCACATACACACACACCACCCGAATCCGTTCCGATTGCATCGGTGAAACTGCGTTGGCTTCCTCGCTCACTCCTGGCCGTGCCAAAGGCACCCCCACCCTAACCCTCCCCCGCAGGGAGAGGGGACGATTGCTCCTTCCCCCGCCGGGGGAAGGTTGGGATGAGGGAGGCACTGTCTGCGTCGTTTGCTCGTCGCCGCCTTGTTTGACCTTCGCATTCGAACCGGAAGTAAAAGTAGCAGCGATGACGCGCTTCTGTTCATCGGCAAAATCCGGAATGCCCATCTGCACATCGCTGGCCGGTTCGCGGCTCAGAATCGCCACGCCGTTATAGGTTTTCTGTCCGCTGAACACGGCGTGGTAGCCGGCTGCCAGCAACTCAGCCTGCGGGAAATCGCTGTCTTGCTGTTTGGATTCCTGCAGGCACAACACATCAACCGGATTCGCGGCGAGCCAATCCAAAACGTGCGGCAGCCGCACTTTCAGCGAATTTACGTTCCATGTCGCCAGTTTCATTGCTCGGATGGATTTGTTGGCGCAGATGGATTTGTTGGAGCCACCTGACTTGCAGCTCCAGGAATTGCGGGCGTTCCGGGTGCGCGATATGGCGCGGTCTTCGGATAGCCTGCGATGTCGAGTTCGCTATTCCATTGCGATTCCAAAAAACCTTTCAGAAAGTCCTTGCCCACCGCCAGCACCGGAACGACGCCGTCGATACCGGATAGTTGATTGAAAGTTTCAACATCCTGTTTGGTTCGCAGCAGTTTTTCACTGAACGGGATGCCGCGCTTGCTCAACAAACTGCGCGCCTGATCACACGTCTCGCCGCAGCCAGCCCCAACGTACAAAGTGACCGGAAAATTTTGCAGCGCGCGGCGCGTTTCGTAAGGTAAGTTTTCGCTCGGCGTAACTTCGTCTGAAAATTTCCTGGAGTCAATTTTTTCCGCTTCGGCAGTGGGCACGTCGCTGTAATGCACAATGCCAGACGAGTCTACCCAGCGGTATAGCTCGCCTGCCTGCGCGCTTAACGACACGGTGGTCAAACAAGCCAACAGCAAAATGATGCTCTTCATTTTATCTCCTTAAGAAGGGTGTCTCTAAAAATTCAGAGTTCGCCCAAATGCAAGGCGCGGGAAAAATTTCGTAGCGCCGCATATGATGTATATGTTAGCAAGAAATTTTTTACGCAACGCAGCATAACCAGCCACTTGGTTGCCGTTTTTTGGCGACCTAGTGGAATGGCTAGTAGTTCCATCAGTTGGGATGAAATCTGAATTTTTAGAGGTGCCCTGAAGTTTCGAGTAGCCCATTATGCCGCAATAACGCATCTATGCTCGGTTCGCGACCTCTGAATGCGGTGAAGGATTGCATCGCGCCGCGGCTGCCGCCCATGGCCAGTATCTCGCTGCGAAAGCGCGCGCCGACGTCGGGATTCAGCACGCCGTTTTCTTCAAACAAACTGTATGCATCGGCGGACAGCACCTCCGCCCACTTGTAGCTGTAATAGCCCGCCGCATAACCCCCCGCAAAAATATGCGAGAAGCTGTGCGGAAAGCGATGGAACGCAGGCGGGATCAGCACCGCTACTTCTGCGCGTACTTCGTCGAGCAATTGCAAAATCGTCTTGCCGCCGCCCGCCTCGAAGTTGCTGTGCATCAACATATCGAACAGCGAAAATTCGATCTGCCTCAGGGTTTGCAAGCCGCTCTGGAAATTCTTCGCGGCGAGCATCTTGTCGAACAGTGCGCGCGGCAATGCCGCACCTGTTTCAATATGCCGCGTCATGCCGCGCACCACGTCCCATTCCCAGCAGAAGTTTTCCATGAACTGGCTCGGCAACTCGACCGCATCCCATTCCACGCCATTGATGCCGGACACGGCGAGATCTTCCACCTCAGTCAGCAGATGATGCAGGCCGTGACCGAATTCGTGGAACAGGGTGATGACTTCGTCATGTGTGAATACGGCAGGTCGCCTGCCAGAAGGTGAGGTAATAACATCATCATGAACAGCAGCAGGCTCAGCGGCAGACTCGCGGACGTTCACATCCCGCAAGCGGGAACCCTGCTTACTTCTCGCAGCCGCGCCCCCAACCGGCGCAGAAAAGTTGCAGTTCAGGTAGGCGACCGGCGTTTGAATACTGGAAGCCAGACGGCGGCGCGTGATCACATCGTCCATCCATGCCCCGCCGCGCTTGCTGTTGCGCGCATACAGGTCGAGATAGAATTGGCCGACCAGTTGATTCTGCTGATTGCGGATGTCGAAGAAGCGCACGTCTTCATGCCAGACAGGTGCGCTGGCCGCCTTTATTTTCAGGCCATACAGCGTCTCGACTAATTTGAACATGCCGGGCAACACCGCATCTTCGGGGAAATATTGTTTCACTTCCTGTTCGGAGAATGCATAGCGTTGCTCGCGGAGTTTTTCGCTGGCATAGCCCACATCCCAGGACTGCAACCCTGTCCTGAGCCCTCCGACTACGCTCAGGACAGGCTCAGTCGAAGGGTCCGAAATCCCCAGTTCGGCGCGCGCAAATTCGCGCAGCTCGGACAAATCTTTTTCAGCGAAGGGCCGCGCGCGCTGCGCCAGCTCGCGCATGAACTCGACCACTTGCTGCGGTGAATTCGCCATCTTGCTCGCCAGCGACAATTCGCCGAAGTTGGCAAAGCCAAGCAACTGAGCTTCTTCGCCACGAAGCTTGACGATTTCATCCATCAGCCTGGTGTTGTCCCATTCCGGTTTGCCGAACTCGCTGGCTCGCGTGCCATAGGCGCGATACATTTTTTCGCGCAACGCACGGTTGTCGGCATATTGCATGACAGGCATATAGGACGGGGCTTTCAGCGTGAACAGCCAACCCGATTTCATCGGTGAAACTGCGTTGGCTTCCTTGCTCACTCCTAGTCGTGCTATTAGCACTGCCTGCGTCGTTCGCTCGTCGCCGCCTTGTTTGACCTTCGAAATCGGGTTGGCATTTTGTAATACTTTGGCGGCTACTTGCGCGGCTTCCTGTGCCGCTTGCAGTACGTCATCCGGCAAACCGCTCAGATCATCCTTGTTCTCGATGACCAGCGTGTAGTCATTGGTCGCATCGAGCAGGTTGTCGGAAAAGCGCGACGACAATTCAGCCAGACGTTCCTGAATCTGCAAGTAGCGAGCCTTCTGCGCGTCCGGCAACTCCGCGCCGCCGAGACGAAAATCGCGCAACTCATTCTCGATTATTTTCTTGCGTGCCGTGCTCAAACCAGCGAATTCCGTGCTGTTACGCAAGGCCTTGAATTTGACGAACAGCGCGAGGTTCTGGCCAAGCTCGGCGTAATATTGAGTTATCTTGGGCAGCGTGGCGTTGTATACCTCGCGCAGCTCAGGACTGTTCATCACCGCGTTCAAATGCCCGACCGGCCCCCATGCACGGGACACCCGCTCATTAGCATCTTCCATCGGAGCTACGAAATTCTGCCAGGTGGGTTGCGCGCTATCGTTCAATAGCCGCGTAATCAGCACGCGGTTTTCTGCCAGCAGTTGCTCGATCGCGGGAGCGACGTGCTCGGGTTTGATCTCCGCGAAGCGCGGCAATCCGGTGAAATCTAGTAATGGATTCATATTTTGCTCTGAGAGTAAGAACTGGATGCCCCCTACACTTCCGAAAAGGAACTCCTGCAAGGGTTACGTGAGTTTTAGAACGCGGCCTGGGTTTGATATACCAGCTTGCCATCGATCAGGGTAAAGCGCACCTTGCCCTGCACTTCTAGGCCATTGAACGGCGTGTTCTTGCCCTGGCTCTTCAGCGCGCCGGGTTCGACTTTCCAGTAAGTATCCGGATTGAACACACACACATCGGCAGCCGCACCGACGCTCAAATGACCTGCGTCCAGGCCCAATATCCTCGCGGGTTGCAGAGTGACCTTCGCGAGCGCTTCGGACAGCGCGAGATTATCCTGCTGCGCCCATTTCAGCACCAGCGGCAGCAGCAATTCCAATCCGGTCGCGCCCGCTTCGGCTTCGGCGAACGGTAATTGCTTGGCGTCTTCGTCCACCGGGGTGTGGTCGGAACAAATCGCGTCTATCGTGCCATCCAGCAATCCGGCGCGCAGTGCAGCACGGTCGCGCAAACTGCGCAGCGGCGGGATCAAATGACAATTCGGATCGAAAAAGCCGATGTCCATTTCGGACAGGTGCACATGATTTATCGAAACATCGCAGGTCACCGCCAGCCCTTGTTGCTTCGCGGCACGGATCATCTCGACGCCCGCCGCGCTGGAAAGGCGGCAGATGTGCAGCTTCACTCCGGTCTCACGCGCCAGCGTCAGCATGGTAGCCAGCGCAATGGTTTCGGCACACACCGGGATGGCGGCCAGACCGCAGCGCGTCGCCACTTCGCCATCGTGCGCCACGCCATCCTTGGCGAGGAAGTTGTCCTGTGGACGCAGCCACACACTGAAGCCAAAGGTCGCGGCATATTGCATGGCGCGCATCAGCACGCGTGTGTCGGTGAGCGGCGCATCGGCCTGGCTGAATGCCACGCATCCGGCATCCACCAGCTCGGCCATTTCAGTCAGCTCCTGTCCCTTCAGTCCTGAAGTCAGCGCAGCGACCGGATAAACGCGCGCCTGATTCAGATTGCGCGCGCGGTGCTTGAGCATTTCCACCAGGCCCGGTTCATCCAGCGGCGGATCGGTATCCGGCGGACAAGCGAGGCTGGTGATGCCGCCGGCCACTGCCGCTTCCATTTCCGATTCCAGCGTCGCCATATATTCATAGCCCGGCTCGCGCAGCCGCGCCGCCAGATCGATCAAGCCCGGCGCAACGATTAGCCCGCTCGCATCGAGCACCCGATCCGCGACGAAACCGCTCGGTGCAGTACCGATCGCCGCGATTTTGCCTGCCGCGATGAAAACGTCACTCAGCGCATCAATGTTATTTTTCGGATCTATCAGTCGCCCGTTTTTGATATGAATGTTCATGCGTTCCCCGCCAGGATACTCATCACGGCCATGCGCACCGCGATGCCGAACGTCACCTGCGGCAAGATCATCGAATGCGGGCCGTCGGCAACTCTGGAGTCGATTTCCACACCGCGATTCATCGGGCCGGGGTGCATCACGATCGCATCCGGTTTGGCATATGCCAGTTTCTCTTCGGTGAGGCCGTAGTATTTGAAATATTCCTGCGCGGATGGCAGTGCCGCGCCTTGCATACGCTCATGCTGCAAGCGCAGCATCAGCACCACATCCACGTCGCGCAAGCCTTGCGCCATGTCGTGATAGACCTGCACGCCAAGATTTTCGACCAGCGTCGGCAACAACGTCTTGGGCGCGATCACGCGCACTTCAGGCACACCGAGCGTGCTCAGCGCGTGTATCTGCGAGCGCGCCACGCGCGAATGCAGCACGTCGCCGACGATGGCCACGCGCAGATTGTGAAATTCTTTCTTGTAGTGGCGGATGGTGAACATGTCCAGCAACGCTTGCGTGGGGTGCGCATGGCGACCGTCACCGGCGTTGATGACGTGAATTTCCGGAGCGACGTGGCGCGCGATGAAATGCGCCGCTCCGCTTTGCGCATGGCGCACCACGAACATGTCGGCATGCATGGCGCACAGGTTATCCACGGTATCCAGCAGGGTCTCGCCCTTGCTGGTGGATGATGAAGCGATATTCAAGTTGACCACGTCCGCCGACAGGCGCTTGGCGGCGATTTCAAAAGTGGTGCGGGTGCGCGTGCTGTTCTCGAAGAACACATTGAACACCGATTTGCCGTGCAACAATGGTACCTTCTTGATCTCGTGTCCATCGCTGACATCGACGAAGGTCGCGGCTTTGTCGAGAATGTCGCGCACGATGCGCACCGGCAAACCTTCCGTCGTCAGCAAGTGCTGCAGTTCGCCGTGTTTGTTGAGTTGTGGATTGTTCATGCGAGTATTCCCGCTGCGGGTTCATCAAAGTAGGCCTGCAATATTTGCTGCGCGGCATATTGGTCGATCAGAGTTTTTTGCTTCATGCCGTGGATGCCCTCCTCGTTCAACTGCGCGCTTGCGGCAAGCGAAGTATAACGCTCATCCAGCAAAATCGTCGGCAAATTAAACCGCCCTTTGAGGCGGTTGGCGAAGCGGCGGCACAGCGCGGTCAGCTCATGCGGCGTACCGTCGTCGTTGCTCGGCAGACCCACCACCAGCGCGCTTGGCTGCCATTCGTTCAATAGGGCGGCGATTGCTGCAAAGCGCGCCCCGGTCTTTTCATCGTTGATGGTGGTCAGCGGATTGGCGCGGCGCAACAGGGTATTGCCGGCGGCGATGCCAATGCGTTTGGTGCCGAAATCGAATGCCAGCAAAGTGCCTGATGGTACTGACTCATTCACAGAGCAACCCCAAAAATCCAACAACTAAGCCACGCTAGGCGTGCGCAAAAAATCGCCGCGCCGCATATTTGTATATGTAAGCAAGATTTTTTAAGCACAACAACGCATGGCGACGTTTTTGGATTTTTGGTCAGGCATGTCCGGCACCCTCCACCAGCGAGACGTAATCCACCCCGAGCAAGGCCATCGCTGCAGGCAGGCGTTCTTCGGGCGGCAAGTCGAACAGAATATGTTCGGAAGCCGGCACGGTCAGCCAGATGTTCTCGGTTATCTCATGCTCCAGCTGCCCCTGATCCCAACCTGCATAGCCCAGCGTAACGATCACATTGCGCGGCCCCTGCCCTACACCTATCGCCTCGAGAATATCCCTGGAAGTAGTAAGTGCCAGCTTGTCGTTGATGCGTAACGTGGACTCCCAGTTTCCCAGCGTGTCATGCAACACGAAACCTCGTTCGGTTTGCACCGGTCCGCCAAAATACACTGGCATCTTCACGAGTTTCGGCTGGTGTAATGGAATGTTGACCTGATCGAACATCTCGCCTATGGTGAGACTGATCGGGCGATTCACCACAATTCCCAACGCACCGTTCTCGTTGTGCTCACATATGTAAGTCAGCGTGCCGGCAAAAACCCCCTCCTGCATGGCAGGCATGGCAATCAGAAAGTGATGGGTCAAATTGAAATCAGGCATGGCGGCATTGTAGCTGTCCGCGCCTGGCCGCACAATTTGAATAAGATCACACCCACGCAACCCGCAATTTATAGCCAGTCATGTGCAATAGCTCATCGTACCAGCCGCAACCGGAAACACTGCCACTCCCCCTCGGTTACATGTCGCCAATGCATCACCCGCAATCCGAAAATTTACCCCCGGCACAGAGAAATGCTGGTAGAGCGCGCTCGGGCTAAAAAATTTTAGCGCGACTAAAACTCGTTCCGGTCGCCGTTCGTTCCAGCTTCAGAATTTCCGGATAGCGACATTAGTGCTGTCACGGGCGATTATCAGCGCGGCACGCCAGGGTTTCCAGGTAGGGCACGGCGAGATTCAATAGCCGAGAAAATCGCCATTGCGGTAAATATCAAAGGAGATGTTCTGCCACAAGGCTTCCGCCAAGGCGGATCTCGAACCCATCCGCTGCTTTGTCGAACCATGCTCGTTTGTGCAACATGGTAGAATTCGTGCCTTTCGGGTGCCCGGACACAAAGTTGTTCGTACCCACTTTCATTATTTCAGGAATAACCGTCATGTTTTCCAACAAAAATACCATTGCCCATACTGACCCGGAATTGTGGGCAGCCATACAAAATGAAAACCGCCGTCAGGAAGATCATATAGAGTTGATCGCCTCGGAAAATTACGCCAGCCCGGCGGTGATGGAAGCACAGGGCAGCAAGCTGACCAACAAGTATGCGGAAGGCTATCCTGGCAAGCGTTATTATGGCGGCTGCGAGTATGTGGACGTGGCTGAACAACTGGCGATAGATCGCGTGAAAGCCTTGTTCGGCGCTGAGTATGCCAATGTGCAGCCGCATTCCGGCTCGCAGGCGAATCAAGCTGTGTACATGTCGGTACTGAAACCGGGCGATACCATCCTTGGCATGTCGCTGGCGCACGGCGGGCATTTGACGCACGGTGCATCGGTGAATATCAGCGGCAAGCTGTATAACGCCATCCAGTATGGCCTGAACGAAAAAGAAGAAATCGACTATGAACAAGTTGAGCGTCTGGCCAAGGAGCACAAGCCCAAGATGATCGTGGCGGGTGCTTCCGCTTACGCGCTAGAGATTGACTGGAAGCGTTTTCGCGCCATCGCCGACAGCGTGGGCGCGTATCTGTTCGTGGACATGGCGCACTACGCCGGTTTGGTCGCGGCAGGCATTTATCCGAGTCCCATCGGCATCGCGGACTTTGTCACCAGCACCACCCACAAGACCTTGCGCGGTCCGCGCGGCGGCATCATTCTCGCCAAAGCAGAATTTGAAAAAGTGCTGAACTCGGCGATCTTCCCCGGCATTCAGGGTGGTCCGCTGATGCATGTGATCGCCGCAAAAGCCGTGGCGTTCAAAGAGGCGGCCAGCGAGGAATTCAAGGAATACCAAATACAGGTGGTGGACAACGCGCGTGTGATGGCCAAGGTGTTACATGAACGCGGCCTGCGCATCGTGTCCGGACGCACCGACAGCCATCTGTTCCTGGTAGATTTGCAAGCCAAGCACATCACCGGCAAGGATGCCGAAGCCGCGCTGGGGCGCGCGCACATCACTGTGAACAAGAACGCCATTCCTAATGATCCGCAAAAACCGTTCGTCACTTCAGGCATTCGTATCGGTAGTCCGGCCATGACTACACGCGGCTTCAAGGAGCTGGAAGCGGAAAAACTCGCGCACCTGATTGCCGATGTGCTGGATGCGCCGAACGACGATGCGGTGATTGCGCGCGTGGTCGGCGAAGTGAAACAGTTGTGCGCGAAGTTTCCGGTGTATGGAGAATAGCTTGTAGCCAGTAGCTTGTAGCGGGTAGCCAAACAATCGGCTTTTCGCTACCAGTTACCAGCTACCAGCTACCAGCTATGAAATGCCCCTTCTGTAAAGGTGAAAAAACCCAAGTGGTGGACACGCGCGAAAACGACGATGGCGACAGCATCCGCCGTCGCCGCCGTTGCCTGTCGTGCGACAAACGCTTCACCACTTACGAAATGGTGGAGTTGCGCATGCCGCAGGTGGTCAAGCAGAACGGTAAGCGCAGTGAGTTTGACGCGGAAAAGTTGCGCACCAGTTTCAAGCGCGCCCTGCACAAGCGTCCGGTTCCGACGGAACTGGTGGACGTGGCCATTGATCATGTGACGCAGAAAGTGCTCGCACTCGGTGAACGCGAGATCGGTTCGCGCCAGATCGGCGAGATGGTGATGAAGGAATTGCTGAAGCTGGACAAAGTGGCCTATATCCGTTTCGCTTCAGTGTATAAAAGTTTTCAGGATGTGGGCGATTTCGCCGATGCGGTGGAGGCGGTGCGCAAGTCCCCGGTACGCCGAAAACCGCCAGTGGAATAGCCATGTTTACTTTTACTGCGCAAGACAGCGTGTGGATGGCCCAGGCACTGCGTCTGGCGGAACGCGGTCTTTATACCACCAGCCCCAATCCGCGCGTCGGTTGCGTGCTGGTGCGCGATGGTGACATCGTTGGCGAAGGCTGGCACGAGCGTGCCGGCGAACCCCACGCGGAAGTTCTCGCGCTGCGCGCAGCCGGTGAAGCGGCGCGCGGCGCAACCGTTTATGTCACGCTGGAGCCGTGCAGCCATCATGGTAGAACGCCGCCCTGTGCCGACGCGCTGATTGCAGCCGGAATCGCGCGTGTGACGGTGGCGGTGCAAGACCCCAATCCACGGGTGGCGGGGCAAGGCATCGCGAAATTGCGTGCGGCGGGTATCGAGGTCGAGTGTGGTTTGATGGAGGCGGCGGCACGCGAATTGAACATCGGTTTTTTCGCGCGCATGACGCGCGGCACAGCGTGGCTGCGCAGCAAGATTGCCATGAGTCTGGATGGCCGCACCGCATTGGCGAACGGGGTCAGTCAGTGGATCACCGGCGAGGCGGCAAGACAGGATGTGCAACACTGGCGGGCACGCTCTTGCGCAGTGTTGACCGGCATCGGTACGGTGTTGGCAGATGACCCGCAACTCAATGTGCGCGGGATAGAAACAGCACGACAACCGTTGCGCGCGGTGGTGGATAGCTTGCTGCATATGCCGCTCAATGCGCGACTGTTGCAACAAAATGGAGTGATGGTTTACACCGCCACGCAAGACGCGCAGAAAATCGCTGCATTAGAAAAATCAGGCGCGCGCGTCGTCGTGCTGCCGGATGCAAACGGTCAAGTAGATGCCGCCGCTGTACTGCGCGATCTCGCCGCGCAAGGCTGCAACGAAGTGCTGGTAGAAGCTGGCAGCAAATTGAATGGCGCCTTGTTGAAGGCCGGGCTGGTGGATGAACTGGTGCTGTACCTCGCACCGCAACTGCTCGGCGACATGGCGCGTGGTATGGCGCGGCTAGGCGAGCTGGTGAGCATGGATCAGCGCATCGAGCTGGAATGGAATGACGTGCGCCAAGTCGGCAAGGATTTACGCATCGTGGCGCGGGTGAAAAAATAACCGCCCGTCATTCCCGCACAGGCGGGAATCCAGCAGAACAACATTCCGCGAAGCGGACAAAACCTCATAGTTGACCCGCTAGGCGGGATTTTTCAATCCACTGGATTCCCGCCTGCGCGGGAATGACGGGATACCAAGGAGTTAAGTATGTTTAGTGGAATCATTGCCGACATGGGCAGCATCAGTCAGGCGACCGACCGCGATGGCGGGTTGCGGCTGGTGATCGCGACCAGCGCGCTGGATTTGAGCGATGTGCAGGCAGGCGACAGCATCGCAGTAAACGGGATATGCCTGACCGTTATCGAGCATACCGTTGACAGCTTCGCCGTGGATGTTTCGCGCGAAACGTTGAATTGCACCGAGGGGTTGGATGCAATAGGTGCGCCGGTGAATCTGGAGAAGGCATTGCGTTTGGCGGATAGGCTGGACGGTCACTTGGTCAGCGGCCATGTCGACGGAGTGGGCGAGGTCATCGAGTTTACCGATCTGGGCGAAAGCTGGAAGCTGGTGGTGCGCGCACCGCAGGCATTGGCGAAATACATTGCGAGCAAAGGCTCGATCACCATCAACGGTATCAGCCTGACCATCAACCAGGTGAGCGGCGCCGAAGAACTTTTGATGGAACCACTAGCCATTCCGCTAGGTAGCCAAACAACGGCAACCAAGCGGCTGGTTATGGCCGGGCACCCGAACGAGTTCAGCGTCAATTTGATTCCGCACACGCTGGTGATGACCAATCTGAAAAATTTGCGCGCGGGCAGCCGAGTCAATCTCGAAGTCGATTTGATCGCGCGTTATGTGGAACGGATGCTGACGGCGGAAAAGGATTAGGTCGTAGGGTGGGCAGCTCTGCCCACCATTAACTGTATCGAGGTTTGGTAACCGCGTGCACGGTGTGCCCACCCTTCTCGGCTTAAGAGGTTTCCTTGGGCGCAAGGTAGATGCCTTCGACGACCTCGACAAGTGTTGACACAGCATCTTTCGCGGCGGCCTGTCTCTGGAACAGGGACTGCTTGCTCACCTGCGACTTCTTAGGATGAAGGTACTCGTTGCCGTAGTCGCGTAGTCGCTCCATCGGTACTTTGTACTGAGGGAGATGCTCAGCGAGTTCGTTGATCAAATCCACGAGCTTCTTGTCCCTTCGCTTTCCATCGCGACCCGCAGGCCATGATGGCTCGATGCGAAACTTATGAAGGTTGTCGAGAACCGCGTATTCGAGGATTGCACGCGACAACCCAAGCACAGAGAGCCAGCAGCCGAATACGTATGCGCGATAGAGTTCCATGACACGCAGACGTACGTGGCTCGGAAGTTCAACGTTGCTCTTGTTCGTTCTGATCGGTTTGAGTTCACCCGCTCGATCAAGCCATGCATCGGGTTCGAAATCTATCAGCTTTAAATCGACTACCTCGTAGGCAGTGTCGGGCAAGAGTTTGTGATCATCGCCCCAGTCCGGATTGCGATCGATAAGTTCATAGACCTGCTGCAAACCAGTTTCAAACGTGCGCTTTACCAGACCGCTTGCTCCGCTTGGGCGGCCCAGTTCTTCGAGAATCTCCCGGAAGAACTTCCCATTCGGATCAAAGTGGTCAAGAGCAGCCCGAAGAGCGCTGACTCGCGGTTTCATCTGCTCGCGAACAAACGCGAGCATTGATTCCGGAATGATGCTTTGAAGGCGCCCCTCGCCAAGTAGCTGACGACTTTCAAGGCGCTCGGCCTTGTCGAGTCCAGCGAGTGCGCGCTCGGCGAGTCTGACGTACTCGTTTCGCTGTTCATCCGAAGGTTGCCAAGTCAGTGCCTCCTTCGGCTCGCGCCTCGCGACAAGGCTCTCGAACGCCTGCTTCGCTTGGGCAAGCTCTACGTGATGATCCATGGCGACTCTTGGGAAACCTAACTAAATTTAGAAAACAAATTCATGATTTGTCGCACCCTACGCCATTATCCTGTCCTAATCAATCTGCCAAATTACCTATGCATTATCCCGTCTTCATCATGAACCGCGCCGCATACGGCCGAATGGTGTCTCAGCCTTTGCCATAGAGTGCGCGCAATTCATCCTTGGCTTGCTCCAGGATGCGTTTCTGGTTTTCGTCCAGGTTCTTGCCTGCGCGGTTGATATAGAACACCAGCATGGACATGGCGGAGCGGAACGGCGGCGCCTTGCGGTGCGTGCTGGTGTCCGCCGACCTTTTAAGTGACTGTGCGATCCTCTTCGGGTCTTTCCACGTGAAGATGCCTTCTTCCAGCTCAAGCGCAAAACTTTCGCGGGTTACCTTGGCGGACCAGTTGCCGGATGGTGATGTTGTTCGCTGTGTCATTCCCTGTGATCCACTGTTAGAGCAGGCTGGGCGGTATGCAGTAATGGTAGAATTATAAACTTTAGAGCGGTGCATGCCATGCATTCTGCGCCGGCCTGCCAGTTTTTTGAGGTTTACTGCATGACAGATATAGCACCGATACAGGAAATCATCGAAGAAATTCGCGCCGGGCACATGGTCGTGCTGGTTGATGAAGAAGACCGCGAGAATGAGGGCGATCTGGTATTCGCCGCCGAATTCGTCACGCCGGAAAAAATCAACTTCATGGCCAAGCATGGCCGCGGGCTGATTTGTCTGACCTTGACTGAAGCTCACTGCAAGCAACTCAATCTGCCGCTGATGGTGCGCGAGAACGGTTTGCCGTTGGCGACTAATTTCACGGTTTCGATTGAAGCCGCGAGTGGAGTGACTACCGGCATCTCGGCAGCCGATCGTGCGCACACCGTGCAAGTCGCTGCGGCTAAAGATGCCAAGCCTGCCGACATCGTACAGCCCGGCCATATCTTCCCGCTACGCGCGCACAATGGCGGTGTGCTGGTGCGCGCCGGGCATACCGAGGCAGGCTGCGATTTGGCGCAACTGGCTGGGCTTACACCGGCATCGGTCATCTGCGAAATTCTCAAGGACGATGGTGAAATGGCACGCCTGCCGGATTTGATATCGTATGCGCAACAACACGGACTCAAAATTGGCACGATTGCCGATCTCATCGAGCACCGCAGCCAACATGAGAAACTGGTCGAGCGTGTGGCACGGCGCAAGGTGCAAACTGCTTACGGCGAATTCGAATTGGTGACCTACGTGGACAAGACCACGCAACGCACTCATATGGCCTTGGTGAAGGGTGATATTCGCCATGATGCCGAGACTTTGGTGCGCGTGCACGAACCGCTTTCGGTGATGGATTTTCTGGAACAAACCGATCATGCGCATTCGATCAGCGTGAATCAAGCCATGCAGAAAATCGGACATTCGTCGGCCGGCGTACTGGTGTTGCTGCATCGTGGCGAGACAGCGCAGGATTTGCGCGCGCGCGCCGCCCTGGATGCGGGAAGCCAGCAAACCGCACAGTGGGATCCGCGCAGCTACGGCATCGGCGCGCAGATACTGCGAGACCTCAATGTCGGCAAGATGCGTTTGCTGGCTACCCCGCACAAGATGCCAAGCATGACGGGATTCGGGTTGGAAGTGGTGGGTTACGCCAATCGCTAATAGCAAAATTACAGAGACTGATATGAAAGAACTGGAAAAAAACCTCAACGGCAGCGGTCTGCGTATCGGCATCGTGCAAAGCCGTTTCAATACTGATGTGTGCGAAGGTTTGTTGGGTGCATGCCGTGCGCAATTGGTGCAACAGCACGTGCGCGAAGAGGATATCACGCTGGCGACTGTGCCCGGCGCGCTGGAAATCCCGCTGGCGCTGCAACGCATGGCACAGAGCGGCAAGTTCGACGCGCTGATCGCACTGGGCGCGGTGATACGCGGCGACACCTACCACTTTGAAGTGGTGTCCAATGAGTCAGCGCGCGGCGTGAGCGAGGTGCAACTGCATACCGGAGTGCCTATCGCCAATGCAATAATGACCACTGACAGCGACGCACAGGCGATCGCGCGCATACAAGTCAAGGGTAGCGAAGCCGCGCTGGCAGCCATCGAGATGGTTAACTTGCTGCGGAGCCTGGCATGAATATGAGCAAGGCTGATGATGCGGGCGCAGCCAAAAAGTCCCCGAACAAAAGCCCACGCCATCGCGCCCGCGAACTTGCGTTGCAAGGTATTTATCAATGGCGTGTCACCTCAGGTGAGGATGCGCAAATCGAAAAGCAGATTCACGCCGAGAAAAATCTCGGCCGTTATGACAAGGAGCTGTTCTCCAAACTGTTGCGTGGTGCCTTGAGTCAACACGCCGACCTCGAGGCACTGCTCGCCCCGCACCTCGACCGGCCGCTAGCCGAACTGAGTCCGGTGGAGTTTGCGGTGCTGTTGTTGGGTGCGTTTGAATTATCCCAACATCCCAAAGTACCCTATAAAGTCATCATCAACGAAGCGGTTGAACTCGCCAAGACATTTGGCGGCACCGACGGCCATAAATTCGTCAACGGCGTGCTCGACAAGCTTGCGCCGCAACTGCGCGCGCTGGAATTCTCAGGGCGAGCATCTTAAAGCGGATATTTCCGCATGACAGAATTTGATCTGATCCGCCGCTATTTCACCCGCGCCACACCGAGCGCGCTGCTCGGTGTGGGCGATGATGCCGCGCTGCTCAAGGTTAGCGAGGACTATGTGCTGGCGGTATCCAGCGACATGCTGGTGAGCGGTACGCACTTCTTCCCCGATGCCGATCCGTTTCTGTTGGGACATAAAACGCTGGCGGTGAATCTGTCCGACATGGCCGCAATGGGCGCAACACCGCGCTGGGCGATGTTGGCGATCGCGCTGCCTGGCGCAGACGAAACGTGGCTGGAAAAATTCAGCGCGGGCTTCTTCGCGTTGGCGCAGCAGTATGGTGTGGAACTGGTCGGCGGCGATACCACGCGCGGTCCGCTCAATCTGTGCGTGACGATATTCGGCGAAGTGCCTGCACAACAAGCGTTGCGGCGCAGTGGCGCACAGCTTGGCGATGAGGTTTGGGTGTCTGGAACATTGGGAGACGCCGCGCTGGCACTCGTACATCTGCAAGGACGCATCATGTTGAGCGCCGCCGAGTACGCCGCTTGCGCACCCGCTTTGCATCAGCCGCAGCCGCGCGTCGCGCTGGGGTTGGCGTTACGCGGTATCGCCAACAGTGCGATCGATATTTCCGACGGGCTGCTCGCCGATCTCGGCCATATTCTTGATGCTTCGCGACTGGCTGCGCGGCTCGATTTTTCGGCACTGCCGATCTCTTCGGTCTTGCGTGATCATTTGCAGCAGCCGTCAGGAAAACAATGCGCCTTGTCCGGCGGCGACGATTATGAATTATGCTTTACCGCACCCGGCGCGCGCCATGCTGAATTGTTGGGCATTGCCGCACAACTCAAATTGCCACTGACCTGTATCGGGAGAATTGTTGCGGGGCGCGGCTGTCTCGTGCACGATGCGGCAGGTGATCCACTCAACATAGAGGCTTCCGGTTATGACCATTTCCGATGAAACCATTGTAAAACCCGGCTGGCGATTCCTGTTCAGCCACCCGGCATATCTGCTGGCGTTCGGCTTCGGCAGCGGTCTGGCGCGCAAAGCTCCCGGCACATTCGGCACTTTGGCCGCTTTTCCGCTGTATTGGTTGCTCGCGCCGCTGCTGTCGGACGAGTTGTTCATTCTCTTGTTAATTTTTGCATTCGCTCTCGGCGTGTGGATATGCGGCATCACCGGCAAAGCGTTGGGTGTGGCCGATTACGGTGGCATCGTTTGGGATGAGATCGTCGCGATGATGCTGGTTCTGTTCTTTACCCCGCCCGGTTGGTATTGGTCATTGCTGGCCTTTGTGCTGTTCCGTTTTTTCGACATCGTCAAACCGCCACCGATACGCTATTTCGATAGCAACTGGCACGGCGGCTTGGGCGTGATGTTCGACGATTTGCTGGCGGCCGGATATGCCTTGCTGTGTCTGGCTTTGGTCAAGAGTGTATTGCTGTGAACCGCATTGCCACCAAGCTGATTTGTGCAGTGCTGCTTTGCATAAGCGGATTGGCGCACAGCGAGGAATTTACCGCCAAGATTATTGCCGTGCTGGACGGCGACACGGTGCTGGTACGGCGGGAAAATGGTCTGGTGAAAATTCGACTGGCCGAAATCGACGCGTCGGAAAAAGCGCAGAGCTTCGGCGAGACTTCCAAACGTTCATTGTCCGATATGGTGCTGGGCAAACAGGTGAAGGTGGTTAGTCAGGCCGTCGATCAATACGGGCGGCTGGTCGCGCACCTCTACGTGGCTGCGCCAAGCTCGACCGAAGGTCGAGCGTCTGATGAAACCACTAGCCAATCGACTAGACTTGCAAACAACGCCAATCAAGTCGCTGGTTATGGCGGCGTACCCCTTGCGGGTGACGGATGGGACGTGAATGCCGAACAAATCCGCCGTGGCATGGCATGGGAATATTCCAATTTCCACAGCAACCAGGCTTTGATCGCCTTGCAGAACGAAGCCAAACAAGCTCCGCGAGGCTTATGGGCACAGAGCAACCCGACCCCGCCATGGGAATGGCGTAAACAACACCCGAGTACTTTTTCTACACAGCCCAATGCAGCCGTGTCATCTGTCACTGCTCATGCCAATACGACTTCGCCTGACCCTGGTTGCGGCAACAAGAAGCATTGTTCTGAAATGTCCTCGTGTGAAGAAGCCCAGCATTATTTTGCACAATGTGGCGTTAAGACGCTGGATGGGAATGGCAATGGGGTGCCGTGCGAAAGGTTGTGCGCGCCCATACAAAAGAATTAAAAGCCAATCGTTTGGCATCCCTGCGCATCGCAGCGCAGCGCCGAACCGTGTTGATACCAGTCGCCTAGTACCCAGCGTTCACAAGTATGCCCATCTACAATATGTTCGTGACGATTTGGGCGGTGAGTATGACCGTGAATCAGGCGCGGATAGTGATATTCGCGCAGCAGCGCGGCGACAGCTTCATCGTTCACATCCATGATCGCGCTGTCTTTGGTTTTCTTCGCTGTGGTGCTGTGCTGGCGTAATTGCTCGATGTGAGTCTTGCGGGCTGTGAGCGGTTGGGCGAGAAAGTTTTTTTGAAACTCTGCGTCATGCACCTGGACGCGGAAGCGTTGATACTCGACATCGTCGGTGCACAGTGTGTCGCCGTGACTAAGCAGCGTGGCTGTGCCATACAGATCGAGCAGCGTGGGATCATCCAGCAACGTCGCCTGGCAGGCATGCGCCAGGGCTATACCCATCAGCAGATCGCGGTTGCCGTGCAGCAAATAAACCGGGGTGTCGTGCGCTGCGAGTCCATGCAATGCGCTGATTACCCGGGCGTGGAAAGGATCGTGTATATCATCGTCACCCGCCCAGTACTCGAACAAATCGCCCAGGATGTAAAGCGCTTCGGCTCGTGGCGCGATAGCTGTGATGAAATGCCGAAATGCCGCCATGCTGTGCGGCTGGTCGGCACTGAGATGCAGGTCGGAGATGAATAGGGTGTGTGGCATGGCAGGATTCAGGATTCAGTGGTTTGTAGCCGCTACGCAGCTTAGGTTTTTTTAATCAAGCGCGGCAAAGCCGTACAAAAACCTAAATCCTGAATCCTGATTTCCGAATCCTGGTTCTTGACTACTTCACCACTTCCGCCTTGGTGATGATGACATCTTCCAGCGGCACATCCGGGGTTCCGGAGCGGTTGCCGGTCTTCACATTACGTATCGCGTCAACCACATCCCTGCCTTCCACCACTTTGCCGAACACGCAGTAGCCCCAGCCGTCCTGGCCGGGATAATTGAGGAAGCCATTGTCCTTGACGTTGATGAAGAATTGCGCGGTGGCGGAATGCGGGTCGCCGGTGCGCGCCATGGCGATGGTGTAGTTGTCGTTCTTCAAGCCATTTGCGGCTTCATTTTTGATCGGGGCATTCGCTTTCTTTTGCGTCATGCCGGGCTCGAAGCCGCCACCCTGGATCATGAAATTACCGATCACGCGGTGAAAAATGGTGTTGCTGTAAAAGCCGCTGTTCACGTAGTCAAGAAAATTCTTGACCGTGTTGGGCGCTTTTTCAGCATCCAGTTGCAGTGTGATGATGCCCATATTGGTATGCAGTTTGACCATGGTTGGTTTGCCTTGAGTTAAAGATTGCGAAGATTGCATGGTGCAGCACAGCAGTAGTGCGAACAGCGTGGTGAACAGATGCTTCATGTTATGCGGCACCTTCGTAAATGATTTGCCAGCGATTGTTTTGCTTGATCCAGTATTGGCGTTTCTTCATCCGGTTGGACAGGTTGTTGCTGCCGTAATCCTGCTCGAAATTGACCACCACCATATTGGGCTGCTCCGGGTAGGTGAACATGCTGACATTCGCGATGCCTACCTTGACCCATGACTTCGCGCTATTCACCAATTGTTTTTGTTTCGCCCATGCCGGGTAATCTATATTGTTGCTGGAAAAATTGCGCGCGTAATGCTTGAGGTAAGCGCCGGTGTTGAGGCTGGCCCAATCTTTGCGCCATTGTTCGACTTCCTGCAGCAGGCTTGCACGCTCGATTTGATCTTGTTCGTTGTTCCAGTCCATCTGGTTGGTGATGATGACCGGCGTGATACCGACTTGCAGATAGGGGGCGAGTTTGTTCAGGTCGTCATTTGCCAATACCACGCAACCGTTGCTGGCGCGCGGGGGACGGCTATAAGTGCCACTGGGTGTGCCATGCAGCCAGATACCGCTTCCCGAACGTTTGTTTCTGCGATCCCATTCGTTCGGGTAACTGAGCGGGTAGGCCCCATTGCCATACATATCGGCGAGCCGTTTTTTGGGCAATTCTGCTTTTACGAAATATACGCCTATGGGAGTGCGTTGATCGCCTGAGGAAAATTTTTCGGTGCCGAGCTTGCCGATAGTGATGTAGAAGTCAGTGACATAGCGCGGTTCGCCAGCCACGTTCTCATAAACGAATAGTGTGGAGTGACTGGTGTCGACTACCAGCGCGTACTTCTGTTGCGCATCCAACTGCCATAAAAAACGCGGTCTGAGCTTGGTGTCCGATTGGGATAACACGCGTTGCAGACGCACGCGTGCCTCGTCGCGCAGGTCTTCAATTTTGTCCTGCGGAGCATTTGCCGCACTGCCGAAATTATCGATCACGCCGGCATGCGCCATCAGCAAATCGCCTTTGACCAATTGTGCCAGTTTGAAATTTGGGTTGTCGCGCAACAAACTGTCCACCTCGTTGAGCGCGATGTCGAGGTGATTGTTATTGATGGCTTGCAGGCTTTTCACCAACTGCGCTTCTGTATCGCGCAAATCCGGGTCAGCGTGCGCCGCGCTTGGCAGCAAGCTGCACAGCAACGAAAAAATCAGTGTCGGTTTCAACATGGTTACTTGGAGCGTTCTTCCTGAATCAGCCACTTGTTGCCGGATTTCACCATTAGCAGGGCTTTGTTGCCGGAAGTTTTTAGGTGACTGGCATGATAGGACTGGCGGAACTTAACAGTGGCATGATCGCTATCGGTGAATTGTATGGTCATATTGCGGATACCAATATGGATATGTTTTGGTTTGCTGATATGCTCTCTTCGAGCGGCCTCCCATGTTGCGCGAGTTTCACCGCCCGGCGTTTTGAAATCATCAGCATAGAACGACAGGTATTTATCCGTATTCCTGGCCGACCACGCGGCAGCCCAAGCCATGACTGTTTTCAAAGCTTCCCTGCTGCTCTCTTTCTTGTCAGCGCGCTTGGGGGGGGAAGCGGAGGATTCGATTTTGGTTGCGGTTGTAGTTGCAGTTGCAGCAGGCGCTGGCTGAGCGGGCTCGGGCGGGCTCCCCTCGGCAATGACGGGTGCTGCCTCTCCAACATTGCTCAAGACAGGCCCTTCGACTTTGCTCAGGATAGGCCCTTCGGCTTTGCTCGGGACAGGGGTGTTGCGTACAGGGGTCTCTTTATTGCGTGTGCCACCGGCAAACAGATTTTGAATCATTGCCAGCTTGGTTTGCGTCGCGGTGTTGCCGTGATCGAGTTGCAAGGCGCGGTCATATGCTTGGCTGGCCATCTTGGCGTATATGTCACCGAGGTTCTCGTGCGCGGTGGCGTAACTGGGATGAGTGCTTATCGCCATTTCCAGTAACAGCCTGGCTTTGTCGTATTGACCTTGGCCGGCATACAGCACGGCGAGGTTGTTATAGGGCTCGGGCAGCTCCGGATAGTCATCAGTCAAAGCCGAGAATATTTTGATAGCATCAGCGGTCTGGCCTTGCTCGGTGAGTATCAGTCCTTTAAGGAATCGCGCTTGCGCGTCTTTCGGCTTATTGGCGAGATAGCCATTTACCTTGTCCAGAGCCTGGCTGCGCTGGCCTTGCTTGAACAGCTGGTTGGCATCTTCAATGTCATCGGCATATGCGCCAATGCTGGCACACAACAGCAACGCGCCGGTGAGCAGTACGGTATGGCGGTTAAAATGGTTAAGTATATTCATAGTGGTTTAGTTCCAGAATGCCGTGCCCCAAGCACGCGCGGATCGCTTCAGGCGCGCGGAATTATTTGAATTGAGGCGGATTCTACCAAATAACCCGCACATTTTCACAGTTTATGTCGATTGAGGATTGAGGATTGAGGCGCGAGTAAAACCCGCATCTTTAGTTTTTTCACTTGATACCCAAACGCAATATGGCAGCAAGAAATCGGGATCGAGCAAAAACCGCTTCTCTGCCTTTAACTCAATCCTCGATCCGCACTTCTCAATCCTCTGTTCTCAATGTTTTCGGGTAAAATCCTCCGCGCAAATCGTTAACCTTACACGAACCGGGAAGAACCCAACATGAGCAGTACGCCACAAACCGTTGCTTCCAACTTCATCCGCACAATTATTGATGCTGATCTGGCCAGTGGCAAACACCGCAGCATCGTCACACGTTTTCCGCCCGAACCCAACGGTTATCTGCATGTCGGTCATGCCAAATCCATTTGTCTGAACTTCGGTTTGGCAAAGGATTATCAAGGCAAGTGCAATTTGCGTTTCGATGATACCAACCCGGAAAAGGAAAGCGAAGAATATGCTCAATCCATACAGGACGATGTGCGTTGGCTGGGCTTTCAGTGGAACGGCGAGGTGCGTTGGGCATCCGATTATTTTGAGCAGCTATTTCAATACGCGGTCGAATTGATCAAGCAGGGCAAGGCTTATGTGGATGATCTCACACCGGAACAAATGCGCGAATATCGCGGCACGTTGACCCTGGCAGGCAAGAACAGCCCGTATCGCGAGCGTTCTGTGGAAGAAAATCTGAACCTGTTCGCACGCATGCGCACAGGCGAGTTCGCCGATGGCAGCCGTGTGCTACGCGCCAAAATAGATATGGCGAGTGGCAACATCAACCTGCGCGATCCGGCAATTTACCGCATCCGTCGCGCGCACCACATGCGCACCGGCGATGCCTGGTGCATCTACCCGATGTACGATTACACGCATTGCATTTCCGATGCGCTGGAAGGCATCACGCACTCGCTGTGCACGCTGGAATTTGAAGATCATCGCCCGCTCTACGACTGGGTGCTGGATAACATCACGATCCCTTGTCATCCGCGCCAGTACGAGTTTTCGCGGCTGGAACTGCATTACACCATCACCAGCAAACGCAAACTCCTGCAATTGGTAAACGAGGGGCGCGTGTCCGGTTGGGACGATCCGCGCATGCCCACCATCAGCGGGATGCGCCGCCGTGGCTACACTCCGGAAGGAATACGCGAATTTGCAAGGCTAATCGGAATCTCCAAGAGCAATAACACCGTGGACATGGCTGTGCTGGAATCGGCTATCCGCGAAGATCTGGAATCCAAAGTCCCGCGTGTAATGGCGGTGATTAATCCGTTGAAAGTGCTGATAACGAATTTTGTAGCGGGACAAACCGAATCGCGCGAAGCGGGTTTCCATCCGCAACATCCGGAGTTCGGTGCACGCATCGTGCAGTTCGACCAGGAAATCTGGATCGAGGCGGATGACTTCAGCGAGGCCCCACCAGCGAGTTGGCAACGTCTCACCGTGGGCGGTGAAGTGCGGCTGCGTTATTCCTACGTCATGCGCTGCGATGAAGTGATCAAGGATGCCGCCGGCAACGTGGTCGAACTGCGCTGCTCGATAGATGCTGAAACGCTGGGCAAGAACCCGGTCGGGCGCAAAGTGAAAGGTGTGATCCACTGGCTGTCCTGTGCGCATGCGCTGCCGGCCGAGATCCGTTTGTATGACCGGCTGTTCACCGTGCCGGAACCGGACGCGGATAAAGAAATCGACTTTTGCACTTACCTCAATCCAGATTCTCTGACCATAGCGCAAGGTTGGGTAGAGACGTGCGTAAAAGGTGCTGCGCCGGAAACCCGCTACCAGTTCGAGCGGCTCGGCTACTTCTGCACTGACCGTCGCGACTACCGTCCCGGAAAGCTGGTGTTCAATCGCACCGTCACGCTTAAAGATTCCCGGGCGAAAGAGCAGGGATAAAGCGCGGATGATGGTATTCAATCGCGTACCTGCCAGCAACAGTGGCTTACCTGATAGAGAGGTAAAGGCCGCAGCCTCGCCGGTTCAATTCGCTTCACTCAATCCCTGGCACAATCCAATATCCAGGTCCACACGTATTGGCAGCCACAGCCAGGTGCGGAGTCGTCATTCCTGCCGGACTTCGTGACGCGAATGGCTGCCTTCAGGTAGCGGCTTCTGTTCCTCGAGTTCCTCCAGTTTCCGGTAAAGGCGGTAAACAGCTCTGCATGGCCGATCGACTAACCTGGCAAACTACGCCAGCCAAGTCGTCGGTCAACACCGGCAAGCCGCTGGTTATGACACAGCAATCCATTGGTGCCTTGATTACATCTCAGCACATGCTTGGCCTTCCAGGACTTTTGTATTTTTTCAAAGCTTTCAAACCACAACCTGTTTCCCCCGCAACCACGCCCCCGCCAGCATCAGCGCAATCAACAGCAACACCGCCGCATTGCCCCAGCGCGCATAGGGCGTGGAGCCATCATAGCCTTGCGCCATACCGAGCAGCACCGCCTCCACATGTTGCGGCAGTTGCTGCAATACTTTGCCATCCGCGCCAATGATGGAAGTAACGCCGGTGTTGGTGGCGCGCAGCATCATCCGGCCGCTTTCCATTGCGCGCATTTGAGAAATTTGGTTGTGCTGCGCGGCTGCGTGGGAATGACCATACCAGGCATCATTGGAGACGTTGACCAGCAGCGTAGCCTGCGGCAGGGCGCGGATGATTTCTTCGCCGAACACGTCTTCGTAACAGATGTTCACCGCAACATGCTGCCCGGCGACATCGAGCGGTGCCTGCATTGCATCGCCACGCGCCAGATCGCCCATCGGGATGTTGAGCACGCCGTTGATGAACCAGCCCAACAACGGACGCAACGGAATGAATTCTCCGAACGGCACCAAATGTTGCTTGCGGTAATGTTGCTCATCAGCCGCACCCAACGTAAATACACTGTTGTAGTAGCCGCCATGGTCGCGCTCAAAGGAACCGATCAGCACATCGCCGCCGTTTTGTCGCGCATGATTGCTCAGTTGCTCAACCAGAGTTGGTGGTACCTCGTGTCGCAACAAGGGCAGCGCAGTTTCCGGCAACAAGGTGAGGCGCGCGCCGTTTTGCAACACCAGGCGACGATATGTTTCCAGCGTGCCCACCAGCGCATCTTCGTTGAACTTGAGATTCTGCGCGATGTTGCCCTGTATCAGCGCCACGCTGAAAGGTTCGCCGTGAGGCTGTGTCCATGCGACCGTGCGCAGCAGTGCACCGATTCCCCAGAGCAGCAACAACGCTGCCAAAATAAGCGGCCATCCCCTCCTCTCCCGCGTTAGCGCGGGAGAGGAGGGTTTTGAAAATTTAATTCCCAATTTAGGATAGCAAGCCTGCCATAGCCACACCACCAACCCCGCGCTGACCGCCGCGGTCAGCGACACGCCATACACGCCGAACAGCGGCGCATAGCCTGCCAGCGGACTTTCACTGTGCGCATAACCCAAGGTCAACCATGGAAAGCCGGTGAAGATCACCCCGCGCAGCCATTCGACCGACACCCATGCTGCCGGCATCACCAGCATTATGCGCAGACCATACGCCACGGGAAAACGCGCTTGCGCATAGCCGGCCAACGCAGTGAACAGGGCAAGGAATGCGGCGAAAAGCATAGTGGCCGGCAGTGCCAGCAGCATCGGCATGTCTCCGTAATCGTGCAGCGCGACATAAATCCAACCGATGCCCGCGCTAAACAAACCCAAACCGAAAGCAAAGCCCAACCATGCTGCTATACGTGGCGTGCCGGCACGTTGCCAAAGCGCAAACAAGACGGCGAGTGCCAACACCGGGATCGGAAAAATCCCGAACGGTGCGAAGCCGAACACGCAGCTCAATCCGGCGAGTAATGCCCAGCCATAATCGTTCTTCAATAAGCCCATACAGAAATTCACTATCTGATGTGTTGCAAAACCCGTGCAGCATAACCGATTCGCTGAGCAGGCCGTTAACCGCATGAAGTCGGCTTACGCGACCAAGGTGCGACAATATGCCGCATGGACAGTCAGCCTAAATCTTATACAATGGCCGCTCGGAATTTTAATCAGCGACTACGCAAATGAAAACCAAACTGCTGTTCGTTGCACTGCTGGTCACCACCAATGCCCATGCTTCCTGCGGCTCGTCTTTCTGCTCCGTGAATACCCATTGGGATACACAAGGCTTGGTGAATGATGATGCCTTGCGTGTCGATTTGCGCTATTCATACGCCAACGCCAACACGCTGCGTAGCGGCTCCTCAAAAATTGCCCCCGCCCAACCCACCGGATCGGATACCGAAATCGAGAACCTGCGCACCATCAATCAAATGCTGAATCTGGATTTGGATTACTCCGTCGATCAGAAATGGAATGTTGCTTTGGATCTGCCCCTGGTGATGCGCGACCATACCCACACTTTTGATTCTTCAGTTTCCGGCCCACTCGTCCAGCAGGCGAAATTTACCGGGCTGGGCGATGTGCGCGTGCTAGGCAAATATAAATTTGATTCTGCCGAACACCATGCCGGCAGCGGCATGAGTATCGGCATCAAGCTGCCCACCGGCGCGATCGACAAGACCATGACACCGTCTGACCCAACTAATCCTAACGTCCCCAATCCATATCCATTAGATCGTTCCAGCCAGCCCGGCACGGGCAGCACCGATCTGCTGTTGGGCACCTATTACCATCGCGACACTGAAAATTCGCCGTGGGGCTGGTTTGCCAGCGGACAGTTGCAATACGCCGTGATCACGCGCGACGATTATCGCCCGGGCAATGCGCTGAATCTGGATATGGGCGCGCATTATGCTTTTGCGCCCACACTCACCGGCTTGCTGCAGCTGAATACACAATTCAAAAATCGCGACACCGGGCTGAATGCGAATCCCGCCTCCGGTGGACATAGCCTGAGCCTCAGCCCGGGCCTCAGCTTAGTAGTCGCTCCAAAAACCAATCTATACAGCTTTGTGCAAGTCGCCCTGTTGCAGTACACTAACAGCGATTCAGCCGGTGCAGGTCAATTGACCGCGCCGTGGTCATTCGCCATGGGAATCAGCCATAGCTACTAAATCAGAATCCATTTTTATGCCTTCCTCGAAATAGGCCGGAAGAGAAAAATCTGCCCACGGCGGCGCAGCCACTTACAGCGTTTTATTTCTCGCAACACGCTGCTTTGTGCTTAAATCGCGCCCTACACAACTGTCAGCACAAGATTCTCATGGAAAAAATCCGCCTGTCCAAACGCATGTCAGAACTCGGCCTGTGCTCTCGCCGCGAAGCGGATAGCTACATCGAAAAAGGCTGGGTTGAAGTCGACGGCGAAATCGTCAGTGAACTGGGCAGCAAGGTCTATCTCACCCAGCAAGTAAAATTACGCACCGCCGCGCAAAACACCCAGCAACAGCGTGTGACGATCTTGCTCAACAAGCCGGTCGGCTACGTATCCGGGCAAGCCGAGCATAATTACAAACCTGCCATCACTTTACTGGATGGCACAACGCGCTGGGTGGAGGATCAATCGCCGCTGCGCTTTCATCGCAGTCAGTTCATCGGCCTCGCCCCGGCAGGCCGTTTGGATATTGACTCGCAGGGCTTGCTGGTACTCACCCAGGATGGCCGCATCGCCAAGCAACTGATCGGGGAAGACTCCAAAGTGGATAAGGAATATCTGGTGCGCGTGCAAGGAAAACTGGAAGACAGCGGACTGGCCTTGCTCAACCAGGGCCTGAAGCTGGATGGCGAATATCTCAAACCCGCCAAGGTGACCTGGCAAAACGAAGACCAGTTGCGCTTCGTGCTGCATGAAGGGAAAAAACGTCAGATCCGGCGCATGTGCGAACTGGTCGGGTTGAAAGTCAGCGGACTGAAACGCATCCGCATCGGGAAGGTGAAATTGGGAGATTTGCCGGTTGGCCAGTGGCGGTATTTGGGAGAGAACGAGCAGTTTTAAGTCATTGCTTAATTATGCTTTAGGGTGCCTCTAAAAATTCAGAGTTCGCCCAAATGCAAGGCGCGGAAGAGGGGTAAGCAGGCAAGCCGCGTAGCGGATGCTCGCAAAAAATTTCGCAGCGCCGCATATGGTGTATATGTTAGCAAGAAATTTTTTACGCAACGCAGCATAACCAGCCACTTGGTTGCCGTTTTTTGGCGACTTAGTGGAATGGCTAGTAGTTCCATCAGTTGGGATGAAATCTGGATTTTTAGAGGTGCCCTTTTGCGTAACGCAGTACCAGCTCTTGCAGCGTGGCGGGCCTGCCAAAATACCAGCCTTGCCCGAAGTCACACTTCATCTCCAGGAGCTTTGCCCTCACACCTTCGGTTTCAACGCCTTCAGCGACCACACTCATGCCCAGCGAATGCGCCAATGCAACTGAAGAGCGCACAATTTTCAGGCTTTGCGCAGAGGCCAGGATGGGCTCGACGAAAGCACCATCGATCTTTAGCGTGCCGAGGGGATACCGCTGCAAATGCCTCAACCCGGAATGGCCTGCGCCATAATCATCGAGCGCGAGGCTGCAACCCAATTCGATCAGCCTGTGCATAATCCTCAACGCAATTTCAGGATACTCGACCATCACCGTTTCTGTCAGCTCCAGCTTCAATTCTGCAGGATTAATATTTTGACTCGCCATGATGGCCTTCACATCATCCACCAGCATCTCGTTGCTCAATTGAGCTGGCGACAAATTGACACTGACAAATGGCGTTTCATAATCTGCGAATTGCCTTAGCGTCTTCCAGTCTTTGCACGCGCGTTCAAGGGTCCAAAGACCAATTTCATGTATCAAGCCGGTTTGCTCTGCTATCCATAGAAAGTCATCGGGCTGCATCGGCCCGTCAGTTGGATGATGCCATCGAATCAGCGCTTCGAATCCGGCGACACACCCATCGGCAAGATTACAAATCGGTTGATAATACAGCTGAAATTCTTCACGCGCTAAGGCACGCTTCATTCCGTGAGCGAGAGATAGCTTTTGCGTCGCCTCGCCCTTCACGATGCTGTGGCGCTTGGATTGCTCCGGTGAAATTATTGTACTTGCCGTTGACAACGCCGAGCCATCGTTTCTATTCCTGAAACGCTCCAGAATGACCAGCAACAAATGGCGCAAAACCGGGTCACTTTTTTCCAACAACCCTTCCATCAGCTTGCGCGGAATAGGCACAAGCACTGTTCTCTCAACCGCCCTTACAGTTGCAGTACGGGGTTGATAGTCAATTAAGGACACCTCCCCAAACAACTCGCCTTTGCCTATCAGCCTGATGCGATGTTCCTTGTCTTGCTTCACAACCAAAACTTCGACCATACCTTCTTCAATAAGATAGGCGCAATCGCCAACGTCTCCATATTTGAAAATCTGCTGGCCGCTGGTAAAAACCTCTCGATCAAATTTATCAAACAACATAACTTGCTTCCCTACTTGATTTAACTTAGCAGACGCTTTCGTTCTGTTCGAATAGCAGTACAGCAACAGCCAAATTTCCAAAATTTCATAGGCTGCAACTATCACGGAGGCGTGGGTGACGGACAATATACCAAATAGCCAAATCTGACCACTGTAGCGGAGACTTTGGAACGGCCATAAAAGACCCGCTTGGTGCAATAACTTATGAAGGTGTGGTTAAACTTTTCTTGCTGCAGATTTTTTTCGCTCGACCAGCATGGAATATAGCCTGCGACTATCCGCGCGCAACACGGTAAACATGAGTTCGCCGATGTGGATGTGATCGCCGCGCTTGGGTAATTGTCCGGCGGCTTTAAGCACCAGCCCGCCTACCGTGTCGCATTCTTCGTCGCTGAATTCCGTGCCGAGTGCGGCATTAAAATCGGCGATCTCGGTGTCGGCTTTGACGCGATACTGTCCCGCGGCATCCGCGATGATGTTGTCTTCGTCATCGTCAAAATCGTATTCGTCCTCGATGTCGCCAACGATTTGTTCCAGCACGTCTTCGATGGTCACCATGCCGGACACACCGCCGTATTCGTCCACCACCAGCGCGATGTGGTTGCGGTTGCTGCGGAAGTCGCGCAGCAGCACATTGAGGCGTTTGGCTTCCGGCACGAACACGGCGGGGCGCAACATGTCGCGCACATCGAATTCTTCCCCGGCGTAATAACGCAATAAATCTTTCGCAAGCAGGATGCCGATGATGTTGTCTTTGTCGCCTTCCACCACCGGGAAGCGCGAGTGAGCCGTCTCGATAATAAAAGGAATGAATTCTTCCGGCGGCTGGCTGATGTCGATGACATCCATTTGTGCACGCGGAATCATGATTTCGCGCACCTGTCGTTCGGAGACTTGCATCACGCCTTCCATCATGGACAGCGCGTCGGCATCCAGCAGGTTGCGTTCGTAAGCGGAATGCAGCAGCGCGACGAGCTGCTCGCGGTCTTCCGGCTCGCGCAGCAACATCGTGGAAAGACGCTCTAACAGACTGGGCTTATTACTTCCGGGTGAGTCCATTGCGTGGGTGTGTCATGTTCGATAAGGATCAGGGTAGCGCAATTTTAGCATTAGTGCGGTTTCCAATGCTTCCATCTCGGCGGCATCAGCGTCATTCCCGTGCTCATGGCTTTGCAAATGCAGCGCGGCGTGCAGGGTGAGATGCGCGTAATGCGCCAACAAATCCTTGTGCTGCGCGGCCGCTTCACGCTCCACTACCGGCGCGCAAATCACTATATCACCCGACAAAGGCTCGGCATCGTCGTAGACAAAAGTCAGCACGTTGGTGGCGTAATCCTTGCCGCGATAATTTTTGTTCAACTCGCGCCCTTCCGGTTCGCCGACGATGCGCAAGGTGATGCTTGCTTCGAGCTGCAACGCAACCTTGAACCAGCGCCGCAATTGCGCACGGGTCGGCAAGTGTTGCGCGTCGCTGGCATATTGAACGGACAAGGAAAGTTTATTGCTCATTTTGCATTTGCAACCAACTCGCCGCGTAATGTATGGCGCACCACCCGGGTGATTTTCACTTCAACGAAGCCGCCGATCAGGCTTGCCGCGCCGCTGAAATTTACCACGCGATTGTTGTCAGTGCGCGCGGCCAATTCCTGCGCATCTTTTTTCGACACGCCTTCGACCAAAGCGCGTTGTGTCGTGCCCAGCATCGCCTTTGCCACACCGTCCTCTTGTTCCATGATGCGGCCTTGCAAGCGTTTCAAGCGCAGCGCCTTGACCTTGTGCGGTGTGTCGTCGCGCAGTTCGGCAGCAGGTGTGCCGGGACGCGGGCTATACAGATAACTAAAGCTGTTATCGAAACCCACATCGTCGATCAGCTTCATGGTCGCCTCAAAATCCTGCTCGGTCTCGCCGGGAAAACCCACGATAAAATCAGAGGTGATGCAAATATCGGGACGTGCCGCGCGCACTCTGCGGATGATGGATTTATATTCCAGCACGGTGTGGCCGCGCTTCATCGCCGCCAGAATGCGATCCGATCCGGATTGCACCGGCAGATGCAAATGACTGACCAGCTTGAGCGTGGTTGCATACACATCAATCAGCCGCTGCGTCATGTCTCTGGGATGTGAAGTGGTATAGCGCAAGCGGGTTATATCCTCCAGCGCAGCGATGGCCTGCAGCAGAAAAGCGAAATCCACGGTTTCGCCATCGTCGCCGGTGCCGCAGTAGGCATTCACATTTTGGCCCAGTAGCGTCACCTCTTTCACGCCTTGCGCGACCAGCTCTTGCACATCACGCATCACGTCAGCCAACGGACGCGATACTTCTTCGCCACGCGTATAGGGCACGACGCAAAATGTGCAGTATTTGCTGCAGCCTTCCATGATGGACAGATAAGCTGTGCCGGAGGTGGTTTGCGCGGTCGGCAGATGATCGAATTTTTCGATCTCCGGAAAACTGATGTCCACTTGCGCACGGCCGGTATCCCGGCGCGCCCGCAACAATTGCGGCAAGCGATGCAAGGTCTGCGGGCCGAATACCACATCCACATAAGGCGCACGCTGCAAAATCGCCGCGCCTTCCTGGCTGGCCACACAGCCGCCCACGCCGATCAGCAAATCGGGATTGGCCAGTTTGAGCGGACGCACCCGCCCCAGATCAGAGAACACTTTTTCCTCGGCCTTCTCGCGTATCGAGCAGGTATTGAACAAAATGACATCGGCCTCTTCCGGCATGTCGGTCGGCTCCATGCCTTCACAGGCGCGCAACACATCCGCCATCTTGTCCGAGTCATACTCGTTCATCTGGCAGCCGAAAGTTTTAATATGGAATTTCTTTGGCACGCTGTGGCACCGATTGTGTTGGTGGTGATAGGTGGATTTGAACCACCGACCTCAGCGTTATGAGTGCTGCGCTCTAACCACCTGAGCTATATCACCGCGAAGAGCGCGGCATTCTCCAGATTTCACCCTACCTTGTCAATGCGCAGGGAACATTGTTCAGTTCGCTTCCGGCAAAATCTTTCTGCATTGCGGTCAATTTAACCTCAGTCGCAGCATCCACCCTGTTCAGCATGAACAGGGTGGCTTTAAGCTTGCTTGCCCGCTCCCCGACCTGCGCGGTGCGCACGCCTTTGGTATTCAAGTCATGGAGAAAGTTCTGTGCCGCATCCCGCGTCTTGAACACGCCCAGTGAAATAGCATTCAGCCAATGTCCTGAAATTTGCACCACAAAATATTCCCTGACACCCAGCGCCTTGAGTTCGGCGATTTTCCGGTTGACCGCAGCCTTGTTCCTGAGCGGCGGGATATACACCCAATAACCTATGTCGCGCTCAATCTGGCGTTGGCTTAATTTATCGGCTAGTTGCAAAGCGGACAACGCAGCCGTAGCACGCGTCAAATCCGGGCCTGAAAAATCACCCCACTCCAGGCAGACCGGCGTACCCGGTTTCGCTGCTGCCGGCGCAGCCATATTCAGCGAGAGCTGCAGGTTCGATGGGTACTGGGACGGGGACGATGCCGGAACTGGCGCAGGCGACACGGCAACCGGAACTGACGCAGATAATACCGGAGCCGGAACCGGCGCAGACACAGCTACGGGCGCGGGCAAAGTCTTGGCCGGTGCGTTTTGCGGCGCAGGTATCAGGCGGATCATTTCACCGTGCAGATAAGGTTGCGCTTGTACCCCTTGTTCGCCCCAGCCAAACCCGTCAAGCTGCATCACCGTGAATAAAATCACATTCCCCAACAATAATATCCAGAATAAATTTCTCATCACGCGTTCGCTTCCTGAGCCATCAACAACAGCCCTTGCAGCACCAGATTGTCCACGACGCGCGGCGGCAAACTGAAGAGTTTTTGATTAAGGTATGGCTGCAATAGCCCTGCCGCCCCGCCACTCAATACCACCGGCGCGCTGGCATCGTTAAGCAAGGTATATTGCCGCTCTATCGCGCCGCAACTGGCTTGAATCGCGCCGCTGTATAACGCGTCGGCGCTATTCAGCGGGAACGGCACATACTCTCCCTGCGTTGATTTCAACTGAACTGTTGCGGCAACCAGACTGCGCTGCATCAGATCCACTCCGGGCAGAATCAATCCACCGAGAAATTCTCCACGTTCGGACAATGTATCTATCGTGGTTGCCGTGCCGCTGTTCACCGTCAGGCATTTCCCTTGCACCAGATGCCATGCCGCAATCAATGCCGCCCACCGGTCACTGCCAAGTTGGGATGTGTTGGAATAACCATTGCGCACGCCGCACTGGGCCTCCCGTGCAACGACAAAATGAGGCTGCCCGGACTTGCCGGCACCGATATTGCGAATATGCTGCGCGATCTCTTCGCCGGCAACATTGCTCACCCAGATTTGTTGTATGTCATGCAAACCTGTCCTGGGCCTCCTGAGGTATCGGGGGGCGAGGTGACCGGCAATGTGCCGCGACAACTTGGCTGCCTGCGCGGCAGGCAAAATGCCGCTGCATAACCAGTCCTCCCCGTTCACCAAGGCCCACTTGATACGTGTGTTTCCTGCATCGATCAGTAACTTCATCCTTTATTACCGCAGCTCCAGCCACAGAGGACACAGAGCGCCCAGAGAAAACACCACTTTGAATTCTGTGTCCTCGGTGATCTCTGTGGCAGGTATTTTTCAAGGTTCATCGCTGCCGCACTCCCACTTCTCCGGAATTGAAACGCCGCATCCCCTGTGCGGTTTCCAGGCATAACTCTCCGCTAGCGCTGACCCCGCGCACAATGCCGTTCACCGTCGATCCATCCGCCATTTGCAACTGGATCGGCATGTCCTGGTGGATGTGATATCGCTCCCACTCCTCGCGCAATGCAGCAAACCCACTTTGCGCGAACTCCTGCAACACGCGCGCCAACTCCTGTAACAAAACGGCCAGCAACTGATTGCGTGTGGGCATCGCCGCACATACTTCATCCAGCGCACATGCAGGTTGACCGATCTGCGGCACCAGACTGGCGAGCAAAGTGCAATTCAGGCCGATGCCGATCACCACTGCGCTAGGCCCGAGCATATCGCCTTGTGCCTCGATGAGCACGCCGGCCAATTTGCCCTGCTCAGTCAGGATGTCATTCGGCCACTTCAACTGCACGCCTTGCGCACCCAGCTTGTTCAGTGCGCGCACAATAGCCACGCCCACCGCCAAACTCAATCCGGATAAGGCATTCAACCCGCAATCAAAACGCCACAATAGGGAAAACGTCAGCGCCGTGCCCAAGCCGGAATGCCAAATCCGCCCCATCCGTCCGCGACCGGCAGTCTGCAACTCCACCGCCAGAACGCTGCCAGTTGGCGCGCCACCATTTGCGACACCGTTTACAACACTTGGCACGGCGCGTTGCAACAGCAGGGTATTGCTGGAAGCGGCTTGCGGCAATATCTCGATATCGAACTGTCCGGCATCCTTCGGGTGCCCGGACATAACCAGCGACTTGGCGGGCGTTGTTTGCTCGCTTAGTCGAATGGCTAGTGGTTCCATCAAAAGGTTTTCGTAGCCCAGCCAGCGCAATATTTCATCCCGTTCCAACCGTTGCCACGGGCGTGCCATGCGATAACCGCGGCCGCGTATCCGTTGCAGCAGCACGCCGTAGTCCGCAACTCCGGCCAGCGCATTGAATACACTGGCACGCGACACACCCAGCCGGCTTGCCAACACCTCGCCGGAATGAAATTCACCGTCCGCCAATAAGTTCAGCAACTGCCAGGTGCGCGCGCTAACAGGGTGTTGAGAAACTACTGCGCTCGGCATAACTGCGTTGCTCAAGGGCTCAAAATGCGGGGTCGCGGAGCGACAGACACCCAGTAAACTCCGCTTTTTCGCCCTTTCGCGCCTTGTTCTGCCATCGCTCGCGGCGTTTTTCAACACCCTGTTAACTATCCCTGTCGTCATTGTGGCATGTCAATATCCTGACGTGGTTTCAAATCAAGAAAGCCCATGATTTCGTCGCGCCGTTTTAATGCATCCTGATAACCCAGATCGATCAACGCCCGACAGAATTTTCTTTCGGTCAGCAAATAGCTCACCAGCGTCCCGCCGCTGTGTTGTCTTGCGCCGGTCATGCGCAGCAACAGGCGTATCGTCCAGGGCAATTCTGCCGCGTATCGCTCGGCAATTTTTTCGATTGGCTGGCTGGGTGACACAACCAATACGTCAATATGCCTGAGATTGGCACGCTCACGCATCTCGTCCGGCATGATCGCGACCAGATCGTTAATTTTTTTCAGCCGCTCCAGATCCATTTCCATGCTATCGAGAAAAATACTGTTCATAGCATGCCCGGCAATCTGCGCCAGGGAAGGGTACTCGTTAATATCGGTGCGATCGGGATGCTCGGCATCATAGCCGTTCACGGTAACGCCAATTATCAGTACGCGCGTCGCACCCAGATGCAGCGCGGGACTGATCGGCGCGATCTGCCGCATCGAGCCATCGCCGAAATATTCACGGTGGATCAAAGTCGCCGGAAATATAAAGGGCAGCGCTGCGGAGGCCAACAGGTGCTGGATATTAATCTCCATCGCAACACCCACCCGCCCGGTGCGCCGCCACGGAACCAGCTGTTTCACGCCCTGATAAAAAGTCACCGATTGCCCGGAACCATAGCCGGATGCGGTGATGCTCAACGCGTGCAGCAACCCCGCATCTACACTCTCCTGAATTTTTTCGCAGGGCAGCATTTCTTCCAATAACTCGACCAGCGGCGAATTATCGAGCAGCGAAACTCGATGGAGCTTGTTGATCCCGATCGCACTGAAGATCACCCCTGCAAGCCATAGCATGGTGTTATTGAATACGCCGAGCACATCGGTGCGATAGATCTGGTTGGCGTGAAAGTTTTTCCAGGTATTGACCAGATACTGCACGCCCATGCTGAAATTCCTCGCATTCACCGCGAGCGTGGCGGCATTAAGCGAGCCTGCGGATGTGCCGCAGATTATCGGAAATGGACTGTGCGCGCGGCGCGGCAAAAATTCCGCAATCGCCTTGAGCACGCCCACCTGATAAGCGGCACGCGCGCCGCCGCCGGTGAGTATAAGTGCGATGCGCTTTTCCATTCGCGCTCTATTCGACTTCAGCCTGTACCGATTCCAGCGCGTCTTTCAACGTTTCTTCCGGCAAGGCATTCAGGGTTTCTGACAACATCTCCGCGGCATCCATCGCCTCATCCTGCAAAGACTCCGGATCAGTGTTTGCTACCAATACCGCCGCCGCACCCACCACCTTGAGCAACCTGGTGCGCTCTTGCATCAACATCTCGACTTCTTCGCGCAACATGGCGACTTCCTGTTTGTCCATTGGCATCGTTTTCTCCCTAGTGTGTCTTCACGCCGGCCACCGCCAGCGCACTCATATTCACGATGCGCCGCACCGTTGCAGTTGAAGTCAATATATGCACCGACTTGTTGGCGCCCAACAAAATCGAGCCTATGGTAATGCCCTCGCCCGCCGCCATCTTCAGCAGATTATAGGCAATATTGGCCGCATCCAGATTCGGCATGATAAGCAGATTCGCAACGCCCTTCAATCGTGCGGCGGGGAAAGTTTCCACGCGCAAACTTTCCGACAGCGCGGCATCGCCGTGCATCTCGCCTTCCACTTCCAGTTCCGGCGCAAGCTGTTCGAGCAACTCGCGCGCCCGGCTCATCTTGCGCGCCGAAGCATCGTCATGGCTGCCGAAATTCGAATGCGACAACAGCGCGACTTTCGGCGTCAAGCCGAAACGGCGCATCTCTTCGGCAGCCAGCATGGTCATTTCGGCGATTTGCTCCGCGCTCGGGTCGAGATTAACATGGGTGTCGCAGATGAACAGCGTATGCTTGGGCAGCAGCAGAATGTTCATCGCCGCATAAACATTCACGCCCGGCCTATGTCCGATCACCTCATCGATGTAGCGCAGATGCCTGAGCGGCTGCGAAACCGTCCCGCACAGCATCGCATCCGCCGCGCCTTTATGCACCAGCATCGCCGCGATCAAAGTGTTACGCCTGCGCATCTCGCGCTTGGCCGAATCCGGCGTAACACCGTGGCGCTGCATCAGGCGATGGTATTCGCCCCAGTATTCGCGGTAGCGCGGATCGCTCTCCGGATTGACCAACTCGAAATGCTCACCCGCACGAATGCGTAAACCCAGTCTGGCAATGCGCTGCTCGATCACCGCCGGACGACCGACCAATATCGGATGGGCAATGCCTTCGTCCACCACCGTCTGCACGGCGTGCAGCACGCGAGATTCTTCGCCTTCCGCATATACCAGACGCTGCGGCGCACGCTTGGCGGCCTCGAACACCGGCTTCATCAGCATGTTGGACTGATACACAAAGCTGTCCAGTTGCTCGCGATACGCTGCCATATCGGCAATCGGCCGCTCCGCCACCCCGCTATCCATCGCCGCCTGCGCCACGGCGGGTGCGATGCGCGTGATCAGGCGCGGATCGAACGGCTTGGGAATCAGATGATCCGCGCCGAAACTCAAATTTTCTTCGCCATACACCGCTTCAACCGCATCCGATTGTTCGGCTTGCGCCAATTCGGCGATCGCATGCACCGCCGCGCGCTTCATCACTTCGTTGATGGTGGAAGCACCCACATCCAGCGCGCCCCTGAAAATATACGGGAAGCACAGCGCGTTATTGACCTGATTCGGATAATCGGAACGCCCGGTCGCCAGAATCGCATCAGGGCGCGCGGTCTTGGCCAGATCCGGCAAAATTTCCGGGGTGGGATTAGCCAGCGCGAAGATCAGCGGTCTATTGCCCATTTGTTTTACCATCTCCGGCTTCAGCACCCCGCCTGCGGACAGCCCAAGGAACACATCCGCTCCGGCGATCACTTCGGCCAAGGTGCGCGCGGCAGTCTGCACCGCATAGCGCGCCTTGTTATCGTCCATTTCTTCAACGCGCCCTTTATAGACCACGCCCTTGATGTCGGTGACGATGATGTTCTCCATGCGCACGCCGAGGCTGACCAGCATATCCAGACAAGCCAACGCCGCCGCGCCTGCGCCGGACACCACCAGTTTTATTTTTGCAATGTCTTTGCCGACCACCTTGAGGCCGTTCAACAAAGCCGCGCCGACGATGATCGCCGTGCCATGCTGATCGTCATGGAATACCGGAATCTTCATCCGCTCGCGCAGCTTGCGCTCGATGTAGAAACATTCCGGAGCCTTGATGTCTTCCAGATTGATGCCGCCGAAAGTCGGCTCCAGCGCGGCTATAATGTCCACCAATTTATCGGGATCGCGCTCGGCGATTTCCAGATCGAACACATCGATGCCGGCAAATTTCTTGAACAACATACCCTTGCCTTCCATCACCGGCTTGGCGGCCAGCGGGCCGATCGCGCCCAATCCCAGCACCGCCGTGCCATTGGTGATCACCGCGACCAGATTGCCGCGCGCGGTCAGGTTGCGCGCCTCAGCCGGATTTTCCACGATGGCCTCGCAAGCCGCTGCCACCCCCGGCGAATAGGCCAGTGCGAGATCGCGCTGGGTGATCATCGGCTTGCTCGGGGTAACGGTAATCTTGCCCGCCGGGGCCTGGCGGTGGTATTGCAGCGCGGCTTCGCGCAATTGCTCGTCCATTATTTTCTATTTTCCTTGCCAGACAGAATTGCGCGGATTATACCGTAGGCAGTGAGGCGGCCTCACACATAAGGTTCCCATAAGGCCATCCATTTCCATCAACCCGCCATCAAATCCGGCTGCCGCTCATCCGCAAATTCAACCATTCATCCGCTAAACATTCACGCTTTATCGAAATGCCCCGCCATTCGTCTTGTATCCGTTGACCCTGTTAATGCCCTGCAATAATCTGTGCGCACTCGGCAAACTTGCTGAAAGGTAGCAGCGCGAAGTCAATGGATCAGAGGCAGTGATGCCGCTCCATCACTTAAGGTTCACTGTAATTACGAGAAGGAAAACGAGATATGCCGAACACCATGCTGAAATTGATGCCAACCACGATGTTGAGATTAAAATCCGTTCAAAGTGACAGCCTGCCCATCCCCGGTTTCGAGTCTTGGTATGTGTGCGCGACAGATCCGGCATTGTCGGTAATGATCGATTTTCGATCACGCGCCTCAGTGACAGTGTCCGAAACAGCACATCTGAATGAGGCGCTTGGGCATATGAAGCACACCGGCGTCAGATGCGCCTTCGTCGTCGACGAAAAAAAGGACGCTGTCGTCGGAATGCTCACCGCCTACGATATATTGGGCGAGAAGCCGCAGCAGCACATGCGTTTCACCGGAATCAGCCATGACAATGTGCTGGTAAAAGACATCATGCAAAAGATCAGCGATTGGCGCGTGACCGACATCAAGGACATCGAGCAATCGACCGTGGAAGACATCTTGGAAATCTTCAACGAAACCGGGGTGACGCACTTGCCGGTGATGGAGACAACTGAAAGTAATGAGCAACGCTTGCGCGGGCTGCTCTCTTTTGCCAAGGTAAAACGACTGCTTGTTGATTTGGCGTGAGCAGCCGCAAGGTGGACTAAGGCTCTTGCTTGCAGCCCACCCTGAACGGAACCTGGTTACGTAACGGCGGGCAGATTCGCGGATTGCCGGTTAGGGTAAATCTGGTAACTGGGTTTACTCGGTGCCCATCACTGGAGTGGCGCGCCCGAAGAGTTAAATCTGAGCACTGGGAAGAGTCTGTTTTTCTGGATTAACGTTTGGGTCCACCGGTGCGCTTTAGCGCGTCCGCTGAAACGACTTGTTATTGGGTTCCCAAATCATTTTGTATTCCACAAATAAAAAAAGGCAGGGTCACCCCTGCCTTCTTAAAACATGTGTCAATTACTTGGCAGGGCCGCCTTCATTATTAGCGGGAGCCTTCTTAGCCTTCTTATGCTTTTTAGCCTTCTTAGCAGGCTTAGCAGGCTTAGCAGGCTTCATAGCATTTTGTTTCTTTTCTTCTGCCAGAGGAGGAGCGGCAGCAGGTTTGATTAGCTCTGCATAGAGATTGTCCTGTTTCTTTCCTTCTGCCTTAGCAGGAGCTACCTTGGCAGGAGCCATGGCTGCGTCAGCAGCAGCGGTGAAAGAAACAGCAGCGAATACAGCAGCGATCAGTACGGATAACAGTTTGCTCATGGTGAACTCCAATTTTTAGTAGGTTAAAAACGTTTTAAGACACTACCGTGTCGGTGTCTATAACGCACTGCACATTTGTTCGGTTGACACTACTAAACGGCATTGGTTATGCGGTGCAGGGCAGGGAGCAATCGACCGTGGAAGACATCTTGGAAGTCTTCAACGAAACCGGGGTGACGCACTTGCCGGTGATGGAGACAACTGAAAGCAATGAGCAACGCTTGCGCGGGCTGCTCTCTTTTGCCAAGGTAAAACGACTGCTTGTTGATTTGGCGTGAGCAGCCGGTGGACTAAGGCTCTTGCTTGCAGCCCACCCTGAAATGCACCTAAGCGGTATCCCCCGCCGCCTGCGCGGAAGCCTTGGGTGGGTAATTTCGAAAATATGAACGCAATTGAAAGTACCTCAAAGCTAATTTTGAGTCGCCATCTGTACGAAAACGAACATATTCTTCTGAAATAAATTTTAGGGCATCGTTATACATATCAATGTGGTTTTGGCGCGATATGGCCTCTTGAAAGGCTTCTCCGAGGTAATGAATCATCCATTGACCGTCAACGTCCCTAACAAGCATTTTTAAACACACTTGAGCTAGCGTTGCACTGTATCGAGAGAAGTTATCCTTGAGTTCAAGAGCTGCGATCGTCTTCAAAAACTCGATCATTTTCTCGCCTACTACAATTCGTGGGTACTGGGCTACCTCACTTTCGAGCTCGTATGATCTTGCTATGGCTGGGCCATAAAGCTCGCCGGGCCTCAGTTCGGTACCCCACGCTATTTCAATCCCACCGCGGAGTGGGTTACGAAGTTGAGAGCCGAGATTCATAAAGCATAGAGATCCCGCCATACCAAGAAGGGCGAAAGCGCCATTTATTTGAATGGGTGCTTCCTTGTTGCCTAAACAGGTAAACGCAACCAATCCGTCCGACCAATACTGTAGACGAAGCTCGTGCCCTTGCATTTTGTCCCATTCTTCGCGAAGCTCTAGAGGAAGAGTTTGTCGAGTTGGCGAGTCAATCGGCTTGAGGAGCCCATCCATTAATTGACTCGCCTGTTCCTGAAGTCGCGTTATTGGACGAATTGTTTTCGTGAGTACTTCCTGAATGAATTGTAACCTTTGTTCTTCCGTAGTGATCATTGGAAGAACACCCTGATCACGAAGAGCATGACGCTGACCAAGAATATCTAGGAAGCAAGCACAATAGTTAAACACCGACAATGCCGGGGAAGCGGTAGTAGGCTTTTGCGTATCAATCACAAAGGACTCCACGTAGTACGTGTTTGCGTTGTGTTAAACGGTTTCCCCGTTCAAGTAACAAGGGGCTATAAATGCGTGTGCCGGATTGATTATAGGCACAATCACCATCGAAAACATGACTATAAATATTCAGGCATTGTCGCTAGCTTCTGATCCCCACCAGCATTTTCTCCAACCGTTTCACCGACACGATCACCGGCGTTTTCAGTTCCTGCGCGAACAGCGACACGCGCAGCTCCTGCATCAACCAGGCGAACTCGTCCACGCGTGGATCGCTGTTGCCCTGCTGCGCCTGACGCAACTTTTGCCATGCCTGTGTTAGCGGCTGCATCTGGGTCATGCACTGCGCGTCGCGTGCCGGATTGCTGCGCAGTTTTTCGATGCGCAGGTTGATCGCCTTGAGATAACGCGGCACATGCTGCAAGCGTTCATAAGGCGTATCGGCGATGAAGCGCTTGTGCAGCAGCCATTCGAGTTGGGCGCACACATCCTGATTCGCTTGATTATGCGCCTTGAGTTGCGGCAGATTTTTTTGCACCGCTTGATATTCGCTGAGCACGTTGCCCGCCAGCCGCGCGAGTTCCTGTGCGATCAGCAGCAGGCGATTCTTCGCTTCCTTGCCGCGCGTGGTGAATTCCGCTTCGTTCGCTGGCAAGGGATCGTTGAGGCAACAACGCTCGAAGGTCATCGCCAGTATCTGTTGCTGCAATTCCTGCTGGGTGCCACCAAATGGGGAATTAGGCGCCATGAACAACATGCCCAGCCGTTGCGCATCGGGCAGATTCTTTTCCAGATACTTCACCTGTTCTTTCAACAGCAGCATGAACAAACGGCGCAACCCGCCGCGATGCGCGGCTTGTGCGGCATCGCGGGTATCGAAAGCGCGCAGTACCACTGCATCGCCCTCATCCACCAGCGCGTTGAACAACGTCACGGATTGCCCTGCGCGCTTTACTTCGCGTGTCTCTGTAAAGGCGCCGAAACTCCAAGATGTGTAACGCTGCTCCGAAACGGTTTCGTCTTTTTCCCCGGTCGTCGCCCCCGCAATCGTGGCGGGTGCGGCGCGCGGCGCCAGCTCGCCGTGCAGTTGGGCGAAGTTGCGCGACATGCCGAGTTGACGGCCATGCTCGTCCGCCACACGGAAATTCATCAGCAAATGCGGCGGCAACTGTTCGAGGCGGAATGCATCCAGCGGCACGTCGATCTGCTTCTGCTCGCGAATGTAGCGCGCCAGCGCCTGCAGCAGCGGCGTGTTGGATGGTTGTACTTCACGGCAGAATGCCGCGGCGAATTCCGGCACCGGCACCAGATTGCGGCGCAGCTTTTGCGGCAGCATCTTGATGAGTTGCACTACCTTCTCCGCCAGGATGCCCGGAATCAGCCATTCGCAGCGCGCAGCGACCACTTGGTTGATGAGCGCCAGCGGCACGGTGAGCGTGATGCCGTCATCGTTCTTGCCCGGCGAGAAGTTGTAGCTCAACGCAAAGCTGACGTTGTCGATTTTCAACTGCGGCGGAAACTGGTCGGTGGTGATGCCCGCTGCTTCATGGCGCATCAGGTCGTCTTTTTTCAGATAGAGCAGTTTCGCGTCGCCGCGCTCCGCCTCTTTACGCCACGCTTCGAAAGCCGCGCCGTTGTGGATGTGCCCAGAGAGATGCCCGGGGATGCGGCTGTCGTAGAACGCGAATATCAATTCTTCATCCACCAGCACATCGGGGCGGCGCGCCTTATGCTCCAGCGCTTCGATGTCGGCGATCAGTTTCTGGTTGTGCGCAAAGAATGGCGCGCGCGTTTCGAACTCGCCGCCGACCAACGCTTGGCGAATAAACACCTCTCGCGATTCCGCCACATTCATCGGCCCGTAATGCACGCGCTTCTTGGCGTTCAGCAACAAGCCATGCAAAGTGCTGCGCTCGTAGGCGGTGACTTGCGCGGCCTTCTTCTCCCAATGCGGATCGTAATAATGCCGCTTGATCAGATGCGCGCCGGTTTCCTCCAGCCACTCCGGTTCGATGCGCGCCACGCAGCGCGCGTACAAACGGTGCGTCTCGATCAGCTCGCCCGCCATCACCCACTTCGTGCCTTTTTTCGCCAGCACGGAATTCGGCGCGATAAAAAATTTAATCCCGCGCGCGCCCAGATATTCATTGCCTTCCACGCTCTTCATGCCGATGTTGCCGAGCAGCCCGCACAGCAGGGCTTTGTGGATTTGTTCGTAGGTCGCGGGTTGTTCATTGCCGCGCATCCCCATCTCGGCCACTTGCGCATGCAGCTGCTGGTGTAACTCGCGCCACTCGCGCAGCCGCAGCGGCGACAGGAAATTCCTGCGGCACTCTTCACCCAGCAAGCGATTGGACTTTTTTTCAGCCACGGCTTGCTCGAACCACGCCCATATCTTCAGGTAAGCGAGAAAATCGGAGCGCTCGTCGGCGAATCGTTTATGTGCCGCGTCCGCCGCTTCCTGCCTGTCCAGCGGACGTTCGCGCGGGTCCTGCACCGACAGCGCGCTGGCGATGATCAGGATTTCCGTCAAGCAGTGGTATTGCCGCCCCGCCAGCAGCAGGCGCGCGATCTTCGGGTCTAGCGGCAGTTTGGCGAGCTCGTGACCAAGACTGGTGAGTTGCCGCGCTTCATTTATCGCGCCGAGCTCTCCCAGCAACTGGTAGCCGTCCGCGATCATGCGCGGGGTGGGCGGCTCGATGAACGGGAATTCGGCGATGTCGCCCAGCTCCAGCGCGCTCATGCGCAGGATGACGGTCGCCAGTGACACGCGGAAGATTTCCGGGTCGGTGAATTCCACGCGCTGCAAAAAATCCGCTTCGTCGTACAAGCGTACGCACACGCCGCTCATCACCCGCCCGCAACGTCCGGCGCGCTGGTTGGCGGCGGCACGCGAAATTTTCTCGATGTGCAACTGCTCGACCTTCTGGCGGATGCTGTAACGATTCACCCGCGCCAGACCGCAGTCGATCACATAGCCGATGTTCGGCACGGTCAGCGAGGTTTCCGCGACATTGGTCGCCAGCACCACGCGACGTTGCGCGCCGGTCTTGAACACTTTGTCCTGCTCGTCCGCCGACAGCCGCGCGAACAGCGGCAGCACTTCGATACCTTTTGGGTGGTGCTTGCGCAGCGTTTCCGCCGTGTCGCGTATCTCGCGCTCGCCGGGCAGGAAGACCAGCACATCGCCGCGAAGGCCGCCTGCCGCCAATTCATCTAGCGCAGAACTCACCGCTTGCGGTACGTCCTGAGCTTCTCCTTCTTCACTCACCTGCAACGGGCGATAGCGTGTCTCGACCGGGTAACTGCGCCCAGACACCTCTACCACCAGCGCGCCGAAATGTTTGGCGAAGCGGTCAGCATCCAACGTTGCCGAAGTGATGATAAGCTTGAGATCAGGACGGCGCGGCAATAATTGCTTAAGGTAGCCGAGCAGGAAATCGATGTTCAGGCTGCGCTCGTGCGCCTCGTCGATGATCAGCGTGTCATAATTTTTCAGCAGCGGATCGCTGTGGATCTCGGCAAGCAGAATGCCGTCAGTCATCAGCTTGATGCTGGTGTCTGGCGATACCTTGTCGTTAAAGCGCACCTTGTAACCGACCGCGCCGCCAAGCTCGGTTTTCAATTCAAACGCGATGCGTGTCGCCACGGTGCGCGCCGCCACACGACGCGGCTGGGTGTGGCCGATGACGCCCAGTAAACCGCGCCCCAGCGTCAAACAGATTTTCGGCAACTGCGTGGTCTTGCCCGAGCCGGTTTCGCCGCACACGATCACCACTTGGTTATCCGCAATGGCGCGCGCCAAATCCTCGCGCTTTTGCACCACCGGCAAATCGGCGGGAAACTCAATAGCGGCAAGGGAATCGAGCCGCGCTTTGCGGCGCAAGGCACTCGCTGACAACACGGTATTAACGATCAAGAACGCCTCGCAAAAGAAAAGGGACTAGCTCCCGGCTAATCCCTTGAGGGGGTTTTATTGTCCGCACAATTATTGTGGCTGAGAATTTCCGGTTTGGCTTTAAACATCCAATATAAAGAATCCCAATTAACGAATCCGATGCGAACCAGTTGTGTACTCTCTTCTTATAATGGCAATGGGCGAAAATGTCTATATACTTTATGGAGTAACGCAACTATTTTACCTGGAGCATCACATGCCTTACGTCAACATCCGCATCGCGGAAACCTTGAGCCGCGAACAGAAAAAACAGATCGCTGCCGAAATCACCGACATGCTGGAGCGCATCGCGCTCAAGCCGAAGTCTTACACTTACATTGCATTCGATGAACTGCCCGAAGAAAACTGGGCCATCGCCGGACATAACCAATGACTTGCCCAGCGTTTTTTGCTGGGTTAGTCAGATGGCTAGTAGTTCCATCAGTTGCTAGATGAGTCATAGCACGGCATTATCCGCACATTGCATCAGGGAGGTTCAAATGCCAATCACCGCCACATCCGCTGACTTCGTTGCCTGGTTCCGTTCCGTCGCGCCCTACATCAACGCGTTTCGCGGTCGCACTTTTGTGATCGCCTTCGGCGGCGAAGTGGTCGCGGACGGCAAGTTCGTCGAACTGACACATGACTTCAATCTGCTTGCCAGTCTCGGCATCCGGCTGGTGCTGGTGCATGGCGCGCGCCCGCAGATCGAGCAGCATCTGGCGAAGAACAATCTCGGCGACACTTATCATCACGGCATCCGCCTCACCGATGCGGAGACCATGCAGTGCGTGAAGGAAGCGGTCGGGCGGGTGCGTGTCGAGATCGAAGCGCTGCTGTCGATGGGTCTGGCGAATTCGCCGATGGCCAATGCCGACATCCGCGTGGCGGGCGGCAATTTCATCACCGCGCAACCCATCGGCATCATCAATGGCATGGATCTGATGCACACCGGCAGCGTGCGCAAGGTGGATGTCGCCGCACTGAACGACCGCATGGAATTCGGCGAGGTGGTGCTGCTCTCGCCGCTCGGCTATTCGCCCACCGGCGAAGTGTTCAACGTCACGCTGGAAGATGTCGCCACCGCCACCGCGATCGCGCTGGATGCCGACAAACTGGTGTTCCTGATGGACACCGACGGCGTGCAGGACAAGAAGGGAAAGCTGCTCAAAGAGCTCACCATCGCCCAGGCGCAAGACGTGCTGTCCACAAAACGCAAATTGCCTGATGACGTGACATTGTTCCTGCCTTGCGCGATACGCGCCTGCGAAGCCGGTGTGGCGCGCACCCACCTGATCAGCCGTCACACTGACGGCGCAGTGTTGCAGGAATTATTCAGCGATGAAGGCATCGGCACCATGCTGGTGGAAAGCACGCTCAACACCCTGCGCAACACCAGCATCGAAGATGTCGGCGGTATATTGAAACTGCTGCGTCCACTGGAAGCGGAAGGCATTCTGGTGCGGCGCAGCCGCGAATTGCTGGAACAGGAGATCGACCGCTTCGTGGTGCTGGAACACGATCACCGCATCGTCGGCTGCGCCGCGCTATACCCCTTCCCCGATGAAGCCGCCGCCGAACTTGCCTGCCTCGCGGTGGAAGCACAGAGCCGCGATCACGGCTACGGCGAAGCCATCCTCAACCACATGATAGACATCGCCAAGACGCAGGGACTGAAAAAACTGTTCGTGCTCACCACCCGCACCGCGCATTGGTTCATCGAGCGCGGCTTCGTCGAGAGCGACGTGTCCGCGCTGCCCGCGCATAAGAAGTCTCTGTATAACTATCAGCGGAAGTCCAAGGTGTTTGTCAGAAAAATTTAACACACGTTTTAGAAGGCTAGTTGATGAGTCCAGGAAATCCAGATGATGAAAATCCAGATGACTTCGACGGGGTAGAGTGGGCTGCGCGACTGCTCGGCCCAGATTTTTCGGATCAGCTTGCTGAGGAATCTGAAAAGATTGAACGGGAAGAGATGTACACCAAAGATTGGGAATATGTTTCTTATCAGTTTCGTGAATCAAAAGCTTTCATATGCGAATCGTGTGGTGTGGATTTGTCCAAGCACAAAGGTTTATTGCACGTTCATCATATGGATCAGAACAGAGAAAATAATGACCCTCGCAATTTGATAGCGCTTTGTGTTCTTTGTCATTGCGAGCGGCACTTCCACATGACGGCAGACATAATTGGTACCCAAATAATCGAAGAACTACGACAGAAACGTATTGATATAGCTAAGTAAAAGCGTGAGCGCAGGTTGAGCTTTGCTATGCCCATCCCAATTTATAACTGACGCCACTCTAAACTGGTTGTGTTTCCCCCCAAGGCGCGACCTTCAACAGCAACAACATCCCAGGTATCGCCAATGCCGCGCACAACAGGAAGAAGCCGCTCCACCCCATCTGATCCACCAGCCAGCCCGCCGTGGCATTGACGAAGGTGCGCGGCACGGCGGCGAGGCTGGTGAATAGCGCGAACTGGGTGGCGGTGTAAGCGGGATGGGTGGTATGCGCGATGTAGGCGACGAAGGCCGCCGTGCCCAGCCCGACCCCCATTGCCTCCAAACCGATCACGAACGCGAGTTGCATCAGATTAGTCGCCGTGATGTCTGCCTGATGCCCGAGTGTAGCCAACCAGTAAAACCCGAAGATGCTCACCACTTGCACCACGCCGAATAGCCATAGCGCGCGATTGATGCCGAGCTTCAACATCCAGATGCCGCCGAGCAGCGCACCGATCACCGCTGGCCAAAGCCCGGCATTCTTGGCGATCAGCCCGATCTGTGATTTGGAGAATCCCATGTCGAGGTAGAACGGCGTGGCCAGCGCGGTACACAGACTGTCGCCGAGTTTGTAGAAGAACAGAAACGCCAGGATCAGCAACGCGCTTTGCCAACCCTTGCGCCTGATGAATTCGCGGAACGGTTCGACCACTGCATCGCGCAGCGTCTTGGGTGCATGGGCCACCAACGGCTCGTTGACCAGCAGCGTCATCACCATGCCGGGCAGCATAAACAGCGCGGTGATCATGAACACCATGTCCCACGGCAGATGGTCGGCGAGGATCAGCGCCAGCGAACCGGGGATCAATCCGGAGATGCGATAGGCGTTGACGTGCACCGCGTTACCCAGGCCGAGCTCATTATCGAACAGCAATTCACGCCTATAGGCATCCAGCGCGATGTCCAGCGTGGCGCTCAGGAAAGCCAATAATGTGGCGAGCAGCACGATCATGGGCAAGTCATTCTGCGGAGAAAAACCGCCCAGCGACGCGATCACCACCAGCAGCGCGGCTTGCGTAAGCAACATCCAACCGCGCCGCCGTCCCAGTATCGGTAACGCATAGCGATCCAGTAGCGGCGACCAAAGAAATTTCCAGGTGTAGGGAAACTGGATCAGCGCGAACGCGCCGATGACCTTGAGATCGATGTGCTCGGTGCGCAGCCAGGCGGGAACCAGATTGAGCAGCAGATATAGCGGCAGACCGGAAGCAAATCCGGTGAACACGCAGATCAGCATGCGGCGGGTGAAGAGTTGTTGCCAGATGGTCATGTCGACTACCCTCTCCCCAGCCCTCCCCCGCTAGCGGGGGAGGGAGTTAATTCTTCCCCTCGCCCACTTGTGGGATAACCAGCGACTTGCCCGCTTGCGGGCTTAGTCGATTGGCTAGTCGTCCCACCAGAGGGGCTAGGGGAGAGGGAGCACGTTTTAAATCTACACCGCACGCTGAAACCGATACACCGCCGTGCTGCCGAGCAAGTTGGGCAACACATTCATTTCTTTTTTACCGGTCATCACGCGGCGCTCGAGTATCTTTACGCGGTGATCGGCGCAGAACGTTTCAAAGTCATGCAAGGTGCACAAATGCACGTTCGGCGTGTCGTACCATTGGTAGGGCAGTTCTCTGGAAACCGGCATGTTGCCGCGCAGCACGTTGAGGCGGTTGCGCCAATAGCCGAAGTTGGGGAAGCTGACGATGCCCTCGCGTCCGACGCGCAGCATTTCCTGTATCAGCGGCTCGGTGTGGCGCGTGGCTTGCAGCGTCTGCGACAGCATCACGTAATCAAACGAGCCGCTCTCGAAATCCGACAAGCCGGAGTCCAGATCATTCTGGATCACGTTCACGCCGTTGCTGATGCAGGACACGATGCCGGGATCGCTGATCTCCACGCCGTAACCGCGCACCTCGCGGGTTTCCTTGAGATAGCGCAACAGGCTGCCGTCGCCGCAACCAAGGTCGAGCACTGTTGCGCCCTTCGGTATCCATGCGGCGATCGCGGCGAAATCGGGCCGCTCCTGAATAATTTTGGCACCTATCTGGCTCATGTGGCACACTCCCCCGCAACCTTATCAAGGTAGGTGCGCATCACGTCAAAGTAGTACGGGTCCTGCATCAGGAAAGAGTCATGGCCGTGCGTCGAGGTGATTTCCGCATAGCTGACATTGCGCCGATTGTGCAATAAAGGCCGCACGATTTCGCGCGAACGCTGCGGCGAAAAACGCCAGTCGGTGGTGAACGACACCACCAGAAAATCCGCCTTGGCCCGCGAAAACGCCTTGTTCAGATTGCCGCCGAACTCGTGCGCCGGATCGAAATAATCCAGTGCCTTGGTCATCAGCAGATAAGTGTTGGCATCGAAGTAAGAGGCGAACTTGTCTCCCTGGTAGCGCAGATAGGATTCGATTTCGAACTCGATGTCATAGCTGTAACTGAATCGGCCGGAACGCAACTCGCGCCCGAATTTGTCCGCCATCGCATCATCGGACAGATAAGTGATATGCCCCAACATGCGCGCCAGTCGCAGGCCGCGCGTCGGCACCACATTGTGCCGGTAGAAATCGCCGCCGTGAAAATCCGGGTCGGTGAGGATGGCGCTGCGCGCCACGTCGTTAAAAGCGATGTTCTGCGCGGTGAGGCGCGGCGCGGCGGCGATTGCGAAAACGTGGCGTACCCGGTCCGGGTGGGCCAGCGACCATTGCAAGGCCTGCATCCCGCCCAGACTGCCGCCGATCACCGCCGCGAATTGCCGGATGCCGAGCAAGTCGGCAAGGCGCGCCTGCGACTCCACCCAGTCTTCCACCGTGATCACCGGGAAGCTTGCCCCGTAAGCGTGACCCGTTTCGGGATTGATCGTGGACGGGCCGGTCGAACCATGACAACCGCCAAGATTGTTCAGCCCGAGAACAAAGAACTTGTCGGTATCGATCGGCTTGCCGGGGCCGATCATGGTGTCCCACCAGCCCACATTCTTGGGGTCGTCGGCGTAATAGCCGGCAACATGATGATGGCCGGACAGCGCGTGGCAAATCAGGATCGCGTTGGATTTATCGGCATTCAGCTTGCCATAAGTCTCATACACCAACTCATAGCGCGGCAGCACCGCACCGCTGCGGAATACCAGCGGGGTGCCGAACGATGCGCGCTGTGCGCTGACGATGCCTATGCTATGTGCTGTGCTCAAAATGAATACCTTAAATAAAACCCTCTTTGGCTAAAGCGGAAAAACAAAACCCGCTCGACTAAAACGGAGCGGGTTGCCTCGCTTTAGCTGGTATGTTTTAAGTGCCCCGCAAGCTGATGTCAAATCGGCACTGATGAAACTACTAGCCATTCGACTAAACGAGCAAACAACACTCGTTAAGTCGCTGGTTATGGTGCGCAGTTTCCGCGTTTTGCGAAATGCTGTCAATGTGTTCCGGGCGGCATTCTTAAGCGTTTATGCGGGCATTTCTTTTTGGTGCAATCCGCGTAGATGTGAAGCGAGTGGTCGCGGATAGTGAAGCCGAGCTCGGTGGCAACTTTTTCCTGACGCGCTTCGATGGCCGTATCGTAGAATTCCTCGACATGGCCGCATTGCAGACAAACGATGTGATCGTGATGTTCGCCCTTATTCAGTTCAAACACCGACTTGCCGCCCTCAAAATGGTGCCGCACCAGCAGTCCGGCCTGTTCGAACTGGGTCAGCACACGGTACACCGTTGCCAAGCCCACGTCTTCTCCACTGCTGAGCAACTGCTTATAAACATCTTCCGCGCTCAAATGGCGTTCTTTGCTGTTTTCAAACAGATCCAGCACCTTAAGCCGTGGCAAGGTGGATTTGAGGCCGGCACTCTTGAGGTGTTCGGGTTGGTGCATATCGTTACCTCCCAATTATTTCAAAGCATCATGCCTGAAACTTGTTGCAATTGCAAATAAGAACAATTATCATTCGTATAAATCATTAAGGGGGATCGCCTTGAAACGCTTGTTGCTTATTTCCCTGCTGCTTCCGCTTGCCGCGCATGCAACTGACGTATATACCATCCGTTTTTTTGAATTTAACCAATTTTAATATTATCCGGGGAGGTGCCGTGCTAGCCCGTTTATCTTTAACCTACATCGTGGCAGGAATATTTGCAATTCCAGGCTTTGCTTTTGCTGCCGATCCCTTGGTACTGGCAATCCATGACAACCAGTTCGAACCGAAACAACTGGCCCTCCCTGCCGGAGTCAAATTCAAGCTTGTTGTCCGTAATTTGGATGAGTTACCGGCCGAATTTGAAAGCTCTGACCTTTCCCGTGAGGTCATCGTGCGGGGGCATGGCGAAGTGACGATCTATATTGGGCCACTGGATCCGGGGAACTACCAGTTCTTTAATGATTTTAACCACGAGATGCAGGGCACGATTGTGGCGAAGCCTGCCGTCAACAAGGAGAACTAGTATGCTCGCAACAGCCGTCATCATGTTTCGGGAAGTGCTGGAAGCAGCGCTCATCATTGCCATCGTACTCGGCGCAAGCCGTGGGATCGCCGGTCGCGGCCGATGGGTCGCCGGTGGCATCGGCCTTGGATTGCTCGGCGCATCCATCGTGGCAATCTTGGCCAATGTCGCCTCCTCTGTTTTTTCCGGTAACGGACAAGCTATTCTCAATGCAGTAATTCTGCTGAGTGCGGTTGCCATGCTGACCTGGCATAACGTATGGATGAGTGCACATGGCCGACAACTTTCATCAGAGGTAAAGGCAGT
>OBLT010000153.1_pt1 | contig 53439 bp, 47 predicted proteins | sample 1518721 | NCBI WGS metagenome assembly OBLT01 (sample SAMEA3539307, study PRJEB22396) | soil metagenome | biome: tundra; feature: field; material: soil | place: USA | collected 2010-05 | depth 0.15 m | reverse complement strand
CGATCTCAAGATCATCTTCCTGACGATCTTCGGCGCCAAGAAGAACCACAACGCCTACTGAAGCACTTGCCAGCGCCTCAACGACCCCACACCGCTGCCTCGTCGACGCGCGCCAGACTGGCCCATCTATTCCAACATCCCGGCGTGGTAACCTGGGAGTCTTCCCTGTGTTCTCGGCAGGAGGAGATCCATCCCGAGGAAGCGGCCGCCATGGCTGGCTGGGTGGAGAAGCGACGATTGGAGTTCGCGACCGCACGATGGGGCGCACGTCAGGCCCTCGCCGAACTTGGCATCACCGGCTTTCCCCTGCTCCCTGGCCAGGACCGGGCCCCCATCTGGCCGCCCAGCATCGTCGGGACCATCACGCACACCGACGGTTGCGCCGGCGGTTATTGCGGTGTTGCGGTCGCTGACCGCAGCGTAACCAGCGGCCTTGGCATCGACGCTGAACCGAGGCTGCCCCTTCTCGCAGAACTGTGGTCACGGGTTCTCGATGATGGGGAACAGCATGAAGCCGGCGCTGCGGAAGAGCCAGGAATCCAGGCACGCCTGGTCTTTTCGGCGAAGGAGACGACTTACAAGGCGCTCTATCCAACCCGCAAGCGGTTCCTCGAGTTTTCAGACGTGCATATCGAGGCACGGCCCGCCGAGGGCGTGTTCCTGGCGAGCTTGGTCGGAGAGGCCAGAATCTTGTGCGACTCGCGCCAAGAGCTACTGGGGCGACTGGTCATGGACGAAGAGCTGATTGTCACAGCCATGGTGCTGCCAGCTGGGGGCTACGCCCTTGCTCAGCTTCCAGCTCCGGACCGCACCCATTCGTGGGCCTGATCCCGGCGCTTGTCTTTGGGCGACCGTTGTCCTACAAGATTCAGGTCAACGATCGTTGCGGATCCTTGGAGGAATGCAAATGAGATCCATGCGTCCTATCAGTACGATGGTTTTGCTTGGCATGTGGCTTGGCGGTTTCTCGGCGTGTTCCTCGGCCCTGATGAACACCCCTGTGTCCAAGCGTGCAGACGGGTGGGCCATTACCCTTGGACACGTCAAGGAAGGTCCCGACGAGTACATAGGCGAAGGGGGCGTCCGCGTGACTGCCGATACGGGCGAAAAGCTCATTTGGACGCTCGTTACCGTACGAAACGAGAGCGGTGAAGAGCAGACGTTTTCGTACGACACCTGTGTTCTGGAGGGGAAGGGCGTCTCTCGCCCACCTCTGGTCGTCGGTCGGCCCGCGGAGCCGTCGGCGGAGGTAAATGCGGCCGCCGACCGATCCGAATCCATTCCTCCAGGGCAGGAGAACACGCGACAGTTGATCTATGCGTATCCCGAGAAACAGCGGCCGACGCGAATGAAATGCGACAAGATCGTGCTTCCGATCCAAGGGCCGCGCTGACGGACTGTCCATCCATTGGGCAGTCCTTCAGGGGCCGAGCCGAGGGTTCGGCCGCAGGTGGGGTGAAACCCTCTCAAGATGGTCCATTTATGGACACATCTTGAGCAGATCTACTGGGCGAGCGTGATGGACTTGGAGGTTCCGTTCACCTCGAAGGTGAGGTTGTTGATCTTGGCCGTGCCAGAGGTGTTGTCGTCGACCTCGGTGCCGACTTCGATGCGCGTCAGCCACATATCCGTGGTGAAACCGCTGTAGGTCTTCATGATCCAATCGAGCATCGCCTTGATGTCGACCTTCCCGGAGAAGGTGTTCAAGGGACCATTGCTGACGTTGAAATTGAAGAAACGCCAATGCCCGCTGGACCAGTCATTGCTCTGATGACAAAGGTTGTACCCGTTGACGCTACCGCTCACGTCACAGGGCCAACCATTCGGCGAGGACATCCGGTCGCTATTCCAGCCCAAGAACGCGATGATCTCGGCGTAGACGCCCCCGTCGGAGCTCGTGGTGGGGTCGTTCTTGCTGATCCAGAATTCGAAGTTGGTGTCGTAGTAGGTTGCGTTTTGGTACGTGCTGGCGAAATTGTCGATGTTCACAGTCGCGCTGGTGAGGTTCTTGATCTGGATGGGCAACAGGGTTGTTGAGGAACACGCCGGGCTGGTCCGGAGCGAACTGTCCTTACCAAAAGGAGCAACCCCGAACTCGACCTCAGGAAAATCGGGATCTGCTTTCTTGCCGCCGCAGGTGGGGCGGTTGAACTGATAGCCAATGCTCTTGTCGGAGTTGACGGACACCGTCATCTGGGTGCCGCTGCAGCCGAGCGCGACGGAGCCCCACCGATTGTCGATCAGGCGCATGTCGCCCAGGTTCAAGTACGCATTGGACGTGCTCGTTGAATCACCGAGTTTGGCTAGAGCCTGATGGTTGCAGTCCGTTGTGGCGGTGGTCGTGCCGCCCGTGGACGTCGTGCCGCCCGCGGACGTCGTCCCGCCCGTGGGCGTCGTCCCGCCCGTGGGCGTCGTCCCGCCCGTGGGCGTCGTCCCACCCGACGAGGTCGTGCCGCCCGTCGCTTTCGTGCCGCCTGAGGCGGTCGTGCCACCTGGGGACGCCGTGCCGCCCGAGGACGTCGTGCTGCCCGAGGAGGTCGTCCCACCCGCAGAGGTCGTGCCGCCGGTGGCCTTCGCACCCCCCGCGGAGGTCGTACCGCCCGCCCCGCCGCTCCCGCCGCCCATGGAGGTCGAGCCGCCCCTGGAAGTCGTGCCGCCAGTCGCTGTTCCCCCTTGCCCCATCGGCCCGGTGCCTCCGCCCCCGCAGTGAACAAGCAAGAACAACATCACAAGGCAGGTGCTAAGGCCGATCATTCTCGATTTGGGCATCGTTTCTCCTGGGGAATGGGCAACGGTTGGGCTCCGAGGGAGCGGGACGGCTCCGATTCTCTGACAATTGGTTCTGTTTTTCCCCAAGAATCGATCACGCAAAAACCGTGTCAACCCCTTTACGAGCGCTCTACCGGAAATACCTCGCTTTGAATTCCAGATTGATGTCCTCGATCTCCTTCAGACCTTCTACGTACGGCTGATACATGTCGAAAGGATCTCCCGCTCCGTAGACGCCACACGAGGAGCAATTCTCACAGCTGCCTGCGCCGCAGCCAAGCGAATCCCGGACGATCCTCTCTCGCTGCTCTCTGGTTGTGTTCTTGATCAGGTATTGCGTCAGCATGATCCTATGAAGGCTACCATCGGGCAGGCCCCTATGGTACCACCGCCGCCGTGAGCCTCGGTCGTCGAAAGGTCGGTCTCCATGATTCCACGCGCTGGGTTTTCAACCGCATGGCCGACGCCTACGATGCGCGGCCAGCGTACCCGCCTGCCCTGATCGATGCGCTGTCAGAGCTGACCGCCACCCGCGGCGGTCGCGTGGGCGATCTGGGCGCGGGGATCGGGCATGTAGCATTGCCCCTGGCCGAACGGGGATTTGAGGTTCTCGCCATCGAACCGGCACAGGCGATGCTAGATCGATTGCGAGCGGAGGCGCGCAAACGCCGGCTGCCGATCCGTGCCATCCATGCCACGGCCGAGGCGTTGCCTCTCGACGATGCCAGCTTGGATCTTGCGGTGGTGGCGGACGCCCTGCACTTCCTGGACGCCGAGCTCATCGCCCACGAGATTGCGCGCGTGCTTGCGCCCAAGGGGGCGCTGGCCGTGGTGACCTGCGAGCTCGGGAAAACGCCGTTCATGCAAAGCCTCATCGAGGTCATCGAAGAGGCGGTACCCCGGCGGCCACGCAACCTAGACCACAACATCGTCCAGATTTCGGCCATCACCGGCGTCCGGTTCGCGCGGACACGCCAGTTTTGCGACGAGACGCCGGTGGACGGCCGCACACTCGAACGCATCTTGCGCTCCATCTCGTTCATCGGGCCGGCCATGAACCCGGCGCGTTTCGTGGCGTTTCGCGCGCGGGTTCATGCGCTTCCTGGCCGGCCGGCATGGGCGCGAGTATTCACATTGCGCGCGGGCCGCCGATCAAGATAGAGCGCGGGGCGCGGACCGAGCGTGAACCATCGGTGACGACCGCCGCTCGTGCCATACTAGGAGGAAAGCAAATGCCCGCGGTGAAGCTCATTCTCGGTGCCTTGTCGTTCCTCGTCGTGCCCATGGGCTGTTTCAGCGGTCCCGATGCACCGGGCAGCGTGAAGACTTGCCAATCCAACTGCGAGCGGCAGGTGAAGGCCGGCTGTTCCAGCACGTCTGTCGACTTTGCCACCAGCTGCGAGTCGGCTTGCGTGGTCTACCGAGCGGACTACCCGGATTGCGTTTCGCAGATGAACGCCATCAGTGCTTGCGTGGACCGCAAGGTCACCTTCGGTTGCGAGCCGAACGGTACCGTCTCGGCGAACCCGGTGGCCGTTTGCATGAACGAGGAATACGCCTGTTCGGATTGCACCCGGGACGTGGCCGCCTGCCGCAACTGAGCTCGGCGCCGCGACCATGCGCGACTGTCGGAGCCGACTTTGACCTTCTGCGCTAACGACCCCATACGCCCTAGCGTCAAGGTTTTGGCACGCCTGCCGATATAACGACTTGGGGAGTCGTCATGTCTGTGCCTAGTCTCCAGGTGGCAGCGCCGGAACCGTCTCGGGAATCGGGACCGGCAACGACCAGCCAGCCCCCTGAAGGTGCCGCGTCCGCCGAGTTCCTGCGCTTCTTCGGCGATGACGACCCTGCCAATCCCGCACACACCGAATTGGTGGCCATCGCGCGACGTCTGGCGCCTCGGACCGGCACGACCCAAAACGCGCCCGTGCCCGCGCGTACCGGGAAACCGCTGCCGCTGCGCAACCCACTCGGGCCGCCCATGAGTCCGGAGACCATCGTCGCTCGCGTGGGCACGCTGGCATCGTTGCCCAACATCTACTTTCAAGTCGACAAGGCCATCAACCATCCGACCAGCTCGACGGCTCGCATCGGCACTATCCTGAGCTACGACCAGGCCCTGTGCGCGCGCCTGCTCCGCATCGCCAACAGCGCCTTCTACGGATTCGCCCGTCGCGTGGAGGGCATCGAAGACGCCGTTCGCATCATCGGCACGCGGCAACTTCACGATCTCGTTTTGGCCACGGTGGTCCTGTCCCAATTCAAGGGCATCGACTCGCACCTCGTGGGCATGAAGTCGTTCTGGCGGCACAGCCTTGCCTGCAGTATCGCTGCGCGCTCCATCGCGCGGCAGCGCCGCGAGACCAACGTCGAGCGCTTCTTCGTGGCTGGGCTTTTGCACGACATCGGCAGCCTGGCGATGTACCAACTCTTGCCCGAACGCTCGCAACTCGCGCTCGAGCGGCATCGTGAGAGCGACAAGCCCCTCGACGAAACCGAGCGCGCGGTGTTCGGCTGCGATCACGCCGCGGTCGGTGCTGCGCTGATGACGTCGTGGACGCTGCCGCCGTTCTACCGCGATTCCACGGCCAACCATCACTCCTCGGGATCGCGCGGCCACACGCCGGCCACGGCCATCGTTCACCTGGCGGATCTACTGGTACAGACGCTCGATCTCGGCTCGAACGGCGAACAGCGCTTGTCCCGCATCAGCCCGGACGTCCTTGAGCGCGTCGGACTTCAGCCTGGGACGCTCGATGCGGTGGCCGATGAGGTACTTTCCCTGCTTGGCGAGATCCAGAACCTATTTCTCGGGGACGACAAGACGGGGAGTGAGTATTGGGTATCAAGCGCTAGAATTCCGCGTGGATCTTCGCCCCCAGGATGTGAACCGGACCGCGGCCGGCGTTGAACCCGGGGTTCCACAGGAACTGGTAGTCGGCCGCCAGCCAAACTGCCTGGAGGAGGTTCACGCTGTAGAATCCCTCGACGACGCCCTCTGCGGCCTGGCGCAGGTAACCGTCGCCGATGAAGCCGTCCACACCGCCCATCGCGAGGTACTTGGCGTGCATGTCCGAGATCCAGCTCATGCCGAAACCGACGCCCGCCACGTCGAAAGGGCGCCGCCACAACGCGCCCTTGGCCACCGCACCGAAGGAGAGAGAGCGGTCGGCTGAATTGTAGGCATCGACCTCGGTCTGCCCGTCCGAATACATGCCGCGAAGAAACACCCCGATGTCTCGGGCGATGTATTGTTCGAGGTTGATGCCGATGCCGAGCTTCACGTTGGGCTTTCGAACCCAGCAGAAATCGGGGGCACTGGCGTTGGTCGATCCATAGTTGAAGTTCGCCCCACAGGCCGCGGCGTTGTTCGCGGGATTGGCCTCGAAGGCCGCGATGGCTTCGTCGAAACGCCCGGTGACCACGTGGTTCCGGTAGCCGAGAAGGCGCACGGCACCGGGCCGGCCGAACAGCGAGTGATTGCGCTCCAGCTCGATCTGATCGCCGTAGTGCTCCCAGATCCTGAAGTCGACTGGAAGCTGGTTCGGGTTCTGGGGTGGCGTGATCCGTCCATACCGTAGAGCCCATTGCTCCCAGTACAGCTCGGCGATGCCTCCCCACGAGTAGCCCCGTGCGTTCGAGGTGAAGTCCCAGGAGGCATGGGTCATGAAGGCCATGTTGAAGAAGGTCTGGCGCGGATCGCCGGTAACTGAGTTCCGGTCGAATACGTCTAGCATGCTGAAGTTGCCGAAGGTCAGGACGAACCGCCGGCTATCGACCACGGTCCCGAGCTGTAGCGGATCAGACGTCTTGACGACGCGGTCTCCGCCGAGACCGAAGGTCTGCCGCAGAAAAACACGCGCCAGATAGAGCTGTGGTGTCTCGCCTCCGGTCTTCTGCAGCTCGAAGTTCTGGATGGCACCGCCGATGCCATGCAGCCCCGAGAGCGGCCTCTCGGCGATGACCTCGGGAACGAAGTAGGCTTCACCGCCCCGCCAGAGCTTCAGGCCAAAGAACAGGGAGAAGGTACCCGTGAAGCTTCGCTCGGCGCCCGGCAGAAGCGAGTTGGTGCTGCCGTTCACGTTGGTGTAGGGAGCCTTGAACGGCCGCTTCCAGCTCGAGATGTAGGTGAACTGTCCGTAGATGTTCCAGCTTTCGTCGTCGACGTTGTGCAAGCCGTGGTGCGAGAGCAGGTTCATGAAGTCGAACGCGGCTTCCTCGTGCCCCGCTGGAGGACCGGCCTGTGCGCGCGCACGTGCAGGGGCAAACAGCACGCCAATGGCGAGACCGATTGGTAATAGGCGCGCGAGCACGGCCCCTGCGTCTAGCACGACTCAACCCGTGAGACTCACCCGAACTCTCGCAGGCATGAAATTGTTACAAACGGCGGCGTTTCGGGTCAGAAGGCTGCATGGACTCGGCCGGAGAAGATCGAGACTGGCCCGCGGTCGGCGTTGTAGCCGGGGTTGGCGATGAGCTGGTAATCGAGCGTCAGCGCCGCCCATTTGACGGGACTGAACGCATAGTAGGTTTCGATAGCCATCTCTGGCCGATAGTTGAGCTTACCATCGCCAATGAGAATTCCCATACCACCGGCCGCGAAGTACCGGCGGCTGATCGCCGACAAGCCCTCGGCAACCCCTGCGACACCGAGAGTGTCGCTGGGCCGCCGCCAAGAACTGCCCTTGAGCGCAGCCCCGAGGGACAAGCTCTCATCACAATCAGTCCATCCCATGATCTCGGTGCGCCCGGGGCTCCAACTCGCGCGGGAGAACAGACCGAGGTCGGCGGTCATTGCCTGCTCCACGCTCAGCACGAAGCCGTAGTTCGTCCGTTCCTGCCGGGTCAGGGTGATGTCCGGATAGCCAGCCGTCGAAAGCGGCTCGGCAAGCGCGTCGGCGTAGCTCCCCATGTTGCCGTGACTCAGCCATCCGAAGAGAAGCAGCTTGCCCGGCCGGGAAAATAGCGAGTAGCGCAGCTCGATTTCGGCCGTGTATTGCCCACGCTGTGGAACATGGGTGTCGAAGTCGTTGGAGTTGGACACCTCCGGAAGCAGGAAGTATCCGGTCCGCAAGGCCCACCACGCCTGATTCAGATCGACCATGCCTCCCCACGTCCAGCTCAATTTGTCCATGGTCCAGTCGTAGGAGCCACCACCGTAGGCGTTCCAGTTTAGAAAAGCCGTGCGCGGCTCGCCCGCGTAGGCGTTGACCAGGAAATAGTCGAGGACCGCGAACTTGCCGACGGTCACGGTGAGTCGCGAGATGCGCTGTTCACCGGCAATCTGGTTGGGCCCGTCCTCGATGCTCTCGTTGCCGCCGCCAAAACCGAAGGTCTGGCTGAAGAACAATCGCGCGGCATTGAAGCGCGGGACCTGGAAGCTCGACTTCTGTGCCTCGCCGTTGGGAAATGCGGCTACCCCGTGCACGTCGCTCAGACCGAAGCCCTGCATAAGCTCGGGGTTGAAGTAGATTTCACCGCCGCGCCACAAACGCCGGCCGAGAAACACGGTCGCGCTGGCGGTGTTGCGCATCTGGCTCGCGCCGGAAAGGCTGCTTGGGCCTTCATAGGGCGAATGGAATGCGAAGTAGCCCTGCTCGACATAGGTGAATTGACCGTGGAGGCTCCAGTTGCCCCCATCGCCGCCCCAGGGGAGGGCGGGATCTAGCCGGGAGTCCTCGGCCCCGAGCCCGTTCAGTCGCCCGTCGAGCGCCAGCCGCACGCTGTGCAGGTCCAGCGTCGATTCGGTGCTCGTGCCGGAGGAGAAGGTTGCATTGGCCGATGCCAGGCGGTCGTAGACGTATTCAAGCCTAGTGGTCCAGCGCGGAGCAAAGGCAAACTCGACGCCCGCGCCCATCGTCCAGCCTGGGCGGAAGTGGAGACGCTGGTCCTCGACAGGAGGCTGGCCCGAGCTTTCGATGAATCGCCCCAGGGACCAGGTGAAGCCGCCTGCACCATAGAGCAGCCACCGATCGAACGCGTAGCCGATCCGCCCGCGCGCGCGGCCAAGAAGATCGAGCCTTTCGGCAACGCTGCCCACGGACGTCTGGCGCGACGAAATTAGATCGTCGCCATCGCGAAAGTTGGGAAAGGAAATATCGGCCTCCAGCCCAAGCACGAACCGGGTACGCAGCTGAACGGAATAGCCGATCAAAGCTCCACCGGCGAGGCTTCCAAACGAGCTGGTTGCGTTTGGCGCCGCCGAATTGGAAGAGGTGCCGCTAGCTTGGCCACGGACGTAGCCGGTGTGACCGCCAAGGTACCATCCGCCCCAAGCAGAGTCCGCGGGGGCAAAGGACCGCTCTGCTGCGGCGGGGGACGGCGACGCCTCGTCGGCGCGAGCCAACCCGTCCACCAATCCAATATCGACCAGACACCACGCCGCGAAAGCCAGGCCGAAGACCTGACCACGAAACAGAAGCCTGGGCCTTCTCATCATCACCTGGGCGAACCGGCGACATCCACCGCCGCTGCGCCGCTCTTGAAGCGCGCGTTTCCAGTGGCCGTGAAGTGCGCCACGCCGTCGCCGTCGACGAGCAACGATGAGGTCTTCGCGATTGCAGACAGGATCTCCAACCCAGATGGACCGAGGACGAAGAGCGCTGTCGAAAGCGCCTCGGCCAGTGCACCATCGGGCGCGATGACCGTCGCACTTCGGCTCGCCGAGGCCGGGTATCCGGTTCTTGGATCCAGCAAGTGGTGATAGCGACGGCCGTCCACATCGACGAAGTGCTCGTAGTCTCCGCTGGTCGCCACGACTTCGTCCTCGAGACCGAGGGTGGCAAGCAGATGCGAAGCCGAGCGCGGATCGCGAATGCCGGCGGTCCACGGGCGCTCGCCATTGCGGCCCCGTGCGACCACGTCGCCGCCAGCGTCGATGAGAATGTGGCCCACCCCGGATGCGACCGCGAGGTCAGCTGCGCGTTCGGCGATGTACGCCTTCGCGATGCCGCCAAGGCCCAGCCGCATCCCGCGGCGGCGCAGGAAAAGCGTTTGTGCTTCTACGTCGAGGTCGACATCCCGGTAATCGACAAACGTCCGTGCCGCCGCGACGACGTCGGCGGCCGGCGGGCGGAAGCCGGGCTCGTCGAATCTCCACAGGCCGGACAGCGCCGCCCATGTAGTGTCGAACGCTCCCTCCGTCGCGCGAGACACATCGCGAGCCATCTGCATGACCTCGACGAGCTCGACGGGAACGCGGACCGACGCTTGTCCGGCGGACTGATTCACGCGCGAGACGGCGCTGTCAGACCGCCATTCCGACAGGATGCCTTCCAGGCGCTCCATCTCGGCGAAGACTACGCGGATCGCTTGCTCGATCGCATCTCGGTCGTGGCCGCGCACGGTGACGCCGACCAGAGTTCCCATGAGCGGCCGAGCACGCCGCACGAGAATGTCCTCGAGATCTGCCCGCGGCTGCACTCGGGCCGCCGCCCAGCGACTCATGGCTTGCCACCCGCGGACGGCCGGCTGCGCACCAACTCGGCGAGAAGCAAACCCTTGCGAGCGGCGAAGGTGGCCGAGCGCGACGAGATGGTTGCTCCGCTGATCGCGTCGATGTCCTTGTCCAGGGTGATGGGATCTCTCAAATGCTTGCCGACGAACTGCCTGCGAAATCGCTTTTCCTGGATCGCCTCGCCTTGCGGCTCGCGATACACCATCACCTGGACGTCCTGGAGCGCGCCATCCGCGGTGACCCCGACGGCGAAGGTGATGGGAAAGCTCTCGCCGACAACGTCGAGCATGAAGATGAATCCGACGGTTCCCTTCTCGGTCTTCACCGCGAGGTAGCGGTAGCTTCGCACATCCACCCGTCGCCCGAGCGCCTTCGAAAGCGCCGTGACCTCCACGTCGCTGAGATCGAGATTTCTCCGTTCCGAGGCGGTGCACTCGGGAAAGATCGCGCGTGCCGCCTCCGCCTCGCGAAGATAGACTTGGCCCCCCTGAACCGGCGCCGGCGCGATAAGCACCACCCCCGGCGCGGCGAGGAGCGCGGCAAGCGATCGGTTCATGGCCCGTCGTCTCCATTCGTAGGAACGAGCGCCGCCATGCGGGCTGCCCAGCGCAGGGGGCCCCACATCGCGACGAGCGTCAGCGTGACGATGAGCAAGGCGCCGCCCGCGAGCAACATCCACCCCACAATCAAGACGTAGGCGAAGCCCGCCGACAGGTAGCGAACCGCCCACGGCCCCACGGCGTCGAGGAACGCGCCCGTGAAGGTGATCGAGGTCAGGTAGACTCGCAGCCGTGGGGACGCGGGTGTCGCGTAGAGCAGGTGGGAAAGAATGAGCACCACGATCGGGATGGTGAAAAGGTGAAAATGGCTCGTCTCCATCAGCTGCCAGAAGGTCTTGGGGAAGCTCATCTCGCTCTCTCCGCCGCGGTAGTGTGCCGCGATGGAATGAGGATCCAGCCCCATGCGACCAAAGGATAGCGCGACGAGAGTCGACAAGGCCGGCAGCATGAGCAGCAAGAATCCCGTGTAGGCGATCCGGGTCTCGATCGATGCCGAGCGAAGTTGAAATCCTCGTCGAGCGAATGCCTGCATCCTATCTTCTCCTTCCGAAATCAAAACAACCAGGTGATGGCCGCCGCGAGCTCGTTGAAAGCCTCGTCATCGCCGAGCCAATGGCGGCGGTAATCCATCTTCAGTGCAATCTGCGGGATGGGTTTGTAAACCAGGCCGACCATTTGCGAATAGCGGCGAAACTCGGGGCGCGACGCAAAGCCAGAGGGCATCGCGGCTTGTGTGTTCGCGTAGTCGAATCGGGTAAAAGCGTTCAGGGCCTGTTCCGAGCTCGGCGCGAGGAACCGCAGCACGTCGTAGGCGACCTCTGCGTATCCACCGCGCGCTTGAGACGCCACAGGGCCCGCGGCTTGCTGCTCGGGCGTTCCCGACAAGAGCGCCTGGTTGAGCTTGCCCGCGTCGCCAATGAGCAACAGCGCGACTTCAGCCCGCGCGGAAAATCCCCCTTGGTGGAAGCGTGCATCCACATCGAACAAGCCGACCGGAACGCGTCCGACCGTGGATTTCAGCGTGTTTCCCGAGCTTGCGCCATAGGCGGACGCGCCGATGACGGTTCCTAGGATGGGTTCGTAGTCGATGCGTGCGATGCCGCCGTAGTCGCCCGCGTAGGCCAGCTGGGCCTCCTGGTGCCCCTCGCGGATGGCGGACTCGGCGGTGAAGCCATTCGCGTTGAATCCATTCACAAAGTAGAGCTGGTAACGCAGGCCCTCGGCAAGCTCGCCGAAGATCCCGAAACCCGGCTCGCGCCACGTGCTCGGGATGACGAACTGATCCACATCGGGGCGATCCACGCCGCTATAGCTCGGGGGCTCGTGGTACACGTTGACGATGCCCATGGGCATCAAGATGAGGCCGCCGCGCAGATTGATCCGGCGGGAAAGTAGCCCGTCGAGATAGGCCTGCTCGACCTCCGCTTCCCCTTGGTCGCTGGACGAGGCGACGGCATGCTCTACCTCGAATTCCGAGTAGAAACGGATGCGATCGGTGAAATTATGGCCGAAAAACAAGACTAGGCGCCGCATGTCCACGACGCTGGGGGCGTTGCTGGGAGCATTCAGCGTCAGCTCGCCATAGCCGCCGAAAGCGCTTCCCGACATGGCCGGTGCGCGTCCCAGGGCATTTTCGATCGCGCTTTCCCGTGGCAATTCCATCTCCGGTGCCTTCTCCTCACCAGAGGTGGTGACCGGCGGCTGCTCGGGCGTTGGCGTGGGCGCCGTCTGTTCGGGCGAGGCATGGGCTCCCATCGACCATGCCGTCGCAATCAGGATGACCCACGCAATCGTCGAGCGAATGTGAACCGCTTGCGCTGTCATGCGCACGTGCATCTCGTCTCGCCAGCTCACCGTCGCAACGTCACCAGCGGCGAAGCCGGCTTGCTCGGGCAACTGCAGCCCGCGCAGCCCGAACTGCACGAAGTGGCTTTGCGCCGGCGCAGGACGCGCAAACCGCCCCACACCCCCGCTGCGCCAACGATGAGAAAGACGATGAAGTTCTCCATGATTTGCGCCTCGTTCAGATGAATAGCCGCCCCACCTGGTACACAAGCAAAGACAATCCGTATGCGATTCCAGTCAACCCACCCAGTTGCAGCAGGGCGTAGCCCCATTTTCCAGACTCCCTACGAGTCACGACCACGGTGGCCATGCAAGGCGTCCCGATGAGCAAAAAGATCATCATGCTCAGACCCACGAGCGGGCTGTAGTCGCGCGCAAGAACCGCGCGCAGCCCCTCGGTGCCCTTGTCGGCGTCGCCGATGGAATACACGATGCCCATCTGGGCCACGAAGATCTCCTTGGCGGCGAACGCGCCGATCATGGCGGTCAGGATCTTCCAGTCGAAACCGAGCGGCCTGAACGCGGGCTCGAGGGCATGCCCGATGCGGCCGGCGACCGAGTGTTCCAGATTTTCGGCGGCGCGCCGGTTGGCGACGTCTTGCTCGCTCAAATGCGCGCGTCCATCGGCCACCGCGCCCGGCGCGGACAAGGTGATCTGTCCCGATGCGATCTGAGCATCCACGGCGTAGTGCGCGGGCTTGGGGAACGACGTCGCGGCCCAAAGCAGGATCGAGATGCCGAGAATCGTCGTGCCGGCCTTGCGCAAGTAGAGCCCGGCCCGCTCGGTCATCTTGATGACCACGCTGCGCGGGGTGGGCAGCCGGTAGGGCGGCAACTCCATCACGAAGGGGGCGTCTTCGCCGCGCAGAAGCGTCTTGCGCAAGAGCAGCGCCAGCACAAGCGCCATGGCAATGCCCAAGGCGTAGATGAACCACAACATGGGCGCGCGCCAGGCCGGCGGGAAGAACGCAGGGATCAGCAGCATCCAAATGGTGAGGCGCGCGCCACACGACATGAGCGGCAACACCAGCATGGTCACGATGCGATCGCGTGGATTCTCAAGGGTACGCGTGGCCAGAATGCCCGGCACCGAGCAGCCGAATCCGGACAGCATGGGGATGAAGCTCTTGCCGTGCAGGCCAAAGCGGTGCATGAGCCGGTCGGTGAGAAAGGCCGCGCGGGCCATGTAGCCGGTGTCTTCCAGAAAGGCGAGGCCGAGGAAGAGCAAGACGATGTTGGGCAGAAAGACGATGACGCCGCCCACACCGCCCACCACGCCGTCGACGAGCAACGAGCGCAGAAGAGACGTGGAACCGGCGGGCCACAGCAGGGCGAGGTGGCCCGACAGAAATCGCACGCCCGCATCGATCCAGTTCATGGGCACCTCGCCGACCTTGAAGGTCAGCCAGAAGATGGCGTACATGACCAAGGCGAAGATGGGCAGGCCAAGCAGACGGTGAACCAGCACGGCGTCGATCTTGTCGGTAAGCTGGCGTGCATCGTCGCGCGAGATGTGGGTACGCACCTCGCGCAAGAGTCCGTCGACAAAACCAAAATAGCGCTCGGTGACGAACACGGCGATGTCCGCGTTGGTACGCGCCTCGATGCGACCGCGCTGGCGCTCGGCCTCCTTGATGGCGGCCGGCCCGCCCGGCATGGCCGCCACGCGCGGGCCGTATTCCTGATCGCCGACGAGAAGGCGCGTGGCCATCCAGTCGCTGCGGAAGATCCCCAGGGCCTGGCCAGGCAGAAGCTTCCGGATGGAAGCCACCGCCGCATCCATGGTCTCGCCCAGCACCAACTTGCTGGGTCCGGCCGGCTGGGTCGCGGCGCGCGCGATGGCGAGTTTCAATTCGGCCACGCCCTGCGCGCGGTGCCCGACGGTCTCGACCACGGGAAAACCGAGCAGTTTCTCCATCAGCACGGTATCGATCCGTTGCCCCGCGGCCCGCGCCTCGTCGGACATATTCAGGCACAGGACCGGGTTGGCACCCGTCTGCATAATCTGGGCGAGCAGGACCAGGTTGCGTTCAAGCTGCGTCGAGTCCGCCACCACCACGACCACATCGGGCGCGTCGGTCAGCTCGTCCTGCGCGACCCGCTCGTCGGGCGAAAAAGAGCTGAGGCTGTAGGTGCCGGGCAGATCGATGACGTTGACGGCGAACGGCTCGATGTCGCAACGGCCGGTGCGGCGTTCGACCGTGACCCCGGGATAGTTCGCCACGTGCTGCCGCGCCCCCGTCAGGGCGTTGAACAGCGAGGTCTTGCCGCAGTTGGGATTGCCCGCAAGAGCGACGCGAATCTCGGTCGCTGGCGCGACGGTCAGTGCGGGGCTTTCGGTGGGAGACATGAATCTACTTCTTCGCCGGTCCTAATCGGGGGTGCGGACCAGAATAGAATTCGCCTCGGAACGGCGCAGGGCCAGGCGCGCCCCCTGACAACGCACCCAGAAAGGATCGCCGCCGAGGCCCACACGCTCGATGTCGATGGTGGTTTCGGGCAAGACGCCCATGTCGAGCAAGCGCTGCCGGAGGGCTCCGACCGCGTCGATTTTGGTTACCACCGCGCTCTTGCCCGGTTTTACATCGGCCAAACTCATGGACTGGAACTCCTTCTTCTTCGCGCAAACGGAACACCACTGCGGCATGCGAACGTGTGCGGTGGACTTTCGATCTTGCACCATCGGACACTGGCGAAAACTCTCGGTGACGGATGGACAAGCGCCCAGAAACTCGAAGAAACGCACCATGCGCACCATCGCCTCGTCGGTCAGGCTGTGCTCCATGGCGCAGGCCTGCTCGCTGGCCGCCTCGGCCGGCATGCTTAGAACCTCCTCGAAAAATCGCGTCAGCAAACGATGGCGCGAGAAGACCCGACGCCCGGCCTTTTCGCCCTCGGGCGTAAGCGCGATGTACTCGCGCCGCTCGTAGCGCACCAGATCGAGTTCGGCCAGCTTGCGAAGCGCGATGGAAACCGAGGCTGCCTTCACGTCGCGGGCGCGCGCCACGTCCTTGACGCGGGCAAAGCCCTGCTCCTGCACCAGCAGGTAGATGGTTTCAAGGTAGTCCTCCAGCGACGAGCTGATCTCGCCATCGACCGCTGCACTAGGCGCCTGAGTCATTGTTAGGTAAGCCTAACAACGGCAGCGGGCCCTGTCAATCCGTTTCAAGGGCGCGCCGCGCGGCCGAAAAGACCGCGTCGCTTGATGATCTCGGCGACTTCTTCGGGAACCATGGTTTCCCACGTGGAATCGCCGGCCTTGAGGCGGCGGAAGACCTCGCGCGAAAGGATGGGAAGCACGCTGGGGTCGTAGTTTTCCAGCGCAACCAGCGAGCCGCGCTCGAGAAGGTAACCGTGCAGCTTGGCCAGGCCCTCGGGAACCTTCATGCTGGACACGCTGTCGAGCTTGCCCGTGGCCGGGTTCAGCATGGGGTAGACGTAGAGTTTCACGTCCTTGCTGAAGAGTCGGCCGAAGGCTTCCAGGATGCCGCCGTCGAGCCCGGCGTAGTATTTCTCGTCGAGAAGCTGATCGAGGGCGCCCGTGCCGAGGACGATGGCGATGCCGCTGCTGGTACAGCGACGCAAGTAACCCGCCAGGCGGTAGTACTCGAAGTAGTCCGAGACCAGCACCGTCTTGCCCGCCGCGCCCAGGACGTCCGCGCGGGCCAGGAAGTCGCGCGGGTCGACCGCCCCACCCTCGCTGAGAAGATTGCTCATCGTGATCTCCATGATCTCGACGATCTCGTCCTCGGACGTCCCGCGCTCCCGCGCAAAGGCCGTCCGCGCACAGCGCAACATATCGATGTTCACCTTGGTTACCGGGCGGAAGGTTCCGCGCAGAACCAGGACGGGCCTGTGGTGCAAGACCTCGCTCGGCTGCAAGACCTCGCCCTTGGCGTCGAACATGGCGGCCTGGGACAGACCGAGCTGCACCAGCTTGAGGCTCATCAGACGGTTGTCGACGTGGCGGAATTCGATGCCCGAAAACTCGATCATGTCGATTTCCAGGCGATCGGTGGACAAATTGTCGAGCAGCGACTCGACCAGCTGCTCGGGCTCGTGGTGCATGAAGAACGCGCCGTAGAGCAGGTTGACACCCACGATGCCCAAGGCTTCCTGCTGCAGGCTGGTTTCGCGATCGAGCATGCGCAGGTGCAGGACGATCTGGCTCTCGTCGTCGCGCGGGTGGGCCTGGAACTTCAGCCCCATCCAGCCGTGGCACTCGGAAGTGTTGCGAAAACCCTTGGCCGCCACGGTGTCGGCGAACACGAAGAATGCGGTGGTGTCGCCGCGCGCGGCGCTCAGGCGCTTGACGTTCTTTTCGTGCTCGTAGTCAAGCATGCTTTGCAGCCGGTCGCGCGAGACGTAGCGTTCGGTATGGCCGTAGATGGCGTCGCTGACCGCCATGTCGTAGGCCGACATGCTCTTGGCGATGGTGCCGGCGGCGCCGCCGACCCGGAAAAACCAGCGGGCAACCTCTTGGCCCGCGCCGATCTCGGCGAAGGTGCCGTAGCAGCGCTCGTCCAAGTTGATGGCCAAGGCCTTGCGATGGGTGTCGAGAGCTTCGTGGTGGGGCAATCCTGGTCTGGGTGTGAGCATGGCTGGCCACTTGCAGGCGGCTTTCCAATCATTGACGCCCGAGAGGGGAAGTCAAGGCGGAGAGGTGCGATGCAGTAGTCCTAGCCTTGGCCTCGCGTTTCGGGGTAGTTTTCCCGAGCAAGCAAGCCCGAGCAAGATACATAGCAAGATACTATAGATAGAAAGGTAGTTTCCCGCACGTTCATGACCCCAGGCAAAGCACAGGTCGCGGTACCGACGCGGCCGGCGCCCTCAGTCTCCATCACCACACCCTCATGGAACCAAGGCCGGTTTCTTGAAGAGACGATCAAGAGTGTCCTCTCCCAGGAGGGTGATTTCGCCATCGACTACCTTCTCGTCGATGGCGGGTCGACGGACAACTCGGTCGAGGTCATCAAGAAATACGAGTCGCTGCTGCTGCGTGGCGAGTGGCCCGTTCGCTGCCGCGACATCCGTTTTCGCTGGCTGAGCGAACGCGACGAGGGCCAGAGCGACGCCATCAACAAGGGTCTCGGGATGTCGACGGGAGACATCTTGGCCTGGCTCAACTCCGATGACACCTACGCGCCCGGAGCGCTGAGGACTGTGTGCGAGGCGTTCTCCCAGGATGCAGATTGCGACGTCGTCTACGGGAAAGCCTACTACATCGACGAATCGGGAGCGCGTCTTGGACAGTATCCCACCGAGGATTTTTGCCGCGAGCGACTGGCCATCGTGAACTTCATTTGTCAGCCGTCCGCCTTCTTTCGCAGAGCCGCGCTGGAATGTGCCGGTTTCCCCGACGCGAGTCTTCGTTATGTCATGGACTACGATCTGTGGATCAGGATGGCAGCCGCGTGTCGCTTCCGCTACCTCGCCGATTTTCTCTCGCACTACAGGCTTCACGGCGATTCGAAGACCGTCTCCGGCGAGCATGCCCTGGAGAATTCCCGAGAGTGCCTGGACGTGGTGTACAGACATTTCCACTGGGCGCCCGCCAATCGCGTCTACGAATACTGCGCTCGCTGGTATCAGGCACATGTCAAAGACGCCGGCCTGAAGAGAAAGCCCATCGAGTTTTGCCTGACCGCGCCCTACGCGGCTTTCAAATACTGTACGATGAACCGCGGGATCCGCTTGGCCGACGTCAAGCAATTGTCGCTGAAAAATCTGCGAAACCTGCTGGTCGCCAGGAACCTATATTGAAGCGGAACGGAGAGGCCTCCTTGCACATCGGAATCAATGCGCTGTACCTGCTGCCGGGCAAAGTCGGCGGAGCGGAAACCTATACCCGCAATCTCGTCAAGTGGCTGGCCGCGATTGATTCGCACAACAAGTATTCCATCTTCATCAACAGGGAAAGCGCCGGAATATTCGAATCCCTGGCGCCTGCTTTCACCGTGGTGCCATGTCCGATCAATGCAACCAGCCGTCCCACCCGGATCCTTTGGGAGCAAATCATCCTTCCCTTCCAAGTGCGATCGCGGAAGATCGACATCCTGCTTTCCACGGGTCTGACCTCGCCCTTCTTCTGCCCCGCCAAATCCATCCTCGTGCTTTACGACCTTCAGCACGTCAATCAACCGCAGAATTTCAATCGCCTATATTTGCTCTTTCTCAAGAGCATCATCTACGCCAGCGCCAAGAGCGCCGACGGGATCATCGCGATTTCCAATCACGTCAAAGATGACATCGTGAAGTTCTATCGTATCGCTGCCGAGCAGATCGAAGTGACCCACCTGGGCGTGGATCGCGACCTGTTCAACGACCAGCGGCCGCCGCTTGGCTCGGCGATCAAGGAACGCTACGGACTGCCCGAGCGTTATCTTCTCTACGCGGCGGCCTCGCTTCCCCACAAGAACCACGCCCGCTTGTTCGAGGCGCTGCTGCACGCGAAGAAGCAGATCCCCGACCTGAAGCTCGTGCTTATCGGCGCGCGCGACAAGGGCGAGGATGTCCTGGCCGAGAAGATCCGTCGCCTCGGCTTGGAAAGCGATGTCATCCTCCTCGGCTGGGTTCCCTTCGAGGATGTTCCGCTCATCTACCAAGGCTGCGAGGCATTCGTCTTCCCCACCCTGCACGAGGGTTTCGGTCTTCCCGTCATCGAGGCCATGGCCTGCGGCGTACCCGTCATTTGCTCGCACATGGAGCCGCTCATCGAAGTGGCGGGCGACGCTGCCCTGTTCGTCGATCCACTCGATCCCGAGGACATCGCACGAGGCATCGTTTCCGTTTTGAGCGATCCATCGGCGCGATCGGAGTTGATACGAAAGGGATTTGAGCGCGCGAAGGCGTTCGCCTGGGACGAAACTGCAAGGAAGACGGCTGGGTTCATGGACGCCATGGCCCGCATGCCACGGCGCTCGCCGTCGGGCAGGATTCGTCCCCAATAGCGCCCACGTCCTGTACCAATGACTATTGGCATCATTGGTTCGGCATTTCGGGTCCAAGCCTGCTTATTTTTGCTTCTCCCACAGTAAGTCTCTGGCAGGATTGCGGAGCGCAATGACTGGGACGATTCGATGAAAACCGTGATTTTGGCGGGCGGCCTCGGCACGAGGCTGGCCGAGGAAACGGAGATGCGACCGAAGCCGATGGTCGAGATCGGCGGCCGGCCGATCCTCTGGCACATCATGCGCCACTACGCTCATTACGGGTTTCGCGAGTTCGTCGTGGCCCTCGGGTACAAGGGCGACGACATCAAGCGCTTCTTTCTCGATTACCGGACCCTGACCGGCGACATGACGATCGATCTCTCGGCCGGCGGAGTCACGTCGCACGACAGCAGGTGCGAAGATTGGCGCGTCCACCTCGTGGACACTGGTTTGAAGACGAACACCGGTGGTCGCCTGCGTCGCTTGCGCGAGATCCTCGGCCAAGAAACCTTCATGCTCACCTACGGCGACGGCGTCAGCGACGTCGACTTGGCCGAGCTCCTGCGATTTCACCAGGCGCGCAGGTGCATCGCCACACTCACCGCGGTACGACCACCGGCGCGTTTCGGCGGCCTTATCTTCGACGGCGACCTGGTCACGCAGTTCTCAGAAAAGCCCCAAATCGGCGAGGGGTGGATCAACGGCGGTTTCATGGTCCTGGAGCCATCCATTTTCGACTATTTGCCCGACGATGACACCAGTTTGGAAGCGGACGCCCTTGAACAAGTGGCCTCCGCGCGCAACCTGGCGGCCTTCCGCCATGATAAGTTCTGGCAGTGCATGGATACGTTGCGCGAAAAACACTACCTTGAGGCCCTTTGGAGCTCGGGCAGGGCACCCTGGCGATACTAGACATGACGACCTTTTGGCGAGATCGTCCGACCTTCGTGACCGGCGGTACGGGTCTGGTTGGTTCCTGGCTTCTCAGGCGTCTGGTCGACCAAGGCGCCGAAGTGATTTGCCTCGTGCGCGACTGGGTACCGCAATCCGAGGTCGTGCGTGCGGGGATCTTCGACCGAGTGAAGGTCGTGCGCGGGGATGTGTGCGATCAGCAACTCCTGGAACGCGCACTTGGGGAATATGAAATCGCCACCGTGTTTCACCTGGCGGCGCAGACCACGGTGCCGGTGGCCAACCGCAACCCGGTCTCCACCTTCGAGACCAACGTCGGGGGCACCTGGAGTGTGCTCGAGGCTTGCCGGCGCAGCCCCAAGGTCGAGCAGATCGTTCTGGCGTCATCGGACAAGGCCTACGGCTCCCACGCCCAGCTTCCCTACGCCGAGGACACGCCACTCGTCGGCCGCACCCCCTACGATGTCAGCAAGTCGGCAGCGGATTTGATCGCGCAAGCCTACGCGGCAACCTACGGAACCCCAGTGGTCATCACCCGCTGCGGAAACTTCTACGGCGGCGGCGACCTCAACTGGAACCGCATCGTACCCGGCACCATCCGCTCCATCCTTCGCTCCGAGCCGCCCATGATTCGCTCCGACGGGAAGTTCGTCCGCGACTACTTCTACGTCGAGGACGGGGCAGCGGCGTACATGCTGTTGGCCGAGAAGCTGGCCGCGGATCCGTCGCTTGCAGGGCAGGCCTTCAACTTCTCGAACGAAGAGGCCATCACCGTCCTGGAGCTGGCGGGTTGCATCCTCAAGGCCATGGGCTCCGATCTCGTGCCTAAGGTGCTCAACCAGGCCAACAACGAAATACGCGAACAACGCCTGTCGTCGGCCAAGGCGCGCCAGGTTTTAGGCTGGAAACCTCTCTTCGATCTCGACCGGGGTCTCGCGAACACCATCGCTTGGTATCGAAGGTTCTTCTCCGAGGCCAGATCGTGAGCGGTGTCTGCTGCCGTTCGTGCGGCGCAAATGCCATCGAGACCGTTCTGGATCTTGGGCAGATCCCACTGGTGAACTCACTGCCGACCAAGGATGAGCTCAAACGGCCCGATCCGCGCTACCCGTTGGTACTCGCCTTTTGCCCCACGTGTGCGCTCGTCCAGATCACGCACACGGTTCCGCCGGAAGAGCTCTTCCGCGACTACCTCTATTTTTCGTCCTACTCCGACACCATGCTTGCTCACGCGCGCACGCTGGTCGACCGCATCGTCGCCGAGAGAAGCCTGGGCGCCGGGCACTTGGCCGTCGAGATCGCCAGCAACGACGGGTACCTGTTGTGCAACTACCAGCGCCTGGGTATCCCCGTGCTGGGCATCGAGCCCGCGCGCAACATCGCCCGCGTCGCCGAGTCCAAGGGTATTCCAACCCTGGCTGAGTTCTTCGGCCGCGAGCTTGGGCAGCAGCTTGCGCGAGAGGGCCACCGCGCTGACGTCATTCACGCTCACAACGTCTTCGCGCACGTACTGGATGTGAACGGCTTCGTGGCCGGCATGGCGGCCGTGCTGGCCCCGGACGGTGTCGCGGTCATCGAAGCGCCCTACGTGCGGGACATGATCGAGCGGCTCGAGTTCGACACCATCTACCACGAGCACCTCTTCTACTTTTCCGCCTCCGCGGTGCAGCCGCTGTTCCAGCGGCACGGCCTGACACTCGTGGATGTCGAACGCGTCGCCATCCACGGCGGTTCGCTCAGGCTCTGGATCGCGCACGCTGGCGCACAAGTGAAGCCCTCGGTGGCCGCGCTGCTGGCCGAAGAGCGTGCGTTGGGCATGACCGGGCGAGACTACTACCGTGACTTCGCCGCTCGCGCCGCCCAGCTTCGCGAGGAGCTGCGCGACAAGCTTCGCGGACTCAAAAGCCGTGGCCTGCGCATCGCCGGCTACGGCGCCGCCGCCAAAGGTGCGGTGCTGCTGAACTACGCCGGCATCGGCACGGATTTGGTTGATTTCGTCGCGGATCGAAGTCCCCACAAACAGGGCCGGTATGTGCCTGGCGTGCGCATCCCGGTGCGGGCTTCCGCCGCTTTGCTGGAAAGCCAACCGGACTATGTCTTGCTGTTGGCCTGGAATTTCGAGGACGAGATTCGCGTCCAGCAGGCCGAGTACCTGCGCCGGGGCGGGAGATTCATCGTGCCAGTGCCAAGGGTTCGCTTCGACTAGCAGCATGCGATTTTCGAACACCAAGATTCCCGGCGTCATCCTCATCGAGCCCGAGCTTCGCGAAGACTCGCGCGGCTTCTTCGCCCGGGTCTTCTGCCGCGAGGAGTTTCGCGCCCACGGCCTTGTCGATCACATCGAGCAAGGCAGCCTTTCGTTCAACCTGCGGCGCGGCACCGTGCGTGGGATGCACTTCCAGATCGCCCCCCACGCGGAGACCAAGGTGGTTGCGTGTGTCGAGGGACGAGTGTTCGACGTCGCGGTCGATCTGCGTCCTCCCTCACCCACTCTCGGCCAGTGGGTTGGCATCGAATTGTCGTCCGAGAACCGCCGCCAGGTCTATCTGCCCGCTGGCATCGCACACGGTTTCCAGACCCTCGACGACCGCAGCACCGTCCTTTACCAGATTTCCACGCCATTCCACCCTGGGTCGGCGCGCGGGCTTCGCTGGAACGACCCAACGCTCGCCATTGCGTGGCCGATTTCCGACGATGTTATCGTCTCCGACAAGGATCGCGCCTGGCCTGACTGGGCCGCGGGGATTGAGGAAGCAACGTGAGCAAGGTGATGGTCACAGGTGCATCGGGCTTCGTTGGAGCGGCGGCCGTGCGCGCGCTCTTGGACCAGGGGGACGAAGTTGTCGCCATCGTGCAACCGGGGCTCTCGGCAAAGCGCCTCGACGGACTGCCGGTTTCCCGCGTGACGCTCGATCTCGATGATAGTGCGGCCGTCGAGCGCAAACTCGGAGAAGTTCAGCCAGAAACCATTCTTCACGCCGCCTGGTACACGAATCCGAAGGACTACTTGACGTCGCCCTTGGCATTGGCGTCGCTTCACGCCGCCACGAGCCTGTTCCAGGCGGCCGCGCGGCAAAGATGCCGTCGATTCGTGGGTATCGGTACTTGCCTTGAATACGGACGCAGTGATCGCCCCCGTCACGAGAGCGACGCATGCGAACCACGAACACTGTATGCCGCGTGCAAGTTGTCAGCATGGCTGGTTTGTCGCGCGCTGGCCGAGCAGGCCGGTGTGTCCGCCACGTGGGCGCGCCTATTCTATCTCTACGGTCCTGACGAGAATCCGGGCCGCGTTCTACCTGCGTTGGTTGCGGCGCTTCGAGCCGGCAAGGCCTTCCCAATGACGGAAGGTTCGCAAGTCCGCGACTACCTACACGTGGATGATGCTGGGCGAGCGCTGGCCTTACTCTGCGGATGCGAAGCCGACGGCGTGGTCAACGTCGCATCGGGGCAGCCAACCGCCTTGCGGGACTTTGCCCAGACCGCGGGAGCCATCCTCGGCGCCGAATCGCACCTTCGGCTTGGCGAGGTCCCCGCGCGCCGCGACGAGGAAATGTTCATCGTTGCGAACATTGCTCGGTTGCGCGGGCTAGGCTTTGAACCCAAACACGTGACCCTGCGCGATGGACTTGACCACGCGCTCAAGAACTGGAGAACCGCATGAAGATCACACTCGACACGTCGGCCGGAACGTTCCAGGTGTCGGAGGCTGGCAGAGACGAGCAGCTTTCGCTCTACTCGCCCGAGGCCTTCGCGGCACTGTCCCGGGCCTGGGTCAAGGTTGGATGGTCGCTCAAGCAGACCTATTCCTTCACGTGGATGGGCCGGCCGATCATTCAACTGCCAGAGGACATGGTGCGTATCCAGGAGGTTCTCTACGGTGTCAAACCGGATGTGGTCATTGAGACGGGTGTCGCCCACGGAGGTTCACTCATCTTCTATGCCAGTCTCTTCAAGGCCATGGGGCGCGGCCGCGTGATCGGCGTCGACGTGGAGATTCGCCCGCACAACCGCAAAGCCATCGAGGCGCATCCAATGTCGTCCCTCATCACCCTGATTGAAGGCGATTCGGTCTCCCAGGATACGCTTGCCCGCGTCCGTTCACACATCGGCGCTGGCGAACGCGTGCTGGTACTCTTGGATTCCAACCACAGCAAGGCCCATGTGCTCGCCGAACTGGAAGCCTACGCACCTCTGGTTACGCCGGGTTCCTACATTGTGGCCACCGACGGTCTCATGGAGTTCCTCGACGACGTTCCACGTGGGCAGTCGTCATGGAAGACCGACAACCCCAAGGCGGCGGCCGAGGAATTCGCTAGCAAGCATCCTGAATTCGTGCCGGGCCATCCACCATTCGCCTTCAATGAGGGCGCCATCCCCGAGCCCGTCACGCACTGGCCCGGGGCCTATTTGAGGCGGCGCTAGCGCGAAAACGAGGGCTACGACGGCAGCGGCTGGCAGCGCGCATCGGCGAAGCTGGCCGCGATCCCCAGCACACAACACTTTTCGCGAATTTCGTTCGAGTAGTTCGGGTTCATGACGAGGATGAGGATTTCGGCAGACAATCCCTGAAGTACCTCCGGCGGCTGGATGAGATGGGCCGATCCGGGCGCGTACTTCCCCTGCTTGTTCGAGTTCACGTCGATACAGTAGCGAATCAGGGTCCGTTCCGGGTCGACGAGGTAGGAGAACACCACGCCCTTGGTGGCCATGCCCCAGAGGCATACCGCCACGCCCCGCCGGGTCTCTGCCTCCACGAATGCCCTTGTCTGGGCGATCTGGCGATCCTCATCGTGGCCATAACCACGGAGGATCTCGCCCATGGAAGAGTTGCCTTGAGGGGCGAGGGTTGCCTCACCGGAGATCGCTTCAAGCCACAGGTACTGATTCCCAAACCCGACGCCAGCCGAAACCACTCGAAACCCGGCAAGCTGCGCGATGAATGCCAGGGACTCGGCCGTGAAGTAGTTGCAATGCTCGTAGCAGAAATCCCAAAACGCGTGATTCTCAAGGATCCATCGCAAGTCTGGAACTTCTAGATACACAGGTACATCCGGTGGAAGAGCTGCCCGGATCTGGCGCAAGAAGGACCCAGGATCCGGAATGTGTTCCAGAGTGTGCCGGCATACAACCAGCGACGGCCTTTCGCGAATGCTGTCTGGATTGAAGACGTCCGTCACAAATTCGATCTTGGCCCCTTGAGGGACGTCAGGTGATCCCGCTTCGCACCCCGGATCCACACCGAGAAAGCGCCCTTCTGGCCAGGCACGAGCAAGAACCACGAGAAACTCCCCCTTGCCGCAGCCGATCTCGACTACGAGACCACTTTGAGTACCGTAGCGCCGATGCAGGTGACTAGCCAACGTTGCGTAGTATTCCTTGAATACGTGCGACGGAACGCGATTGTCATAGCGCTTGTCGTAGACTAGCGCGTTGCGATCAAACGCGACATTGAAGACGAACCCACAATGCTCGCACGTCGCCAGGACGAACTCTGCCCGGCGAGCGACTCGCGCTTCATCTTCGGATGGGTACACCAGATTCTGCATCACCGGCAAGGACTGCCTTCTAACGGACTCCCAGAGGGTCTTCTGTCCACACGCCACACAGCTGCCAAGGGTTGAATCAACTGGCGTCATTCGATTTGCGACCATCCCGGGTGATTCGAGGACCAGGACACTTACTTCCAGGCCTGCACAACGGCTCGGTACGGCAGGAGACGCTTGCGCCCCACGATGCCCCATTGGGCCCCCAAGGTCTCCCACTGTGACAACGTCGGCGCAGTCGGCGTTACGGTGACGTGATGGAATCCCGCGGCCCTGCACATTCCCACCAGAGCCTTCTCATTGGGGGCCCACCAGTTCGTCGCATCGTGATTCAGTTCTGCCTTCTCAAAGAACTCGCACAGAGCATGGTCCTCAAGGCCAGGCAAGAAGATGGCCGCGGTTTCGATGATGGCAACCTCGCGAGTGAGGGCGGCCAGGCGCTCAAGTGCCTCGACCGGATACTTCAAGTGATAGAGGACACCGAGGAACAACACGACATCGAAAGTGCCAATAGCCTTCAAATCCGCTGTCATGAAGTCAGCGACGACGGACTCGACATTGCTTCCGAGCAGCTCACGAGCCGTATCGAAGCCGCGCTTCCCAGGGAGTTCCTCCGGCCTGAAGCACGGCAGCGTCTCGTAGGGCTGTGGATCCACGCCGCGTGCTTTCCAATCCTCGTAGTATCCGAAAAGTTCTCCCAAATCCATGGACCAGATGAAGTGATCGAGGGCGGTCACCCTCTCTGCCCCCAGCCGCTCTGCCGCGAAAGAAAAGAAACCATCCCATGCTCCGATATCAAGAACTGTCTTCTTGCGAAGATCGGGAAGACGCATGGCCTGCAGCTCGGCCGCGAGCATAGCTGCGGTTTTGTGTCCGGGCGTGACTAGCCCCTGGCCAAGATCGATGGAATGCCACCAGCGTGGCACCTTCGCCACGCGGCTTTCGATTTCACCGCGCGTCAATTGCGGCATCGTTGATGATGAGGTCTGATCAGGCATGCCCTAGTCTCATACCACAACGGCCCGCGAAACGGTGTCAAGGCCATCCGCGTCCGTGTATCATCTCCTCGCCGTGAACAGCCCCCTTTTTACGATCGTAATACCCACAAGGAATCGCGCCAAGTATCTGGAGTTCGCGATCCGAAGTTGCCTTGCCCAGCGATCCACAAATTTCGAGGTGATTGTCGCGGACAACTGTAGCTCCCCTGCCACGCGAGAGATCGTGGACCTGCATCGCGACGAAAGGCTCCGATATCTGCGAAGCGACGAACCCCTCGCCATGTCCGAAAACTGGGAGCGGTCTCTGCGGGAGGCATCTGGCGAATATGTGACGGTCGTGGGCGACGATGACGCGCTACTCTCACATGCTCTCACCGACGTCGAGCAACTCATTCGGGCGACCAACGCCAAGGCACTACGATGGGCGCAGGCCTACTATCGCTGGCCCGATGTCTCCGCTGAACTTGGATCGAACCTGTTCGCTGTCCCGCTTGCTGTCGGGAGCACGTGGCAGGCTTCGGCCGAATTGATCCCCGCGGTCGTCAACGGTGAGAAGCACTACGCGGAGCTGCCCACGATTTACAATTCTTTCGTTCATCGAGATATCCTCGCTTCCATCCGGAAGCGCAACGGCCGAGTGATCGCCAGTATGATACCAGACATCTACACCGGGTTCGCTGTTGCCGCGGAAGCGAAGATCTTCGTATCGAGTCAGCGTCCCATGTCCATCGCCGGAGTCAGCGCGAGTAGCAACGGGGAAGCCATGATGCGAAAGGCGGGATGCGCCGATGTCGCCCGGGACTTCGAAGACCTGAACGAACAGTTCGGGTTCCGCTGGCATTCCCGCGCGCCATTCGTGCCACGGAGTCTACCGGCCATGATTGTGGAATCCTTCGAGCACGCCAGAGAGCGCTTTCAAGGACTAGAACACATCAAAGTTGATCGAAAGCGTCTCATTCAGAGGGTCATTGCCGAAAGGGCACAATCGGCATCCGCGGATCCCGATGCAATCGCCAATGCAGTACGGGGCGTGCGTGAGTGGATCCGATGTGATAGCCTCCTGAGCAGCTGGTTCGATAAACATCTTGAGCTGCTGAAGACGAGGCATGCGGCTCCGAGTGAAACGTTCACTGTACCAACCAGAGGTTTGCACGGGTACTTGCTGGTACTGGATGTGAGCGAATTCGAGGTTCGCGACACTATGGCGGCTGTTGAATTGTTTGAGAAATTGACCAGTTCGACCAAGAGTCCCACACCTCCGCCCCGAATCACCGCACCCACCTGGAAGAACGCGGTCGTGCCCATCCTACCGCCAATTCTCCTCAAGACGGCTCAGGCCCTGCTTGCGAAGGTGCGCGAAAAGCTCTCATGATTCGTTCGGTGTGTCGCTCTCGGTCTTTTTCATCCATCCTAGCCGGCTTGACCCAGGCCTTTCTGTCTATCGAAGCAACGAGAGGATCGGCACGTGGTCCCAGGTTACGCAGAATGCCGGCAGCGCCCCGACCACGTTACTCTCGGCGAAGGTGATTCCAGGCCGTGGATTATCGACGAAGGGACTCCCAGCGAGGGGACAGCATGGGGGGGCCAAGGTGAGGTTGTTCCATTCCGCAGTGATCCCGTTCCCGATGCAGGTTGGGACATACGTCTGCCCGAGGGTCCACAGGTCAACTTTGACGATGATCGTCGAGCCGGGATCGGGTTTGAGGTCAACTCTAGACCCTCCGCCATAGCCAAGGATATTGTACTCGACGGTCTTCCATCTATTGGTTAGGTACAGAACACTGTATGGCTGACTCATTGAGTAGGCCTGGCCGTTCCCTGCAGTAAACAGTGCATGGACGTAAGAACATTTCCCGTTATAGAATCCTGCCTGTTGATCATAGTATCCTTCTCCTCTTCTTCGAATCGCAGCGGATTCGCCCAATGTACCAGCGAGCAGCCTTTGGCAGGTCAGGCTCTGAGACAAAGGTCTTGAGGCCACACCTACCGCTGCGTACACCTGCGTGTCTTGGCTGCCACTTTGCGCAGCTTCGCCTTCGTCCTAAGACCGAGGCACGTGAGGACTGTTGTTCGGAATCACCAACCGCTAGGCCCCGCTCAAAATCGGCCAATCATGTCATGAAGGTCCATGGCTGGGATCGCGCAGAAGACGGACTCTTTCTGCCCACTAGACAATCGGTTGCGCACAGTATTGTCCTGGTAGCCGCTTCCCGACCATGCGCATTTGCGACCACAAACGTGCCACGGGCCAACCTCACTTGATGTAGACGGCTGTTGCCTGGCAATACCCATTCAGCGTGACGGTCGTGTCATAGTTGACAAGGACACTCCTGCCTGACAAGAGTGCGCTCTGGATCAGAGACATTTGCTCCTTACCACGGTCGTCAACGGTCATCGCAAATATCACTTTGGTAGTGCCGGTGGGCACCCCTAAATTTGCGCAGCCTGCAATGGTTGTTACGCCTGCAAGGGTGAAGTAGGGATAGCTGACGGGGGTGGTTGTGCCACCTGCCGCTATCATTTCGACAGGTGCCCATGTTGTTGCACCCGGGGTGGCCGAGGCCCGGCTTGGCGAGATAGTCGTCGCGACGAGGGCGGTGAGCAAACCACAGAGCAAGAGGGATTTCTTCATGGTGTGTAGTCCTTTCCTAACTTGTTTGTCCCCAATTATTGAGGGCTGTCCTATGCTGCCAATGTCTTCAATACGGGCCGGGAAGAATTCTGGTTGGCACTTTCTTCACATTCCGATCCAGCCGATCACGACGGTCAGCGCTGGGGCCAGTCCGTAGATTGTCACCGACCCAACCAGATCGTCTTCCGTCTGGACGATGCCGCCGAGCTCGCTCGGGCGGCACGTCGGTAGGTGCATGACTGTGTCGACGTCATAGTTGGCGATTCGAACTGCCAGTCGGCTGTCTTCCGAAATGCAGGCCGGATCGAGCCAAAGGTACTCGTGCTGGAATCCCAGAGTATGCCCAAGCTGATGGAGAAGTGTGCCTTCGAGAACCGCGCCGTCTGGACCAATGACAAATGCAGAGGCGTCGACGAATATCGAGCGCCCGGACCGTGGGCTGTCGGGGAAGAACGAGACGGCGGCGTAGCCAGCACCGGAGACGGGGCGAACGTCGAAGGTGACGTTGGCGTTGTTGGCATCACAGCTTGCATCCTCCTCGGGCGCGTAGTGGTATTGAACCCCTGCCCGGCCGCTCCACGAGGCCGACGCAACCTGCATCGCGGCTTCGACGATGGGAAGGTTGTCGCCAAAGTTGGTGCTAATGCAGTATGAAAGGGACATGGAATCGGGGAATGGCCATCGAACCGTAGCTCCCATGGGAGGCAGGCTTTCCGGCGCTGCACCCTGGGCGGAGAACCAGGCATCGTAGTAGCGACGCAAGCCAGTCTCGTCGAACACAAGGTCGCCATCAACGACGTATCGGCCACCTGCCCAGGGTTCCCGTGGACACTGCGATCGGAATTGTTCCCAGGAAACGACCCCTGGCACGAGATCACTGGCTCCTTCGGACGCGGCGTCGGCCATGGGAACATCCGAAGGCTCCGACGCCGCGTCGACTACCAACGGAGTCAAATCCGGCGTTAGGTCGAGCTCGATCGGCAAGTCCGTGAAGCGCTGTCCGTCTGCGCTCGCGTCGAGACCGTTCAGACCGTCTGCCGCGTCGATCGCAAGAAACACTTGGATATCCGGCGTCAGGTCCGTTGCCTCAGAAATCGAACCCAAGGGAAGAACAGAATCGCCCATGAAAGGGTCGGTAGCGACATCTCCCGGGAGCTGCTTCTCGAAGCCGCCGGTGTCCGCATCGGTAGAGCTATCAGATGCATCGACCAAGGCATGGTGCTCCTCCGCCACGTCGGCTGCAAGAAGGACCGAGTCAGGTGCTGCGCGAGTATCACTCGCAATGTCAGAGTTCGACGCCTCCGGCTGGTCGAAGGCTAGATTCTGCTGGGATTGTCTATCGCTGTTCGCGTCCAGGCCGGTGTCGCCAGCCGCGGACTGGCAAGTCCCGCCTACGCACGCGCGGGTCCCCGAACAATCATCTGTGGTGCGGCACCCTGTCTTGGGTTCAGGCAGGCACGCCACAAAGGAGCACCCGACCAACACGATTGCAAGGATGGAGCGGATCATGGAGAGTTTCCTCAAGGCCGGCTGGAACCACCAGCGTTAGTTCGATTCGAGAGCCAATAGCCGAAACCTACGGATACGGCGCCGAGCGCAGCCGAGCTGAGTGCCGCAATTCCATAGCGTTGATAGCGATCGTGGGCAGCGATCGACCCTCGTTCAAGATTCGTATCTTGGAAATCGCCGTAGGCCCGGGCCGCGAGGACCGCGAAAACGCCGGATGCTGCAACTGAGGCAGCACCGATTGCGAAGGCCGACCACGCGGCAGGACTGTGTCCAGTCCGAGGGACTGGCCCAGTCGGGACCCGAGCTCGAACGGTAAATAGGTCCATGGGAACCATTTGTTGGTCGGCGTTGTCCACGAAACCTTCGTAGTACGATGGCCCAAACTCCGCTGCGAACAGACCGCGGCGCATGGCTTCGCCTACGGCGCCGCGGGGGCGCAGGCGGCGTGTTCCCAGCGACAAATCCTCCAGGTTGGTGGGGCGGTCGGCTGAAGCAAGGAACCTGACCTCGCCGTCGTCGTTGCTCAGCAAGATCGGCTCACTGGCGGTCACAACGACGTCCACGAAGAAGCCGGATTCGGCGCGCAGGTCGAGCAGGCGATTGCCGCGCCCGTCGTCGAGCTGAAAGCGACCCAGGTGATGCGCCCGCCCTTGCAAGTGGGCTACGTCGCGGGCCCCATGCACGTCCACAATCGCAGCGCGTGGGTAAAGCTTGGGCGCTACGACCAAAGTGGTCAGGCGCGCGCGCGGATCCGTGACTCCGCGGTTGGCGGCGGCCAGAAAAGCGGCGATTTCACTGTACTCGACCCGGCCATCGCCGTTGACATCCGCCCCGCCACGCAAGCCGGACAACAGCTCGTGCGTAAAAACCCCGGTTTGGTAGTCGTCCCATTCATGGGCCTGGGTATTGCTGGCGCTGGCCATCACTACGCCAACGTTGGGCAGATGGGACAGCCGACCGCGCAGCGAGGCGGAAGCCACTTCCGATGCGGACACCTCCACGGTCTCGGCGGTGACGTCACGTGGGCGAATGAGGGATTCGGCATGGCAGGCGTCGATCATGAGGTGCACCGTACGGCCAGACAGGGCGGGCAGCACCTCGTCGTACAGCATGTCCTGCGACAGTGCGCCGTCGGCAAGGGTCAGATTCGCTCGGCCGTCATCGTCCAGCCAGCCGTGGCCACTGTAGAAGAACCACACCGCAACCTCGTCGCCAGCGCCTGTGGCCCGTTCGATATCCGCGTGCAGCTCGGCCAGCGCTCGGCGAAGCTCGGCCACGGATGGCGGCCGGGCCTCGCGGCTGGATGGGTAGAGGGCTTGGGTCGCGCGATCCGGAATGGCCAGGACCACCGATCGGCGCGCGATTGTGCGGGCTAACTCGTGTACGGCCAGGGCATCGTCGTCTGCGAAGCTCAGTACGCCAGCGCCCGAAGATAGCGCGTTTGGGGGAGCCCCGTTGTAGCCGATCTCCATGGAGAACAGCACGTTGGCAGCGTGGCCCCGCGAAGAAGCCAGCCCGAGTGCCAGGCTCAACATGGCCGTTAGTAGAATGACGCGTCTCATGGCGAGGTGACGTTGAGAAGGCTCTGCCCCCTGGCAAGCGCAGTGCTTTCAGGCATACGCGTGAGATCTTCACGCCTCATGGGTTGCTCGGTCACGCGGATCTCGACGACATAGGTTGAGGCGAGATGCTCAGGACCGATCTTGATGGCGCGGGTGGTTGAGGCCGAAGGGGTCAAAACGGCGTCCACCAGCGGGGTGTGCGAATCGGCCGAGAAATACCAGATTCTTTCACCACCACCAACTGGGTCAGCCCAGGCGGACACGTACCCGCGCACCCCAGTTACCCGCACAACCAGGAGCGATCCGGTGGGACAGGCATCCAGAGTCGCGCCCAGACACTCAAGTTCCACTGACGGCGTGGCCGGTGGCTTCGCGGCGGTACCTTTCGCGCGAAATGGCGACAAACCAGGCTGCGAAAAACGGGGCACCAAAAGAAACATCGCCGCGGCAACGACCGTCACGGTACCGAGTCCCGCGAAAGACCACCGCCAGCGCGTCCGCGCGGGAGACTCAACGCCGATCCGAGCCAGAACAGTCTGAAGGATAGCATCGCGTCGAGTGGCGCCAATGCTCCCACGTCCTAGCAGAGAGTCGAGCTCTTCCTTGTTCCGTATCGGTTTCATGCGGCCCACTTACCCACTTTCACTTCGGCCTCGGAGCAATCCTGGTTGGCTGTCCGTGAGAATTCCGGCAGCGTCGAGAGCGGCCACCAGCCCGTCCTGCAGTCGCCGCTCCAGCGTGCGCAGTGTCTGACGGCCCACGCCGAGTCGCTGGGCGGCCTGTTCCTGCGAGAGGCCTTCCTCGTGGCGGAGCTTGTGGACTTCGCGCAGGTCTTGCGGAAGCGCGGATAAGTAGCTCTCGACTACCCGCATGGTTGTGGCCGTCGCCCACGGCGGCGTATCGTCAATCACTGGTGTCACCTCCACCGCCGCCTCGAGTTCTGCCCATGGCGCCGGAATCTCGCGTCCCCGCACGCGCGCCCAATCGACCAAGACGTTGCGAGCGATGGCGTACAGGTACGGCCCATAGTCGCGTAGCCCGTCGTACGCCCGACGACCCTTCTCCGAGAAAGCTCGCAGGAACACTTCCTGCACAAGATCGGCCAAGTCGTCGGGCTGCCGACACGCTCCAGCCACCCGAGTTCCCCGACCGCGAACCTCGAAACCCGCGCTCAAGAGCCGCTCGACCTTGCGAACGTACTCCCAGTAGACCGCCCCCAGGGCCTCCGGTCCACCAGCGCGAAATCGATCAAGCAACGCCCGATCTGTTCTCAAGAACGGCATCGAGACTCTTTTCTATCACACGATCAACCGTGCGGCAGAAGCAGGTGTGCAACACAACCAGCCCAGTATCAGGGAGGCATTAGGGATCCCCGGTCTACGCCGCCCTCTCTGCCTACGAACCAAGGGCTAGGCGATAGGCTGCCACAGTCTCCGCGACACAGCGGGCCCAGCTGAACGTGGCGGCCCGTTCCCGCGCCCGCGCCGCCAATCGCTCGCGCAGCGCCTGATCCCGAAAGAGCGTGGCCATGGCTTGGCATAGAGCATCCGCGTCCGTTGGGGACACCATGATGCCCGCGTCTCCTACCACCTCGGGTAGGGACGACGTGTTCGAGGTAATCACGGGAACCCCACATTGCATGGCCTCGAGAGGTGGCAGGCCAAACCCTTCGAGCAGCGATGGATAGACGAACATCGAAGCATGCGAGTAGATGGGTGCCAGATCCTCGTCGGGAACAAAGCCTGTGACCACTACCCGTTTACTCACGGAGCCCAGTTTCTCCAGCTCCTGGAAGATGGACTCCATCTTCCAGCCCCGCGTTCCAACCATGACTAGTCTCATTTCCCCGACCTGGCCCTCCGCCACGAGCCGGGCGTAGCAACGGATGACCTGGGCGATGTTCTTGCGTGGCTCGAGCGTGCTTAAGGTCAAGGCATAGGGCTCGTCTGGAAGATTGTATTTGCGCTTGAGCGACGGCCATTGGTCCGCGCGAAGATCGGGACGAAAATGATCCGCCGCTGCCAGGTACGTGACCAGCACACGCGCCGGATCGAGATCCGGTCGATAGGCGAGCAAATCGCGCCGGGTGGCTTCCGAGATGCACAGCACCCAATCGGCGGAGGTCAGCGAGCCCATGACTTGCCTCATCAATATCACCAAATTCGCCTCGAACAACTCCGGGCACTCCAAGGCTATGAGATCGTAGACAGTGAGAAAGCGCCTCAGTCGGGGCCAGCCGCGCGTGCTGGCTGGCAAGGCATAGAAAGGAGAATGATAGATGTCCGCAGCTGCCAACGCCGAGGTGGGAACGACTCCGAGCCTGCTCCTGATTTGCATCGCCCCGAAACCAACACAACCACGCACCACGCGCCCCACGGTCCAGCCGGCCTCTTCCCGAGATGCCTTGTCCATGAGGGCAAGTTCAAGCTTGTCGAGTGCCATGCGCATTGGCCCGGACTTCAAAGGACTCCCCGATGGATACCCTGCCGCTCGCAAGTACTGTTCACACCACACTGAATAGTTCGAAGCGCAGAAATCCAAAGTCAGTTGGGGTTCGCGGACCAACTCCTTAGCGACATTTTCCACCACGCGAAAGACCCCTGTCCGCGATTTCTCCTGGTGGTGCCCAAGACCAAGGACGGCGATATCGTAAAGAATCTTCACTTTCGACGGCTCCTCCTTAGACGAATAGCAGATCAAGATGCATTCTTGGGTCGACCATGCAGCAGGTCCCGCAGGCGCGATATGATCATTTCCTTCTCCACGGCATCAATCGCCCCAATGGCTAGACAAAACAGGACGTAGAGGCCGGATCCGACGAGCACCAGTCCCCCCAGTTGGACGAGATTCTTCGGCCAAGAGGCAAGCAGCGTAAAGAACAACCAAAGGAAGCCTGCGGCGAGGAAGGGTTTGGCATAGCTCGTCCAAATGAGCGAAAGGCTTCTCACGGCCAAGACCTTTCGGTTCACCCGATGAATGAACAGGGGTGTCGACAATCCCCCACTGACCAGCAACGCAAGAGCTGGACCGGAGATCCCCCACTTGGGAATGAAGAGGACGGCCACGCCGAGGTTCACCACGGCACCAACCCCAGAGAAGAATGCGCAAATCCCTGGTTTTCCAAGGGCTCCGGCAAAGACATCCGGGACCGCGGCGAAAGAGGCTAGGAGAAACGCCATCGCCATCCATCGAAGTGCGGCCGCACCATGTAAGGCGAAATCCGGTCCCATCCAATAGGCCAAGACCTTCTCCGCAAAAACCACCAGTGCCACGGCCATCGGAAGCACGAGCAGCAATACCGCTTTGGAAACCCGCAGGTAGAGATCGTTCAGCCTCTCCTTATCGGCCCTGAACTCACTGACCGCCGGGAAGACGGCGGTGGTGACATTGGGAATCACGGTCAGCATCTTCTGCGCCAGGCTCAAAGACACAACGTAGTAGGTGACGCTGGCGAGCGGCAAGAAGGCCGCGACGAGTAATTTGTCTAGCTGGAAGACAACATGCCCACTGATGATCGAGATGACCTTCATCGAACTGAAGTGCAGGACTCGCTTCGCGGTTGGCACGTCGAAGGCCGGCCGAAAGGCCACGCCGGGCAGTAATCGTCGGGAAACCATGACGAACACCAGGATCCCGATTGCGCTGATGATGACATTGAGAGAAACAAGGGCTTTCAGTGAGTATCCCATGGCCAGCAAGATGACTTGTCCCGCGATGGTGGCAGTGCCGAGCACGAGATTCTGTTTCACCAAAATATCGAACCGCTGCAGCGCATTGGGTATGGCATTGAAGACCGTAAGGGGCATGTTCACCAAGAACCCCAGGGAACTGAGGTAGAAGACGAACAAGGTGGCAGAGACAAGATTGACCGGGACGTGGAGCAAGCGCGTGACGATGAGATTAGCCGTCCCCAGGATGATCAGTGTCCCCACCAGCCCAAGTCCGGTGTAGATGACGATGGATGTTCCAATGACCTTCGAAATGGATTGAAAATCCCGCTCGGCATAATGGTCTGCGATGTATTTGATCGTCGCCGTTCCCATGCCCAAATCCAGAATGGCGAGATAGCCAATGACCGCCGATGCCAGTGAAAGAACCCCGAAGGCGTCGGCCCCTAGATGGCGCACGATATAGGGTGACGCCGCCAGTGGCAGGACCAGGAACCAAACCTGCGACAGGAAATTGTAGGCGACATTTCTGAATACCGGACTTCCCTTGTGCATGGAGGTTCTGCCTTCGCCACTCACGCCCTGTCACGATTCAAGTAAGTCGACGGTATGCCTCGGCCGTCAGCTCTGCCGTGCGCTGCCATGAGTAGATCTTGACCCGCTCGCTTCCCAGGCGCCTCAACTCGTCCGCACGCGAGCGAGACCGGAGGATGCGCTCGATGGATTGCGCGATTTCGTCCGTCGACTTGGGATCGAAGTATTCAATGGCCGCCCCCCCCACCTCGGGAAAGCAACTTGCACGGCTGGCTGCGACTGGACACCCGCAGGCAAAGCTTTCCAGAATGGGAAGGCCGAAGCCCTCGTATTCGGATGGAAACACGAAGACCTCTGCCTCGCGGTAGATGCTGGGCAGGGCTGCGTCCGGAACGCTTGCTTGAACAACGCGATCAAGCACCCCTGCCCTGGAGAAAATCTCCCGCTCGCCTTCGAGGAGCACTCCTCCACCGACCAGCGCCAACGAGACCTCGGGATGGGTGGCCAGCACGGCGGCGGCGGCAAGGCCAAAACGCTGGAAGTTCTTGTAGCGATGCCGCAATCCGACGAACAGCACATAGGGCGCGCGAAACGGATGGCTGATCCTGGGCCCGTCAGCGAATGCTTGGCAATCGATGCCGAGAGGCGTGGTGACCACGCGCGATGCTGGCCCCCCATAGAGCTCCAAGACATCGCGGGTCGTGGACTCGGAGATGGAAAATACCAAGTCCGAGGCCTGAACCACATCGCGCTTGCGGTGATGAGGGTTTCCCTCGGGAAAGAAGTGCGGAAGTAGCTCGGGAATCATGTCGACCACCGTACACACGCTCGGCCGTCGGACGGGACCCGGTGCTGCGTAGTAGGTGCGGTGAAGAATGTCATAGTCGTCGATGGTGCTCCTGAGCAGATCGTTCCCAGCCAGCGCCCGGTAATATAGCCATCGCAGGACGGGATGGGCCGCCAGCGTCGCAGCACCCAGGCGGCTCGACAGACCGGCGGCGATGGCGTATTCGTTGTCCACGCATGGTAGGTGCAGTACGGGCGCGACATTGAGCGAAGGCAAACGTCGGATCAATTCGGCGTAGTACCGGGAAATTCCCCCATAGCGTTGATGCCGAAAAGCCTGTGTATCGAAGAGTACCCTTATCGATGCCAAGTGGACATCCTGTGCGCTCGGCGATACGTGTGATTCTCCGTCCAGCTCTTGCTGGGGCGGACTTGGATCTCACTCATGGGGTCGGAACATACATGACTTTGAAGGTGGAGAGGGACGCTCCTACGTGGGTGGAGGGGCTCTTCCGGCCGACCGCAGCGCGAGAAATATACCCTTGCCCGCGGGTCAGGGAAAGCGGCATAAGGGGATTCCCGCGAGGATCCGCGCGACGAGATCGCTCGCCCGAAAGACAATCCCATGAGCAAGCGTACCGCGTTGATCGTCGGCGTTTCCGGACAGGACGGCGTCTTCCTGGCCCGGCACCTTCTCACGCTCGGCTATCAGGTAGTTGGCTCGACACGACAGCTCGACGACCAGCCCACGGCCAGACTTGCGGCATCCGGCTTGCTGGATCGCATCAGGTTGGTCACGCTGGACACCTGCAACCCAGCCGCGGTCTCCGGCCTGATGAAGGAAGTAAGGCCCCAGGAGATCTACAACCTGGCCGGTCAGTCCTCCGTCGGTTCGTCGTTTCAGTCGCCCTACGAGACCGTCGAGAGCGTGACGCGCGGAACCTTGGCACTGCTCGAAGCCGTCCGCTCGCACGCGCCCGAGGCACGCTTCTTTAATACCGGCTCCAGCGAGTGCTTCGGCAACACGCCTGTGCCAGCGACCGAGTTGACGCCTTTCTCGCCACGAAGTCCCTATGGTGCCGCCAAGGCGGCCAGCATGCACCTCGTCTCCGTGTACCGGGCCTCGTACGGCCTCTTCGCCTGCTCGGGCATCACCTTCAACCACGAATCCCCGCTACGACCGGAGCGATTCGTGACCAGGAAGGTGGCGGGCTTCGTGGCCAAGTTGGTCCAAGGCGGTCCCCCAATACTCAGGGTCGGCGATCTCTCGATCAAGCGGGATTGGGGATGGGCGCCGGAGTATGTCGAGGGTTTCCACCTGATGTTGCAAGCGAGCGAACCGCGCGACCTCATCCTGGCCACGGGAACATCATCGACACTTGCCGAGTTCATCGCCGCCTGCTTCAGGAGCGCCGGGCTCGATGACAAGAACCACGTGGAATCGGATCCGTCTTTCTTCCGGCCCTCCGAAATCAAGGTGAGTGCCGGAGATCCCTCCGCCGCCAGGGAAACGATTGGTTGGCAGGCCAAGATGCACATGCCAGACGTGGCCGCAGCCCTTGTGCGCCACGAATTGGATCGGCGCTAGCTTCAGAACCTACGCCTGGCGAATGGCCGACAGGCGTCGGCGAATCGCCTTGCCGACGGCGGCGGGCGAAAAGTCCCTGCGGATGTCGGCGCGTCCGGCCTCTGCGAGGTGGCGGTACAACTCCCGGTCGGTCGCCGCGCGTACCATGCATTCGGCGGCATGATCGACGTCGGGATCGGCCCATGTGTTGCCCCTCTTGTAGGGACCGTAGTCCGCATCGAGGGCCACGAGCTTGTATTTCACTGGCAGGGAATTCCACGGGGTCATGAAGTCGGTATTGCTGGACCATCCCGTGGCGATCACCGGCTTGCCGAGAGACATGGACTCGGCCAGCGTCAAGCCGAAGCCCTCCGATCGGTGAAGAGAAACGTAGCAGTCGACGGAAGCAACCAGTGCGTTTATTTCGGGCCGGTCCAGATAGCGCGACATGAGAACGATGGATCGATCACGCTGGGCCATTTTCAGGATTTCCTGGCCATCGCCCTGAACTTTGTCTGCGTTGATGACCTTCAGAACCAGCCGCGTGTCTCTCGGCAGCGAAGATTTTGCCCTGAGGAACGCCTCGATGAGACCCGAAGGGTTCTTCCGTTGCAGCACGCTGAGCGCATCGAACATGAAGAGGAACAGGAAACCATCGCTCGGCAGCCCAAGTTCCGCGCGCCCGATGCCTGGCGGCACCTTGAGGTCAATGCAGTACGGAATCCGGATCACGGGCTTGCGCGCCTTTTGGGAGAAGGCCTCGTGGCAAAAGCTCGAGGGCGCCCAAACCTCGTCGAGGAAATCGAACGCTTTGAGTTGCTCGTCGGGAAGGTCGGGAAGCTCCCAGTTCCAGTAGCCGATGTTGTACCGCCCTTCAAAGAAGGGACGCTTCAGTTCTGCAGCGGCGAAGGGCACTTGATCCGCATTGACGTGCAGCAGGTTGACGGCGTACTTCTGCCCGCGCGGAAGACCGTCGTCCACCTTCTCGCCCATGCGCGACTGCGATCCCTTGCGGTAATCGACCAGCGAGAACGGGACTCCGGCGGCGGTCGCCGCGCGGATGGTCGAGCGGGCCGCTTCGCCAACCCCGAGCTCGGCGTGGAGATAGCCGACGACGTTCAGCCCCTTGGGGAACCTTGCGCGTCCGGGGTCCGTCCACCCAGGGGCCGGTTCGGCTCTGACGTAGGCCTGCCTGAAGAGCCAACCGTGGATCTTCTGCCGCGTCTGCAGCGGCAAGAACGCGTGGCTGAGATCCTTCCACCGCCAAGCGAACTGGTAGAGCGACTTGGCGAAAGCGCCGGAAGGCTGGCTTGGGATTTCGTCTTCACGCGGGGCCAGCCCGGCACGCATGGGCGCCAGGAAATACTCCGGGATGCCGGCAAGCTCGCCCGCGCTGGCGACGAACCACTCCGCGTAGCCCCGCGCGTGCGCTCCAAGAACATCAGGGAACTGCCGCTTGAGTCCAATGTCCATCGGCGTGTGATAGACCTCGTACGCGAGTCGAGTGACCAGGGGCGAAGAGCGGCCTTCCGACTCGGCCGGCTCATTCAGCCATTTCTGGAATCTGACCCAATCGGATCCGAAAGCATCTCGGTGCTCGCGGTAGAGCTTCCTCGCCTCGCTGGGAATCGGAGTTCCGTCGGGAAACTTGGCATGGGCATACGGGGTTGCTTTGTTGCCCGGATAGCCGTGCTTCTTCAGCTGCACGGCGTAGTCGGCGCAAAGCTCGCGCACCGCCGGCGCCACGCTGTTTAGCGTGAACCGATCCTGGTGCTTGCTGAACACCCCGCGGTCGGGGTCGAACCCGGAGAAATGATAAAAGGTCAGTGGCGTTCCGTTGACCGCATAGCCTTCGCCGGTCCTCTCGACCCTGCGTCCGTGCAAGTTCCAGTAGGCGACGTTCCAGCCCGGATCCCGGTTCACGTGAACCCCCTCGCAGAGCATGGGGGCCAAGTCCATCCACTTCTGGTCCACGAACAAGCCCTTTTCGAAATCGACGACGCAGTCTCGAAGAAGGCGCTGCTGCCACCACTTCACCAGTCGCTCGGCGCCCGGCGTCCGTCGCAGCCCAAGGTATCCGAGGTTGTGCACACCACATCGCATGATGTCCCGCTCGCTCGGACGTTTGTCGTCGTTCGTGGGCTCGGTTAGATGGGGCGTCAGCAACACCGCGTGCGTTTCCAGCAACCGCATCATGTCGTCGAGCGAACGGTAGATGCGGATATCGGGATCGAAGTAGATGACTTGGTCGTAGCCGTACTGGGTGAGCAGCTTTTCGATCACGAAAGGCTTGATGGCCGTGCTGATCTCCAAGAGCGTGTACTGAAAGACGAAGCGTTCGAGTTCCGGGATTGGGAGATCGGAGAGGGGAATGACACGAAATGCATCGTCCGCTGCCTCGGAACCGTCCGGCTCGTCGCACAGCGCCAGGACGCGATCCGCGTTCGGCGCGAAGTCCGCCACGCTATCCATGAGTGTGCGGACGAAATGCATGTAGTTCTTTGCGGCGATCGTGAAGATGCACGTCTTGGGCCCGATCGTTGGCGACATGGAGGAAGTAAAGCCTGGGCGGGCCTACACATTCAACCTCCAAGGGATGGAATTCGCTGTCGGAAGCCGACACGTCGAACCGCCAGTCAAGAACCATCGACGAGAGCCATCCGTCGCGATACTGTTGCCAGGCTCCCGTGTCCACCCGTCACCGTCTTCTGGCCGTCCTGGCCACCTTGATCGTCGCGCCCAGCGCCCAGGCCGGGCCGCTCGACGACGCCCATGTGGCGGACACGGGGTTTTCCGGCCCCACCACCGGCGATCTCACCGCGGTGTACTGGAACCCCGCCGGCCTCGGATTGATGCAGGGCCCGCAGATCATGATCGGCGGAGCCTGGCAGTCGACCTCGGTGTCCGTGGCCCGCACGTCCATCGATCCATCGACCGGTGCCAACCCGGGCGCCACCAGCTTCCCCACCGCCTCGGGCAGCGGCACACTGCAACCGTTTCGCTGGCCGCCGGGGCCCTCGGGCTTCTTCGCCGCCGGCGCCGGCATCGGCCGCCGATTCGGCATCGCGATGGCCCTGTACTCGCCGTTTTCCTCAAAGCTGACCATGACCCCGACCGCCGACGGGCAAGAGCCGGCGCGCTACCACCTGGTCAGCATGGAGCTCAACCACATCGCCACCACTATCGGGCTTGCGATCCATGCCTCGGACTCGATCCAGATCGGCGTTGCGCCCGGTCTGCTTTGGCCCACGGCCCACCTGGTCTTCGACGAGGACACCGCCCTCGGCAGCGCCACCCTGGGCAGCGAGAATCCCACGGCCGCGGCCCGCTATGACCTGGCCACCAAAGGCATCGTCGTTCCGTCCTACTTTCTCGCCGTCGGAGCTCACTACCGACACGGCCGACTCGACGTTGGACTTTCCTACACCAGCTCACCGCTCGGCACGAGCGGCGCGGTCAACCTGCCCTTGGACAACGTCCAAATCGGCCTGCCCGCCAACCTGGCCGGCGGCTCGGGCCTGTGCCCGACGACCTCGACCACCCCGAACAGCGACTGTCTCGTCGGCCGGATGAGCTACCGCTTGCCATCTATCTATAACCTCGGGGCGAAATGGCAGGTCGCCAAGAATTGGTACGTAAGCGGTATCGTGCGCTGGCTGCGCTACGGCGAGCACGACAAGATCACCATCCTCGTCGCTGGCCCGGCCACGCCGACCGTCCTTGGTTCCAGCATCCCCGATCACATGGTGCTGTACCGTGGCTTTCAGGACAGCTTCGATCTGCGCGGACGCGTGGTCTACGAAACCAAGCAATTTCGCATCGGCGGAACCGTGCGCCTGGAAACCAGTGCCGTTCCCGCCAGCCACGTCAACGCGGCGGCCATCGACGGACTGAAGCTGGAGCCTTCGCTGGCCGCTGAAATGAGAATCTGGCGGCAGATCCGCCTGAGCGCGGGGTACGCTTTCACCTGGATGTTCCCCGTCGACACCGGCAGCTCTGCCTTCGATCCCACGGCCGCCTCCGTCTGCGCCAGCGCCGGGGGCGATCTAAGCACGCCCGCGTGCCAGGCGCGCATGAACGGCCAGGCTCGGCCCAGCGCCGCGGGAACCTATCACCTTTGGCGACAAACCCTGTCGGTGCTCACCACCTTTGGATTCTAAGCCATGCGACGCTATCCGATCTTCATCCTGCTGCTGGCCTCGTGCGGATCGGATCAGTGGTTTGCCTACGATCTCGAGCCCATCGAGCTCGCGCGCGCGCCCATCGCCCCAGGCGGAGCCACCTTGGGCGGGCTACTGGCGAACGTCGCAACCTCGGCGGGGATCCAGCCACTGCTCGTGGATTCGGCCTACCCGATCAACAGTTTCGCCCCGGCGGGATGCGCGGGCGGCGGAACGCCAGGGTGGACCTACACCGGCAACTTCGATCTGCGCGACGGAAGCACGGCGGCGGTGGTGCGCGCCTCGTTCGACAACATCGGTCTTTTCGACCTGTGCCCGGGCCCCACCGGCGACGCCACGACCCAGCCCGCGGGCGTGATGGGCGGGTCTCTGCTCGCCAATTTCTCGGTGGGTTTTGTCTTCCCACGCAGCGCGAGTCTGCTCGCCACCATGACCTTGTGGCCTTCCTTCCCCGGATCCGATGATCGACTTGGGCAAAACGGCTTCGTGTCGCTCGACTTCAACTTGCGCGGTGGCGCCACCGCCGGCCAGGGCACCGGTGAAGCATCGCTGTCGCTGCCCAACTCTCGCATCGTGCTTGCATCCTGTGCGGCGCCGCGCATTTTTTCCCCCACCGAGCCGCTCGAAACCTGCGCCAGCGGCCAAGCCGCACTCAAAGCCAGTGGGCAGGATCTCATGCTGACCGTCGGCACCGGCGAGGGACCGATCATCCTCAGCCAAGCCGCATGGGACCGAATGGCCGCCCAGCTGGGTATGACGAACGATGCGGGGACCGCGGGCGATCTGTACACGCCCTTTTCCACGACGCCCACGCCCGCGCGCTTTCTGACCGTGCCCAGGCTCGCCATGTTTCAAGGCACAACCGACAGCACTTGGAGCGGCCCCTGTACCGAGCTGGCCCGCGCCCGCCGCATCGAATGGGTGCTGGCCAACCATGGCGCGGGCGCATGTTTCCAGCCCTGCGATGCCAGCGGCAGCCTGCCCGTCGCGACCCATCCCTACCTGGAGCTGGGCGGCCCGCTCGACGTGGCAGTCATCAGCGATGCCAGCGATGTCATCCGATCGATCAACGCGGATACACCCCCCAACCCGCAGGTTGACGGTATCATTGGCGCGGGCACCTTGGCGGGGACACGGATGCGCTTCGACTACACATTCGATTCCCAAGCGCGGGTCGTCGCCGCCTGTGAAGACGGCAGCACGCGCGACCAATGCTGGAACGCCCCGACCTGTTGGGCGACGGGCGGACCCCACGTCTGCTTCGGACAACTCCTCGGACAGAGCGGCTGGGCGCCCGTGTGCCCCTAGGGCCTAGTTTTTCGCGGCCTTGCTCTCGAGGGTCATGACCTGGTCTTCCAGGTGCTGGATGGTCGAGCGCAGGGTGACCACCTCGTCGTGAGTCGCCAGGCCGAAGGCGCCGGCCGCCAAGCGACCGGCCTTGTCCAGACCTGATTTCACCGAGCCACCGACGCTGATGGCCTTCATGGCCGCGTTCATCAAACGCGGATCGCTCACCAGCTTGGATACTTTGGGATTACCCGCCAGTTTAAACGCCTGGCCAACGACAACATCCTTGATCGACTTCAAGACCGCCATGATGGGTGGGTTCTGCCACGAGCGTCGAATTCGGTCAACGCGCTGGTGCACCGATGTTGCGGGGGCTCGGCTCGGGTCCGATGGCCGAATCTTGCCGATTCGTGCTAGAGCCTGTCTTCCCGAATGGAGATCCTAAGCAGTCCCCTGGGCAAGCTCGTCATCTCGCTGGCCTTGCTCGGTGCCATCTCGCCCATCGTGGTCCGCTTTTTCCGCGGTACCTGGGCCGACCTCGAGGCCGAAGCGTGGGCTGCGCGCAAGGCGCGGGGCGAGCACGCACGCCTGGACGCGCGTGTGCCGGTCACCTTCGCCCTGGGTGCGCTCTCCTTGCTGCTCATCAACTACTACGGCTCGCACGACTTCTACGATGGTAGCGTCCAGCCCTACCTGCAGAACTTCGCCAACAACCATCCTGGGTCGCTCGACATGGGAACCTATCAGGATCTCTACTGGCGCGTGTACTGGGGCCTGTCCCGCTACGGGTCCTACCTGCTGCCGCTGGCCGTGTGGCCGTTCGTGTTCAAGGAAAGCCCGCTCGACTTGGGATTGCGTTTTCGCGGCTTTCGCGAGCACGCCTGGATCTACCTGCTTTGCTTGGTCATCGTGATCCCGACCCTGGCCGTGGTTTCGCGCACGCCCGAGTTCAACCGGTACTATCCCATGTACCCCGCCGCGTCCCGATCATGGATCGACTTCTGGGTGTGGGAAATCGTCTACATCGGCCAATTTCTCAGCCTAGAGGTCTTCTTTCGCGGTTTCTGGCTGCGCGGGGCGCGGGCACTCGGCGTGGGCGCCATCTTCTCCATGCTCGTGCCCTATGTGATGATCCATTTTCCCAAGCCCTACCTCGAAGCGTGCGGCGCCATCGTAGCCGGCGTGGTCTTGGGGTCGCTGTCCATGAAGACCGGCAGCATCTGGGCCGGCTTCCTCATTCACTCGACGGTGGCCATCCTGATGGATCTGCTGGCCCTGGAGCAGCGCGATCGCATGCCAACGCACTGGGGACCCTACTCGCTCACCCAGCACAAGTTCCCATACACGACCCACGTGCTGTGGGGCGTGTGGGCGCTCGCACTCGCCGGGCTTGTGCTCCTGCTGCGACGACGACGACGCCTGGCAAAGCGCTAGAGCACCGCCCTGCCTCCCCCCCCGTTCCCGATCACTATACAAGCGAGATTGTGAGAGAGCCGTTTGTATCGAGATCGGAAACGGGGGCGAAGGCAGGGTCGAATAGGGCCTGACTACGAAAAGAGGATCTTTCGAACGTGCTGCGAGAACCTGCGCAAGGAGAGCGCGGGGCGGTAAAAAGTTGGCCGGGACAAAAACAGTGGGTCGTGCGCAGGTCGCCCGTCGGCGCCTGCGCACATCGGATTGGAGGGGGATGGTGCATGGCCAGCTGTGCCCACCTGCCGTTGTCCCGGCCCATCGAAAATCTGTGCAACCAAGACTAAAACGTAGTCGATGCCGGGAACGTCAGTAACCGTCGCACCTGCTGATTTGCATGTCCGTCAAGGTGCGGATTCCCCTGTCAGTGTTTGTCCTACATCTGCGTCGCAGGCGCGCGGGGGCTTCGTCCGTTAGAATCGCGAGACTTTGACCACAGCCGCAGAACACCTCGCTCCAAATGGATCCGTACGCGATCGATTGCTCGTCTCGCTCGCCGACCCGGAGGTGGCCGGAAAGGCCGGACGCAATCCAGCCACCTTGGTGGCGTTCCACGAGCCCATGGCGGTCTTCGAATGGCTGGGAACCGGTAAGGGTTTGGTCCTTCTCGACCTGGAACACATTCCCGAGGCGGAGTTACGCACGCATCTCGATCGCATCTTGGGCGCTCACGAAAAGGGACTTCTGTTCATCGCCGTCGCGGGCGGCGGCGCGGCCGTCGCCGAAGTCTTGCGGGCCGCGGACGCGGAAGCCCGCATGCGCGATCACATTGGCCTTTACCAAGTCGATAGGATGGGCAAGGTACAATGGGTGGCGGGTAGGCGACTGCGCGAATTGGAAAAGGCCGGCCGGGCGCTGCCGCAGACGCATCCGCTGTTGCCCGAGGATGTGGCAGATATCATCGAACGCGGACGCAAGGAGCGGCTCGAGGCCATGGAATTCGTGCGCGGCACCGCGCGCCGCTTTCCCCATCTTACGGTCGCCCTCATCGCCATTTGCGTTCTGCTGTTCGCGCTCACCAGCGGCAACGACGAGCGCGCCCAGAGACTGTACCACCTGCTGAGCAACCATCCCGTCGCCGTCCGACAAGGAGAGCTCTGGCGTCTCTTCACCTACGCCTTCCTGCACGACACGCGCAACGCAACCCACCTCATCGTGAACATGCTCTCGCTCTACAGCCTGGGTACCTTTCTCGAACCCCTGCTCGGCCGCCTCCGCCTGGGACTGCTGTGCGCCGTTACGGCCGTGGCCGGTGGCGTGGCGAGCACCTTGTTCATGGGCGGAGAATCCGTCGGTGCTTCAGGCGCGGTGTGGGGACTGGTCGGCGCGACCTTCGGACTACTCAGTGGCAGAAGGCAGTTCTTCCCACCGCTCATCGCCCGCGGCCTGCGCCAGCGACTGGTCGTCATCCTGCTCATCAACATCGCCATCTCGTTTCTGCCCCACATCGATCGCTACTGTCACTTTGGCGGCGGCCTCGCGGGTTACCTCGTCGCCCTGTACTTCGCCCGCAAGCCCACGCAAGCGTGAGCTCGGCGCGCGCTCTCAGCTCAGAACTGGGTGATGAACTTCCAGGCTTCCGGAGGATCCCAGCTCGTACCATCTGGATCCACGGGTTGCCAGCCGTGAGGGCCGTTGAAAACGCAGTATTCGGTCGGGTGGCCCGCGGAGCAGCCTTTGTAGATCGTGCAAGTGTGCTTCTGGCCTGCGGCAGGAAAGGTTGCGGACGCGGGCTCTGCCGTGCATCCGTTGACGGCGGCGAACTGGGCTTGCTTCACTTCCCCGAGCATGGGCGAAGAGGCCATCCCGCCGCTGTCCTGGCTCGCCTGCGATGCATAGTATGCAATCGGCTTCGTCAGAGTCGTGGGGCAGGAACCCGTGAGATCCGCCCCCGAGAAGAACGCGACGGCGCGGAACACGTCCGCCCGCGTGCACGCGAGGGCCATGGACATGGCCGCTCCAAAGCTGAATCCCGATGCGAAGACTCGGGTCGTGTCGATGCAGAGATCGCCTTCGAGTTGAGCGAGGATCGCATCGGTGAACGCCACGTCCGTGGTGCTCCAGGACCCGGCCCCGCCCACGGCGTCGGGCGCAGCAAAGATGGTGTTCTTGCTGTCCAAGGTCGCAAACGTGAAGTAATTCCGGTCCGCAACAGACTGGGCCGACGACCCGGACTCGGCGAAGGAAAAAACCAGCCGATAGGGGTGGCTGTTATCGTAGCCGTCGGGCACGCGCAGAATGTACTTTCGCGTGCTCTGGATGGTGAGTGTCCCGTTCTGAAGCGTCCGCGTTTTTCCGCAGCCTGCGCTTTGCGCCGCGCCAGCGTCTGCTCCAGAGCCGCCAGAGCTACCGCCCGATCCCGAGCCCGTCGCACCACCCGATCCAGAGCTGCTCGCGCCGCCCGATCCCATGCTGCTTGCACCGCCCAATGCTCCATTACCGCCCGAGGCGGTGGGCACCGTGCCTCCGGTTCCGGTCGCTGCGCCCCCAACCCCGGCACCTCCCGAGCCCAACTCACCACCCTTGCCCGCACCACCGCTTCCCGGGTTGGTGCGCCCGCCAGTACCATTCACTCCACCCGTTCCCGGTTGTGTGGCGCCACCGCTTCCCAGCGTTCCTCCCTGGCTGGGCTTTTCCCCAGTGCCATCTGCTCCACCCGTTCCCGATTGTCCACCGCTTGCCGTTGTTCCGCCTTGGCTGGGCGCTCCGCCGGTGCCATGGCTACCGCCACTTCCTGAAGCAGGCGAGCTGCTCGATGAGCAAGCACTCCCCAGAATTGCGAGCACGGCCATGATCGAATGGACAGAACGCATACATGTCATGAATATCTCCTTGCTTGCCGAAGGTCGGGGCACGGCGGCGAGCCCAGTATTCTGGACTCTTGCGTGCGCAACTGCAACACGCCCGGACCTCCCACATGGAATCGTCTGACGTGTAGGCGCAACTCCGCGCAAAAGTTTCCGTATTGAGCAGTGGCGCTAGCGCTCGGGTTCCGTCTCGTCAAACTAACCAAATCCTACCTGGCACTTGGAAGTGGGAGGCGGGAGCCCCACAACCACATGTATGCAGCGAAGAAAACACTACCGACCAGCTATTGCCGGCCCCATTTACGCCCACGCAATTGTACTATAGAATACTGGTCGGATGAGTTTTGCGCCTCCACCTCTCCCGGTGCCCAAGGCACAACAACCCCGCAACATCGGGCGGTATGCGATATACGACGAAATCGCGTCCGGCGGAATGGCGACCGTCCATTTCGGACGGTTGCTGGGCGCGGTGGGATTCTCGCGCACGGTCGCGATCAAACACCTTCTGCCCCATTACTCGCGCGACGCCGAGTTCATCTCCATGTTTCTCGACGAGGCTCGTCTCGCGGCTCGCATCCAGCATCCCAACGTCACGGTGCCACTCGACGTAGTCGTGCTAGAGGAGAGCGAAGAGATCTTCCTGGTCATGGAATACGTCCACGGCGATACCCTCGCGCGCTTGTTGAAAGGTGCGCAGGTCGCGAAAGCCCCAGCATCCCCATCGATCAGCGTCAGCATCATGAGCGGGGCGCTGCAGGGCCTCCACGCCGCGCACGAGGCCGCAAACGAGATGGGAGTCCCTCTCAACATCGTCCATCGCGACATGTCCCCGCAAAACATCATGGTCGGTGTCGACGGTGTGGCGCGCGTCCTCGACTTCGGCGTCGCCAAGGCGGTCTCGCGACTCCAGTCGACTCGGCAGGGGCAGATGAAGGGCAAGCTCGCCTACATGGCTCCCGAGCAAGTCCGCTCCGGCGACGTCGATCGTCGTCTGGACATCTTTGCGGCGGGGATCGTGCTCTGGGAGGCGCTCACAGTGCGCAACCTCTTCAAGGCGGATGACCCGACCGCGATCGTCGCCAAGGTTCTAAGCGCAACCATCGCGCCGCCAAGCTCCATCAACCACGATGTGCCGCCGGCCCTGGACCGAGCCGTCATGAAGGCACTCGAGCGAAACCCAAGCGACCGATTCCAGACAGCCCGTGACTTCGCCTCGGCCATCGAGGAGGCGATCCCGCTGTCCACACCAAGAAAGGTGGGCGAATGGGTCGCACACGTCGGTGGCAAGGCCCTTGCCTTGCGTGCCGAGAGATTGGCACGGATCGAGAGCTTTTCGTTCGATTTGGATTCTCCCAGAACTCCGGAACAAGCGTTCCGATCGAAGCGCAATCGAACCGGGGAAATCAGCAGCACCGATGCCGGCCGATCGGCCGGCTCGAAGGCCGCGAGCCTCACCTCCGGCACGGGCAAGGGGGAGCTTCTGCCGTCGTCCCCCGTCGAAACGTCATCGACGGTTCAGCCCGCAGGGCGTTCGTTGAAGTGGCCGGCGGTTGCAGGCGCATCGCTACTGGTTGCGGTCGTGGCCGTGGGTGCTGTCTTGCTTTCGCCCCGGACGCGGACCAAGGCCGCTTTCGAGGACGGTTCCAGACAAGGCCTGCAAGTGGCCGCTCGTGCGAGCACCGCGACCGAGTCGGAGGCTCACCCTCGAACGGAGGCAACGAGCCCCGCGGTCGTGTACCCAGCGCAACCGGTGGCAACCGCGCCCGGCGCCGAGGAAACTGCGGGCGAAGCATCCCTGCCGACCGTCCCCACCTCCAATACCAAGTCGAAAGCGCTGTCCCGGCCCACGAGCCATCGCTCGATCGCGAAGGCCGGGAGCGCAAGATTGCAGGTGACCGGCAAGCAGCGGGGGAAAAAGGACTGCAACCCTCCCTACTACATCGACGCCAGTGGCATCCGCCGAATCAAGGACGAGTGCTTCTGAGCCGATGATGCCAATGGAGACCTAGCATGAGGATCCACGCAACCTTGGTTGTCGCGTTCACCGTCGGAACCGCGCTCAGCTCGGTCGCCGCCGCCGCGGAATTGGCCGCGTGCAAGGCATCCTACGAGAAGGCGCAGGAAGAAAATACAGCCGGGCATCTCAACGCCGCACTTGCTCACTTGAGGAGTTGCATCGAGATGAGTTGCCCCAAGTTTTTTCGCGATGATTGTGAGAGGTGGACGGACCAGATCGAGAGCATTCTTCCTACCGTCGTTTTCGTCGTTCGGCGCGACGGAGGAGATGTGACTGACGTTGAAGTCTCTCTTGACGGCAAGCTGCTCGTGAGCTCGCTCGATGGCAAACTAGTTCCAGTGGATCCCGGTCCTCACGAGTTCTCGTTCACCCTTCCAGGGTTTCCCTCGATCAAACGGCAGATGCTGATTCGAGAGGGCGAGCGAAATCGAATGATTGATGTCGATTTCAAGAGCTCGCTCGTCGCAACGCACTTGCCGGCGCGTACCTCCAAGACCGACCTCGATCTTCAGGCCAAGCCCACCAGCGAGCGAAGGACGGCCATCTTTTACTTACCGTACGGGCTGGCAGGCCTCGGTGCACTAGGAGTCGCTGGATTCGCCGTATTGGATATCCAAGGGAACAGTCGGAAGTCCGACCTCGAGCATTCCTGTTCGCCCTATTGTCAGTCGAGCCAGGTAGACGAAGTCAAAACAAAATACCTGCTGGCAGACACCTGCTTGGCCGTGGGCCTCGTTTCACTTGGCGTGGCGACCTACCTGTTCCTGACCAGCCATGGCGAAGACGCCGGCCGGCAAGCCCCCCCGACCTCCATCGGCTTTGCTCCTCGACCTTCCGGCGGCGGGGGGGTTGTACAGGTCGCAACACCGTTCTAGCCTATCGATAGCCTAGGAGATTCATGTTTTCACCCTTGACTGCCATGCGGCCGCGCTCTCCACTCGTGCCCCTCCTGGTGGGCTTGGTTTGCGCTCAAGCTGCCTGCAACCTGGGATCACTCGACTATTTGCAGAATGGTACCAAGCGAGACGGCGGTGATGGAGACGGCCAGCGCACATCCAATCTGGACAGCACGAGCTCGGACGAAGCGCCACTTGCAGGCAAGCCGGATGGCACCGTTCTCGATGGCAAGGCCAGCGAGGTGCCCTTTGGTTCTGACGGCTCCGGTGACTTGTTCACCAACATTCCTGTTCTCGATGCTCAGGAGGAGAGAGAGCGCGACCTGGGCACGGACACATTCATCCCGGACAGCAAAAGTCCGGACGGCGCCCTCCCGGACGCGACAAATCCAGACGGTGCCATTCCCGACTCACTTTCCAACTTGGACACACCCAAACAGGACGGCCTGATTTCCGACAGTTACGTTCCCGTCCCCGACAGCTACGTTCCCGACTCACCTCCAGACCTCTATGTCGCCGGACCGGATAGCCTTGAAGTGGCCCCTGACGGTCCGACTGCCAAGCCGTCCGTGCTTTTCGTGGTGGGTGCGACGAACCCTCCTAGTGCCGCGGACAAGGCCATCCAGAGCCACCTGATCGCCAACGGCTACGAGGTCACTCTCATCCTTGACAGCGCAACCGTCGCGACCGTAACCCAGACCCTGGTTGTGATTTCTCGAAGCGTTGGCTCCTCCTCCGTGGGCACCAAGTATCGCAATGTCGCCAAACCGGTCTTGGTGAACGAACCCAACCTCTTTGCCTCAGACATGGGGTTTGTCAGTGGGAGTACAGGAACCGCTGGTTCCACGGGCGCCACGCCAGGTGCGGACTCTGTCGACGTCCAAGCTGCAGCGGGAGCTCTGGCCGCCGGGCTTTCCGGTACGATCAAGGTGTTCGACACGGCACAAGACGTGACCTACGGTGTCCCAGGCGCCGCAGCGATCTTGGTGGCAGCGCTTCCCGGCCAAACCAAGTACCCAATCTTCGCCTACGAGACTGGCGCTCAGATGAGCGGCCTCGCCGCGCCGGCGCGTCGGATGGGATTCTTCCTGTCGGGGACATCTGCGACGAGTCTGACGGCAAACGGCTGGTTACTGTTCGACGCCGCGATCGCGTGGCTTGCCAAGTCCGGGTAACCCCTCGCTGGCTACTTGAGCAAGACCACCCCCGTGTTGGCCGGCAGGCTCAGCGTGGTCACCGCGGTGCTGCTCAGGCTGCCGGGGACACTGCCGTCGCTGGGCACGCCGCCACCGCCCTGGGCGTCCACCCGCCGCATGGCGGATGGCAGGGTCACGCTGACGGCACTGGGGCTTGGATTGAGAAGGACCACGCCACTTGCGAAGTCACGGCGGTATACCCCTTGCCAGGCCAGGGCATCGACGTTGGCTGGCGTCGACACGGGCGCGCCGAGGTCGATCTGCCATTCGGGATACCACTCCAGGGGATTACTCGCGAAGTAGAAC
>OBLT010000152.1_pt1 | contig 53861 bp, 61 predicted proteins | sample 1518721 | NCBI WGS metagenome assembly OBLT01 (sample SAMEA3539307, study PRJEB22396) | soil metagenome | biome: tundra; feature: field; material: soil | place: USA | collected 2010-05 | depth 0.15 m | reverse complement strand
GTTTGCCAAGTAAGTACAGATTATTGAGTGGCTCCGATAGAGTCCATACATATAGTATGAAAGGTCGAATTTTCTGATGGACGGCAATCAGGTAATCTCTGACTTCACACCTCGAATGACTCCTTTGGGCCCAGACTGTGTAAAAACGTAATGCTCAATGTATACGCAGATGTCTCGGCATTCTTTGATAGTAGTGTCAGGGCATACGTTGGGGGCACTCTTATGAAGCGTTTCATTCAGGGCGAGGATCGAACTCAAGGAATTTTGCTGCCGAAACTTCTCGACGACTATGTTGCGGATACCAACCCGGTGCGAGTGATCGATGTCTTTGTCGATGAACTTGATCTTGGCAAGCTGGATTTTGAAGATGTTACTCCCGCTGCAACCGGCAGGCCCTCCTATCACCCGGCAATACTCCTGAAGATATACATCTACGGTTACCTTAATCGCATTCAGTCCAGCCGGCGCCTTGAGCGCGAAGCTCAACGCAACGTCGAACTGATGTGGCTGACGGGTCGACTGATGCCGGACTTCAAAACCATCGCCAACTTCCGCAAGGACAACGGCAAAGCAATTCGCGGTGTCTGTCGCCAGTTTGTGGTGCTGTGCCAGCAGCTCGGCCTGTTTTCGGAAGCACTCGTCGCCATCGACGGGAGCAAGTTCAAGGCAGTCAACAACCGCGACCGCAACTTCACCAGCGCAAAGCTGCAGCGGCGTATGGACGAGATCGAAGCCAGTATCAATCGCTATCTTGCAGCACTCGATACGGCAGACAGACAAGAACCTTCTGTTGCAGAAGCTAGGACCGGGCGGCTACAAGACAAGATCGCGGCATTGAAGACACAGATGCGGGGACTCAAGGAAGTCGAGGTTCGGCTCAATGAATCTCCAGACAAGCAGATTTTGCGCGATGTATTCAATAGCAATCGTGCACTAAATAAAATAGTTGTGACATGTAAAAGCCGCCACAAGCGGTTTTTTTCTTGGAACAATAATTGTTGACGGTGTAAGCGGCCTTTCCAGACCAAGACTAATAATCTAAGCCGTTAAGGAAGAATTTTTTGCATTTATCACTGGCAGAGTGCTTTAGCGCGGGAGTTTTTCATCGGTGTTTTGCGTTTGTTGTTGGACGGTAAATAGCACTGCGGCTTTAACCCTTGAGGATAAGTTGAGCTTGGTCAAGATATGACGCACATGCTGTTTTACGGTGTCATAGCTGATTGAAAGTGTTTGAGCGATGGCTTTGTTGCTTTCTCCGCGCGATAGCAGTTGCAGTATTTCACGTTCACGATCAGTGAGTAGCTTGAGAGAGTTTTTCGGTTCTTCTCCGGGTTGATCACCGCGCAGCATCTCGATCATTTTGATCGTCATGGTGGGGGCGACGACCAGTTCGCCTGCCGCAACTCGCCGGATGGCATCAACGACATCCTCCGGCGCCATGTCTTTGAGCAGATAGCCGCGCACACCCGCGCGTATCGCGTTGGACAGGTCGATTTCGGAATCGCTCATGGTCAAAATAACAGCTGGTGTCGAGCAGCCCTCTTTGCGAATTTGTTCGAGCATAGCCAAGCCATCCAGCGGCTTCATGCGCAAATCCATGATCAACAGATCGGGTTGTTCATGTAATAACACGCGCAGTCCCTCGACACTGCCGGTTGCGCCGAGGACAGAAAAGCCATAGCAATTGGCGAGCAGTTCACTTAATCCGCTCCTGCACAGGTTTTGATCGTCTACCAGAACAACTTTTAACTGCTCACTCATTAACCGCTCTCCAATCTGACTTCGGCTCAGGAAAAAATAATTGCACGCGCGTGCCGAATCCATTCGAACTTTCTACTTTTATTTCGCCACTGATACGGTGTGCGCGTTCGCGCATGATCATCATGCCATAGTGTCCTTCAACGGGTGTGAAGGTGCATCCGCCGCTGCCGTTATCCTCAATGGTGAAAACGTAGTAATTGCTGGACAAATCCACGATCAGGCGAGCATGAGTCGCGCCCGAATGGGTAGCAATATTCGCCAGCGCCTCTTGAACAATATGGGACACCTGGATTTCATATTCGAGTGGTAATTCGAGATTGGCTACCCGATTGATATATTCGAGCACAATGTCATTTCGATGACGGAATTGCTCGGTCAGGGATTGCAGTGCATGCAGAAGTCCTGATGGATTCATCGCGCACCGAAAATCAGTAATCAGTTCCCGAACCGTTTTTTGACTGTTCTCTAAAGCATCATCAATATCGTGCGCGTATTTGGTGACCCCGAGTTCATTGTGTGTCCGTATGGATTCGAGCAGCAAACTCGTGCGCATCCGTGTATATACCAACGATTGTGCCAATGAATCATGTATCTCGTTGGCGATAGATTGCCGTTCTGCGATCAGCTCAATACGCCTGGCCTCACGATTTAATTTGTTATGTTCGATCAGGGTTCCAAGCAAGTCGGCGAATGCCAGAACAGTTTTTGAAACGCGATCAACGGGCTCTTGTGGAGTATTGAAAAACAGGGTGAGAGTCCCAAGCGGATTTTCAGGGGAGCTGTGGTTTTCAAGTGGAGCGACGATTATTGATTGAAGCTGACAGTTAGCATAACGGCAATCCTGTCGTGTTTTGCATGTGCTGATGTCAGCTGTATAAATATGGCGCCGGATAGCCGCTTTCCCGCAAACTTCACAATTTAAATCGAGGGCACTTCCGACCTCAAGCAGTTCGGCAGGCATGCCGACTGAGCTGATTAATTGATGCGCCTGGCCATGGGTGGGAAGTATTCGAGCTACTCCGAAGGTTGCATTTACGGTGCCGATGAGGGTCTCGAGCAATTTTTCCACTACAGGTTTAAGATCGCCCAGTCGAGAGGCCGCAGGTTCAGGTATTTTGTTCGTTGCGCTACCCTCGCCTTTTTCAGGGGGAGTAAAATGAAGACCTTCGGCCCACGAAAAGTCCGTGTGTGCCGAATTCCTCAAGGAGTTTGTTTCCGTACTCATAAATTCAACAATGCGCCTAAATTAAATGCCACTTGTTTAGAATTTCCTAAGCGGTTGCGGGCTTGCGAAATCGTTTATTAAAATATGCCGAATTTTCGTATATATCAGTAAAAATCTGGTTGATGCTTTCCGTTCAATTTGACATGTTTAAGAGTATACCCCTCATTCGGGTTATATTAACTCTCCCCCATCGTGGCTATAAACACTAAAACCACCCAATGGGTTTAATGAAAACATTATAAGTTGCACCTGGAACGCGACTACATCCAATGAAAATCTGCATCGTCTCCGACAGTCATGATCGTGCAGAGCCGCACGCGGAAGCTGTGAAGCAAGCTCAGGCGGCCGGGGCACAAGCCGTCATCCATTGCTGCGATCTGATCGGCGCGAACACGCTGCGTTCATCCATCAAACTCGGTGTGCCGCTACACGTGGTGCATGGCAACAATCTTGGTGATCAAATCGCGATGCACAAATTGATGGCGAAGTCCGGCGGGTCGCTCATCTATCATGGACAGGATGCCGTGCTGGAGCTCGGCGGCCGGCGCATCTTCGCAACCCACTACCCGCATTATGGCCGGGGCATGGCTTGCACCGGGGATTACGATCTGGTTTGCTGCGGCCACAGCCATGTCGCGGAGATCGTCCGCCAGCCGAATATCAAGGGCGGCGAGACGTTGCTGGTCAACCCGGGTTCGGTTTCCGGCATAGGCGCGCCCAACGTAAACGAGGCTTATACCTGGATATTGGGAGATCTGGCCGACATGACTTTCGAAATTCACACGCTGAAGCATTGACCGTGTCTCCAGCCTGTACAATCCGGTTTCATCGCTAACGCAATATTTCCAACGGAAGTTCGCGTGACGACTTCAATTGCAACCAACCAGACCATCCTAGTCGTAGGAGGCGGGATAGGCGGCATGACGGCGGCACTGGAATCCGCCGAATGCGGCAAGCAGGTGATACTCGTCGAGCGCAACGCGACCCTGGGCGGGTGCACCGCGTTGCTATACCGTTACTTTTCAGAAATCAACAAGAAGAAGGGCACCAAGCTGGCCATGCCGGTGGTGTACTATTTGCAACTGATGACGGTGGCGTACGGCGGCGGCATGAAAGACGCTGGCCTCGACGGACAAGTGATTCCGGCAACCTGACTGGAAAAAATCATAAAAGAAAATGATCGTTAAATTTTCACGGTTGACGATTGAAATGTATATTTTTTTTCGCAGTAGTACCGTAGTAAATTGTTCAATAGGAGAATGACAATAGCATAATCAAACCAGGGGAGGTCATGATGGGAAATACTCAAGATGCTTGGAACGAAAATGGGGAACTCCGGAAAGCCGGCAGCATGGGCTGGAAGGAGTTGTATCTGAAAGAAGACTGGTGGGCGATCTGGTTTGGCATCGGCCTTATGGTTCTGGCCGTTGTTCTCTACAACAGCGGGAGCAATTTCCTGTCCGCGCTGGCGGTCAATCCAGGGGGGGTGAAATGGACGTCGCTGGATCAACTGGCAGACCATTTTGCTACGCACATCGGCATGTACGCGCTGCAATTCGTTTTCTGGTTGGCGCTTTTCGGCGTGAGTTGCAGCATCATGGGCATCAAGCTCAAGGAATTCGTTCCCTCTTTTATCTTTCTCTATGTGCTTTCCATGGCGATATTCTCCATCGCGGGATGGGCGAACGCCGCCAAATTCAATCTCGAAGCGCCGCTGGTCGCGCTGGTCGCGGGCTTGGTGATTTCCAATACGGTCAGCTTGCCCAAATGGATGGATAGCGGATTCAGGGTGGAATATTTCATCAAGCTCGGCATCGTCCTGCTGGGCGCGACTTTCCCGATCACGCTGGTCCTCACTGCCGGACCGATCGCCATCATGCAGGCCACCTTCATTTCACTGGTGACTTGCCTGGTCATTTATTTCAGCGCAACCAGGTTGTTCGGGCTGGACCGGCGGCTCTCGGCGGTGATCGGGGTAGGCGGAGCGGTGTGCGGGGTTTCCGCCTCGATGGCGATTGCCGCATCGGTCGGAGCGAAAAAGGATGATCTCTACACCTCTGTCACGCTGGTGGTGGGCTGGGCGCTGGTGATGATCCTTGTTCTGCCGTTTGCGTCCCAGGCGCTGGGACTTTCCGCCGGGGTGGCAGGCGCATGGATAGGTACTTCCGAGTTTGCCGACGCAGCAGGATTTGCCGCAGCCAGCACCTACGGAAAAATGGCCGGTCATGAGGATACGGCCATCAAGGCGTTTACCCTGATGAAGGTTATCGGACGGGACCTGTGGATCGGTATCTGGTCCATCGTCTGGGCGCTGATCGCAACCATGGTCTGGGAAAAAAAGGAAACGGGAACGGCGCCGAATGCACGGGAAATCTGGTGGCGTTTTCCCAAATTCGTGATCGGTTTTTTTGTGGCGTCCATGCTGATGACATGGTTCACGAGCGGCTACACAAGCGACGAGTTCAACAAGGTAGTCAAGCCGGCGCTGATCATGCCGCTGGTGTCTCTCCGCACCTGGGCTTTTCTGTTCTGCTTCCTGAGCATCGGGCTGACGACCCGTTTTCGCGAACTCAAGGCGGTGGGCTGGAAGACTTTTGCCGCGTTCACGATCGGGGTTGCCGTGAACGTGGTGCTTGGCTATTACCTCTCCGCCGTTGTTTTTGCGGAACACTGGTCGAGCCTGTAGCCATCGGGCGCAGGGCGGCAATACCGCCCTGCGCCTGGAGCACACCATGAACCCAAGTTGCCGGCAGTGCGAGCACTTCGTTACTGACCCCAAGGAACTCGAAACCATCATACCCGGCCTGAACATTGTCAGTTCGGCATACGGATCGGTTCGCGCCGACACCGCTTATTGCAAATCCAGGGATATCTTCCTGACCCCGATTCTTGCCTGTCACGCATTCAAGTCACTGCCCTTGCCGGCAAGCCGCCAGAATTGACAACAAGTTGCATTTGCAAGAATGCGCGAAATTAATTGACGGTCTGGCCGCTTCCTTCACTCAATGCCATCACTAATCGGGACAGGGAGCATCCGTGCAGGACGGGGAATGCTTATATGTTTATAATAGTGCCAGCCAGTCCATGCAGGAGTACACCATGCAACACCTGACACCCAAACAAACCCAAGAGTTTTTGCAGGCCAATCCTGAAGCGGTGTTCATTGATGTGCGCAGCGAGATGGAACACATGTTTGTCGGTCACCCGAGAGGCTCTATCCTGATCCCCTGGGTCGACGGACCGGAATGGGACATCAACCCCCATTTCGTTGCTCATGTGAAAAAGGCAGCCAGTCTGAACCGTCCCGTCGTGCTGATCTGCCGCTCCGGTCGTCGTTCAGTGGATGCCGGATTGGCACTGGAAAAAGCCGGGCTTGCAGAAGTGTACAACGTGTTGCACGGTTTTGAGGGTGACCTGGATGAAGGTCATCACCGAAATTCCCACAACGGCTGGCGCTTTGAGGGCCTGCCTTGGGCACAAACATAAATTTACTCATAAATCAGTAAATTAGGAAACAGGCCTTATCGTTCCTATGCTTTACGTAGGAACGGTTCAACTTTGGAGTGCGGCGACGTGTCGCCGCTTTCTCAAAGCGCAGACATGTCTGGTGCAACTACTAGCCATTCCACTAAGCAATCCAAAAACGATTGCTAAGTGGTTGGTTATGCGCATTCCATATCAAAAACTGGAAAACGCCCCATGAACACTACCATCCCCGACTTCACCGACGCCGAACAAAAACTTGTCTCCGCCTCTCTGTTTGAGCGTTATGGCAAGCTGGTTCCATTGCAATTGGCAGACAGCGAACTGCAACTTGATGTGCTTTCTGAGGAGCTGACCTTATGTCCTACGCTTTATTGGGTTGAGCGCGGCGCGCAATTCGTGGTGTGCAAAGTGGCTGCTGATCACTACCGTTGCCAATTCTTCTATTCCGAGACGGAGCAATACGGCACCGGTCATGACGAGTACAACAGTCTCGGGGACAGTGTCGTGACCTTGCTGCAAGTCCAATCAGACCACGAACGGCAACTGGCGAACATTTCTTCCAGTGCAACCCAGGCCAAAATCGATGACGACTACCTCGGGCCGTTGGTGATCTGAATTTTGTGGGAAGCAAACGTTCCTTAGTTACTCCAGCGCAATTTTATCCATGAGCCGTTTGGGCTGATGCTCAGGTCACATCCGTTCGTGGTGATGCTTCGACAAGCTCAGCACAGGGTACGCGAAGCGTACAAACCATAACGGATGTATCGAAGCCTTCCCCCTTGATATGCCTTGATATGCTCTCCTAACCAGAGATCGCAGCAAGTTGCGGGCCGGGCTGCTTGGCAACGTTGAAGTCGAACAAGCCAGACAGGACAGGGTTGTCTTTCTGGTTGGCTCGCACGGCGAAAGCGTCAAGGCCAACCTGATGCTGGTAAGACAACCTCTCGCGCGGCACATCGCCGATAGCGCGCAGCTCACCCTTGTAGCCGTAACGCTCGCGCAACAGGCGGGCAGTCGAATAGCCTTTGCCGTCGGTAAACTTATCAAACTCGACGCCGATCACAGTGAAGTCATCGATGTCGTGCTCAATCTCCTCCGGGCCTTCTTCGGCAGCCAGCCAGATGCCGAGCGGCCAGCCGTGTTCATATTCGCGGTATATCAGCTCGGCACGACGCGCCTGCCATACCGATAGCGGCACCAACACCGGCCCCACCGGCAACCTGACGCTCTGCGGAGTATCACTCTTCGCGAGGGTCAGGGTCTTCCATGCATCAGACACGATGCGGCCATTCTTGATCAGCATAAACATAGACTGCCTTCCTTTCTGTATTCCAAAAAATTGATCGACTGGTGATTCATCCCAACTTGTTGAAGCGCAGTCTAGAGATATTGCTTATGTCTGTAAAATACTTATTTGTTACATCTAAATAGCTATTGGATATATAAAGGGGCGCCAAAGTTGAGCTTGGCGAAGGGCAGCAAAGTGCCAGGAACGGGACATCAGGGACGCGCTGCGATCTTCCGCTTTTCGGCCTTTGCGGACCTTGGCGGTTTGCTGAAAAGGACCTCGGTTGAGCCTGCTGGAAGGTCCGGTTCTCAATTTTTTGAACTGTCACTTCTAACCCTTAGCGGACAAAGTGACTTATATAATAGGACTCCTACTTTTCTCCAAATACGTAAAAGGTAGTCATATCATTCCAAACACCTTTTTCGGAATTTAGCATTTCTAGCTCACGCTCAAAATCAGACTGAGCCTCGGATAATTGTTTTGCAGTCATGCTTGACATTGGGTGCGGAAATTGTCCCGGTGCTGGGCGCGTGGCAGTAACCCATGAATTCCGCGCATCTTCTATTCTAATATAATTGCCATCGGAATCGATTTTTATATCAATATTTCTGTAACCTGCTTGCTTTAATAGTTTCTGGCACTTATCTACCGACCCCGTTGGTTTGCTCATCAAATATGAAACACCATATTTTTCGAGAACCGATTGGGCGACTACGCCAGTTACAAATGCTTTCTCAGAGAACGCATGAAATCCAATTTTTCCTTTGTTTTTAAGTTTTGTTTGCCAATGAGCCAACGCAGATTGGATGTCTGTCATCCATATCAACGCAGAACCACAAAAAATGTAATCAAAACTGTGTTCCTCAAAGGCAAGAGCTTCTCCATCCCCGATTTCAAATTTGATATTCGAGAATTCAGATGATTTCAGTTTTGAATTGGCTATTTGAATCATTCCTTCTGAAATATCAATTCCAATAACAGAGCCCTGCGAGCCTACTTTTGATGCGGCATAAAAGGCAACCATCCCTGTTCCTGTGGCAATATCCAATACTTTGGAACCCACCTTTATGTCTGCGTAGTCGACTAGATTTCGAGCCATTCGATTATGCCATTCGCTTCTATCGTAACTCTGGCTACGTTTTGAATAGAGGTCGGCAACAGATTGTTTGTACTCTATGGATTCATTCTTATTCATTTTTTGATTAAGAAACTATTTCGGCATGCATTTGTCGTGACTGTCCCCTTGTGGCCGAAAGTGACTGCTCAGTAAAATCACTACATAGCAGGCATTCAGATGCTGGTGGAATTTATCACATTGCGTCCGCTTAAGTTTAGAACCTGACCGTCATTTTCTCGGCCTTATGGGACGCTGGAGATTTCCTGAAAAGGCTGTCGGTGCAGCTTGCTGGAATGTCCGCTTTCAACTTTTTCGAACCGTCACTCCCGACCCGAAGCGGTCATTGCTGTTTTCTCAAAATTATTGCGAAGCTGCCCCTTTAGTTCGCTCAACAAATCTTAAACCAAGCCGTATTGTTTCATCTCACCGCGGACCTCTTGAATCTCGCGGTTCAGTTGGGTGAGATATTCATTAGCAACCTGAGAGAACAAATCATCTCTGACTTCGTCGAGTTTGATCTGAAATTCTCCGACCTTGATCCGGGTTATGATTTTGTTGAACGCGCTCTTTACCTCGTTCGGCTTGTCCTCAGACATTGGAATACTGATTTCCTCGTCTCCGGTTTTAATCTTGATGAAGTACTTGTCATCAAAGTTTTCCACAGTCGCCTTAATTGTTTCCATAGATTTTTCCTCGCTCTCCAAATGCTTCTTTTCCGCCTTCAAGGGTTCTCATGCTGACCTGTTTCCAATCAAGTTGATCACCCACATCGTCCGGATTCTCCAGATTGTTCGTGAAGGGGTTGCCGAAATAGGTTTTGTACCCCGATTTCCCGTGGCATCGGTAAACCGAGCTGTAAGGGAGGGTTCGCACAGCAATATTTGCATCGTGCGTTGAAATGAACACCTTCTTGCCTGCCCGCGGGCGTTCCTTAATCAGCGGCACAATGACGTCGCTAATATATTCATTGCCCAAGCTCCTCTCTGGCTCGTCCAGAATGTATACCTCTTTGTCCGTACCTAGCTCTTTCTGTAGCATGACCATCGAAGACTCACCACTTGAAGGCGAATAGGGTTGTCCCTCTAGCGCAAAGTATCTATTGAACAGAAGCAGCTCGTAAACCGTCTTGATGTCTTCCACGTCTTCGATCGCATTGAGTTCGGAAATGTGCTGAAACAGATCATCGGCATAGGCGTGCTTAAGGATATTTCGGACGCAATTGACGAACTTCTTCTGCGGTATTTTTTTAACCCCTGTTAGACTCGACAGAGCGCCATCCGAAATAGCGCCGCTTTGGAACTTAAACTCCGTCAGAAACTGCAAATCCCCCTTGTTTGAGCCGAGACTACCAACAAGCTCAGTCTGCCTGGGAATCTCTGCGTCTACGCTCTTAACGATCTCGGCAGCGTTGACCTCGACCATAATGCGGTTCATCGCGTAGTCTCGAAAACCTGTTGTTGTCGGTTTGGCTGGTTTTCCCGTTTTCCGCTCTATCTCTCTGCGGAAAGCCTTGATCGCCGAGTTCAGCAAAAAAATCTCTTTCCAACCTGAAAAGCTGTTCCACTCCCTCTTGCGTAGGCGCTCCAGAAGCTCTGACAGGATTCGGGCTACCTCCGCGAGTTCCTCTTCGTCGAGCTCCTTTCTCACGGAAGGGTTCTTAGCCAGAAATTCCAAAAATTCTGCAGTAGTTCTCGCCGCCACGTTAAATTCGGTAAATTCGCGTTTAGCACTGCTCCCTTCCTCTGGATCAATGTCCTTGAGCAGTATTTTGTTCGCGCTCTTGTTTGTGTTAGTTACCTTGAAATAGTTTATGTACTTGCCGAGGCTTGTAACGGCAACCTCACTTGCGCCCCGCAGAGCTTCGATTTCGTCTGTGCAGTAGTTGATGTCATGCGCATTAAGATTGATTGTCAGACTTCTGCCTTTGGCATCGAAAATCTCATCCAGGCGATCACTCGCAGATTCATAGACTCTCGCATCAATCCCGTTATCCGAGTAGTACTTGGCAATCGCCTTCAGAATGCAAGATTTACCCGTTCCTTTCGGCCCAAAAACGACATTGATGTCGTTGAATGCCTTGATTTTCAGAATCGAGCCATCGTCAAAAGGAAGCAGAACGAGATCCTCGGACGTTTTCCTATCCAGCACTGTGTTGATCGTCGTCGGATCTTTTTTTAGCAGCAGGCAAAAATGTTCGAAACTATCGACGGGAAGCCGAAGGTCAGGCAGGTCGTGAGAAAGCTCTTCGTACTTCCCCCAGTCGTGGATATCAGACCCGTAAATTGAAGAGTGCCCGTGTGAGATATAGATACCTGCCGAGATCGAGTTGGTCACCTCTTTGATCACGCACCACGGATTATTTGTCTTGCTCTCCAGCATCCCGAGCACTTCGTCCGAGAGATTGGGCTTCTTCTGCTTGTAGTGGGCGACGTATATCGGATTGAAAGTGTCGAACGTCTCCAGAACCTCCTCAATCGTCGCTGTAAAAATGTCCGGACTGGAACCCTTGGTTAGTTCATCGACTGCCGCAGAAAACTCCCTCGCCAACCTCGGTGAAACGATCACCAACAGGTGGCCTCTCGATCCGCCGTTAAGGACATCAAGCTCGATTCCAGGCCAGACTTGCGCGTCCTCACCCAAGCGCGTTTCGATCTCCTCGAATTGATCCAGGTCGAAAACATTGTGATTGGTGATCGCAATGATTCTGACCTCCGTAGACAGAATCGTTTCGCAGAAATCTTCTGGAGTAATTTCTCTCGTAGGCGCATCACCTGACTTACATTTTTTTGTGTGCGTGTGTATGTCGATCTTCATGGTTGCATCCTATATATTCTCGAGATATTCAGTGCTAAGCCAAGGCCGAGTCTGAATCCCAAAGGATGTTATAGGGGGCAGCATCGAAATAATTATGAGTGAATACATGTCGGCACGCTATCCTACCATTGTGGCAGGGGCAATATGCCGGAATATCTATATCCGGCCTATATATTTCGAATGTCCACTTCTGGCTGCGAAAGTGAAACCTAAAAGAGGGCACTACATAGCAGACATTCAGTGTTGGTGGAATTTACCATGCAATGGTCCGCTTAGGCCGATAACCGGGCGGTCACCGAAAGCTAATGGGTGACCCCTTTATTTCAAATCTGACCTAAGGCGAACAATCAATTAAGGTCTGCTCCGCACCCAAAAGCGGTTGGTCGGACTGGATAACTGTTTCCCCTGAAAATTTAAATAATGGCAATTTTTAATTTTAGTCTTCCCGGTTCCGCTCTTACTGCTTTGGCTGGGGATGCAACAAGTCAATGCCAGTTATTTGCTCGCGGCATTCGCGGTGCAATATGTTGGTTTAATCCTGGAACGCTGGTTCTTCTTCGCCCAGGCCAATCATCCGCAAAACCTCTACTACCAAACTGTTTAAATCAAACACGTTATCCTTGGCAAAGCCAGGGACAGCGCATTTGACCCCTTTTCGCTATACGCTATAATCTCTCGTCCTATTTACAATCAATTGATCAGGGTAATAACTTGGCATCGAATAAAGCACGCGCCCACTTCACACTCACTGGTTATCATTTCAATCCTGATGACATCACGCGTCTGCTTGGCATCGAACCTACCTCGGTTGATGCATCCGGCGCGCACAGTGCCCTGGATAAACCCGTGATCAGTTCATGGGAGTTATCAACGGAAACGATGACGGACAATATCGACGTTTATAAAATGACGGAGATCATCATTAAAAAAATAGAACCGGCCAAGGAAAAAATCCTGCAAGTCATTAAAAGCCACAACTTATCGCCCAGAATCTGCGTGGTCCTGGTTTTATCTATTGATAAAAATGAATCGGTGCCCGATGTCGGATTCGGTGCCAGAACGATTCGTTTTCTGGCAGATATCGGCGCTTTTATTAATGTTGAATATAAACTTGCTGAGCTTATTTAAGCTTTAAATTTCACTTTATATTAAAAAGAAAAGCACGCTATAAAAGCGTGCTTATCATAAACCAAATCCAGGCTTGAGTTGTTTAGCGTTATCCGCGCGGTCTTCGACCCTCTATCAAAGTGCCGCGCAGCTGATTGCCTTGAATATTCTTGTTAGGGCTTCTTGGGCGTGGTGTATGGAACTTCTTTCTGGTGCGGTTCCCAGATAGTTTCATAGCCAACAAAAAACTGCCCCGGTACAATTTCTTTCTGACGAGTTGTTACGTGGAATGCGTGGCCATCTGGAACCTTGGGACGGGTAAAAGGCTTCTTGTCATCACTCATGATCATATCTCCTTGCTGGTTGAAAACGGGAGGAATTTCAACAGGCCAGTCCCTCCCACTTAACTGGCTAAATTATACTATCTGGCGCGTGTAATGTCCCTTCTTTGGAATCACATGCCGCACGCCGCCCTGTGGATTCTCGACATCACCCTGATAGCGCGGAATGAGGTGAATATGGACATGAAAGACACTCTGCCCGGCCGCCTGTCCTACGTTAACGCCGATATTGTAACCATCAGGCTTGAATTCCTCGTCCAGTCGCATGCGCTCCTCGGTGATCAGCCCCATGCAGGCATTGATCTCTTCGGGCGTCAGGTCGAAAAAGCTGGCTACATGGCGCCGTGGGATAACCAGGGTATGGCCCGGGCTCACCGCGTAGGTATCACGCGCACTGTAAGCAAGTTCATGCTCCAGTGATACGCCACGCGGATCTTTGCAGAACAGGCATGGATTATTCGGATCTCGTTTTTTTTCTGTTTTTTCTACAGCCGACAAACTTCGACTCCCTATATCAGCGGCTTACGCTATTGGCAAGCGCCAGCGATCTTGCCTTGCTCATTTGCTCTTCGCAATGCCTTAAACAGAGTGGCTGAAGGGCATGCGAAAAACATTCGATAATGACTTCAAACTCGTCGGCCACTTCTTCTGCAAGCCCAGTATCGTTTGTTAATTCTGCCAGTACATTCTGTGCTGTCGTCTTATTTACCCTGCATAGTACCGCCAGATGAATAGGAAGTTGCTGCTCCATACTGACCGTTAACGCCTTTTCATAAGATCTTATAGCTTCCTCCAGGCGTTCAGGGTTTTCTTCTGTCTCTCCGAGATGATGTAATGCAGCAGCACGGTTATTATGTGTAGCGGTTAACTCTAATGGATAATTATCCGCATCGAGTACGGCAAGCGCATTTTTATAGGCAACAACGGACTTTTGCAATTGACGGTTACCTTTAAGCAGTTTTCCGTACCCATGGAAAGTATCTCCAAGCTGATGCATCGTAAACATCCAGTCTTCCGGAGACTCATCTCGAGTCCAAACCAGCAAAGCATTGGTATAAGCATCTACAGCGATTTTTAACGGCTTTGTAGCATCAAGTAGCCGACCAAGCGCCTGGTTAGCCGTGCCCAGGTTATATTGCGTAGCTGCCCATTCCAATGGTGAGCTTTCCTGTCTGAACTCCTCTAATGCATTGCTAAAACACTGAATGGCCCGTTCAAACAATTCAGCATCTCTGCGCTGCTGTCCCAGTGCCGCCAGAATGTTTCCAAGATAATTCTGAGTCTCAGCCCAGGCCAATGGCTCCTGATCGCGGCTTATGTTTGGAGGGGGGGCTGTCAGCGATCCCTCAAGTGCCTCACGCACACGCTCAAGAATATTGGAACTGAAACGATGCTGTTCAAAATTTCCCCGCGTGTAAACAAAATTATCAGCGACGGTTACCTTGGTATCCGGCGTAGCCGCCTTAACCCACTCATCGCCAAGCCTGCCTAAAGAATTTGCTAAAGCTCGTTCCAAGGCCTTATTGCGAGGGTAGAGTATGTAATTCGTTGAAAATTTCATTTTGCCCGGCCGAGTATTTCATTTAAGTCAGGATCGGCGCCGACCGCTCCGCCAAGTTCGATTTCTTCCTCGGTAGCTTCACGTATAGACAAGACTTCCAGCATGAAAGTGACTTCTCTGCCGCAAAGGGGGTTATTACCGTCGACAGTTAATGTCTTGTCATCGAATCGGGTAACGATAAAGTTTCTGGGCTCACCCTTTTCATTTTCCATGGTGATGGTCATACCAATTTCCCGATATTCTTCCGGGACATTTTCTATACGATCGGTAAATACCAGTGATTCATCTCTCTCACCGTATAACTTTGTAGTGTCTACTGGCACTTCGATGATATCGCCAACTTTTTTACCATACAGTTCCTTTGTCACTTCTTCAGACATTACATCATTCACACCATGAACATAAGCCAGCGGATAATCTACAGTGACAAGTATGTCACCGGTTTTGTTATCGATGACTTTGTAATTTAGTTCAACGAATTTTTCGTCTTCAATTGTATCTGACATGACTGGAAGGGCCTGATCAATGATAAAGTTTTCTTAGAACAGCGTAGCGCCGAAGATTCTCACCTTGTCCTTTTCATAACCCAGCACCAGTCTGCCCAGCCATTCACTTTTATTTTTTTTGTTTATCACTTTATATAAAACAGTGACATATTCTCCACGGCGTATCATGCCGAGATACGAATAATCATCTGACAGGTTTTTCGCAAGGTCGCTTCTCGCAAACTGCTTACCCATTTCAACCTCATTGGCACCCGCAATAAAAGAGCTCGAAAAATTACGCGTGAAAGCACCGTAGTTTCCTTCATTAGAGTACTTGATAAGATCAGCCCACATCGGGTTGGCCAACTCTAAAATCTCTTCATCTGTTTTTTCAAGAATGTTCATAAAATATTTCACCTGCACAGTGTTTCATAATTTTCCATAGCGAGGCCAAACCACTCTCTGGCCAATCCGCTCTCTGGATAGACAAAAAAAGGACCAACACCTGACATGTCAGTCCTTTTTTTTCGCAAATATATTTCACGGCCTGTAAAAATCAAGCCTATATTTGCTTAGTGCCCTTCTGGGGCCGCTTTCTCTACATCGCCTACCAGGTGGTAAAGCGGTGCTTTTTCCATCGTATACTCGCCTGTCTTGGGATCGCGACGAGAAACTGTCAGCACGTGCCAGTTTTTATCGTCCAGCTTCATTGCATCACCACGGTAGTAGTATCCCGGCCAACGTGTTTCCTTACGGAACAGCGTATGATGGAACACACTTTCAGATGTAAGGAAACGATGTTTCAGCTCCCATGCACGTAACAACTCGTGTATATCTGAAGCGGCGACTTTTTCCAGATCCTCTCCCAGAATGTACATTTTCTTGAGACCGATATTCAGGAGCTTATCGTTGGTCATGTAGTTTACGCCAAAACCACCACAGTACTCATCCATCAACTTCTGCAAACGATCAAGACCCTGTCTCGGATTGATGAAGTTCGGATTGACTGAACCCCCAACGACTTCGTTTTTATATACAGTGTATGTCTCTAATGGTTTGTAGATCTTTTCTTTCAGGTCGGCAATTTGCTTGTCAGAAACGACAATGCCTTCGCCCTTACCGTCGTCGATATACTTGCACGCCGCTTTAGCCGCCAGACGACCTTCAGTGAAAGATCCGGATGAGAACGCGTGTGGTGTACCACCAGCCGCATCACCCGCACCAAACAGACCTTCAACGGTGGTCATGCGGTTGTAGCCCCAGAAATACTCGGGTGGAGACAAATCTTCAGGGCCAGAACACCAGGCGCCACAACCGGTGGCATGTGAGCCCATTACGTATGGCTCGGAAGTCGTCAGTTCAGGGTTTTCGTATTTCGGATCAACGTCTGTGGCCGCCCAAAGTACCGCTTGGCCAACGGTCATGCCCAGGAAGTTGTGCCAGCCGATCTCTTCAAGATGAGGATCCTGGAATGCTTCCATGGTCACCATGTGAATTGGACCGCGACCGGCATTAACCTCGGAGATTATTGCGTGGTTACGCAGACAAGTCGGAATGGGTCTATGAGTTCTGTGCGAAACTTCCGGGTCCAGGTATTCCTTCCCGACCATTTTCTGTAGTTCCGGGAACCACTTGGACTCATACTCTTCACCATAGGCATTCTGGGTATAGGTCTTGAGATGCAGGAAGTAGGCGCCGACAGGACCGTAACCATCCTTGAATCGAGCCAGTACGATACGGTTTTCCATTTGTGTCATCTTCGCGCCTGCTCCGATCATCAGACCATACGCAGAACCCGATGACCACGGTGCGTACCAGACGCGACCCGCACCTTCACCCACGGAACGCGGCTTGAAGATGTTGGAAGCCCCACCGGCACCACAGATCACAGTCTTGGACTTGAACACGTGGTAGTTACCCGTGCGAACGTTAAAGCCTACAGCACCCGCGACGCGGTTCTCTTTGGAATCATCCATGAGCAGATGGGTTAAGCAGACACGGTTGAATACCTTGTCTGCTTGTTTCTTCGCCGCTTCAGCAACGATAGGCTTATAAGATTCACCGTGAATCATGATCTGCCAACGCCCCTCACGCAAAAATGAACCCTTCTTCTGGTCGCGCATGATGGGAAGACCCCACTCTTCAAAGTTATGCACCGTGGAGTCAACGTGACGCGCCATATCAAAAGCGAGGTCTTCACGCACCATACCCATCAGGTCGATACGTGCATAGCGTACGTGATCTTCGGGATTGTTCTCGCCAAATCGTGTACCCATGTAGCAGTTGATCGCGTACAGGCCCTGGGCTACCGCACCAGAACGCATGATGTTTGCTTTTTCTGCAATAACGATTTTTTTGTTCTGGCCCCAATATCTTGCTTCAAATGCAGCACCGGTGCCACCAAGGCCCGCACCTGCAACCAGGATGTCGATATCGTCTTCAATGATAGTTTGGTATGCCATTTTAGTAGTAAACCCCTTTTTTAAGTGTCAAGCCATTGGATTCCAGTGTATGTAAACCACCATCATCCATGCGGATATACTTGGGCTCGTTAAACAATAACTCACTGTCACGCATTTCCTTGCTTGGAGCAGGCTCGTCTGCGAGTTTAGGTGTCGCCGAACCCCAGGGCTTGGTTGTGATAGGCGCTAACAGCTCCATATCTTTTTTACCGTTGCGGAACTTGATGCTCCACGCAATCGTGCCTTTCTCTTCATCACGGAGTACTCGAACACTGTGTCCAAGTGGTGCAAAGTCGGCATAACCGCGTACATCAATAGCGTGGTGCGGACAGGCTTTTACGCAGGAATAACACTCCCAGCACATACTAGGTTCAATGTTGTAAGCACGTCGAAGGGTTTTATCGATGTGCATGATGTCGGACGGGCAGATGTCAACGCATTCTCCACAACCATCACAACGCGTCATATATACAAAGGTTGGCATAATATATTCCTCTATTTCTTATAGTTAATGAGTCAAGTCAGTGTTAGTAGTGGTTTGGTCTTTCAGCCTTGATACAAAGCCCCATGTTTGGCGGGTTCTTGCCCATATACATAGGGATATCCGGAAACTTTCGCTGTACTTCAGGATCCGTCAAATCATAGTCAGGAGGCAAATTCTCTCGAGAACCATCGGCCCTGGTAATTTTTTTCTGGTAGGCCGCAGCAGGCTTAAAGAACATATGGGCGAACTTGGAAAAATATACGCCGCCAAAGAGAACTGTGCTTGACAGGATAAACAAGGCAAAGAATATGGTTAATCCACCGCCAGTAAATGACCAGATTAATGCGAAAGTCGAGGTAGCAAGAAGCGAGAGAATAAATAAATCCGCACGCTCGAACCGAAACCATGGAAGGCCTTCCGCAGACACATCAACGCGGATAAAAAGCCAGAACCAGTATCCACCAACGGCCAGCATCAGTGCGCCGATATGCCATAGCTGTGGCAGCAAGGCAGGTGTGGGCGTTGCCGGCGTCGGATAGCCAAAAATCATAATCGCGGTAGTCGCAACGAAAATAATGGTTCCCCACATGGTCAACAGATGGGAAAGCCTGCGTCTTGTATTTTTGAATTCGCCAGAAGTTAATACTTCGTTCACCAGCACTGTAGCGGCAATCGATGCTTTTTCTCCACCACCCACTGACCGTTTTGCGCTCTTCTTCGCTTTTTTCGCATTTTCGAAAAAGTACTGCGCGCTTTTCTTATGCATCATGTCAAGTATGGTTCCACCGATGACCAGCAAGACCATCAAAATGATGTACCCCTGCATGACGACGGTTGGAATTGATGCCGAAAGTTCGGCAAAGGGGTTGCTCGTGAACATTAGGTTCTCCTCAAAAATTTTAGACGCAAAATTATCCTTAAATCGGTTGGCCGTCGAGTATAGAAAAAGTTACCCCCCACAAAAATTCTTCACCCTACGAACCTACCACCATTACTTTACTTAATCAGCCCGAACAAAAATTGGCAAAAATGGGGGTCAAAGAAGAGCGTCCCCTCTCCCCAGCCCTCCCCCGTGTGCGAGGTTGTTGCCGCTTCAGCGGCTGTACAACCACGGCCTACCCCCTGCGGGTGCAAAGGGGAGGGGTGTTTTCTAGCGTCCCGAATGACCGCTGAGTTTTACCACCACTTTTTCATTCTCTTCGATAGTTGCGTAATAGGCACGCAGTATTTCCAATACCTCGGGCCGGCTGAATTCGGCTGGCACTGCAGCGCCTTCAGACAACCATTTGCGCAGCTTGGTACCGGAGACCAGCAGGCGATCCGCCTCATCGTGAGGGCAGGTGCGTGCCGAGGCCATGCCGCCGCATTTGTAGCACCAGAAAGTCCAATCTATCTTGAGCGGCTGTGTTTCCAGAGAGCCTTTGGGGATCTCGTCGAAGATGTGATGCGCATCGAACGGGCCGTAGTAGTTTCCGACACCTGCGTGATCCCGCCCGACGATCAGATGCGAGCAACCATAGTTCTGGCGGAACAGCGCGTGCAGCAACGCTTCGCGCGGCCCTGCGTAACGCATATCAAGAGGGTAACCCGCCTGCACCACGGTTTTCTTGACGAAATATTTGTCTATCAAAACCGAGATCGCGTTTGAACGCACATCTGCGGGAATATCGCCGGGCTTGAGGTGGCCGAGCAGCGAATGAATTAACACGCCATCGCAGATTTCGATGGCGATTTTTGCTAGATATTCATGCGAACGGTGCATCGGATTGCGCGTCTGAAATGCAGCGATCTTGCTCCAGCCCATGGCTTCGAAAAGCTCGCGTGTTTCGCGCGGCGTCATGAACAGCGCGCCGTATTTTTGATCAAAACCACCCAGTGACAGTATCTTGACCGGACCGGCGAGGTTGACATCGCCCTGCGCCATGACCATTTTCACGCCGGGATGCTCGAGGTCGACTGTGTTGAACACCGTTGCGCATTCGTGCGCCTTGTCGATGGTATACTTTTCAGTGATGCGCATCGTCGCCAGAATGCTGTCGTCTTCCGGGTCAAGCAAGGCGATCTCGCCACCGGTATCGATATCATTTGCCGTGATGAAATCGGTGGAAAGGGTGATGGGGATGGGCCAGAACAATCCGTTGGCCATTTTCATGCCAGCGCATACGCCCTGCCAGTCGGTAAAGGACATGAAGCCGTCAAGCGGGGTGAAGCCGCCGATGCCCATCATCACGAGATCGCCCTTTTCGCGTGAACTGACTTTGATTTGTGGCAAGGTGCGCGCCCGTCCCAACTCGTCCGCCAGGGCTCTCCCTTTGAGTAACAGGGGATTGAGGTCACCACCACCGTGCGGTCTAACGAGTGCCATTTTTTTCTCTTCCTCTGCGCCAATTTATCCGGATTGAATCTTAGAGTATGCTAGAACTTTAGTCGGCAGACTACGATACCCCTTATGGGTTATACACTAATAGCTCATCACGGTTATGGTTGGCGGGGCAAGCAATTGCGCATACTGTCGAACCTTCAATGATGACGCTTGTTCCGATAGAAATGGTCGGGATTTAGTACTCAACCACCAAATGGATTTTAATGAAGACCCATAATTTTGGCGACTCACAGAGCACGATCACCCCGCTGCACGATCCGCTGGCATCGCCTGCGCCGAATGCCAAGAACGAAGTGCGCAACACGACCTGCTACATGTGCGCATGTCGCTGCGGGATTCGCGTCCATCTGCGCGATGGCGAGGTGCGCTACATAGACGGCAACCCGAATCATCCGCTCAACAACGGCGTGATCTGCGCCAAGGGCAGTTCCGGCATCATGAAACAGTATTCTCCCGCGCGGTTGACCAAGCCGCTAAGGCGCAAGCCGGGATCTGAGCGCGGTGCTGGCGAGTTCGAAGAGATCAGTTGGGAAGAGACTTTCAGCATCCTCGCCGAGCGGATGGGAAAGATACGCGCCACCGACCCCAAGAAATTCGCCCTGTTCACCGGGCGCGACCAGATGCAGGCACTGACCGGATTATTTGCGCGCCAGTTTGGCACCCCCAACTATGCTGCTCACGGCGGGTTCTGCTCGGTGAACATGGCCGCCGGAATGATCTATACCATAGGCGGATCGTTCTGGGAATTCGGCGGGCCGGACCTGGAGCGGGCCAAGTTGTTCATCATGATCGGTACTGCGGAAGACCATCACTCCAATCCGATGAAGATCGCGATCTCGAAATTCAAACGCGAAGGCGGTCGTTTCATTTCCATCAACCCGATACGCACCGGCTATTCGGCGATTGCCGACGAATGGGTAGGTATTCGACCCGGCACCGACGGCGCGCTGCTGCTCGCGCTGATCCACGAAATAATTGCCCTCGGTTTGTATGACCGCGATTTTCTGGTGCGCTACACCAACTCCGGTCAATTGGTGAATCTCGACGACAAGCATGATGAGTTCGGCATGTTCGTGCGCACCGAGGTTCCGGAAGAGGAGGGCTGCTATGATCCGCAAAACAAACTGTGGTGGGATCGCAACACTGACAAGCCGGTGGTCACGCACACAGAGGGAGCAGATCCATTTTTGTTCGGCGAATTCAAGTTGTCCGACGGCACGCTGGTCAAGCCCGCCTTCCAGTTGCTGCAGGAACGGGTAAAGGACTACACGCCGGAATGGGCGAGCGATGTCACCGGCATTCCGGTCGAGACCATCCGCCGTCTCGCCTACGAGATGGGCATCACGGCACGCGACCAGACGATCGAATTGCCGATCCCATGGACGGACTCATGGGGCAAAGAGCACGACAGCGTCACCGGTAATCCAGTGGCCTTCCATGCGATGCGCGGATTGGCGGCGCATTCCAACGGCTTCCAGACGATACGCTCGCTGGCCATTCTGATGACGCTGCTCGGCACCATCGACCGTCCCGGCGGCTTTCGCCACAAGACACCGTTCCCGCGTCCTATCCCACCTTGCGCACGCACACCTAATACACCGCTGGCGGTGAAACCGAATACGCCGCTGGATGGTATGGCGCTGGGTTGGCCATCCGATCCGGACGATCTGTTCGTCAATCCGGACGGAAGCCCGGTGCGCATCGACAAGGCTTTCTCGTGGGAATATCCGTTGTCGGTGCACGGCATGATGCACAACGTCATCACCAATGCCTGGCGCGGCGATCCGTACAAGATAGACACCCTGCTTATTTTCATGGCCAACATGGGCTGGAACTCGACGATGAATACCGTCGAAGTCAGGAAAATGCTCAATGACAAGGAGGAGAACGGCGAGTATAAGATTCCGTTCATCGTGGTCTGCGATGCGTTCCATTCCGAGACGACGGCCTTTGCCGATTTGATCTTGCCGGACACGACTTATCTGGAGCGTCATGATGTGATGTCGATGCTGGACAGGCCGATTTCAGAATTCGACGGCCCGGTGGATTCGGTGCGCATCCCGGTGCTGCCGCCGATAGGCGAATGCAAACCTTTCCAAGAGGTGCTGATCGAGCTGGGCTCACGCCTGAAGCTGTCCGCTTTCGCCACCAAGGAGGGTAAGCGCAAGTATCGCGACTATCCCGATTTCATCGTGAACTGGGAGACCGAACCAGGTTCCGGCATCGGCTTCTTGGCAGGCTGGCGCGGCAAGGGCGGCGAGAAATCCCTGCTCGGCGAACCCAATCCGAACCAGTGGGAGATGTACGAAAAGAATAACTGCGTGTTCCATTACAAGTTGCCGCGTTCCTACCAGTACATGCGCAACTGGAACAAGGGCTATCTGGAATGGTCGCAGCGCAACCGCATCACGCGCTATGGCGAGCCTATCCTGATCCACCTGTATTCCGAAGTGCTGCAGAAATTCCGTCTGGCAGCACAAGGGCGGGGCATCACGCGCAAACCGCCTGTCCATCTGGCCAAGCGCATCGAAACCTATTTCGACCCGCTGCCATTTTTCTATGAGCCGCTGGAAACCCAGTCCAGCGACAAAAACAAGTATCCGCTTGCGGCAGTGACCCAGCGGCCGATGGCGATGTACCACTCGTGGGATTCGCAAAATGCCTGGCTGCGCCAGATTCATGCGCATAACTATCTGTTCGTGAATCCGCTTACCGCACAGGCTGCCGACATTGCGGACGGTGGCTGGATGTGGGTGGAGTCGCAGTGGGGCAAGGTGCGTTGCATGTGTCGTTATTCCGAGGCGGTCGAGCCGGGCACGGTGTGGACCTGGAATGCCATCGGCAAGGCGGCAGGTGCATGGAATTTATCTCCCGACTCGAACGAGTCGCAGAAAGGTTTTCTGCTCAATCACCTGATCTCCGAGGAGTTGCCAGTCAATCCTGACGGCTCGCGCTATTCCAATTCCGATCCGATCACCGGACAGGCTGCATGGTACGACGTGCGGGTGCGCATTTATCCGGCTGGTGCCGATGAACCGCAACAGACCTCGCCGCAGTTCAAACCGCTGCAGAAGGTGCCGGGTATGGCCAGTCGCCCCGGTTGGTTGGCTTACTTTGGCGGCGGCAAGAAGGGCGGTAAAAAATGACCCAACTCGCTCTGGTCATTGATCTCAATGTTTGCGTGGGTTGTCATGCCTGCGTGACCAGTTGCAAGGAATGGAATACTTCCGGAGCGGCCGGGCCGCTGTGTGACGAGAATCCTTATGGTGCTGATCCGACCGGCACGTTCTTCAATCGCGTGCAGACTTTCGAGGTCGGACAATACCCCGACACCGAAACTGTGCATTTCCCAAAATCCTGTCTGCATTGCGAGGATCCTCCGTGCGTGCCGGTCTGTCCGACCGGCGCTTCCTACAAGCGCAAGCAAGACGGCATCGTGCTGGTGGATTACGACAAATGTATTGGCTGCAAATATTGCGCATGGGCATGTCCTTACGGCGCGCGCGAGATAGATGAAAAACAGAAGGTGATGAAGAAATGCACCCTGTGCGTAGACCGCATCTACGACACTACACTGCCCGAAGCTGACCGCAAACCGGCTTGCGTCATGGCCTGTCCGACCAGCGCGCGATTGTTCGGGGATGTGCATGATGCCGAATCGGTGGTATCGAAGGCCATCCGCGAAAATGCGGGTTACGCTTTGATGCCAGAATGGGGCACCCATCCGGCCAACCATTATCTGCCGCGACGCAAGACCAATCTCAAGATACACGAAGACGAACTCGAACGTGCCGATAATCCGCTCAAGGTCGACGGTAAACTGCCTAAGCCCAACAAGTCCGATCCTACGCTTGACGATGTCACGTCCTGGTAATCACTGAAGAAAATATTATGGGAACCTTATGAATCCGGCACTCTCAGTTATCTTTCTTACTACCTTGATTGGCGTTGGCCAGGGTCTTTTTCTGGCGCTGTTCACCCAGCAGTCTTATGCGCTGTTTGGCTTGCTGCCGCAACAGGATGCCCGTTTTTATGGTTGGGGCGGCATGTTGGCGCTGGCCTTCACGATGGCAGGACTGGTCGCATCATTTTTCCACTTGGGTCGACCGAAGCGTGCCTGGCGTTCGGCGACCCAGTGGCGTACCTCATGGCTTTCCCGCGAAGTCATCGTCCTGCCCGCGTTCATGGGAATGCTGTTTCTTTATGCGATGTCCCATTTGAGCGGATTCAATCCGGTACTGGTGACACTGCCTAGCGGCGTGATCATCGATGTCACGGTCGTATTGGGCAGTTTGGGTACGATACTGGCATTCGCCCTGTTCGTGAGTACCGCCATGATCTACGCCTGCTTGCGCTTTCTGCGCGAATGGCATTCACCCCTGACGGTAATCAATTTTATCCTGCTCGGCGGTGCATCCGGCTTCACGCTGGCGACGTTGTATGCCGCCCTGTTTGCGCCCACGCAAACTAATTTTCTCGATGGCTGGGCGATCATCATTACCTTGCTTGGTTTGCTCGGTCGCAGCTCGTCGTTGTGGCGCAATGCGCGTCTCAAACCAAAATCATCACTGCAAACGGCGATCGGCATCAAGCATCCGCGCATCGTACAGACGGCGCAGGGCGCGATGGGTGGATCATTCAACACGCGGGAGTTTTTCCATGGCAAGAGCGAGGCGTTTCTGAGCACGATGAAAACGGCCTTTTTTCTGCTGACATTTGTCGTCCCGGTGTTATTGTTGGTCGTCAATTTGTCCTATCCATCCATACTGTTGCCAGGTGTCGCATTTGTAGCGCAATATGTCGGCTTGCTGGCGGAACGCTGGTATTTCTTTGCCGAGGCGAATCACCCGCAGAATCTCTATTATCAAGGGGTGTCGTGATGTTCATAAATACCGTGTGGGCAGTTGGAGAAACGGTAGCGGGAATATTATTTTGTTGAAAGATACAGCTGGCCGCAAAGTCTGGCTTAACAAGCTGTTCCCATTTTTGTCTTGGCGGCGCGAAATCAACCGCGACACGCTCAAGGCCGACCTGACAGCAGGAATCACGGTTGCCCTTGTCGCTATCCCGCAGTCGCTGGCCTATGCGCAACTGGCAGGTGTCCCGGCCTATTTCGGCTTGTATGCGATACTCGTTCCTTCCCTCATCGGCGCGTTGTTTGGCTCATCCCGATTGCTTTCTACCGGGCCGGTGGCAATGACCTCATTGCTGACGGCTGCGAGCGTCATCCCGTTCGCTCACTGGGGGACTGAACAGTTTTACACTACCGTTGTGCTGATGGCGTTCCTCTCCGGCGCAGTGCAGATTGCCCTTGGTCTGGCACGCATGGGGGTGCTGCTCAACTTCCTGTCGCATCCGGTATTGATGGGATTCATCAACGCTGCGGCCATCATCATCGGACTGTCGCAACTCGCTCCATTGGTCGGACTGTCGTTACGGAACAGCGAACACTTCCTCGTGGACATCGCCCATATCCTGGTCAATATGGATCAAATGCACCTGGCTTCGCTAATGTTTGGTTTGTCTTCCCTGATGATCATGCTGGCCTTGAAGCGTTTCGCGCCGAAACTTCCGGGCGTACTGATCGCCGTGACACTGGCCACGGCTGCGAGTTATTTGGTTGGCTTCGAGGCCATGGGGGGCAGGGTTGTCGGCGAGGTGCCGCAGGGTCTGCCCGGCTTCAGCTTGCCGGCACTGGACTGGAAGACGAGCGTGGAACTGCTCCCCATGGCTGTTGTGATTGCGCTGGTAAGTTTCATGGAAGCCATGTCAAGTTGCAAAATCATTGCCATCAAGACCCGCACAGCATGGGATGAAAATCAGGAGCTGATCGGTCAGGGGCTGGCGAAAATCGCCGCATCCTTTAATCACACCATGCCAGTGAGCGGCTCATTCTCGCGCTCGGCTCTGAATCTTGCCACTGGTGCAAAAACTGGGCTGTCCTCGATCTTCACCGCCATAGCGGTGTTACTCACGTTACTGGTGCTGACTCCACTGCTGCATCAACTACCCAAGCCCACGCTCGCCGCTGTGATCATTCTGGCGGTGATTTCTCTGCTCAACTTCAAGGTTTTCCGCGAGGCATGGAGCGCAAGTCGGCAGGATGGAATTGCGGCTGCGACGACCTTTATTGCCACCCTGCTGTTCGCGCCCAACATTCAGTACGGGATACTGGTCGGGATGATTCTTGCGCTCGTGCTGTTTTTGTTTCGCACCATGAAGCCGCGTATTGTTCTGTTGGGACAGGACGAGAACGGCGAGCTGCAGAATGCAGAAAGATACAGTCTGCCGCAATTCAATCCCAAAGTGGTGGCAATCCGTTTCGATGGGCAACTTTATTTTGCCAACGTGAATTATTTTGAGGAATCCATCCTCTACCTGATCAGTAACGACGCGGATATCAGGTATGTACTGGTGGATGCCCGAGGTATCAATGGACTTGATGCCTCGGGTGTGGCAATGCTGCGCGAACTTGTAACACGGCTGAGCGGAAATGGGATTTCACTGGTTTTTTACAACATCAAGTTACCCGTGTTAGAAGTGATGCAACGCACCGGACTGCAAAATGACATTCAGGAGAAAAATATTTTCCCGTCCGAACGGAACGCTTTGAAAGATATTAAAGAGCGGCTCGAAGCTGAATCAATTCCCTGAATTTACAGAAGCTGTAATTTTCAAAACCCCTGCCCTGAAAAAAATCTCTCGCCTGCGACAGTGCGCTGCAGGTTACGCAAGCATGGCAAACATCTCATCCCGGGCGGCCTGCGTATGCAGCCGTATTTCCTGATGCGTCAGACAGGATTATTTGATAAACTCGGCACAGAAAATGTGGCGGACAGATAAATAATGTGGCGGCGAAAAACCTGGACGATGCGCCGCGCGCACGCGGGACTATCTTAAGCTCAGGATCACTCATAGTTCGTTCTATTAAATAAAATTACACAACATGCGATCTCCGGGCCGCATCGCTGGCGCATCAATTTAGCCCATCAGACTTTTGGTTTGCACAGCCATGGACACGCTCACGCTACTAAAATCATCAACGAATGATCTTGCCAGCTTTCTGGTGAGTGTGTTGCTTGTCGCCGCATATCACCTCTTTCTCCGCCACAAAATCAAAAATGACCCCGCATACACGGTACAGGCTATCAACCGGATTGCACGGACGGCATGGGTAGAGACCATCATGCAGGATGATAAAAATGCCGTGCTGGCTGTGCAGACACTGCGCAACTCCACCATGGCGGCCACTTTTCTCGCTTCCACTGCGGTACTCATGATCATCGGCGTGCTAACCCTGAGCGAGCAGGGAGACAAGCTCGAAGCAACCTGGCATGCACTCAATATGGTGGGGGCAATAAATCCGATGCTTTGGATGGTGAAGCTGATATTGTTGCTGCTTGATCTATTTGTCGCTTTCTTCAGCTTTTCCATGGCAATCCGGGTGTTCAACCATGTGGGCTATATGATCAATGTTCCGCTCGGGTTGAATCACAAGATGATCACGCCTGCGCATGTGGCGACCCATCTTAATCGCGCCGGCCACTTCTACAGCTTGGGTATGCGTGCCTATTATTTTTTGGTGCCGCTGGTGTTCTGGTTATTCGGCCCGCATTTTATGCTCGTTGCGACCATAGGCCTGCTAATGGTTTTATACCGCCTCGACCGAGCGCCCAGGATCATGGCTATGGATTATAGTGATACTGAATAAATCTTTTTGGCATGGAAATTTGTTTCAAAATGCAGGTTCGCGCCCTGAGTCGGCGTCTGCGTAACCAAGGAAGTGATAAACTTAAAAGATAACCCTAACGGGTTATCCCATTTACCCTTAGTGGGTATGGACGTTGGTAAGCTGGTTATTCCTATAATGCGCATCGTATCGTTAGTTTCCGTGTGATACCGAATCCGGTTTTGGCGGTAATTTTAATAACTTGCAGGAGATGGAATTATGAACTTTGACAAAGAATTTGATGCCAGTGGTTTGTCCTGCCCTTTGCCTATCCTGAAGACTAAAAAAGCACTCTCTGATATGGCTTCCGGGCAGGTGCTTAAGCTGGTTGCGACTGATAGCGGCGCAGTCAAGGATATGCAGGCATTCGCCGATCAAACCGGCAACACCTTGCTTGCCACAGAAGAAGCAAATGGTGCATATACTTTTTATATGAAGAAAAAGTAAGTTATCTGCTTCAAACCAAAACCATACTTGAGGTAAAAAAATGACTACCAAGAAAATGGCGATCATCGCCACCAAAGGCACGCTGGATATGGCCTACCCGCCATTTATCCTTGCCTCGACCGCCGCTGCTCTGGGTTATGAAGTGCAAGTGTTCTTCACCTTCTACGGATTGCAGTTGTTGCGCAAGGACTTGTCCACTGTGATGATCAGTCCACTGGCCAATCCTGCCATGCCGATGCCTGTGCCGATGCCGGTGATGGTGCAAATGTTGCCCGGCATGGAATCCATGGCTACCATGATGATGAAGCAAAAGCTCAAGAAGCATGGCGTTGCCTCTCTGCAAGAGCTGCGCGATTTGTGTCTGGAGGCTGAGGTGAAATTTATTGCTTGTCAGATGACAGTCGATCTGTTCGAATTCGACAAGAGCGAATTTATTGATAATATTGAGTATGGCGGTGCTGCAATGTTTTTGGGGTTTGCAGGAGACACCGACATTTGTCTGTTTGTTTAAGTTGTAGTGATCGGGCAGTAACGGGGTTTGTTATATCAATCAACTTGGGAGTGTTGTTATGAAAATGAATAAAATGGTTGTTTCGTTGTTGGCTGCCGGCGTCATGGCATCGCCACTGGCGCATGCCACCAATGGTTACATGCCGATCGGTTATGGCGTAAAAAACGAAGCGATGGGTGGAGCAAGTATTGCGCTGCCGCTGGATTCCATCGCTGCTGCCAACAACCCCGCCGGGATGGTGATGGTGGGCGACCATATCGATTTCGCGCTGACTTGGTTCAGGCCAAATCGTGAAGCTGAGATCACTGGGAACAATTGCTCAGGTTTTGCTGGTCCTGGTTGCACACTGAATGGCAAGTATAGCGGCAATGGCAGGAGCAACTTCTTTATTCCTGACTTTGGCTACAACAAGATGATCAGCGCAGACACCTCGCTGGGCGTCTCTGTTTATGGCAACGGCGGCATGAACACCCAGTACAATACCAACCCGTTAGGCAAAATTGGGGGCGGCGGTAACTTGGGCATCAACCTGTCACAACTGTTCATCGCACCCACCTGGGCTATGAAAGTCAACCAGACCAATGCCGTTGGTGTCTCGCTGAATCTGGCCTACCAGATGTTCAGTGCGACTGGATTAGGACCATTTGCAGGACCTCCGCCCGGCAATGCATCAAGTAACTATACCGCCGTGACCGATAAGGGAACGGATACATCCACAGGCTATGGAGTAAGGTTAGGCTGGACCGGGGAAGTCACCCCCACCGTGACGCTCGGTGCGACCTACCAGAGCAAGACCAAGATGGGCAAGTTCAACAAATACAGCGGCCTGTTTGCCGAGCAGGGCAGCTTCGATATTCCTGCCAATTATGGTGTGGGCATCGCGGTCAAAGCGGCGCCGGAAACCACAGTCGCGTTCGATGTCGAGCGCATCAATTATGCGGATGTCCCCTCCGTTGGCACCCCATTTACAGCATTGCCTCCAACATTTGGCGGATCAGGCCCCTACCTTGGAGCGTCCAACGGCCCCGGCTTTGGTTGGAAGAACATCAATGCTTACAAACTCGGGGTAAGTCATGCTTATAGTTCGACGTTCACGTTGCGGGCCGGCTATGATCATTGCGACCAGCCGATACCGAACAGCCAGACACTGTTGAATATCCTGGCTCCGGGTGTGGTGCAAGACCACTTGTCGCTGGGTGGAACCTGGAAGCTGGCAGACAAGTCCGAAATATCGGTAGCCTATGTTCACGCCTTCAGTAAGACCGTCAATGGCTCCGGATCCATCCCCGGAACGCCAGGGGGGGCACCATTGGGTGGTGGCGAAGCAAACATCAGCATGCACGAAGATTCGATCGGCATTTCTTACGGCTGGTAAGCGTCAGGCAATCTAATTGTTGCAAACTTGAAGCCCGCAGTGATGCGGGCTTTTTCTTTTCCCTGTGGGGATGTCCTTGTCAGGTTCTAATCAAGTCAGCTATGTTCCGGCGATTCGATCATGGTAGCGCGCGCGATACAGCAGGCGCGGTTTGTCCGGGTCATCGCTGAACGCTGCCCGATCATGCAACACGTTGTTGCACAGCAGCCCCATGCCGGGCTCAAGTCGCACGCTGTGGATGTGCGGTAAATCCGAGAGGAGCAGTTTTTCCAAAGCAACTACAGCCGTCAGTGTGGTCGGGTCCTGCTTCCATTCGATGCTGCGGGTGCGTGCGGTATAGCGCATGTGCAGAGTCCCGCTTGCAGGGTCGACGGAGAATACCGGACCGGTCTGTGCGGCGCGTGCCACACCATATTCGTCGGTACGCTCGGGTATTGTCATTGCATCCGGTGCGGACAATGCGCGGATAAAGTCTGAATTTTCATCGCGCAACATGAGATAGACGATCTCGTGATCCATCAGACGATTCTCGCCGCCTTGTCCGGCACTCTGCACGCAATGCAATATCATGCCGCGTACCTGCCGTTCAGGCGGGTTGTAATAGCCGTCGGTATGCCATTTGATGGCGCGGTCGGTATAGGGGATGTAAGCCTGCCGCTGTCCATCGTCAGCGCATACGGTGACGCGCGTGATGCCTTGTTCACCCGCCAGCCAGTTCGCGTCCAGACTATCCAGCCCGAACTGCAGTCCGAATTGACGCACCATGTCTTCATCAGCAGGTTCGGCAGCAGTGGCGTAAATCACCATGTTGCTGCGTTGGCAGCGCTCCAAGAGTGCAGCGTGTTCAGCTTTAGTCAGTGAACGCGGATCGTTGATTTCGACGATGAGCTCGTTGGTATCGGTGATGGCGTGCGCCAGCTTGTGATCGCGCCAGCGCAGGTAAGCAGCAGTGTTGTCGAGATCGAATGGATTTTGCATCGGCTGATCAGTGTGAATCTGCGCAGCTCAATCGCCGCTGGTGACTTTTCGGATGCGTGTTTGTTTCGGTTCTGCTTCGAACAGGTTTTTCATGGTTTTCTCCACCATATCCGCGGCCTCCGGTGCTTCGATACTCATCATCTGATCGATTACCCATTCGACATCTTTTTCATCCATGACTTCGCGCATACAGAAGGCCAGGTAACGGGTAAAGGCGAATTCCGGGCCATCGATCCCATAGTTGAAGTCGGCATATTCTCCCGCGCGTTGGTTGAGTTTGTCGATGAAGTACTGCTTGTGTTCAGCGATGCTGTTACCCATCAATCGGCTTTGATTTTCAGCCAGAGTTTCCGCCACGCGATTCGCCAATGTACTGGTAAAAACAAAACGAGTTTCAGCGGATAATTGGCGATGGGCGATACGGTCTGCGACCTGGATCAGGAACACCAGAAATTCAGTGAGAAACGAAAAGTATTGCGGGCCGATGGCGATCTCGAAATTCGCCCTGCGGGTATTCTTCAGCGCGTTGTCGGCGATCCGCCAGATGGTAAACGCCATTGCTCCCGCAATCTCTTGCGGAGTTTTTTTCCGTTCACTTTTGAACCATTGGCTTTTGATGCGCATGTCAGGTGAGCCGAAAATTAGCGTCAGCCCTTTTGCAGGAAGAATTCATACTCGCCAGGGCTCGCCTCGACAGTGCTGATGATTTTTACTCCGGTGGTGTTCGCCCAGCCAACGATGTCGGAACGTATTCCGGGACAGTTGCTGACGAGTTTGAGAATTTCGCCTGAATTCATGCCGTTCAACAGCTTCTTGGCTTCTACGATTGGTCCCGGGCAAAGCACACCGCGAATATCGAGAATGACATTCGCCTTCTGCGATTCTCCTTTGCCCTTCATGACGTAGTAGCCCGTGCCGCCATCCGGCATCGCTTCGGTTTTTAATACTTTGTTACGGGTCTGTTCCGCCCATGCGAAAAGATCGTCCTTTGTACCCGGACAGTCTGAGATCAACAATAGTATTTGCTCATTTTTCAGATCGTCGACCACACGCTTGGCACCGAGCAGCGGTGCGGGGCAGGTGAGGCCGCGCATATCCAGCGTTACATTGGCGTGCAAGTCTTGAGTGCTCATTTTAGATGTCCTGTTGGTTTTTTAACCGTTGGCATTTGGGAACCTCTAAAAATTCCCATTTCAATATCCGCCCTTGCCATAGGGTTGCGGCAGGCCGGCAACTTTTGCACCTTGTTTGGCCGGGCCGGTCGGGAATAAATCATACAGGGCTTTGCTGTCTGCCTCCGGCCAAAATTCATTAACGCCCTTGAGCATATTGCGGAAATTCGGTGTGTGGCCGTGTTCTCGGAACTGATCGCGCATGTATTTGACGACTTCCCAATGTTTGGGTGTTAACTCGATATTTTCTGCCGCTGCAATGACGGTTACTACCTCATCGCTGTAGTTCGGTTCCAACAAATAGCCATCTGCATCAGTTTCAAGCTCGTTACCTGCAACCATGTATCCCATGACTGACCTCCGTTATAAAAAACTCAATCTTCACTCAAGCCGGAAATGACTTTAGAGGGCACAAAAATGCCACAACCAAATTGACGACCTTCGCCGAGTCCAATAAATTGCAGATGTAGCGATGCTTCCGGTTTTAGATCATGCACAACCAGGCTATAACCCTGCATCGTTTGACTATCATCACTGATGGTGCGACGTTTGCCGCAGATCAATTTGCCTTTGATCCCCATTTCACCAAGCTGTGCATTGATATGTTCCACGAAAAGCACTTCGTCGCTTGTGCCCGTTACCAACTGTGCGTGTATGGTGGGGAAGGGGTGAATGGGGCGCGTTTTCGCAGCCCCCAAGCGTACGGTTCGTCCGGCTATATCGAACTGTTGTCCTGTCAGGCGTGCCGCAGTATGTTCTGCGAGCGTTGTTGGCAAGCGCATTACCATCTTGGCGCGCTTGGGCAGTAGTAGTCCTTCCTTGTTGTCTGTTCCGCGCAATGGCAAAACTCCGATAGATATTTCTTCAGCAAGCTGTGGAACACGGTATATCAACGCCTGCCAAAGCGCAAAGGGATAAGCGGCGGGAAGTATGCCGCCATCAAGATCGAACACCATGTCGATCATCTCTGGAGTATTATTATTCATTGGCCGGTTATTTCTGTGAGTTTGCCCAGTGTTGCATAGCAGTTGCCCACTGTTCTGCTGTAGCCGGGTCGATGTCGAAAATCGTAAAACGTTTGCCCTCGCGTATACGGATGCGCAATAAACTCATCCCGCCTTCGACGTGATCTATCTGTTGCAGTTCAATCTCCTGGCCCCCCAAGGGAACTTTGATTTTTGTTAATTCGCTGATTTTCGCCATTATGATTTCCCCTTGCCCAGATAGATCGAAACGACCACGAGGATATTCTGAACAAGACTTTATAGATACATTAAGTCTATCGCTAATAGACTTGATATTGAAATACTACTAGGGGAAGGTGGAACACTACCCATAAGGGTTATAGAAGATAGCCGCTAAGGGTGATGGAATGCAAGAGGTGATATATCGTAGTATCCTGATACACCGAGAAATATGGGCTGGCCTGAGTTTGAAAGGGCACAGACCGTACAGATTACACGTTCCCGCCTCTGCCGGGTCATTTAATCGATTGCCAGCAGTAATCTCCAGGCAACGCGACTGAAAGGATAAATATTATGGCTAAGAAGATGCATGATACCCCAAACCTTGATCAACTCGAGGATGGCCCATGGCCCAGTTTTGTGACTGGCTTGAAAGAATTGGCGAAAAATAAGGATTATGTGGTCGACCTGCTCGGGCAACTCGAGACTTCGTACAGGACCAAAAAAGGATACTGGAAGGGTGGCACGGTCGGCGTGTTCGGTTATGGTGGCGGGATTATCCCTCGCTTTACCGAACTAAAGGATGAAGCCGGCAATCCGATTTACAAGGATTGCACTGAATTTCATACCTTGCGCGTGATGCCGCCTCCCGGTATGCACTACGATACCGATACTCTGCGCAAATTTTGCGACATCTGGGAGAAACATGGCTCCGGCCTGATTGCATTTCATGGACAGTCCGGCGACATCATGTTCCAGGGCGCGACCACTGAGAACGTGCAGAAGGCCTTCGACGAGATCAACGAGATGGGCTTTGACCTCGGTGGCGCGGGCCCGGCAGTGCGTACCTCGATGTCTTGCGTGGGCGCGGCGCGTTGCGAACAGTCTTGTTACGATGAAGCCAGTACACAACGCAGCGTGCTTAACACTTTTCTGGATGATATACACCGCCCTTCCTTGCCGTACAAGTTCAAATTCAAATTCTCCGGCTGCCCGAATGACTGCATGAATTCCGTGCAGCGTGCCGACATGGCAGTGATCGGGACCTGGCGCGACAACATCCGTACCGATGAAGAGTTGGCCAAGAAATGGTTCGCCAAACATGGCATGGACGAATTGGTGAACGACGTTGTGGCTCGTTGCCCGACCAAGACCTTCCAACTCAAGCAGATCAAGAATGTCAAGAAAGGCGCCAGTATCACCAGCGTTGCGATCAATGACACTCACGCGATAGAGATCGATAACCACGATTGCGTGCGTTGCATGCACTGCATCAATGTGATGACCGGTGCATTGGCTCCTGGTAAAGACAAGGGTGCAAGCGTGTTGGTCGGGGGCAAGAGCACATTGAAGATTGGTGGCTTGATGGGCTCGGTCATTATTCCTTTCATGAAACTTGAAACAGAAGAGGATGTGCAGAAACTGGTTGACCTGGCACAACGCACCATAGACTTTTTCGCGGAAAACGCGCTTGAACACGAACGTACCGGCGAGATGATCGAACGTATCGGTTTGATCAATTTCCTGGAAGGTGTAGAGGTCGAAGTTGATCCGAACATGGTCTCCACTCCCCGCACCAATCCTTATGTCCGTACTGATGGTTGGGATGAGGAAGTTGCCAAGATCAATGCCCAGAAAATCAAAAAGCAACAAGCCGCCTGAGGAGACATAAAATGAATCAAGCAGTTCAAGAGAAGCCAGCCCAAAAGCGCAAGCCAAAAGAAACCGGGGTGCCGGACAACAAGAAGTATCTGCATCCGCTGATGATAAAGAACTACGGCAAGTGGAAATATCATGACCGCCCACGCCCCGGCGTGCTGCGTCACGTTGCACATAGTGGCGACCAGATCTGGACGGTGCGTGCCGGCACGCAGCGGCAAATGGATGTGGGAACCATCCGATTGCTATGCGATATCGCCGACAAGTACGCTGAAGGTCACGTCCGTTTCACTATCCGTTCCAACATCGAGTACATGGTCTCCAAGGCTGAGAAGGTCGATCCGCTGATCGCCGAACTCGAGAAACACGGCTTTCCTGTGGGCGGTACCGGCAACTCCATTTCGATGATCGCCCATACGCAAGGCTGGTTGCACTGTGACATTCCGGGTACGGATGCATCAGGAGTGGTCAAGGCATTGATGGATGATCTGATCGTTGAATTCAAGCGCGAGGAAATGCCCAACCGCGTGCATCTGTCCACATCGTGCTGCGAGATAAACTGCGGCGGTCAGGCTGATCTTGCGATCATCGTGCAACATACCAAGCCGCCTGTGATCAATCACGATCTGGTCGCCAACGTATGCGAGCGTCCGACGGTAGTTGCGCGTTGCCCGGTCGCGGCGATACGCCCGGCCATGGTGAATGGCAAACCTTCACTGGAAATCGATGAGTCCAAGTGCATGTGTTGCGGTGCGTGCTATCCACCTTGCCCGCCGATGCAGATCAATGACCCGGAATATTCCAAGCTGGCGATCTGGGTAGGCGGCAAAAACTCCAATGCACGCGGCAAGCCGACTTTCATGAAGATGGTCGCGTCCGGCCTGCCCAACAATCCGCCGAGATGGCCGGAAGTCAACGAGGTGGTTAAAAGGATATTGCATGTGTACAAGGATGATGCCCGTCCATGGGAGCGTATGGCTGATTGGATCGAGCGTATCGGCTGGCCGCGCTTCTTTGAAAAGACCGAATTGCCATTCACCAAATATCTGATCGACGATTGGCGTGGTTCACGTTCCACGTTCAATGCTTCCACGCATATTCGCTTTTAGCCGGGAGCGGCCGCATGAAATTTGGAATTGTCGTTAACGAAGGGCCTTACCAGCATCAAGCCAGTGACACGGCCTATTTGTTCTGCAAGGCAGCCATAGCAAAAGGTCATGAAGTGTGGCGCGTGTTTTTCTATCACGATGGGGTGAATAACGCCTCGAAGTTGACCGAGCCGCCGCAGGACGACCGTAATATTGTGAATCGCTGGAGCACGCTCAACGAAGAGCATGGTGTGGATCTGGTGGTTTGCGTTGCAGCAGCTTTGCGACGTGGCATCAGGGAAGAAAATCTGGCGAAAGGTTTCAGGATTTCCGGGTTGGGCCAACTGGTTGAAGCCGGCATCCAGACCGAGCGTACCGTCGTGTTTGGCGATTAAGGGTAGCTGGCATGAGCGAGGGAAACAACATCAAGAAATTCATGTTCGTCAATCGCAAGGCGCCTTATGGCACGATTTACGCGCTCGAGGCTCTGGAAGTCGTGCTGATCACCGCAGCCTTTGACCAGGACGTGTCACTGGTATTTCTCGATGACGGCGTTTATCAATTGAAGAAGGCGCAACAGACCAAAGGCATAGAGACCAAAAACTTCTCGCCTGCCTACCGCGCACTGGATGGATACGATGTCGAGAAACTCTATGTCGAAAAGGAGTCTCTTGAAGCTCGCGGCTTGACAGAAGCAGACCTGCTGGTTGATGTCATCGTGCTTGGCTGCAAGGAATTGGGTGAGTTGATGGATCAGCAAGACGTGGTCTTGAGTTTCTAATGGAGAATCTCTAAATGCTGCACATTATCAACAAATCTCCACTGACGAATAGCTCGCTCGACAGTTGTTTGCGTGTTGCTCAATCTGGGGATATTTTGCTTATCGAAGATGCGGTCTACGCTGCCACATTCGGCAATGCATTCGAGGGTAAAATACGCGAGGCGATGGGGCGTTTCAAGATATATGTTTTGCAGCCCGATCTTGAAGCGCGCGGATTTGCCGATCGCATCATCGCAGGAGTATTACCTGTGGATTACGGCGGCTTTGTCGATCTCACTACGACCAATAAAAACTGCCAATCCTGGCTCTAACTTTTATCATATAAGGAGAATTACCATGTCCAACATCGAAGTCGACGGAAAATCTTATGAAACCGACGAAGAGGGCTACCTCGTCAATCTGGCTGACTGGAATAAGGATATCGCCAACTACATCGCCAAAACTGAAAGCGTCGACATGACGGATCAGCATTGGGAGGTCATCAATTTTCTGCGTGAATATTTTGAAGAATATCAAATCGCGCCGGCAGTTCGTGTGCTGACCAAAGCGATAGGCAAAAAACTGGGTGCCGACAAAGGCAACAGCGAATATCTGTATGGCCTGTTCCCATACGGTCCGGGCAAGCAAGCTTGCAAGATCGCTGGATTGCCGAAGCCAACCGGTTGCGTCTGATCCGGATATTTTAGTGGAACTTCTGCAACAGACCCACGATGAGCACCTTATTCGCAAGCCTGTTTTACTTTGCCACCCTGGTGTTTGTCGTGGGTACGCTCTACCGTATCAGCGTTTATACCCGTACTCCCGCCCCGCTTAAAATACCCACCACGCCGGCACCCATTACCACCGGCGGGGTAGTGTTGCGCATGATGCGCGAAGTGTTCCTGTTTGAGAGCCTGTTCAAAGCGAATCTATGGACGTGGGGCTTGGGGTGGTTGTTTCATGCAAGCCTGGCCCTTGTTCTGTTGCGCCACTTGCGCTACTTCACCGAGCCTGTCTGGGCTTGGGTGGCGTTCATTCAGCCGTTCGGAATGTATGCCGGCATCACCATGGTGCTAGGTGTGGCGGGACTGTGGGCGCGGCGCATTTTTGTCGAACGCATCCGCTATATATCCACTCCCTCTGATCATCTGATGCTGGCACTGTTCCTGGCGATCGGGGTATCCGGCCTGGCGATGAGGTTTGTGGTACATGGCGATGTGATAGCTGTAAAGGGATTCATGCTCGGGCTGATGAATTTCGACTTGCAGCCTTTGCCTTCCAGCATTGGTCTTTATGTACATCTATCTCTGGTCGCGGTGCTATTGATGATCTTTCCTATCAGCAAGCTGTTACATGCTCCCGGATTGTTTTTTTCGCCTGGCCGCAACCAGGCAGATAACCCGCGTGACAAGCGACACATCTCCGGCTGGGCCAAAAAATTGGAGTCCAAATGAGCGCTACGATCACAGCACCCGCATATCGCATCATTCCGATTATTCCGGCTTTGAAGCCGGGGGCCATGGAAGGTAATGGGCCGTATGTCGCCAACGGCAAGATTCAGGGGGCGCTGGGATTTCCCGGCCAGCTGGTTGACGACTGGCATGATCAGGCGATAGCCAAGATGGGCGAATTGCTCGGCAAATACCGCTCGCTCGCGGTGTACATGGATAGCTGCGTACATTGCGGAGCATGCTCGGATAAATGTCATTATTTCATAGGCACGCAGGATCCGAAAAACATGCCGGTTGCGCGGCAAGATCTGATGCGCAGCGTATACCGCCGTTATTTCACACTGCCGGGCAAGATATTCCCCAAATTGGTGGGTGCCCGAGATTTGACCCGCGAAGTGCTGGACGAATGGCACAACTACTTTCACCAATGTTCCGAATGCCGCCGTTGCTCGGTGTTTTGTCCATACGGCATCGACACCGCCGAGGTCACCATGGCGGCCCGCGAAATCCTCGATTCCATCGGTTACGGCCAGAAGTATGACAATGAGATCATCGGCAAGGTGCATAAGATCGGCAACAACCTCGGTCTACCCGGGCCCGCACTAAAGGATACGCTGGAAGGTCTGGAGGAGGATGTCAAAGAGGACACCGGTATCGATGTGCGCTTCCCGGTCGATGTAAAGGGTGCAGAGGTTTTATTTATCACTCCTTCAGCTGATTTCTTTGCCGAGCCGCATATCGACAGCCTGATCGGCTATGGCAAGGTGTTTCACGCTACCGGGACCAGTTGGACTCTTTCCTCGATGTCTTCTGAAGCTGCCAACTTTGGCATGTTCATCGGTAATTACGAACAGCTGCGCAAAGTTGCGTTGCGGATTCGTCAAGCCGCGTTGGAACTGGGCGTCAAGCGCATCGTGGTCGGCGAATGTGGCCATGCCTGGCGGGTCGCCTATAGCTTTTGGAATACCCTTACCGGTGTGGGAGACGGGGCGGACCCGGACGACCAGTTCGCAATGATGCTGCAAAAGCAGCTCGACCATCGCTACAAACAGCCGATGCATATTTGTGAATTTACCTGGGACATGATCGAACAAGGTGCGCTTTCTTTCGACAAGGAAGCCAATGATAAACACATCATCACTTTCCATGATTCATGCAACGTGGCGCGCGGTTCGCGCATGGGCGATTATCCGGGTGGGCAGTTCGACATCCCGCGCAACATCGTCAAGTCGGTCGCCAACCATTTTGTTGAGATGGATCCGAGTACCACGCACGAAAGAACATTTTGCTGCGGTGGTGGCGGCGGGCTGTTGACTGACGATCTGATGGACTTGCGCGTCAAGGGTGCGCTACCGCGCATGGAGGCGTTAAAAAAAGCGGCTGATGAGCACGGAGTGAATTTCATGGCCTGCATATGCGCGATATGCAAGACGCAATTCTCCAAAGTGATGCCGTATTACGGGTTCGAGAGAAACATGGTTGGCGGTGTACACCAGTTGGTCAGCAACGCGATCAAGCTGGGTGCAAAATAGCAATTTATTGGAGGCAGGTAATGTCATCAACAACTGAAACAATTCAAAAAATCACTTTCCGTCGCTATAAAGATGGCGACAACAAGGTCGGTCGTTTGAGCGAGAAGATCATGCAGGCGAGCTTTACGCACAAGTGCCCGACTTATATTCAGTCCACACCGCCATGCCAGGGAAGTTGCCCTGCGGGCGAGGATATCCGCGGCTATCTGGCCATAGTTCGCGGCACGGAAAAGCCGCCAGTCGGGGCCGATGGCAAGTCGGCCATGCCCTGGCAGGAATATGCATTTCGCCGTTTGGCGGAGGCCAATCCTTTTCCGTCGGTGATGGGCCGGGTTTGCCCGGCACCGTGCGAGACCGGATGTAATCGCAATGCCCTGGAAGACCACGTCGGTATCAATTCGGTGGAACATTTTCTCGGCGAATATGCGATAAGCAATAACCTTGCATATCACACCAGCGCCAAGCCGACCGGCAAAAAAGTGGCCGTGATCGGCGGTGGTCCGGCCAGTCTGTCCTGTGCCTATCAGCTCACCTTGAAAGGACATGAAGTCACCGTGTTTGATGAGCACGAACATCTCGGTGGCATGATGCGCTACGGCATTCCGGGTTTCCGTACGCCGCGCGAAGTACTGGATGCGGAAATCAAGCGCATCACCGATCTGGGCGTGAAGACGAGGATGAAATGCCGCGTGGGCACGGACATTACCCTGGAACAGATCCGCAGGGATTTCGATGCCGTTTTCCTCGGTATGGGTGCTCAGGCTGGCCGTGCGTTGCCGATTGCGGACAGTGCGGCCCCCAACGTGGTGACTGCGACTGCCTTTCTGAAGGCCTTCAATGACGGCCGTCTCCAGCACGTCGGCAAACGCGTCGTGGTAGTCGGCGGTGGCGATACGTCGATCGACGTTGCGACAGTCGCACGGCGTCTCGGCCATCTCGAAGAATCCAAACCGACAGATTTCGAGCAGGCCATCGCAGGCCAGATCGCGCATGATGTGGCAGAAATTTCGGCCAAGCAGGGTGCAGAAGTGACGCTGACCTCGATCTTCGCCATCGACAAGATGCAGGCGAATAAGCACGAAATAGAACAAGCGCTCGCAGAAGGTATCGCGATCCGCGGCAGCCTGGTGCCGATAGGCATCGTGCGCGGCGCGGATGGACGTGCCACAGCGCTGCGCGTCAGTCAGTGCGAGGCAAAGATGGCCGGCAGCAAACTGGAGGTCAAGAATATCGAGGGTACCGAGGAGGATATCCCCGCCGACCTGATCGTGTCAGCGATCGGTCAGGCAGTGGACTTTACCGGGCTTGAAGAATTCAACAATGGCAAGGGTGCAGTCTCGACGGATCGCAACTATCTGGTCGCCGGACAGAAGGGCGTGTTCGCCGGCGGTGACATCATACGTCCGCATCTGCTGACCACCGCTATCGGTCATGGCTCTATTGCTGCGGATGGCATACACAATTACCTGAACGGCCTGGATCTGGAAAAACGTCCCAAGATCGATGCACATCAATTCGATCTGATGCGCAAGATGATGGAAAAAGGTCTTGAAGTCAAAGAAACGCACGAGCCGTTGCGTGGCACCGACAGTTCCAACGTGGCAGTACACAACTTCGATAATCGTTCGGATCGATATGTGATCCCGCACGACAAACTATTCCTGGGGCACTTTTCCATCGTCGCGCGCAATAGACGCAACGTCATTACCCTGAGCAAGGAATCCGCGCTGGGTAATTTTGAAGATCGTCTGGGCGTGCTCAGCCAGGAAAACGCGATGGCGGAAGCCAAACGTTGCATGAGTTGCGGCATGTGTTTCGAATGCGACAATTGCGTGGTGTACTGCCCGCAAACCGCCGTGTTCCGCGTGCCCAAGGCCAAGGCCACGCTCGGTCGCTATGTCGATACCGATTACAACAAGTGTATCGGCTGCCATATTTGCGCGGATGTGTGCCCGACGGGTTATATCCAGATGGGGCTTGGCGAGTAATACAAATGTTAAAACTATTCGCGCTGCTGGCCGCACTCTGCTTGTCCGCATCCGCGGATGCCACAGAAAGCTACGGCATGCCCAAGCTCGATATAGGCAAAGGCGGCCAGTGCGTGGCAGAGCCGCAGTGGATGCGCAAGAACCACATGCGTGTGCTTTTTCAGCAACGCGATGAAACAGTACACCAAGGCATACGCGACGGAAAATATAGCCTGAAGAATTGCATCGAGTGTCATGCTAGTTTGCGCGATGACAGCGTGATCGGGCGTGCAGATAGTTTCTGCGAAGGCTGTCACCGTTACGAAGCGGTCAAGATCGATTGTTTCGAATGTCATTCCAGCAAACGAAGATCCGCTTTGGTGCAGAAAGAACATTAAATGAGCGACACGAATGTGCAGCGCAGGCAATTTCTGAAAACCTCGGTTGGGGCGGTGGCGGTCGCTATCGCCCCGGGAATGTTGCTGTTCGATATGGCGCACGGCAAGTCCGAGGCCGTTTCGAGCAAAGTACGTTGGGGCATGCTGATCGACACCGCGAAATGTGCGGACGGTTGCAACGACTGCGTGACCGCATGCAACAAGGAAAACGGCTTGTCCGGCGGGTTGAGTCCGACGGACTCGCAGTGGATGCGCAAGGTCGAGCTCAAGGATATGCGCGGCGGCCGGACATTGTCACTGCCGATGATGTGCCAGCATTGCGATGAACCTCCCTGCGTGGACGTCTGTCCAACAGGCGCCTCCTTCAAGCGCGCTGACGGCATCGTGCTGGTCGACAAGCATCTGTGCATCGGTTGCCGCTACTGCATGATGGCCTGCCCGTACAAGGCGCGTTCTTTCGTACACGAACCGCTGCACGACCAGAAGCCCGACGTGCCGCGCGGCAAGGGCACGGTGGAAAGCTGCACGATGTGTGTGCATCGCGTGGATAAAGGCCAGCAACCCGCTTGCGCTGAGGCTTGTCCGAATAAATCCATTATATTCGGCAATCTCAACGATCCTGAAAGCGAGATTTCCAAAAAAATCCGCACTGTCCAATCCACGCAGGTGCGCGCCGATCTGGGGCTTAATACCGGCATTCGTTACCAGGGGATATAAATAAAATGGCCAGCCACTCTCCGCTGCAGTTTAAAAACAGACTCTTCTACGCACTGGTTGCTGCGGGTGGCTTGGTCGTGCTGATGGGGTTATATGCGGCGCATATGATGGAGGAGCACGGCCATATCATCACCGGCATGAACAACCAGATCGTCTGGGGAATCCCCCACATTTTCGCCATATTCATGATCGTCGCGGCCTCCGGGGTGCTCAATGTGGCATCGATCGGTTCGGTATTTGGCAAAACCGTCTACAAGGCCAGGGCTCCGCTCGCCAGTCTGCTGTCCATCGCGCTGCTGGCCGGAGGTCTGACGGTGTTGATGCTCGACCTGGGGCGTCCGGACCGCATCATCGTGGCTGCGACCCACTACAACATCACTTCGGTATTCGCCTGGAATATCCTGTTGTATTCCGGTATGTTCGCCGCGGTGGCGATTTATCTCTGGACCATGATGGAACAGCGCATGAATCCTTGGTCGAAGCCGGTGGGTTTCGTGGTATTCGTCTGGCGATTCATACTTACCACCGGTACCGGACTGATCTTCGCTTTCCTCGTGGCCAGGCAGGCTTATGGATCAGCTTTGCTGCCACCGATGTTCATCGTCCTTTCCTTCGCTTGGGGGTTGGCGGTCTTTCACGTCGTCCAATCGGCCATATACGCCTGGAATGGAAACACACACACACCTGATATCGTAAAGCGCATGAAAAACCTGCTCGGTATTTTCATCATAGGCGCGTTGTATCTGGTCGCGGCATATCACCTTACCAACCTGTATTTCGCGCACCAATCCGGCTTCGAGCATTTCATCCTGGTAGATGGCGGTATATACCCACAACTGTTCTGGTGGGGTTATGTTCTGCTCGGCAATCTCCTGCCGCTGCTGCTGATCGTTCTTCCCGGTTTAGGCAACACCAAGAGTGTGATCACGGCTTCGATGTTGGTCATTCTGGGCGGCTTTGCGCTGCTGTATGTGTTCATCATCGGCGGGCAGGCTTATCCGTTGAACATCTTCCCGGGCTATGAAGCCAAGAGCAGTTTCGGCGATGGACAGATTGGCCTGTATCAACCCTCTCTCCCGGAGTTTCTGCTGGGTTGCGGCGGACTCGGCATTGCTTTTTTAATTACCACGGTCAGCGTCAGGATGCTTAATTTCATTCCTCATGACAAGCCATACATTGCCGGCCAGGGAACCACTGATTAATTCCGCCATGAATCGAATGCTGATTTCCGCAGCGCACAAGTCATCCGGAAAAACGATGGTCAGCATAGGCTTGTGTGCCGCGTTTAAAAATCGCGGGCACACTGTCCAGCCGTTTAAAAAGGGCCCTGATTACATCGATCCCATGTGGCTCAGCCAAGCGTCAGGGCGTGCCTGTCGCAATCTGGATTTGTACCTGATGGAACGCGACGACATCGTCTCCACCTTCGAGCAGCACAGCTCCGAGATCAATCTGGTCGAGGGTAACAAGGGTCTCTACGATGGTCTTGCACTGGACGGCAGCAATAGCAACGCCGCACTGGCAAAACTGCTCGACCTTCCGGTGTTCCTGGTGATCGATGCGCGCGGTATGACGCGCGGTATCGCGCCGCTGATTCTCGGTTATCAGGCATTCGATCGTGACATCAATATTGTCGGGGTGATACTCAATAACCTGGGTGGCAGCCGTCACGAAGCCAAGTTGCGCGCCGTCATCGAGTATTACACCGACGTGCCGGTGATCGGTGCGATTCATCATGATGAAAAACTCAGCATCATTGAACGCCATCTTGGCTTGATGCCCAGTAATGAATCTGCGGCAGCTTCAGCCAAGATCAAACAGATAGGCGAGGTCATCGAGAGTCGGATAGATTTGGATAGAATACTGGCGCTGTCCAAAAAACAAGCTCTCGATGTCCCGCACAAAGCCGAAGTGAAAGTGTTTCCTTGTGGAGACAAGGTAACGATAGGCGTGGCGCGCGATCGAGCATTTGGTTTTTATTACGCCGACGATCTTGACGCACTGGTCGCAGCGGGTGCTGAAATCGTGCCGTTCGACACCCTTGGTGATGCACAGCTACCCGATGTGGATGCGTTGTATATCGGCGGCGGATTCCCCGAAGTGTTTGCTGCAGAACTGGAGAAGAACGTCACGTTACGCAGTCAAATCAAACAGGCCATCGAAAACGGCATGCCGGCCTATGCCGAATGCGGCGGGCTGATGTATCTGTCGCGCAGCATTACTTATCAGGGCCAGTCTTACCAGATGGTGGACGCGATACCCGGTGATGTGCAAATGCATGACAAGCCCATCGGGCGTGGCTATGTACATCTGGCGGAAAACCCGGCGCATCCCTGGCCACGGCAGAATGCGCCAGCCAAGCAAATTCGGGCGCACGAATTTCATTATTCAAGTTTGGAGAATCTGCCGCCCGACAGTCAGTTCGCATACCGCGTCGAGCGTGGGCACGGCATCAACGGTCAACAGGATGGACTCATCCTGAACAATCTGTTGGCATCTTACACACATTTACGCACCATCGGCAGCTGCTACTGGGCTTCCCGTTTTGTCGCTTTTATTCAGCGGGTCAAGACGGAAAGATCAAGCGAGCTGGTGCGTGCGGTGGTTTAACTGATAATTTCACCCGGCACAACATGACTCATCCATTCGCGCAATACATTCAAACACTGGGCAAAGGCAAACGCGGCGCGCGAAGCCTGACATTGCAAGAAGCCGAGCAGGCTATGGGCATGATCCTGTCCGGGCAAATCGAACCTGAGCAGCTCGGCGCATTTTTAATGCTGATGCGTGTCAAGGAAGAAACCGCTGAAGAAATGGCAGGATTCGTGCGCGCAGTACGGCAATCCTTGCCTGTTCAGCAAGACTTTCCGGCAGTCGATCTGGATTGGTCCAGCTACGCCGGAAAACGCCGGCAACTGCCATGGTTCGTGCTCTCTGCGCTGCTGTTGGCGAACCACGGCATTAAAGTGTTGATGCATGGCACGCAAGCGAATACCCCAGGGCGGATTTACACCCCCGCCGCACTTCAAGCCTTGGGTATTGCCAGCTGTCAGTCGTTTGCGCAAGCCGCGCAACAGTTACAGCAGCGCAATTTTGCTTTTCTGCCGCTAGATGTTATGTCTCCTGAACTGCAGCGCATCATTGACTTGAAAGCTACGTTAGGACTGCGTTCGCCGGTACACAGTGTGGTGCGGATGCTGAATCCGGCCTCGGCAACGACTTCCATCATGGGCATCTTCCATCCCGGCTACGATGAAATTCACCAAGCGGCAGGAAAAATTCTGGGCGATAAAAATTTGGCGGTATTTAAAGGTGAAAGCGGAGAAACTGAGCGTAACCCCGATACAATTTGCCTTGTGCGCATGTTGGCGGATGGGGAAATGTTGCAAGAGACCTGGCCCGCGCTGTTCGATAATCGTCACCTGAAAGATAGCGAAATGGTCATCTCTCGCTTAGGGCTTGTGTGGCGCGGATCGATAGAAGATGAATATGGACAGGCCGGTGTCGTGAGCACGGCAGCCATCGCGCTCAGAGCATTAGGCCGCGCAGCCAGCATTGCCGAAGCTGAACAACAGGCCGCTGATTATTGGCAACGGCGCGACCGTAACTTTTTCGACAAGACTTAACATGGATTTTCTGCCAATTTTTCTGAACGTCAAAGGCAAGCTGTGCCTCGTTGTCGGCGGTGGCGAAGTGGCCCATCGCAAAGCGTCGGTACTGGTGGATGCAGGGGCAACAGTCAAGGTGGTTGCGCCAGAGCTCATCGATGCTTTTACCGGTTTGCATGGCATCGAGTATGTCGCGGAACGCTTCAAGCCTGGTCATTTGGATGGGGTAGTGCTGGCTATTGCCGCGACCAACGACAGCGCCGTCAACCAGCAGGTTGCTCAACAGGCGCGTGTGCGGAATATTCCTGTGAATGTGGTGGATAGTCCCGACTTATGCACGTTCATCATGCCGTCGATTCTGGATCGTTCGCCGTTGATGGTGGCTTTTTCCAGCGGCGGCACGTCTCCGGTGCTTGCCAGAATGTTGCGCGGTAAGCTGGAAGCACTGATTCCGCAAGGCTACAGTCGCCTGACCGCATTTTCTGCGCGGTTTCGCGACACTATCAAAGCGCGTATCGCCAACCCGGCCAAACGCAGAATATTTTGGGAAAATATTCTGGAAGGCGCGGTCGCCGAAAAAGTATTGGCTGGCGACGAGGCGAGTGCTGAAGCCATGTTGCTTGGTCTTTTGGAAAACGAGAAGCTTGAACAGACTGGCGAAGTATATCTGGTCGGTGCCGGCCCTGGTGATCCGGACTTGCTGACCTTTCGCGCTTTGCGGCTGATGCAAAAGGCCGACGTGGTGGTTTATGACAATCTGGTATCCAAGCCGATACTCGAAATGACCCGGCGTGATGCGACGCGAATTTATGCCGGCAAAAAGCGCGATGACCACGTCATGCCGCAGGAAGAGATCAATGAATTGCTGGTAAGACTGGCCAAAGAAGGTAAGCGCGTGTTGCGCCTCAAGGGCGGTGACCCGTTCATTTTTGGACGTGGCGGCGAAGAAATCGAAACCCTCGCCGAACACGGCATCCTATTTCAGGTCGTGCCCGGCATCACGGCAGCCTCCGGCGTGTCCGCCTACGCGGGCATCCCGCTGACGCACCGCGACCATGCGCAATCCTGCATATTCGTGACCGGTCACTTGAAGGACGGCAGTATGAATCTCGATTGGGACGCGCTGGCCCGACCAAAACAAACCATCGTGGTTTATATGGGACTGCACGGGCTAGCAACACTCTGCGCCGAACTTGTCGCGCACGGCATGCCAGACAGTACTCCTGCAGCAATCGTACAGCAAGGAACCACGCAAAATCAGCGCGTCATCACTGGCACGCTGGCGACGTTGCCGGCAATTGCGCAGCGTGAAAATTTGCATGCCCCGACTTTGATCATCGTTGGCGGGGTCGTCACGCTCAGGGAGAAACTGGCTTGGTTTAACCCTAAGAAATTTGCATCTGTAGAAAGTTGATATCCGTAGTCAAATAATTTGTGAGGAAAACCATGATGAAAAGATCAACACTCAAAAGCATGTTGTTGTCAGCATTATTCCTGTTCAGTATTGGCAACGTGACAGCTGATAACGAGAGGCTGAAGCCATTTGTGCTTGCATCAAAGGGAGCGGGGACCGTCGCCGAGAAATCCGAGCAGGCCAAAGCCGCTTTGAGTGCGGGCGGGTTTTCAGTGGTCGGAGACTACACACCTTACCCTGATGCCAACATTTTAATCGTGACTGACGACGATTTGAAAAAGAATGCGGCAGCCTCCGAGCACGGTGGCTTTGGTGCGGTGCAAAGGGTTTCGATCACAAAATCAAATAATGAAGTGCAAGTGAGCTATACCAACCCTGTCTACATGGCGAATGTGTATCGCATGAAAGGCGATTTGAGCAGTGTGGCCGCGCGGCTGAGTGCCGCGCTGGGCAAGGTGGAAGAGTTTGGTTCGGAACAGGGAATGACCGCCAGCCAAGCGCGCAAATATCATTATATGCTTGGCATGGAATATTTCGACGAACCTAGTGTATTGGCTGAATATGCCAGCTACGAAGAGGCTGTTCAGTCAGTAGATGTGAAACTGACCGCCAATAAGAATGGTGTCACTAAAGTTTATCGTGTGGACATTCCCGGAAAAAAGGAGACTGTATTCGGGGTCGCCATGAAAGGTGCTACAGAGGCTGATCAATACATGGACGATCGGTTCATTATGAAAGAGATTGATTTTCACGATGTTAAATCTACCGCTCATTTACCTTACGAAATATTGGTTTCGGGCAACAAGGTTTATGCGTTATATGCCCGTTTTCGTATTGCGATCAACTTTCCGGATTTGAGCATGATGGGTAAAAATAGCTTCATGAACATCATGAAAACCCCGGAAGCGATTCGTAGTGTTCTGCAAAAAACCGTGCAGAAATAGCGATCAGAATTTTAGATTTTTGGATGAAGACTTATCAAATAATTTAGCGGATAAAGAATATGCTGAATTTCCTAATTGGGAGATTGTAATGGCTGAAAGCGATACTTTAGATGATTCTAATCGCCGTAATTTTTTAATCAAAGTGACCTCTGTCGTGGGCGGTGCAGGCGCGGCGGCGGCGTGCCTGCCTTTTGTGGCCAGCATGAATCCGAGCTCGGACGTACTGGCCAAGGCCACGACAGAAGTGGATTTGTCTGCCATCCCGGAAGAAGGTGTGCATACAGTCGCCTGGCAGGGCAAGCCGGTGTTTATCTTTCATCGCACCCAGGAAGAGATCAAGGCGATGGAGGCTTCCGATGGTGGGTTTGATCCGGAGTCTGATCAAAAGCGGGTCAAGCGGCCGGAATGGCTGGTCGTGGTGGGTATCTGCACGCATTTGGGTTGTGTGCCGAACAAGGAGGGGCCGGGTTGGACATGTCATTGTCATGGCAGCCAGTATGACGATAGCGGTCGAGTCACCCGTGGACCTGCACCGAAAAATCTGGCAGTACCGCCCTACCGGTTTATTGCTGCGGACAAAATCATCATCGGCGAAGCATAAGAGGCGACCATGAAAAACAGAATCATCAAATGGATAGACCAACGTTTTCCGCTCACCAGCTTTGTCAAGCATGATCTTACCGGCTATCCGACCCCCCGCAATCTCAGCTATTGGTGGAATTTCGGTTTTCTGGCGGGTTTCGTGCTGATGCTGCAGGTGGCCACGGGCATTTTTCTGGCCATGCACTACAAGGCGGATGTCACGCTGTCGTTTGATTCCATCCAGCACATCATGCGCGACGTGAATTACGGCTGGCTGTTGCGGTTCATGCACGCCACCGGTGCGTCGGCATTCTTCCTGGTGATCTATATCCATATGGCGCGCACGCTCTATTATGGCTCCTACCGCGCGCCGCGCGAGCTGATGTGGTGGACCGGACAGGGATTGCTGCTGATGTTGATGGCAACTGCTTTCATGGGCTATTTGTTGCCGTGGGGGCAAATGTCCTTCTGGGGCGCGACCGTGATTACCAATCTGTTCCGTGCCACGCCATTCATCGGCGAACAAGTGGTTACATGGTTGCGCGGCGACTACGCCGTCGGCGACGCAACACTGACGCGCTTCTTCGCGCTGCACTATTTGTTACCGTTCCTGATCATCGGTGGGGTGGTGGTGCATCTGGTCGCACTGCATACCGTCAAGAGCAGCAATCCCAGCGGAATCGATCTGGCAGCAAAGGACAACATCCCATTCCATCCCTATTTCACTATCAAGGATTTATACGGGCTGGGCATATTTTTGATCGTGTATTGCATCTTCGTGTTCTTTTTGCCGAACAGTCTGATTGAACCCGCCAACAACATTCCGGCCAATCCGATGCAAACCCCGACACACATTGTTCCGGAATGGTATTTCCTGCCTTTCTATGCGATCTTGCGCTCGGTTCCGAACCTGGTAGGCGGTGTGGTGGCGATGGGGCTGTCGGTGATGGTGTTTTCTTTCATGCCCTACCTGGATCGTTCCCACATTCCCGGCGGGGCACATTACCGTCCTTGGTATCGCGTGACGTTTTACCTGTTCGTCGCGGACATGCTGGTGCTGGGATATGTCGGCTACACCCCGCCTACCAATCAGTCCATCGTGATGGGACAAGTGGCGACATTTTTTTACTTCATCCTGTTCATGCTGCTTCCTTTCATTTCCAAAGCGGAAGAGCGATGGCTCATCAGGCGGGGTTTGCCGCCCGACGTGGAAGCTTTGATCGCGGGCGAGGCCAAGGAAAAAAGCAAATTGCCACAGCGCCGCCGCCGTGGAGATATCACATGAAAAAACTCATTGTCGTATTGATGCTGTACTGTTCCACTTCGCCGGTCTGGGCCACAGATGCAAAGCTGGAAAATATCCAGGTGGAAACCAGTGTGCAGGCTGTCGAACGCGGTGTGGACGACTTGATGAATAACTGCCACAGCTGCCACAGTCTGAAATACATCAAGTATCGCGATCTGGCCACATTCGGCATCGACAAGAAAAAGATTGACGAATGGCGTGGCGACCAACCGATTGATGCGCCGCTTGCCGGTCTGATGTCCGACGAGGCGGCCATGCAATCGTTTGGATTAGTACCGCCGGATCTAAGCTTGATGACCAAGGCACGTGAGGGCGGCGCGAGCTATGTGTATTCCTACCTGTTGGGCTATTACAACACTCCAGAAGGGATGACCGGCAATCACATCTTCCCTGAAACCAAGATGCCCGATCCACTTGGAATTAGTAGTGCGACTGAACCTGCTCAACGAGATGAATTAAGGAAAACGGCGCATGATATTGTTTCATTTCTCTCATGGGCGGCCGACCCGCATGAGCAGGAGCGGCATAGGCTGGGCTATTATGTAATTGGATATTTGGTCATTCTGACTTTGCTGCTTTATTTCGTGAAGAACCAAATCTGGTCGAGGCTGAAATAGAGGATTTCACATAGGTGTAGCGCCTATTCGATGTGTGATCAGCCGACTATGGAATATACAATAATAATTTTTCATGCAGTTATAACTTTAAGGAGCAACTTGTGAAAAACATAACTTTACTGGGTAGTGCTGTTCTTGCGCTGCTTGCTTTTCCTGCCCTGGGATCGCCTGTTCAGGGGCAGGGAGAAGTCAGCTACAAGAATGATGTGTTTCCCATCATCCATGACTATTGTCTGAGTTGTCACCAGCCGGGAGGCAAGGGCTACGAAAAAAGCGGGTTGGATATGCGCACCTACCAGAGTCTGATGAAGGGTACCAAGTTCGGGTCTGTGATCAAGCCGGGTGACAGCTTTACCAGCATTCTGATTCAAGTGATTGAGGGGCGCGTCCATGCATCCATCAAGATGCCGTTTGGCATGAACGGCGGTTTGGCCAAGGATAAAATCGGGATATTGAAGAAATGGGTGAACCAGGGTGCCCAAGATAATTGAGAAGAACAACTGAGAACCAAGATCAACTTAGAATTGGGAATCAACGCAAGAAGGAAAATTGTATGTCTGCAGAATTACTTCAAGTTGTAAGGTCAGGCGACGTTGATTCCGCCAGGCGGATGTTGGCTGCCGGAGCTGATATCAATTCGAGCGACGGCGAGGGCGCCACGCTTCTGATGATGGCTTGCCACGCCGGCAATCTACCCATGGTACTGGCATTGATCGATGCTGGTGCGGAAGTCAATGCAAGCGATGAACGCGGTTGGACGCCACTGATGAAGGCGGCGTATAACGCGGAGCTGGATCGGGGATTTCCTGATGTGGCGCAGGCACTCATCGACGCGGGAGCGAACGTGGAAATGCCCATCAGTTACGGTATCCGCCCCCTGATGCTGGCAGCAGGTTATGGTGAAACCGCGGTGGTCGAGACGCTGCTGAAGGCGGGCGCCGATGTCATGGCGCGCAACGACGGCGGTCTCACGGCACTCATGATGGTGAAGCAAAAACACTATGTGGATGTGATCAATATGTTGCACGAAGCGGAGCGGGACGCCGGGGTCGGGGAGGGTAGTTGTTCGAGCAAAAACGAGCCCGGATCGAAAGTAGTGACTTTTCTGAAGCCCGTCCCCAAGTCCTGATCGTTCAATCTTCAAAAAACCGGGTTTGTATTAACTTCATGAAAGACTGAAATGCCTTACTTCGTTTACAAGATCTTTGAAACACCGATCCGCCGTTTGGAAAAGCTGGAACAGCACGATGCGTTTCGTGCAGCGTCAGACCGGGCCAAACAGATACGTGGTGAGTTGGCCAGCGATGCGTCATGCGTTATCAAAGTGATTTTTGCCGAAACGGAATTGCACGCCGAGGATTTGCTCAACCAAATCCGAGCACCAGTTCCCAATCCGCAGGATGATTGAACAAACACGTAATGGATGAAGCAGCCTATCGGCAGGCACTAACAACATCGATTCCGCGTTATTGCCCGTTTGAAAAATCCGTTTTAACCAACTGCGCGTCATGTTCGAAAGCAGAGAAACATAATATTGCCGAGCGTGAGATCGTTGCCTGCAACAATGCGGAAGCACTTGAGCGCTGCATCGCGTTGCGCGATTTGTTGCGGCACAACTTCACTTTCGCGCTGGGTAAATTACACATCGATGGTCCTTTGCCACATGCGCAAGAAATGCGTATGCAATGCGGCGGTTTGAGAGGACTGCAATTTACGCTGGATGGTAATGACAAAGTGAGTGATGTAGCCGCGCTGCTTGTGATGGCGCAGCACAAGTTTGGCGAACTGGTTGACTTCCCTTATGCGCAGATCGTCCGATTGGCCAATACGCTTTACAAAGCACGATAGATTTTGGGGCTGAAGTAGATTAGCACTAAATATCAGCCCACTCCTTGAGTTTTTTCAGTT